>Ga0265331_10000148_pt1 | contig 90823 bp, 60 predicted proteins | sample 41923metaG_FD_202088 | JGI IMG/M metagenome (GOLD analysis project Ga0265331, IMG submission 202088) | Rhizosphere microbial communities from Carex aquatilis grown in University of Washington, Seatle, WA, United States - 4-19-23 metaG | ecosystem: Host-associated > Plants > Roots > Rhizosphere... | reverse complement strand
TCTGGTCCCTATCGCAATGCTTCTCCTTTCGGCTGCTACATCCCAATCACATTGAAGCCATGCCCCGCCCGCAATTCCGCCTGCGCTCGTTGTTCATTGTCACGGCAATCGTGGCCGTGCGGTGCCTGGTCGGGCCGCCGCTACGGGCGACGTTCTGGCCATACATCGTGGATGAAGGGCACTTTACGGGCGGCCTAATGGGGCTAACCAGAACGATCACCTGGTCCGACGGAACAACGACCGTTGAACAACGACCACCGGTTATTCACTTCGAGGATCGCGATTCCGTAGAAGTGCCGCAAAGCGGGATTGATGCCCCACTTCCGGCATCCCCGCCTACGAATTAGGCATCCGGCCCGTCGCGGCCATCAACGCACCTTTGGGACACTTCCCACGGGCGCGTTTGCTGGTCCGGTGTGGCCGCCCGGTTGTACAATCCGGCAATGGCAAACCCCCGAGTTCAGTTCCGCCTTTCGACATTGCTCTGGATCATGCTGGCCGTGGCCTGCTGGTTCGGAGGCATGAGGGCCGAGCAATGGCTTGCGGATATACCTCGGCACCCGCCGTCGAAGACCGTGCCGCTCCATCTCCCCCTCCCGAGAGATATCCGATGAAACGCCCGCAATTTCGCTTGCGCTCGTTGTTCATCCTCACGGCAATCGTCGCCGTGGTGTTTTGGCTTGGACCGCTGATGATGTTCAGCGAATTCTGGGACCGTCTGCTGGCTGGAATCTGCGCCCTATCGGTGCTCTTGGGCATCGTGATCTGGATTCTGCAATTAGTTGGCGTGTTGGCGGGGAGGCAAGATGCCGAGAATCGTGCACCGCCGCCTAAACGCTAGGCAGGGTCGTCCGCTCGGCCATCAACGCACCTTTGGGACACTTCCAACCCAGCCGAGCTCAGGACCTCGGCGAGGCACGAGCAGACATTGCCAGATGGCAAAATCCTACGGCCATCGTGACGCACTTGGCGCCGTTCGACATCACGCACTCGCCTGATTCAAGAGCTCGATCGCCGCACCATCGAGTTCAAGCTGCACCGCCTTGATCAGGTCATCGAGCTGCTCAAGGTTCGTCGCGCTCGCGATCGGTGCGGTTACGCTCAGCCGGGCCAATAACCATGCGAGGGAGACCTGAGCGGGAGTCGATGCGTACCGCTCGGCGACCTGGTCAAGTGCTTGGAGAATGCGAAACCCTCGGTCGTTTAGGTACTTCTTGACCCCCTCGCCGCGAGCACTCTTGGACAGGTCCTGCTCCGAGCGGTACTTCCCAGTCAGGAACCCGCTGGCGAGGGAAAAATAGCTGATGACGCCGATATCAGCCTGTTGGCAGAGCGGTTCGAGCTCTTCCTCGAACGATGCGCGTTCGCAGAGGTTGTAATGCGGCTGCAGGCACTGGTACTGCGGCAGTTGATGATCCTGGCTGACGTGCAACGCCTGGGCAAGTCTGTCGGCTTTGTAGTTCGAGGCACCGATTGCTCTCACCTTGCCCTGCTCGATCAGTTCGGCGAACGCACCAAGCGTTTCTTCGAGCGGCGTTTTCTCGTCGTCGAGGTGCGACTGGTACAGGTCGATGTGGTCCGTCTGGAGCCGCGTCAGGGACCGCTCCACCGCCCGAAAAATGTAAGGTTTCGAAAGGCCGTTCTCGCCTTCTCCCATCTCCATCCCGACCTTGGTGGCGATCACGACGTCCCCTCGTTTTCCACTTCGCTTCAGCCATCTGCCCAGGATCGTCTCGGATTCGCCACCCACGTTGCCAGGGACCCATCTCGAATACATGTCCGCTGTGTCGATAAAGTTGAAGCCGGCGGCGACGAACGCATCGAGCAGTTTGAACGACGTCGGCTCATCGACCGTCCAGCCGAACACGTTGCCGCCGAATGCCAGAGGGGCTACTTCCAATCCGGATGAACCGATCCTGCGATATTTCACGTTCATGCTCCCATCCAGCACCAAAAAGCAACCAGCCCGATCATCGCCCGCATTCTAGCCTGTCTGCCGGCCAACGCGACTCCTGTCGAGGGCGCTGCTTGTTGGAGCGACTGCCGCGCGGGAGAATGTGACCAAACAAACAGCACCGTAAACGCTGTAAGACGGGAGGCCCGGATGAACCGCCGTGATTTCCACTTGGCCTTTACCGAGTCGCTGCAGGTCCACGCCGTCAACGCCATGACGTAAGCCAGTGTCCGAGAACTATGACTTGTTGATTCATGCAGGCCGCATCGTCTGTCCTGCCACTCGGTTTGATTCCGGCGGCGTTATCGCCGTCCGCGGCGATCGTATCGTGGCCGTCGGCGCCCACGTGAATGGCATCACTCATCAGATCCTCGGTTTTCCCGATGCGGTTTGCCTTCCGGGACTGATCGACCTTCACGCTCATCCGGCCCGTTCCGGCTCCATGTTTGGTGTCGATCCAGATCGGCACATGCTTCTCCGCGGTACAACCTCGGTACTCTCTCAAGGGGACACCGGCGCGGAGGGTTGCGAAGCGTTCGTTCGCGAAACGGTCGAAGCTTCACGAACGCATGTTGTCCTGGCGATCAACCTCTCGTCTCGCGGAGAAACTGGACCAGGCGGCTGCTTCGAATGGCTCCTGTTGGCGGACGTTGGCGCCTGCGTCCGAACCATTGAGCGGTTTCGCAGGCACATCTGGGGAATTGCCATCAACACCAGCCATCATTGCTGCGGTGCCACCGACCCTCGCGAAGTGCTGCGTCGCGGCATCATTGCTGCCGAGCAGGCAGGATTGCCGATTCTCTACGGAATGCGCCGGCCGGAAGACTGGCCGTTGGAAGAGCAACTGGCTCTGCTGCGGGCGGGCGATGTTGTCACCTACTGTTTTCGCCGGACGCCGCACTGCATCGTCCAGAATAAGCGCGTTCTCACCGTGGTCCGGGAAGCACGTGACCGAGGCATCCTGTTTGATCTTGGTCACGGTTGCGGTTCGTTTGATTTCGCCGTGGCCGAGGCATCGGTGCAGGATGGCTTCGAACCCGACACGATCTCGACCGACTTGCAGCGCGACCATATCGGCCAAACTCCGATCCACGACCTGCCGCTCGTGATGTCGAAGCTGCGCGCGGCAGGGATGAAGGAAAGCCGGATCTTCGCCGCCGTGACATCGAGGCCAGCCCGAATCCTTGGTCTCGCCGACGAAATTGGATCGCTGAAGGTTGGCTCACGTGCCGATCTTGCATTGCTTCGATGGCGCGAACAGATTCAGCCTCTCGTTGACGTGCATGGTCAGGTCCGTACAGGCGGACGTTGGGAAGCCGCAGCTACGATCCGGGCGGGCAAGCTTGTTTCTGCATCCAATGTCGATTAACTCTCTCTGTGATTGGTTGGATAACTCGCCCAGGACGCGCGTGCCGCCAGGCATTGGCTCTACGGCCGCGCAGACGAAGCCGGTCAAGCAGTGGCGAGGACACAACGATGTACATCGTGGGAGCGATCCGCGGCGGTCGAGAGCCCCGACCATCGGCCGGCCGCCGGAGCGATCTACGGGGCATGAGATCTGACATCGCCGCGGCGGAAATTCAGTCAGGTGCCGGGCGGCGCGCTCGCCAGCGGGCTTCCTGGGGGCCCAGGAGGGCTCAGAAAGGCAACAGAGTGGAGGATGGGCTGCTTGGGATGAGCCCGCCGTCTAGACAGGCAATCTGCGATGACTGGCAAGCGCCATCGTGGGGTCGCGTTTGCAGATGCTAGCATCCCACCAATTTGTACCGGAGGCTGGTCTACAGAGCTCGACCGGCGCCAACCGTGTTCACGACGGTCGAGTTCAAGGTCTTGGCTCCAGGTTGCTCAAGTCGCGCAGAACTTCGAACGGCGGCTCCCACGACTCGGCTCCGTATTCACGGGTGGTGAAGAAGTTGAAAAGGTAGATGCCGTCGGCTCCGTCACGCCGCAGGTGCCGGGCAGCGCGACGGTATTTCTCATCCGTCAGGTACTGCTCCTTCGAGCCACCTTCTGTGCATTCGATGCCACCGTAGACCGGTACTTCACGGATCGCGTCTTTCCAAGGCTTGATCGGCAGATCGTATCGCGTGAACAGAAACTCGGAGACCGTGACGAAATCGACCCAACCGTTCTTGGCCCAGGCCAGGACATCGCAGCCGAGCTGGCGGCTTGACTCCGGCGTCGGCGGCGTCCGGCCGAGATTGGAGGGAACTCGCACACCCAACACGAGCCGGCGACCTCGCTGGCGTCCGATTTCATCGAGCAGTTTACGGACGCGCTCGACCAGCGAGTTCATCTTCTCGATCCGCTCGTCCGCCGAGTCGTTTCGAAAGAAGGTCGGGAAACGATTGAAGTCGAGCTCGATCCCGTCGCAATCGTAACGACGAACTGCCTCTTCAATGAGTTTGGCCGTGTAGTCGCGAACTTCCTCGCGGCCGAAGTCGAGGGCTCCCTTGCTCAGCCTCCACTCGGGATGGTCGATCCAGAACTGGGTCCGCAGGAAGTCGTTCCCGTGATCGTCATTCATTCGGAACGTGAGGAGGGCCTCGCGTCCGAGTCGTTTGGTTTCTGCCAGCATGATCGCATACGGATCGACGCCCTGATCGAAGAACGCCTCCAGATTCTTGAACCGCTGCTGCTCCGACGGCGGCCACTCGGCCTTCTCCTCCGCCGAAGAGGTTGCCCCGCGCATTGTGCCGACCTTCGTCGGGTAATACATGACCTGCGCGTTGATGCACACGAGTACGGTATCAACCTGGCTCCCCTCGTATGCGACCTCTTCGATCAGGCGTTTCACGTCGTCGATCGTGACTGACACCGGACCCTTGCCGCCAGCTTTCGTCACCAAGCACGAATCGCCGTCGAAGTTATACAGCACGCGCCGCGGTCGCACCGGGGTTTGGGAGGCTCCGGGCGCGTCGGCTTAGGCGCCGGCCGTGGCGTGAATGAGCACGAGGGTTGCGGCAGCGATGAGTGAGACAGGCCAAGTAAGCTGCATACTTCGTTCCTTTTCAGCTTTTCATTCGCTGGCCGGCCAGACGACCCGTCCGGGTGTCGAGGTACGGATACTGTATAGCGTGCCTCCTGCGGTAATGAAGAGCGTCTTCAAGTCGTCGCCACCGAAGGCGCAATTGGTAACCTCGTCGCGTGGCACCGGCAATAAGACCATCAACTCGCCTTCATTGCTGAACACGTAAATGCCGGCCTTCTGGTTCTCGGCCGACTCAAACGGAGGATTTGGCTTGTTCAGACCGGCGGCCACGTACAGCCGTCCCTCCTGGTCTTGCTTCATCCCGTCTGGACCGCGCCCCTTGCCCCAATCATAGAAGCGCTTGCGATCGTCCAGATCGACCGTTCCATCGGCTCGCAATCCGAAACGCCAAAGCTTGCGGGCGCCACCGATCGTGTCGTTGTTGTTATCGGCGACAAAAAGAAACTGGTCATCGGCGGAAACCAGCACGCCATTCGGGCGCTCCAACTCACGCCCGATCACGCGAGTCACGCTCCCATCGGCGTTAATGCGATAGACGCCTTCGATGGTCTGGCCCTCCTCATCGAGAATCTCCATCCCATCACGGCTGCCGTATCGCGGATCGGAGAAGTAGATGCGGCCCCGTGAATCGACGGTCAGGTCGTTGGGTTGATTGTAACGCTTGGCCTGGTAGCGTTCGGCCAGGATGGTGATTGTGCCATCCAGTTCGGTCCGTGTTACCCGCCGCCGCTCGGCTTCGCAGGCCAGCAGCCTGCCGCCATGGTCGAACAACAGACCGTTAGTGCCGGCCTTCGCGCGGTAGATGCTGGACTTACCTTCCCGATCGAGGCGGTAAATGTGCCCGTTGCCGCTGGAGAGCACGCCCAGCTCCGGGTGCCAGACAGGCCCTTCGCCGCCGGACCCGTTTTCGGCTTCGACCTTGAGCCGGGCACCGACGGGGAAAATGGGCTCGTTCGCCTGGGCCACGGCAGCCGTCAGCAGGACCAAGTACGTTGCGATACAAGTGCCGGGCACGTGCATGGTTTTCATAGTCGCGTTTCTCTGGTTGCCTCAGGGCGTGCCTACGTTTCTATGTCGGGCAAGCCGTAGGGTGTGCGGTACTCTTTCGTCAGCAGCCGGTTCGCATCCTCGCAGTCAACGAATCGTTCGATCTTCGGGTCGAAATCGACGCGTCCACGAGTGAGGTAGGCGATCTCGCCGAGATGCACCAATGCGCAACTTCGATGCGCGATCTCGGGCGCCGCGCGGGTTGGTGTACGGAGCCGCACGGCGTTGAGGAAGTCGGCCATGTGTTCGGGATATCCGGTCTGCCGCCGCAACTCCTTCCCTTCGGTCGGCCCGGGCGTTCCCTTGGGACCAAGGAATACGCTAAACGCCCCGCGACGAGAGAAGATCATGTAGCCTTCCGTGCCGTAGAAGACGTTGCCGTTGTCGAACCCGTACAAGCCATACGCCGTGAACGGGTAATTCTCGTACACCAGCAGCCGGCCGTCGGGATATTCGTAGGTCACGATCATGTTATCGGGGTACTCGCTGGCGTGGCCATCGAGGAGCATCCGGCTACCGCGGGCAGTAATCTGCTTGGGCAGCGTGTCGATCCCCAGCCCCCAAGCGGCCATATCGAGATCATGGATGCCGTCGTCGCCGATTTCTCCGTTGCCGTAGTCGCGAAACATCCGCCACGTCGCATGAAAACGATGAGGGTTGAATGGCCGGCTCGGCGCCGGGCCGAGCCAGCGGTCATAATCGACCCCATCCGGTGCAATCCCGTCGGGTAACGGCCCTTCCACCGTTCGAGTTTCGGCCGTCCAGGCGCGGGCAACCTTGACGGCGCCGATGATCCCTTCCTTCAGCAGGTGGCCCGCTTTTTCGGTGACCGGACTGCTGCGCATCTGGCTTCCTTGTTGAACGACGCGTCCGTACTTTTTCGCGGCGGCAATGATTAGCGGCCCCTCGTTGTAAACGTGCGAGATCGGCTTTTCTATGTAGACGTCCTTGCCCGCTTGCATCGCTCGCAGCGCGATTGGGGCGTGCCAGTGGTGCGGTGTGGCAATGATGCAGGCATCGACGTCCTTGTCGGCGAGAACGTCATCGTAACGGGCAGTTCGCTTCGGTGGAGCCGGCTGAAAATCGCCCGTGACGATGGTGGCCATTTTGTCGATTTGCCGAGGATCGACGTCACACAACCACGCGATGGAAACCGCTTCACGCCGATTAACGAGACCAGTGACGTGGTGCGTCATGATCCCGCCACAGCCGATGATTCCCAGCCGAATGGTCGCTGGCGGCTCCGCAGCGAAGGCATGCACACCGCCAAGCGCAGTCGCTCCAGCCAGCAGCACGGCAGTTTCCGTTGATTGCTTCAAGAACTGTCGTCGGGTTTCTTCAGGGTTCATGGGGTTGCTCCGAAGGGCACGAACGTTGAACCGTCTCTTGGCTTTCCAAGCAGACGCTTGGCCCCGCCTGGTACAAAACTTGGATGTCTCACGTTATCCGCTCCCAAGCGGCAGACCGCTCGCTTGCAGCAGTGAATTCTGCACCGTCAGGTCATGTTCATACGAAAAATCGGCCGACTTCTCGCCACGGATGATGCGCGCCATGTCGGCCGCGTCGTCCACGTACCGAGTGTATTTCGGGAAGGACAAGTCCTGATACCCCTTGGCGTATTTTTCGTGCGCGGCTGACAAGGCGACACGGGCAGATGGCTCATCGAGTGGTTGGATGTGGAATGTGCCCTCGCTGCCGCAGACGACCAGGTGCCGGCGTTCGAAGCCTTCGACCTCCATTGCACTCGATTTGACGGTGGCCGAGGCACGCGGGTACTCGAACACCGCCAGCATATTGTCCATGAGCTGGTCGTCGATGTTGGCGGCGTGTTGCGGAAACGGCGTGACCTTGGTCGGCTTCCCGAGCACGCTGATCACGAGATCAATGATGTGGCAACCAAGTTCAAACATGATTCCACCACGATACTCGGCCAGCTTGCCGCGGGTTGTCGGATCGACGACCTTGCTCATCACGGCGTGGACTTCGAACGGTTCGCCCAGCCAACCGCGCTTCAGGAATTCGTGCAGCAGCACGATGCCCGGGTTGTAGCGGTACATGTAGCCCATCTGCACCAGTTGCTTCTGGCTGGCCGCCGAGTCAAGGATGCGGCGAAACTGGGGCAGCGACTCGCCGGCCGGTTTGTCGAGGTGGATGTGCTTGCCTGCCTTAACGCACGCCTCCGCCACATCGAGTAGATCGCGCACATGCGTCTCGACCAGCACCGCCTCCAAGCCAGAAACGTTGAGCAGTTGTTCCTGGGTCATCCAGGGCAAATCACGGAATGGTGCTTGCGCCACGGCCGCTTCTCGCAGCTCCGCGTCCGGTTCGACAAGTCCGACCACCTCATAGTCCGGCGATTCCCGGAAGACAGCGAGTTTTGATGCGTGCGCGTGCCCAACACCGATTTGGCCGATCTTGATCCGCCTCTTGGCCAGTCCGCTCTGTGCCTGCACGCGACCTGCAAGGCTCGCGAGTACCGCGCCGGCACCCGCTCCGATGAGCATTGTTCGACGACTAACCATGGCCATTGATGACTCCTCTGTTCATGGGCGACCTTCGAGAGCCCGCCTTCCGGCAAGCACAGATGGGAAAAGCCGCCACAGTAAAATGGCGATGGAACTGTCGTCGTGATAACATCGGGGTATTCGCTGCGCTTTTGCGATCGGATTCCTGGCGGTCGAACGGACCCCATTAGAGCTTGCCACAACCAGCCAATCAACGACGAACGAACCTGCATCAACGGAGCGACATCACCATGAGCACCCTTCAGCAACGCGCCCTTTCCATTTGCCTGGCCTTTGTGCCGGCCCTAGTTCAGGCAAGCCCGGCAATTGCACAAACGGCTTGGCCCACGCCCGACTGGCAGACGGCCAAGCCCGACAGTCAGGGCATGTCGCAGGAGCGCGTCGATCGGGTTCGTGACTGGCTCAAGGAACACGGCAGCAAGACCGGCATGCTGGTTCGGCACGGCCGTATCGTGGGCGAGTGGTACTGGGAAGATGCCCAGCCCGAGAGCAAGTTCCGTGTCTATTCCACGACCAAGTCGTTTTCGAGTACGGCCGCTGGTCTCGCGATCGCGGACGGCAAGCTGGCCCTCGACACCAAGGTCGGCGATTTGCTGCCGGAAGTCAAACCTGACGAAAAGCGCAACGTCACCGTCCGGCAGTTGCTCAGCATGAGCTCTGGGGTCCACAACGAGGCCAACATCAACGATCTACCCGAGCTATTCGATTACGCCTTGTTCGACGCGCCGATGGATCACCGCCCGGGGACCAAGTGGGACTACAACAATACCGGCCTGGCAATCCTCAGCCCAGTCGTCCACAAGGCGACCGGCCAGCAGGTAGACCAGATTCTGGACAAAAAGGTCTTCCAGCCCATCGGGATCAACGCGGCCGATTGGTCGTGGGAACGTCGCGGAGAGACCACGATTCCCTACTCCGGGTTGACAATCACGGCGCGTGCTCTGGCTCGTTTCGGACTACTCTTTCTCAACGGCGGCAAGTGGCAGGACAAGCAACTCGTGCCGGCGGAGTGGGTGGCGGAGGCGACGGGCAACTCCCAAGACATGAACAAGAACTACGGCTACCTGTGGTGGAACAATACCGATGGGAGGTGGCCGGGCGTTCCGCGGGACGCATACGCGGCTCTGGGCCGCTTCGACAACGACATGCTGATCGTGCCCAGCTTGAACCTGATCGTGATTCGCCAGGTGGGCGACGATTCAGCAAACAATCGGAAGATCGACATCGGGGAGTTATGGCGGCTGGCCAGCGAATCGGTCACCGAGGGGAAGGCCGTGACGAAGTAAGCAGCACATTTATCTTTGCGGAAGCCTTTCAATAAGTATCAGCGCGTCGTGCATGCCGTCAATGCTCGCAAGTTCCTTTAGGGCTTCCGCATGGTCCGGCGTGACACGGAGGGCCTCGCGAAATTCGGCCGCCGCCGCACCGTAGCGCTGTTGCATTCGATAAACCATCCCGAGTTTGACATGTGCCTCGTCCTCGTTACAGCCGTGCAGCCCGATCGCATGCTTGAGGCAGGCAATCGCATTTCCGAGTTTCCCCCAGGCCCTGAAGTTCCCGCCGCGCAGGAGCGGTACCCAATCAAGACCAGCGGTGTCGGTCGCGGAGGATGCGCGCGCAAACCACTTCTCCGCAGTGGCCCTCTTACCACGCGCCTCGTACAGCATGGCCAATTGTGCTGCGACGGAGCCCTTGTGATCCGCCGTGAGTCGGCCTGCCGTGAGCAGCGCGTGGCGAGCTTCTCGCTGTCGCCCAAGGATGCGTAACGCGTTGCCGTAACGCCACCATGCGGCCGCATGATCAGGCCGGCGCGCGACGTACGCACTCAGGAGTTCGACGGCTGCAGCTTCATGCTCCAAATCTAAATCTCTCCGTGCCAAAGCAAGCATTCGGTCCGCCAACTCGTCCCAACGCACCGGATCATGCTCCAGAGTCGCGATCAATTCAAGCGAATCCTCGACCCCTTTCAGGCTAGTCATACCTTCAGTCGCTTCCGGGTAGTCATGGCTGATCATCAGGGCCTGGCGAAACTCGGCAGCAGCTCCAGCGTAGTCCCCTTGCGCGCGAAGGACGTATCCCATATTCAGGTGGGCCTCGTCCTCGTTACGGTCGTGCAGTTCGATCGCCCGATTGTGACATGAGGCCGCCTGAGCGAATTTTTCCCAGGCTGCGAAATTGGCGCCGCGCAGAACCCATACGCAGTCACGGTCGCGCGTATCGCGCGCGGAAGCAGCCCGCCCAAACCATTTCTCGGCCTGTTCGTGTTTCCCCCTTGCCTTGTACACCATTGCAAGATGGAGAGCGACGATTCCGCGTTGCCTCCTACTCAGCCTAAGAGCGATCAGCAACGCTTTGCGCGCTTCAAAGGCGCGACCAACCTTTCGAAGTGCGATGCCAAGCCACCACCACGCCTGCCCGTGCCGAGGGCGGCGCGCGACGTACGATTCGAGAAGCTCCGCCGCTACCGCATCTCGCCCGATCTTCAAATGGTTTCGCGCGAGCGATAAGAGGTTGTCGGTCAAGTCCTCGTCAATCGGTAATGCCATAGGTCAAAATCGCGGAGCAATAGCCTTCACCAAGGATGGTCGTACAACTCAAGTCTCGTAAAACCACTCCGTCGGCACGATCGCGAGCTTCGTGGCGTGCCCTTTCTTTTCGCCAACCGTGATCTCGCCATAGTCGTAGGTAATTGCAGCTTCGTCGCCCACGAAGGCCACACTCGGGTAGCAAATCCGTGCCGGCGGTCCCTCGGTGTACTTGTAATCCTTCATCCGGTACACCTCGACGGGCGGCGGGTCAACGTGCGTCGTCGCGTCACGCGATTCGAGGTTGCGAAAGTGCTTCCAGTTTTGGCCGTCGTCGCTCGAAACGGCGGCCGTCAGCCGGTGACGGTGCAATCCCGCAAGGATCTCCTTGGGCGATGCCTGATTCCAGATGGCCAGCAAGTCGTGCGTCATGGGCACTCGTGCCAGTAACAGCGGTGCGTAGGACGAGGCGAGTGGGCCGGGCTGTGGCTCGGTCCAGCTCTCGCCCCGATCTTTCGAGTGGCTGACGAACTGCCTCCCCAGCTCGGTGCGCCCGAACATCAAAAGGCGGCCGTCGTGGAGCTCCTCGATCGCTGGTTCCTCGAAGCTGTAATAGCCGCCGCGCCCACGGTCGAGACGTACCAGCAGTTGGCTGTCGCTGGGCCGCCAAGTGGCGCCTTCATCGTCGGAGATGTACGTCCAACTGTAACAGGTCGAGTTGTCCTCGCTCTCCGATTCACCACCAGCAAGCGAGCTGAGCCAGACGAACACCGGCGACACAATTCGGCCGTCCGGCAGTACGCGGGCGGTGCCGTTTCGCTCAACGGCAAACGTCGGATTGACGAACACGCCTTCCGACCATGTTCGACCCTCGTCCTTCGAGACCCGAAAGCGCAAGGGTCCGTCGCGGCCGCGCAGTACGTGGGGCACGTGCGTATGAAACAAGCCAATCGCTCCGGATGCCAGCCGTACCGGACTGGTGCGATTGCCGCGGATGGTTTCTCCTTGTGCGGTCATGAGCGGCGTCGGCTCACCCCATCGTCTGCCGCGATCGTATGAAACCCGCATCGTCAACTGCCGGTCCCGATCGTAGAACAAGGCAAGGCGGCCATCCTCAAGCGGAAACAAGCAGGCTTCTTTGGGGTGCCCGGGCGGCAGGATCAATTCACTGTGCAGGATCTCGGCCATGATGGTTTGCTCCGTTAATTTCCGGCGAGGTCGGTCGCAGCCAAGGGAAAATCCTCGGCCCGGCCGGTCGGCTGCCAGCCCAAGACTGCCTTCGTATGGTCGGTCGAACGCCAGCGGTACTTGTTCTCGGAGATGGCGTTGAAGATGTCGTATTTCAGCGTGTCGGGAGCGCTCAGGCACTTGTCGATGAGCTGCACGCAATCGGCTTGCGAGAGGTATCCCGGATAATGACGGCGGACAAGGGGGCGATCCTCCTTGAGAACGGCGCCCAGCCGGATGACGATGGTCGAAATAGCGTACTTGTCGGCGTAGTACCGGCCAAGGTTCTCCCCGAAGAGTTTGGCCACCGCGTAGGGAGAATCCGGGCGGACCGACCAATCCAGTTCAACCATCGGCCACGATTCGGGAATCTCACTGTCCGGACCGTTGGCCAGCTTGCCGTATGGCAAGTCATGCTCCCATTCCCAGGCGAGCTGGCAGCAACCACTGCTGAAGAAGACGACCCGTTTGACCCCGGCTTCGCGCGCGGCTTCGTAGACGTTGAGGGTGCCCTGAACGGTGATCGCCATCGTGGGCCCCCAGGCCAGCCATTCATCCGCTCCTGTGGCGGCGGCGAGGTGCAACACCGTGTGGATGCCTGCGAACGCGGGCTCGATGGCCTCAGCGTCGGTGATGTCGGCGGCCAGGTGGGGAATCCCAACGACCGGACGGCGGCTGAGACCACTGAAGTCGTACTTGTCGCCCAGGTGCTTGATCGTCAGGCCGCCGATCAGACCGCTGGCACCCGTGATCAGGACTTTGCGTCGAGTCATTTGCTGTTCCCCTGACAAAGCGGTCGGCCCGATATGAGCATATCCGGCGTCCGGAGCCCAAACCACCGTGTGGCACGGCTTGCCCGGGGCAGACCTTGGCGGCGGGCTCCGACACTTCCAAGCCCGACGAGTTCCTGCGATTATCAGGTGATCGACCGCGATCGTTGGATCGGGGGACGAACCCTATGGTCTTCCAAGACGAGCTGACGATGCAAACAAGGGCCATTGTGACATCCACGATCTGACGGACAAGGTCCAGCAATGGTTACCTGGTCCTAATGGGGATGGTTCCACAGCCCTTGCTCGGCTCCACGCATTCCGACTAGCATATCCCAATCGGGACGGGCACGCGGGAGGGCCGCACAATCACGGCGTTTCCTTCTCCATCCTCATACATCGGGTACGAACGCATGAACGACGAACCACCTTCGAAACGGCTACTACCGCGACTCGGTTGCTTCGGTTGGGGGTGCGTCATTTCGGCCCCGCCACTGCTGTTCGCGGTGGTGGCGTTTTTGATTTGGTCGAACGGGGTCAGTCACGACGTACAGGCTAAACTGGCACAGATCCGCGCGGCCGGGCAGCCGGTGACGGCAGACGAATTGGCCAATGCCCACTTATTGCCGCCGAACACGCCCGACGGCACCCGGTTTTGGTTGACGGCCATCGAGCCGCTCGACGGCGAAGCGTTTGGCGCCGCGTGCGCGAACTTGCCGCTGGTCGGTTCGGGCGGCGACGAAATCCCGCCACCGGGTGAACCGTGGCCACAATCCGACGATGCAAGGCGATTGCTGGAGCAATATGCCGCGTCGCTTCGCGGACTCCACGCGGCTGCCGACGATCAGGGCGGCGTGCGATTCCCATTACGCTTCAACGACGGCATCGCCATGCTGGTGCCGCACGCTCAGCGACTGCGGGGTGCCGCTCGTTTGCTAGCGCTCGAAGCTCACGTCAAAGCGCACGAGGGCGACGCGACTGGTGCCGCCGAGTCCTTTCACGCGGGCTTTGCGGTCGCTCGTACGATCGAGCATGACCCGCTGCTTATTGTATTGCTGGTGCGGATCGCCATCGACGGCATGTTCCGTGAGCAGCTCGAACGACTCTTTTCCGCTGTCGAGTTTACTGACGCCGACCTGGCTCGGCTCCGCGCCGATTTGCAGCGTGCCCAGTACCAGGGCGGCTTGTTGCAGGCCATGTACGGTGAGCGAGTCATCGGACTGGCGACCATCCAGAATCCCTCCAAGGCGGTGGGCAACGAAGCACCCTTATTTAGCAGATTGCGGCTGATTCACGGCAACGACACGCGTTGCTACTTGGAGTGCATGGAGCTTGTCGTGGCCAAGGCGAAGCTCCCTCTGCCGCAGGCGTTCGCTGGTATCAAGCAACTCGATGCCGACCTCGCAGCGACGATGGGCGCAAGCTCGCCCCTATCGCCCGCTGGCAATCCAATGACAAAGTTGCTCATGCCCTCGCTGACCGGGGTTTTCACGGCCGCCACCCGAGGCACAGCTTCAAACGAGACGGCTGACGCGGCGCTGGCCGTGGAACAGTACCGGCGGCGTTACGGCAAGCTGCCCGAGCAATTGGACGAGCTTATGCCCGAGTTCCTGCAGGCGGTACCCGATGATGCGTTCGATGGCCAGCCATTACGCTACGTTGTCAGGGCGGACGGTTACGTCGTCTACAGTGTTGGCCAGGATTTGATCGACCAGGGAGGCCTGAAGGGGCCAATCGTCAACGCGCTAAGCGACCCAGGTGATCTGACCTTTGAGGTCAAGCGAGGCCGGAAGAACATCGACAATTGGGAGGCAGCAAAGGGTCAGGAGGCAGCAAAGGGTCAGAACTATTTTGGAAAATAATTATGACCACTTTGCTATCTGACCCCTTTGCTATCCCGGACGCCGTTCGGAATTGGCGTTGGTCGTCAGGCAGGCCGTGGCCTCGCCAATGGCTTTAGGCAATACTTCACTTCAATTCGGCCCGACCAGCACGAACATGCCCCAGTAGTACGGGCTGCGCCAGTTTTCTTGCTGGCGAACCCAGCGCTTGGCGCGGTGCAACGACTGGGCGTAGTCGGGCGTGGCGCCGGCCTTCTCTTCCTTGGCCACGCCGCTGCAGAAGTAGCTCACCAGGCTGGCGGCGGCCTCGTCGTCGACCAGCCAGTTGCTGGCCACGACGCGTCGCGAGCCGGCCACCAGGAACCCGCGCGATAGCGCCCAGACCCCTTCGCCCCGTTGTTGCGGGCCGTAGTTCGTCTCGCACGCGCTCAAAATCGCCAACTCGCACCCCTTCAGGTTCAATTCGTAAATCTCCGGAAGTGTCAAAAAGCCGTCGTCGGCCGGGTCGGTGTTGGCCTGCTTGCCGGGCGTCAGCGCCAAGGCGCCGAAGAAGTTGCCGTATTGCTGGTCGGCAAGTCCGTGGCACGCCAGGTGGATCACGCGGCGGCCCGTGACGTTGGTACGCAAATTGGCCTCGGTGGCGGTCTGCTCGATCAAGGCGGCCGACTCGATGCCTTGCTTTCTGTAGGCTTCGGCCACCCAGGTCGATTCGGTGCCCGAATAGGGAAGCTGTGCCAGCGTTCCGCCCGCCGACCCGTAGCGGCTGCGGGCCGCCAATTGCCCCAGTGTGCCACCCGTGTTCGCTGCCACCTGCGGGGCCTTCGCGGCGCGGTAGGTCGGGTTGCCGACCGTGAGCACGGGCGAGCGGTCGGCCTTGGCCTTGCCGGGCGTTTTGCGGTCGCTGAGGTTGTAGAGCACCGTGGCCGAAGGGGCGTAGACGATGGGCGGGCCGACGTCGAGCAAGTAACGCGGGTTCTCGCCCGGTTCGACCACCAAGGCCTCGAAAGGCAACAGGGCCAGCGGTCCGTCGGGAACGACGATCAGCCGCTTGACTTTCCCTTCGGCCAGTGCCTTGCGCTCGGCTTCGGGCACCAGCAGCTTCCAAAGCACCGCCAGGTTGGCCGTGGCGGCCTTCGCACCCTGCGAGTCGGCCAGTCGCTCGACGACTCCGTCGTGACGTTCGTTGGCGCAAACGGTGCGCAGCTTTGCCGACGTGAGCGGGCCGGGCTCGATCGCCAGCTTCTTGGCCGCCGTTTCATCGGCCACCAGCGCCGTCAAGCTCGAGTCGCGCGAGCCCGCGGCCAGCACGTAGCTCCCTTCTTCACCCACCAGGTAAACCAAGAGCAGCCCTTCGTCGCCCACCAAACGGCGCTGGATCTGGCTTAAGCGCGGCGGACCGGCCGATACCGAGAGCAGGTTGCGGTAAACGGGGCTGGTGCTGCGCTCCTGGCGGTAGTGGTCGTAAAGTTGCTCGCGAGCCAAAGACAATTGAGTTTGCAGCTTTTGCCGCTTCGCGTCGTCGGTCGCGGTGTCGTTGGCGGCTTGTTCCAATTCCGCGATCTTGGCCTTGAGTTCCGCCTCGCGCTTGCGCAACTGCTCGCGCTCGGCGGCGGGCCGGCCGATCTGCAGTTCGGCACCGCCCAGGTTCATGTCGTCCAAGAGCGAGCGGGCACGGCCGCGCTCGATGGCCGCCAGGGCCTCGGCCGTATCGCCCAGCTCGACCTGCCAACTGACCATCCGTTCGAAGGCGCCCGCGAAGCGGCTGAAGTGCTGGGCCCGTTCCTGTTCGGCGCCGCCGCTCTGGCCGCGCTGCTGCTCGGCCAGGTCCAACGCGCGTTGGAGGTCCTTGATTCCCTCGTGGGGGCGTTTCAGGCTCCAGCAGATGCGCGCTCGCAGGTAGTGGGCGTCGAAGCGGTCGGAGGGACTGGCGTGCGAGTGATCGTAGATGGCAATGGCGCGGTCAACGAGTGGTTCAGCGTCGTCGGGGCGGTCTTGTTCGAAATCCAAACCGGCCAACTCGTTGAGGCTCGAGGCGACGAAGGGGTGATCCGGCCCCAATGCCTGCTCGCGCACCGCCAGGCCCCGTTCCAAAAGCGGCGCCGCTTCGGCGTAGCGCCGCTGCAAGCGGTAAAGCCCGGCCAGGCCGCTCAGACTTCGGCTCACGTCAGGATGATCGGCGCCCAGGGCTTCTTCGCGAATGGTCAGCGAACGCTTATAGAGCGGTTCGGCCTCGTCATAGCGTGCCTGGCGGGTGTAAAGATCGGCCGTGCGACCAAGCGTGTGCGCCAGCATCGGGTCGTTCGGTCCCGCGGCCTTTTCGGCGATCTTCATGGCGCGCAAGTAAAGCGGTTCGGCCTCGGCGTAGCGTCCTTGATCGGAGTACGAGGTGGCCAGGTTGTGCAGCGCGATCGAGATATCGAGGTGTTCGGGGGGCAAAGTTTTTTCGCGGATTTGCAGGATCCGCCGGTAGATCTCGTCGGTTTCCGCGTAGCGGCCCTGCCGCAAAAAGACGATTCCCAACGAGTTGAGGCAGACGGTCGTGGCGGGGTGGTTGGGCCCCTGGAGCTTTTCCCTGATGCCGATGGCCCGTTGAATCAATGGTTCGGCCTCGGTGTTTCGCCCCTGGTTCATGTACGAGCCTGCCAGCGCGGCGAGGCTGGCTGCGACGTCGAGATTCTCCGCATTGCCGGCGGCTTCGCGGATGGCCAGGGCGCGCTTGTAGAACGGCTCGGCGTCGGCATAATGCGCCTGGCCTTCGCGTAGCCCGGCCAAAAGAGTAAGGCTGGTGGCCACAGATGCGTGCTCCGGTCCAAGCGCCTTTTCGCGGATCGCCAGCGCCTGTTGATACAGCGATTCGGCTTCGTCGTTTAGTTTAAGCCTTAGCAGGCAGCCGGCCAGATTGTCGAGGTACCACGCGACGTCGGCGTGTTCGGCCCCCAGGACTTCTTTGCTGATTTCTAGTGCGCGCTCGTACGACGTGCGGGCCAGGTAGAGTTTTCGCAGGTTGAGCTCCACGTTTCCCATGCGAGTGAGCGCCGCCGCGGTATCGAGGTGTTTTGGGCCGCGGGTCACTTCGCGGATATCGAGCATGCGCTGGTAGAGCGGTTCGGCCTCCTCGTAGCGGCCCTGGGTCGAATACAAACCGGCCAGCTTGTCGAGGCTCGCGGGCAGGTCGGCGTGTTTTGGCCCCAGTCGCTTTTCCGTTCCCTCGAACGCCCGGCGGTAGTATGGCTCGGAGTCGCCGTAGCGCCCGAGGTCAAAGTAAAGATCTCCCAGGTTGCTCAAGATTAGCGACAAATCGGCGTGAGCCGCGGGAAGCGCCTTCTCGCGGATCGCCAAGGCCCGCAGCATGAGCGGCTCGGCTTCGGCATAACGGTCTTGTACATAATACGAATAGCCGAGGTTCGCGAGTGAAACCGCCAGGTCAAGGTGCTCGGCGGGGAGAATTTTTTCGCGGATCGCCAACGACCGCTTATAAAAGGCATCGGCTTCCGGATAACGCCTTTGGCTAAAGACCGCGTTGGCCAGGAAGTTGAGCGTGGTGGCGATGTCGGCGTGGTCGGCGTCGAGCCCCTTCTGGCGGATTTCCAGCACCCGCTTGGCGGTCGCTTCGGCGTCGGCGTATTTGCCCGAAGAATAAAAGATCGAACCCAGATCGTTCAGCGTGGCGACGAGCCGAAGGTCGGCGGTTCCCCAGGCCTTCTCACGGATGGCGAGCGCCCGCTTGTAGAGCGGCTCGGCCTCGGCGGCCTGGCCCCGGGCTGAGTGTACGTCGGCCAGGCAGTGAAGGCTGTAGGCCACATCGAGGTGTTCCGCACCCTGAAGTTTCTCGCGAATCGCCAAGACCCGCTGGTACTGAGGTAAGGCGTCAGTGTTCCGCCCCATTGCGTAATAAAGCCTGGCGAGCTGGTTGACGCTGAAGGCGACGTCGAGGTGCTCGGAACCGTACGCCTTTTCGCGGATGGCAAGTGCCCGTTGGTAGAGAGGTTCCGCGTCGGCGTAGCGCCGCATGCGATAGTACGCCTCCGCCAGATTGTTGAGTCCGACGGCCACCGTGGGATGATCGGGCTTGAGGTTTTTCTCACTGATCCCCAGGGCGCGCTTGAAGAGTTTTTCGGCGTCGGCGTTGCGCCCAAGCTCGAGCCGCGCGTTGGCCAGCATGTTGACGTCGCCAAGCACCTCGAGGTGCTCATGGCCGAGCTTCTTTTCGCGGATGTTCAGCACCCAAAGATAAAGTTGCTCGGCCTCAGCGTAGCGACTCCGGTCGTAGAAGCCCTTTGCGAACGGCTGGATAAACGCCGCCAGCTCAAGGCTTTCCGGCCCCATCAATTTCGACTGGATCGCAAACGATTGCTTATAATAAGGAATTGCCTCACTATAGCGCCCTGTATTGCGGCAAACGCTGCCGAGGTTCGACAGCGTAATTGCCACGTGGTTGCTGTCATGGCCCTGCGTTTTTTCATAAAGCGCCAAGGCTCGTTTGAGAAGCGGCTCGGCGTCGGCGTAGCGGTCCTGATAGAAATAGCCCATCGCGAGGTAGCTGATGCACGTGGCCAGGTTTCCATTACCCGTCTTTTCGTAAGCCGTCTGTACCCGCTTGAAAAGCGGTTCCGCGTCGTTATATCGGTCTTGCTCATAATAGGCCTTGGCCAGGTCGTCGATGGAGGTGATCAGCACGGGATCGTTCGACTTGAGGTCCCTTTCTTGTATGCTGACGATTCGTTCCAGGTACGGCGTCGCCGTGGGATGCAGCTTGTGCTGCGTGTAGAGTTCGGCCAGTTTGGTGAGTGTGAAGACCAGTCCGCTGTGTTCTGCTCCCCAAGCCTTCTCTCGAATCGCCAGGCAACGCTTCCAATGGGTTTCCGTCTCGGGATCACGCCTGAGAGCACGGCAGACGAGCCCCATTTCGTAGAGACTCTGTGCGACTAACTCATCCTCAGGCCCCTTCACCTTTTCACGGATCGCCAGGCAGCGCTTCCAGTACGCTTCGGCGTCATCGTACCTTTGCAGGGCATACAACGTATATGCCAGCTCGCTGAGACTGAAGGCGACCCTCAGGTCGTCCGGCCCGAACGCCTTTTCCCTGATGGCCAAGGCGCGCTGGTAAACCGGGTCGGATTCCTTGTACTTCTTCATCCAATAATACGTGGCTCCCAGGTTGATGAGGATATCCGATAGCTCAGCGTCATTCGCATGTTCGGCTTTGTCGTACAGACCGACGACTTGCACGTAGAGCGGCTCGGCATCCTTATAGTTCGTCAGATAATACAGGGCGTCCGCCAGGTATCGAATTCGCTTGGCCAGCTCGAGCGGTTGATCGGCGAATTTCGCCGAGGCCAGTTTCACGATCTTCCGGGCGGTCGGCTCGGCTTCCTTAAACTGACCGGCGGCGTACTCTTTCTGAAACTGCTCTTCGAGCTTCGTAAGTTCATCGCCGCCCTCAGATTCCGCGGCCGGCTTGGGTTCTTCGGCGTCGCCACGTACCGCGAAAGCCGCAAGAAAGATCAAGGCGGCCAAGACCGAGAAACGCCTGAATAACCGTGAGAATTGCATGGTTCGCTCCTCGCACGAACAAAGCGCCCAGAACGCCGCCCTTACCGAGATTAAGCGGCGGGAATGGCAAGTACAGGGCACAGGTCTTGCAATTCTGCCACGCTAGCGAGCAGATGACAAGCGTTTCGTTACGTTTTTAAGCCTGATGAGACCACGACTTGCGCGGTCAGGCTGGTAAACTGCTTCAGGAAGGCTGCCACCGCCGATCCGGCGATCCTACCGCCGCGACCCGTGAGTTGGCCGCACTTGAAGTCGCCGAGGCAATCGGCTCCTGCCGCGCAGTCAACCTTCCAAGCCTCCGCGGCGCCCTTGTGCTGCTGGTGCCGAACCCGAACAACTATCATCATGGGAAGAAAACGTGTTGCTTTTGAACCCAAGGAACCCACCCAAGCACGAGCCTGCATCATGCAAAACTTCTTGCCACGGCTACTGGCCGCCCTGACTCTCACGAGCGTTGCAACGATCGTTACCGGCGACGATCCTGTTGAAAAGCCCGTCACACTTCGCCATCCTGGCTTTCTGTTTCTGGAATTGAATGTCCATGACCTGCCCGCGCACATCGATTTCTTTCGACAAACAGCGGGCTTTGATGTCGTCCAACAGCATGGCAACTTCGTGGTGATGCAGAGCCGGCTCGGCGAGTTGCTGCTTAATGGCATCGATGGCAAACGTGACAAGCTAGCGCCCCGTCTGCCCGGCGTGGAGATTGGCATCGTGGTTACCGATGTGGATCAGGCCCATGCCGCCGCGAAAGCTTCGAATTGGCGGATCACCTCGGAGATCGTCAAGCAACCCTGGGGCGTGCGCGATTTTCGGGTCCTTTCGCCGGACGGTTATTACCTTCGTTTTACCGAGGGACCCGAACTCAAGCCGTGAAGCGGGTTCTTGACCAGATAGCCAACCTGGGTCGCACCTCGGCCCCATGCCTTTCATGAACGCTCGCACCTGACTCTGACCGCGACGAATCCCTGTCAGCTCGAAAATTCGTTGGCATGCCTCAGCGACCGTGCGAACCGGTTGCGATTCGAACGACTTTCGGATTGCCTCCCGATGAGAGGTCCCTCTGACGATCGCGCTGGCGGGGGTTGCGGCGTCAAGAAACGCGCCGCAACCCCTTGGTTTGCCGTGCATGGAGCACGCTCGGTCAATTCGAACGACGAAGTTGCGACGCAAAAACGACGCTGAACCAAAAGAGACCGTCCGCCCCATCCCAGAAACAGCGACGAACGATGTTGGCACCGCACGATCGTGATGGCGGAGAGGCGCGACGGTGCGCGTCGCGACGGCCATTTAGGGTTATCGCAGTTTTTGGTTGGCGATTGGCGAGCCCGCGCCGTCACGGTGCCGCCCAACTCGTCGCGGGCGGGAAGGTGCGGGACATTCCTAGGCGCCGGCGCGCGCCGCCGACGTTAGCCGCACGCCTTTGGCAAATCCTCTCCGGCGGCGGCCGGGGGAAGGAACAAGTCTTAAGCGGCAATGAGCCGCCCCGCCGGGCGCAGTCGGCGCGGTTTCCGATGGACCATCGATGGCTGCTTCCTCTGGGGCTCGTGGAGACGCAGGAGTTTTTACCGCAGGCTGGACAACTTGCCCACGGAACGCTAACACACACTGCATGACACGCCCTTTGATCGTCATTCCGGCCGACCAGCCGGCGCAACTTGCGGATTCGCCCCACTTGGAGCGGCTGCGGGCGTACGGCGAGGTGGTGCTTTACGACGACCGGCCGGAAACGGTTGCCGAGCAGGTTCGCCGCGCCCGCGACGCCGTCTGCCTGATCAACTCGCGCAGCACGTTGAAGTGGCCCGCCGAAGCGCTCGGCGAGTGCGCGAAATTGCGGATGATCTCAATCTGCGGGATTGGCACCGACGCCATCGATCTGGTCCACTGCCGCGAGCGGGGCATCGACGTTCGCAACCTTCCGGGCCGCACCGCGCCGGTCGTGGCCGAACACGCCCTCGGATTGCTGTTCGCCATCGCCAAGCGTGCCTGGTTCCAAACCGACGAATTGAAGCACGGCCGTTGGAACGGCATGTTGAATTACTCCTTGCGGGGCAGGCTGCTAGGATTGATTGGAGCGGGCGCCATCGCCCAGGAAATGGCCCGGCTGGCCGCGGCGATCGGCATGCGGGTACAGGCCTGGACATTGCACCCGACGCCCGAACGTGCAGCCAAATTGGCGATCGAGTTCGTGCCGCTCGACGAGCTGCTGGCCACGTCCGACGCGGTCAGTGTACACCTCAAGCTTACCGAGCAAAGCCGCGGGTTGTTAGGCTCCCGCGAATTGGCGCTTATGAAGCCCGGAGCGCTACTGGTCAATACGGCCCGCGGGGCGATCGTCGAAACGCCGGCCCTGGTCGCGGCGCTCAATTCCGGGCATCTCGGCGGGGCTGGGCTCGACGTGTTCGAAACCGAGCCGATTGCGGTCGACGATCCTCTGCTGGCCTGCCGCCAGGTCGTTCTCACCCCCCACAACGCAGACCAAACCCCCGAAGGCATGGAGCTTTTGAACTCCGGGGTGGTCGAAAACGTGATCGCGTTCTTCGAGGGGCGGGAAGGGAATCGGGTTTAGGAAGCGGGAAGCGGGGAGCGCGGAGCGGGGCGAACGACGAGTCGCGGTCTGAGCGATCGTGGGCGATTCGGAACTCGTCATCCTCATCTGCTCATCTCTTTACCTCCTCATCGCCTCCCAATCTCCTCCGCATACCCATTTCCCCATTGAAATGTCACTCCAACCGTAGCGTTACAATGCCGTTACGCGGCGATGTGAAACTTTTCCGCCCCTTTGTGCGTCTCATATATCAAGACCCAAGCTCTTCGCCCCCGTCCGGAAATCAGGAAAGGCCCTCACCATGTCTCAGGTCGCACGACGTCGGTTGGTTGCGGTTCTGCGTTCATTTGCGTGCACTGCCATTGCTTTGGCCCTGCCGACGCTGGCCCAGGCCCAAGGCCTGTTGGTCAATGTTGATGTCCACCAGCGCATCCGGCTCCCTCGGCCGATGCCCACGCCAACCCCGCCGCCGATGTCGTACAAAATCAAAGAGCTGGACGTCCATGTCAAGCTTTTCGAGCAAGTGGCGAAGGTGCAGGTCTCGCAGTCGTTCGTCAATACGGGCAGCGCTCAGATGGAAGTCTGCTTCGTCTTTCCTTTGCCCTACGACGGCGCCATCGACCAGCTCACGCTTTTGGTCGACGGAAAGGAGTTTCCCGCCAAGCTTCTTCCCAAGGACCAGGCCCGGCAGGCGTACGAGGCGATCGTCCGCAAGAACCGCGATCCGGCATTGCTCGAATGGGTCGGGACGGGCATGTTTCAGACGAGCGTGTTTCCTGTGCCGCCGGGCGCCGAGCGCAAGGTGACGCTGCGTTATTCGCAACTCTGCCGCAAAGACCACGGTCTGACCGACTTCCTGTTCCCGCTCTCGACGGCCAAGTACACCTCGCACCCGATCGAAAGCATCAACATCCAGGTGGCGATTGAAACCAAGGGGGACCTGAAAAACGTCTACAGCCCAACGCATGCGATCGAGCTCAAGCGCGATACCCATACGGCCACGGTCATGTACAAGGGCCAACAGCAGGTGCCCGACGGCGATTTCCGGCTGTTTTACGATGTCGAGGCCGGTAAAGTCGGCGCGAGTGTACTGGCCTACCGCCCCAAAGCCGACGACGACGGGTATTTCCTGCTTCTGGCCAGCCCGGAGATCGCGCGCGACGTGGCCGAACGGCCGAAGAAGACGGTCCTGTTCGTGGTCGACCGCTCAGGGAGCATGAGCGGGCAAAAGATCGAGCAAGCCAAAGGTGCCTTGAAATTCGTGCTCAACAACCTCCGCGACGGGGACCTGTTTAACATCATCGCATACGATAGCGCGGTCGAGTCGTTCCGCCCGGAATTGCAAAAGTTCGACGCCGATGGCCGAAAAGCGGCTTTGGCATTCATTGACGGCATTTACGCAGGCGGCAGCACGAACATCGACGGCGCCCTGGCCGCCGCCCTCGACCAACTGCGCGATTCGTCGCGCCCCAACTACGTGTTGTTCCTCACCGACGGTTTGCCGACGGCCGGAGAGTCGAATGAAATGAAGATCGTGGCCAACGCCCAGGCAAACAACCGCGTTCGCGCCCGCGTCGTCGCTTTCGGCGTAGGCTACGACGTCAATAGCCGGCTATTGGACAAACTGGCCCGCCAGAACCACGGTCAGAGCGAGTACGTGCGGCCCGACGAGAACATCGAAGACCGCGTCAGCCGTCTGTACAATCGGATCGAAGCGCCCGTAATGACCGACGTTGCCATCAAATTCGCTTTGGACGTGGCCACCCCGGAGGAAAGCGAAGCGATCAACCGCATGTATCCGCGTCAGGTGTTCGACCTGTTCGAGGGAGAGCAGTTGGTTCTGGTCGGCCGTTACAAGCGGCCTGGGACCGCCAAGGTAACGGTGGCCGGCAGTGTCGGCGGCAAGCAACATAGTTTCGACTTCCCGGCCGAGCTGGTGACTGAGAGCAAGGACGAGACGTTCTCCTTCATCGAAAAACTCTGGGCCATGCGCCGCATCGGTGAGATCATCGACGAGTTGGACCTCAAGGGTCGTAATGAGGAGTTGGTCAGCGAGTTGGTGGGGCTCTCGACGCGGCACGGGATACTGACCCCTTACACGTCGTTCCTGGCCGATGAAAACACGTCGCTGTACCACACGGCCGCCAACGAGGCGGAGGCTGGCCGCCGGTTGGACGCGCTAGAACAGACTGACGGTCGCGGCGGCTTCGCGCAGCGGAGGTTCAAGGGTTCGCTGCAAAGGGCGGCGCGGAGTGCGCCGGCCGGTGCGACCGAGGGGCTCAGAGAAGAGAGCTTCCAACTCGGTAACGGCGGCGGCGCGAAGCCTTCCGGACGCCAGGGAGGGAGAAGGCGGTTGGCCGCACCCGGCAGTTCACCAGCGGGCGCCCCGCAAGCCGGGGATAGCGATGGATTGGCCGATGAGACTGAGTCGCTGCGGAACATCGGCGCCAAGTCGTTTTATCGCCGCGACAACCGTTGGGTCGATTCGACTTTGACCGAGGAGCAGGAAAAAGACGCCCAGCACATCAAGCAATTCAGCGATGAATACTTCAAGCTGGCCGAGCAGCACGGCCGCAAGCTTTCGCAGTACCTCGCTTTCGACGAGCCGGTTTTCCTGAACCTCGACGGCCAGGCGTACCTGATCCAGCCCGCTGAAACGGCGGAGAATTGATCGGCCAAGCCGATCAACTGAACTGGGCTTTTCCCGATCGGCCAACTCGGATAGCTTATTCGGCCGGATGCTGGAGGCATCCGGTCCTGGTCCGATCACGGAGGAGTTCCGAATGAAGAACAAGTTGCTTCCCCTCTTGCTCGGCGCTTGCGCGTCGATCGCCACGCTGGGCTACTTCTTGCAGTGGTACAAGGTGTCGATCGCCAACGCCGAACATCAGGTGGAGATCCACGTGACGATCTTCAAGGACAAGATCAAGTCCGACGAGGAAAAAGCCAAGGTCAAGCTCGAGCAATACGAAAAGCAGTTCAAAGAAAACCCGAAGGAAACCTCGCGCAAAATCGAACACGGCGCGCGGCACTTGAACAAATGACGTTCGTCGGCGCGGTCCGTCGTGGGGCAGGTTTCCAAGTTGCCATGGATGCTATATTTCACGCCGCCGAAGCCGATAGCACGAAGCGTCTGAAGGTTTCGCCCGCGACGCGAGCGGCTCTGGAAGTTCATCAAACGCCGCGCGATCTACGGACGATATCATCCGACTTTCGCCGAATTCCGAGCCGCTGCACTACGATCGGATTTACCCGCCCAGCACGTCGTTGAGCACGTCCTCCGACACATAAATCGGCAATGGCGGGCTGCAAGTGACGGCCACGGCGATGGCGTCGGAAGGGCGAGCGTCGATCTCGATTAGCTCACCTTCGTGCTTGACCCGCAGCCGGGCGTAGTACGTGTGCTCCTTCAGCTCGCTGATCACCACGCTTTGGAATTCGCCCCCCAGGTTCTCCGCCACGCTCACCAACAGGTCGTGCGTCAACGGTCGCGGCGCCAAGACCCCCTTCACTCGCCGGTCGATGCTCGTGGCCTCGAAAATACCGATCAAGATCGGAAACGATCGCTCGCCGTCAACTTCCTTGAGGTAGATCACCTGCTGCTCGTTGATCTCGCTGATGATGATCCGCGACAACTCCATCTGCACGGGCATGGCCAGGCCTTTCCCAAAGAAATGACGGTTTGCTTTGCCAGGGACGGGGCCCGGGCAAAACTCGATTATATGTCGGCCGGGCGCGGCGGGGCTAGTGGCAGGTCACACACTCTTGCCTGCCAGGAGCAAGTAATGGTGGCTGTTGGTGGAGCGTCAGCGATGCCCCCGGATAGATAGCGATCGGGGCATCGTTTAGGCTCTGCCCCAGCCACCCCGAATGCCTCATTCTGGCGAGTGCGAAGTTTAGAACGGCTGCCCTTCGCAAAACACGTGCGCGGCCGCCGTCGCCGGATCGGGCCAGGGACTCTGCTCGGCGAATTGCTGGGCGTCGGCGATCAACGCCTTGACCTCCGCGTCAATCGAATCGAGCTCCGCCCCTTCGGCGGCGCCGTCGGCCAGCAGGCGACTGCGGAAACGCGAAATCGGATCACGGGTCTTCCACTCTTCGACTTCGTCCCGCGTGCGGTAGGTGAAGTCGCCCATTCCCTCGGCGTGCGGCCGGGTGCGGTAGGTCTTGCACTCGAGCAACGTCGCGCCGCCACCGGAACGGGCGCGGCCCACCGCCTCCTCGGCCGCCTGGTACACGGCCATCACATCGTTGCCGTCGACTTCGACGCCCGGCAGCCCGTAAGCCGCGCCCCGATTGGCGACGCCTGGGTTACCCGCCGCGTAACGGAAGGGGACCTCGGTGGCGAACTGATTGTTTTCGCAAACGAACAGCACCGGCAGTTTCCAGATACTGGCCATATTGAGCCCTTCGTGGAAGGCGCCGTTGTTTACGGCGCCGTCGCCGAAGAAGGCGACACCCACGTGGTCGGTTTTCAAGAGCTTGAAGCTGTAGCCGGCCCCGGCGGCTTGCAGGATACAAGGCCCCACGATTCCACTGGTGCCCATCATGCCGACTTCGGGCGAGAACAGGTGCATGCTGCCGCCCCGGCCGTGCGAACAACCGGTTTCGCGCCCGAATAGTTCGGCGATCAACTGCCGCGGTGTCACGCCCTTCGCCAGAGCGTGCCCGTGCCCGCGGTGAGTGCTGAAAACTACATCGTCCGCTGTCAAATGAGCGCAGACGCCTGTGGCGATTGCCTCTTCGCCCACGTAAGTGTGGCAAGCGCCATGGATCAAGCCCCGCTGGTGGCTGCGGGCAAGCTGCTCCTCGCACTGCCGGATGACTTGCATCGTTCGGTAGAGCGAAAGCACCTGCGATTTAGTGGGATTGATCATGCGGCATAGGATAAGTTTAGTGTTTCTTTGCCCGCTCGGTGAGCTTGGCGACGACGGCCGCGAATTCTTTGCGGGCACCTGCCAAGCCCGCCACGGTCTTGGGCCCGGACGCGCGGACATAATCGAGAACGATCTTCTCGGCGGCAATGAATTCAGGCGTGATGTCGGCCACGGCCGCGGCGATCTCGATCGGGACGTTCGTCACACCGTTGGCGTCGCCGTGCAGCAACTCGCCCTGCCTGACGACCAGGCCTCCCACGCGAACCGGGATACCGACGTGCAGGATGTGGCAGTACGCGTGGGCGCAGATCGTCGTACCCGTGAAAACCGGGTACTTGAGAGCACGGACCTGGTCAAGGTCGCGTCCACCGCCCGATGTGATCAGCCCCGCTGACCCGAACGCCTGGTAGGTGGAGCACATGACTTCGCCAAACGTCGCGGCCACCGGAGGGTCGTCGAGGTCTTGGAACACCACGACGGCCGGGCCGGGCAACTCTGCGAAGCATTCCACCTGCTGGTCAAGGCTGCCGTAGACGTCGCCTTTGGGTGGTGCGGCGTCGCTACGAAAGCACACCGTACTCGCGAAGCCGACCATGGGGGGCAACTCGGGAAATCCGGCGCGGATGCGACCGTCCATGTAGCCGCGGTTGCGCGGGCGGACGTCGAACAACTCAATCACGTTGCAGATCGTGGGGGTATCGAATTCGGCGAGCCTGGCGAGGGTTGAAGCGGGAAAAGGCATGGTAACTGATGAGGTGGTAGGTGGTGAGTCTCGACTGAAACGGCATCATAGCGCATAATTTTCGGCTGACAATGGCCTTATGACTTTTTTGCGAAAACGAAGCTACGCTGCTTGCCTGATCATTGGGCAAGAAACCAACGCGAATTCGCCTGTACCAACGACTTGGGACTTCCATGTTGCAGCTCCATCGATCCGCGTTATCGTCCTCCGGTTGTTTGGCGCTGCTTGCGCTCCTTGGCGGATGGGCCGCCCCGGCTCGCGCCGCCGATTTCACGCTTGACGGCGACAACACGAAGTTGACCGCAAGCGCGACGATTCCCAAGGCGATCTACCGGATCGAGGATGCCAACGACGACGGTGTACTCCACATCCAGGGCGACGGGATCACGGTCGATTTTCAGCACGCGGCGCTCGACGGCTCGGCCCCCGACGCCATGCCCGATGAATTCCACGGCCGCGGGATCGTGATCGAAGACTCCGACAACGTCGTATTACGGAACCTCACGCTACGGGGATACAAGCTCGCCCTTTACGCCCGCAACTGCAAGAACCTCTCGATCGAAGGCTGCGACTTCTCCGATAATTGGAAGCAGCACTTGTTGAGCACGCCGCAGGCCGAAAACGGAGCCGATTGGCTGTTTGGGCACGAGAACGACGCCAACGAATGGTTCCGCTATGGGGCCGCGATCTACCTCGAAGGGTGTTCGGAATTTAGCGTGCGGAATTGCGTTGCGCGCCGGGGGCAGAACGGCTTGTGCCTGGTGAGATCGAACGACGGGGCGGTGTATGACAACGACTTCTCGTTCAACAGCGGCTGGGGGCTGGCCATGTACCGCGCCTGCCGCAACCAGATCGCCCACAACAAGCTCGACTGGTGCATCCGCGGCTACTCGCACGGTGTCTACAACCGCGGCCAGGACTCGGCCGGCATCTTCGTGTTCGAGCAATGTTCCGATAATACCTTTGCCTTTAACAGTGCCACCCACGGCGGCGACGGCTTCTTCCTTTTCGCCGGCCTGGAAACACTCGACGAAACCGGTGCGGGCGGATGCAACCGCAACCTCGTTTACCGCAACGATTTCTCGCACGCCAGCAACAACGGTATCGAAGCCACGTTTTCCACCGGGAACCGCTTCATCGAAAACATCATGGACGAAGCCGACCATGCCGTCTGGGCCGGCTACTCGTATGGTTCGCAGTTCATCGGCAACAAGATCACGCGTTGCAATCACGGTATCTCAATCGAGCACGGCAGCGAAAACCGTGTCGAGGGGAACACTTTCGATCGCTGCGGCGTGGCGGTGAACCTCTGGGCGGGCGAGAAATCATCGTTTGCCGAAAAACCCTACGGCCGCGACCACCACTGCCGCTCGGAGTTGTACAACATCATTCGTAATCGCTTCCAGAACGACAAAGTCGACATCCGGCTGGGCAACACCAACGACGTGACGATCACCCAAAACGACTTCGCCGGCGCACCGACGGCGTTGGAGGTCAACGGCCGTTCGCGCGGCGTGAAGGTGGACGGAAACAATATCGAAGGCGAGGGACGCGCCTCGGCCGAGTCTGAAGTGAAGTTCGGCCGCAACTATTTCAAAGCCAAGCGGCCGGCAGGCGGCAAGGTGGCCGAGGCACCCCTGAAAATCGACTTTGCCCAACGCGACGCGAAGGTCGAGCCGCCCGATGTGCCGGGCAAGCTGGATGCCTTTCTTTCGCCGGGCGCGCTTCGCGGTCTGAAATTTATTTTCGTCGACGAGTGGGGGCCGTACGATTTTGCACGCGTGAAAATCGTGCCAGAGAGCACCGTTTTCTGGAATGAAGCCGAGCTGCGCGTATTGGGGCCGGAAGTGAAGTATGAAATCAAGAATATCGCGGGCGGAGTCGAAGTGTCGCCGCCTGATGGAACGCTGCCGGCCGTGCTCAGGGTCACCTCGCCGGAGCGCAAACTGCGAGAATTTTCGTTCGCGGTCGAACTGCCCGAGCGCGGGGAAAGCCTGCCGGTGCGCGGGTTGCTGTTGTTCGCCGATTGGAATGTGAAATTCTACGGTTGGAAGGGAGTTGGCCCGCAGAAGCCGCCGGCCGATTGGGACGAAGTCCTGGCCGGTCCAATGCTGGAAGAAATGAAACTCGGGAAGCTCGATTTCGCCTGGGGCGGCGGCGCACCGAGCGACAAGGTGCCGGCCGACCATTTCGCCACTGTCTCGACGACCGAGTTGGAATTACCCGCCGGCCGCTATGAGCTGCGGACCGTTTCGGACGACGGCGTGCGTGTCTTGGTCGATGGTCGGCTGGTGATCGACAATTGGACCTGGCACCCGCCGGTCATGGACAAAGCCGAGGTCGAAGTGAAACGGGGCCCGCATGCGATTCGAATCGAGCACTTCGAGATCGACGGTGTCGCCCAGTTGCAGTTCTCGCTGGCCCCACGCCGCTAACCCGGAATCCCTTCGCCCGTCCGCAATCAACCAAGAGCCGCAAGGAGCGTTTCCATGAACGAGCTCGACATCAACGTCGAATGCTGCCGTGCCCGGCAGCGGCGATTGCTTGCCGAGATGAGGTCAAAAGACCTCGATTGGATCGTGGTCCAGAAGACGGAGCACGTGCAGTGGCTCACCGGCCCGCGATTCGCCTGGCTCGTTGAAGCGGCGGCCGTGCTGGCAAGCGATGGTCGTTCGACGCTCGTCGCGCCGCGGCAAGAGCCGGTCGCGGCGGTCGACGAACTGCTTACATACGAAGCCTCCTGGTACTCGACCTTGCGCAACGACCAGCGGCAGGCGTGTTCGGAAGTCCTGGTCAAGGCCCTCGCCGGCAAGCCAAAGCCGCGGCGAATTGGCATCGAAGGCTCAACTTTCGGACCGTACCTGGCAGCCCAACTTGGGGGCGAGAAGACCGAGCTGGTCGATATCGAGCCTGATCTCTACCGACTGCGGCGCGTCAAGCATGCCGACGAATTGGCTCGGCTCAAGAAGGCGATTGCCGCTACCGGACGAATGTATGCGAAAGCCCGCGAGATCATCGAGCCGGGCATCAACGAGCTGAAGGTGTTCTCGGAATTACAGGCCGCCGCGGTGGCCGAGTTCGGTGAGATGCTCACCGGCACCGGCAACGACTACGCCTGCGGCGAAAAAGGCGGTCCCCCTCGCGATCGCGCGGCCCAGGACGGCGAGTTGTACATCCTCGACCTGGGGCCCGCCTTCCGCGGTTACTTCGCCGACAACTGCCGGGCGATCGCCGTCAACGGTCGCCCGACCGATCTGCAACAGCGCGCCTGGCGGCAGTTGGCCGGCGTGTTTCCAATTGTCGAACGGATGGTCAAACCCGGCGCCAGTTGCCGCGAGTTGCTGAGCGCGGTACAGAAACATCTCGACGAGTACCTGCCCGGCAATTTCAACCACCACCTGGGGCACGGTATCGGGCTATTTCCGCACGAGGCGCCGCACCTGAACCCCAACTGGGATGACACGTTCCAGGAGGGTGAAGTGTTCACGGTCGAGCCGGGGCTGTACACGCCCGAAATGCGCGCCGGCATCCGTCTGGAGAATGACTACCTGGTGACGGCTGAAGGCGTCGAGCTCTTGAGTGACTTTCCGCTGGAGTTGTAGCTTCAATGTCCCAGTGCCGCGGGCCGCTTGAGCAATTCGCGGAGGTAATCGCCGTAGCTGTTGCGAAGCGGTCGGGCCAGCGCTTCGAGTTGCGCGGCGCTAATGAATCCCTTGTGGAAAGCCACCTCCTCCAGGCAGGCCACCTTCAGCCCCTGCCGCTGTTCGATGGTCTCGATGAAGTTCGAGGCCTGCAATAACGATTCGTGCGTGCCCGTGTCGAGCCAGGCGAAGCCCCGGCTGAAGCACTGCACGTGAAGTTCGCCGCGCGTCAGGTATTCGCGGTTGACATCGGTGATCTCCAATTCGCCACGGGCCGAGGGCTTCAAGTCGCGGGCGATGTCGAGCACCTGGTTGTCGTAGAAGTACAGTCCCGTGACGGCGTAGCGCGACTTCGGCTGTGCCGGCTTCTCTTCCAGCGAAACGGCCCTCCCTTTCTCGTCCATTTCGACCACGCCGTAACGCTGCGGATCCTTCACCTCGTAGGCGAACACGGTCGCCCCGTCGTTTTGCGAAGCCGCCTGCGCCAACATCGACTGAAAGCCCTGCCCATAAAATAAGTTGTCACCCAGAATCAACACGACGTTGTCACGCCCGACGAACTCGCGCCCGATGATGAATGCCTGGGCCAACCCCTCCGGACGTGGCTGAACCGCATAGCGGATCGCGATCCCCAGTGAGCGGCCATCGCCCAGCAAGCGCTCGAAGCTGGCCACGTCGGCGGGCGTGGTGATCAGCAGCACGTCGCGGATACCAGCCAGCATCAGGGTCGACAGCGGATAGAAGACCATCGGCTTGTCATAGATGGGAAGCAGTTGCTTGCTGACCGCTCGAGTGAGCGGGTCGAGCCGCGTGCCGGATCCGCCCGCCAGGATAATCCCTTTTTGCGTCATGGGTCGATTGGTGAGTGGTAAGTGGTCAGGAGTCGCTACGTAGCCCCAAACGCTCGCGCGCGTATTTGCCGCTGGTCACACGCTCGACCCACTGGGGATTTTCGAGGTACCAGCGTACCGTGAGCTCGAGCCCGGTCTCGAAGCTCTGTTGTGGTTTCCAACCGAGCTCTTCGCCGATTTTCTTGGCGTCGATCGCGTAGCGTCGATCGTGCCCCGGCCGATCGGTGACGTAGGTTACGAGCCGCGAGCAGGGAGAGTGCGGCAAGCCGGGCCGCAACCGGTCGACGAGCTCGCAGATCGTGCTCACGACTTGCAGATTGGCCCGCTCGCAGTTACCGCCGATGTTGTAGATTTCGCCGACGCGGCCCCGTGCCAGCACCGCGCGAATGGCGCGGCAGTGGTCGTCGACGAACAGCCAGTCGCGCACCTGCTGCCCATCGCCGTAGACAGGAAGCGGTTTTCCCTCCAGGGCATTAAGGATCATCAAAGGAATCAGCTTTTCGGGAAACTGATATGGACCGTAGTTGTTCGAGCAGTTGGTTGTAAGCACCGGTAGCCCGTAGGTGTGGTGATACGCCCTCACGAAATGGTCCGATGCAGCCTTTGAAGCGGCGTACGGGGAATTGGGAGCATAACGGCTTTGTTCCGTGAATGCGCCCGAAGGGCCGAGCGAACCGTAGACCTCGTCGGTCGAAACGTGAAGGAAACGGAATGCCCTTCGCTGCGGCCCGGAAAGGCCCTCGAAATAGGCACGAGCGGCGGCAAGCAGCTCGCAGGTACCCATGACGTTGGTCCGCACGAAATCGGCCGGGCCGTCGATCGAGCGGTCCACGTGCGATTCTGCGGCGAAATTGACAATCGCCCATGGCCGGTGCTCGGTCAGCAACCGGTTCACGAGATGACGGTCGCCGATGTCGCCTTCAACGAGTTGGTAATTGGAGTGGCCGGAAACCGGGAGCAACGAGTCGAGATTACCCGCGTAGGTCAGTTTATCCAGGTTAACCAGCCGGTCAGGTTCCTCGGCGATCCACTGCCGCGCAAAACAACTGCCGATAAAGCCGGCGCCGCCGGTGACCAGGATCGTATTCATGGAACTAAGCATACCGAATGAACTCCGGCCTGGCACCCGGCGGGGTCATCGTTTCAGATGAGATTTCCATTAGACTCCGTCGCGATGGCCTGCCGAAGTTGAGTAAGTCGGTGGCTGGTCCGTCTGGCACGAGGATGGTCATGGGATCGCTAGTACGCTTCAGCAGGCTGGCGTATCTCACGTATTTTTCCCAGCCTGCCTCCGATCGCACCATCTATCGTTCGATCCGTAAGCACCGAGTCCGAAAAATCCTCGAACTCGGAATCGGCACAGGCCGCCGTACGATGCGAATGCTCGAAGCAGTCGTGCGAGGCACGGCGGCCGATTCGGTTTGCAGCGCGGTGCCGGTTTCCTACGCGGGAATCGACCTGTTTGAGATGCGCGCGCCTGCCCAACCCTCGGGCCTTTCGCTGAAACTGGCTCATCGCCAACTGCGCGCAACTGGCGCCAAGGTTCGGTTGGTGCCCGGCACCCCGTTTGAGGCTTTGGCACGTTCGGCCAACGAGATCGGCTCGTGCGACCTGATCGTCATCTCGGCGGACCAAGAACGCGAGTCGCTCGCGCGAGCCTGGTTTTACTTCCCCCGGATGCTGCACGCGGCTACACAGGTTTTCCTGGAAGAGCGCGGCGCGGCTTCGGGTACGGCGATGATGCGCCTGATGCCGCACACCGAAATCGCTCACCTTGCCGCGGCGGCCACCACGCGCCGGGCGGCCTGAGCTTGTCCGCAGTCGAGTTGCTGCGAATAATGTGTCTTGGGGCCGCAGCGCTGGCCCAGCCTTTCATTTCTATCATCGTCGTTTTTTTTCTGCCGTAAATCCAGTTTTCGCGGTTGGCACCGCCGGTTGACGCACCATCGACCAGGCCCGATCGGGCTGTTGGTTCGCTTCGCAATCTTTTGTCCATTACGTCACCGCGCCGCCGGCACGCCGCCGCACAGCCCAAAGGTGACCTATGGACAATGCCTCCGAAAAGCTTCCCCCGGACCACCGTGAAACGTCAACCACAAGCGCCTACGGCTCAAACGGTCCCGTCGTGCCCGCCGCAACTCCGTTTGCCACCGGCGCCGGGGGCCTGGTTCGCTTCCTTTACAACCACAACCCGTTCTACGTGATCAGTGCCGTGCTCATCTGCCACGGACTGCGCGTCTCATTTCTTGACGCTCCGGGCAGGTTTCAGACACGGTCGATGATTGCGGGGCTGATGGGGTTCACCGTATTGTTGGCGGTGATGGCCTGGCTCGTGATCAAGTTGGGCAAGGTGTGGAACGACGCCCGCACGCTCTTGGTGCTGGTGATCTTGATGTTCGTGGCGATCTCGGTCTCGTGCGACTACTCCCTCGCCGAATCGCTGGCCGGTTTCAACGAGGATGGCATCGTCAATTTTCTGGCCGGCTTTGCTTTTGCCGTCCTTGTCAGCGAAGGGCTCCTTTGGGGGCTGGGTATAAGATTGCCGATCCTGTACCGCGGGCCTTATTACTTGTTTCTGGCCCTGTTCTTTCTCTACCCTGTCGCGATCAGTCCATTGATGATACGCAACGGCAATCGCTGGCTGCCCTGGGCCTTGTTTGGTTTTTCACCGGCGGCGGGTATCGCGTGGCTGTCCCTATTGCCGGCAGTACGGCGTGGGCCGGGCTATGGCCGCCCAAACGGGACCCCTTGGTCTTGGCCTTGGTTTCCCTGGACGTTGTTCGTCGTGCTGGCGATGGCGGTCGCCATACGCGCGTGCTCGATGTTGCTGTCGTTCCATACCGTCGCCGGTGGAGACAGCATCTTTCGGCCCTATTTCCTGGTACCGTTTCTGTGGGCCGTGGGGTTGGTGCTGCTGGAGATCGGCCTGACGACGCGACGACGCGGGCCACAAGTGTTTGCCTTGGCTGTGCCCTTCTTGCTTTTGACTTTGTCGGCCCTGAACGGTTCGGGCAGTGTCGTTCACCTCCAGTTTATGGCCGAGTTCGAGCAACTGCTTGGCGGTTCGCCCTTGTTTCTTTCGCTGGTGTTGGTCGTCGCTTTCTACGCAATGGCCGTTGCGCGCCACGTGCCGGCGGCATACGACCTGCTCGCATTGGGCATCGCCGGTTTGGCGATGATTGGACCGCATACACACGACCTGCTCGAACTCACGGCGCCGAAGGCGCTGCCGCTGTTGGTGGCGACAATGCTGCAGGTTTGGCCGGCACTGGAGCGTCGCGACTCGCGACGCTGGTTGCTGGCCGGATGCGGTGCTCTGGCCGCCGCGACGGTTCAATTCCAGGGGACCTGGTTCACGGACTTCCAGTACTTTATTCCCTGGCACCTACTGTTGCTCGTCGTACTGGCTGTCGGAGCAGGGTCGCGCGACACCTGGGCCCGGACATGCCAAAGTCTGGCGGCGGTCGCTATGGGTGTGTTGGCGATCGTTTGGTTCCTGGTTGCACAAAGCGGGGCCATTACGGCCGAGTTGCCGGCTGCCGCCGTGCTGGCTTATCCAGTGGTGATGATCATCGTGGCCTGGGGCTACGGCCGCATAGCGAGTAACCGACTCTACGACGCGGCCGCGACGATTCATGCGATCATGTTGGCCACATTTGCCGGGAGCCATGCCATAGTCTGGTCGCGTCAGGCCTTACCGGGAGTTGACTACATCGCCTGGGGCATGGCCTGTTTCGCGTTGGCCGCGTTGATCAGCTTGCTAAAGACCGGTCTGCCGCAACGCTGGTGGGTCAAACACCGCCAACCAACCCGAGTGAGGTAAGGTCACATGGAACCCTTCAAATGGCCGCGCTCCGAGGATAGCATAGCAGTTTACCGTAAACGGCAATTTGAAACCCGTAGCGAGGCCCCCTGTGAAACTGATGAGATCCTCCGAATTCGCGCTCCCGTTGTGGTTGGTCGCACTGGCCTGCCTGATTGCGCATCCGGCCCGTGCCGAGGATCCTTGGGCAGTGTTCCACGGGTACGAGGGGCCGGGCAAAGGGAAGCACATCGTCCTGGTCAGCGGCGACGAAGAATACCGCTCGGAAGAAGCGCTCCCACAATTGGCCAAGATCCTGGCCCAGTACCACGGATTCACCTGCACCGTGCTGTTCGCGATCAATCCCGCCGACGGTACGATCGACCCCAACCGCAACGACAATATCCCCGGTCTGGAGGCGCTCGAAAAGGCTGATTTGATGGTGATCTTCACCCGTTTCCGCAAGCTGCCCGACGAGCAGATGAAGTACGTCGTCGATTACGTCGAATCAGGCCGGCCCATGATTGGATTGCGAACCGCCACGCACGCCTTCAACCTCGACGGCGGCAAGTACGCGAAGTACTCCTGGAGCAACGACTCGTGGAGTGGCGGCTTCGGCCGCCAGGTTCTGGGTGAAACCTGGATCAGCCATCACGGCAACCATGGCTCGCAGAGCACGCTTGGGCTGATCGCCAAGGACGCCGCCAGCCACCCCATCCTTCGCGGAATCAAGGATGGCGACATCTGGGGGCCGACTGACGTTTACGGTGTCACGCTGCCGCTTCCAAGCGATTGCAAGCCGCTCGTCATGGGACAGGTGCTCGAAGGGATGAAACCCTCCGACAAGCCTGTCGCCGGCAAACAAAACGACCCGATGATGCCGGTCGCCTGGGTCAAAACCTACACCGGCGCCTCAGGCAAGACCTCGCGCGTATTCACAACCACGATGGGCGCGTCGCAGGACCTGGAAAACGAAGGGCTCCGCAAGCTGCTGGTCAACGCTTGTTATTGGGGGCTGGGCATGGACGAAAAGATCACCGCGACCACGCGAGTGGACCTCGTCGGCGAATACAAACCGTTGCCGTTCAAGTTCGGTGGTTTCAAGCCGGGGCTGAAGCCCGCCGACTATGCGGCGCAATAGTCTTTGGGCCGATTCACCAATCTCTTATCGAAGCATGCCTGATCGAGCAATATATCGTTGACGTTATTGGTACAACCCCGTAATTGGCTGGCCAACGGAAACCGTCAAGGGACGGCCTTGCGAATCGAGATACTCGGTTGCTGGATTCACACCCAGGGCCGAGAACATCGTGGCGGCCATGTCCCATGGACCCAGGCGATGCGATCGCGGTTGCGCGGCGAAGCGATCGGTGCCGCCATATACGGCTCCCCGCGCAATGCCGGCCCCGGCTAAAACGGCCGAATACGCGCTTGGCCAGTGTTTGCGGCCCGGCGTTCGCCCGGCGAATGTCGGCTCCAAGGCAATGCGTGGCGCACGGCCGAATTCGCCCATGCACACGACCAGCGTTTGGTCCAACAACCCCCTTTGATCAAGGTCCTCCAAGAGCGCTGAGAATCCGACATCAAAATCAGGCAGCAGATGAACCTTGAGCGCCTCGAAGATATCGTTGTGGGTGTCCCAGCCGTAGGTTTCAGTTGACGCGGGAGTCTTGTCCTGACCGCGAATGGTGTAGTTCCAGAACACGGTCACCAAAGGCACGCCCGCCTCGACCAACCTACGAGCCAAAAGGCACGCCTGACCCGGTCGATTTCTCCCGTAGCGGTCGCGCACTTCGTCGGGTTCGGCTGAGAGATCAAACGCTTCCCGACAAATCGGTGACGCCAAGACCTCGAATGCCTGACGGTACAGGTGGTCCATGTCCGCGCACTGACTGCCGGCCAGTTGCCCTTCCACGCTGGCGCAACTTCGGTCCAGAGTTTCCCGCAAGCGCGCGCGCGCCGCCAGGCGTGTCAGAGGTAATTCGATTCGCGGCGCAAGAGACGGGATCGTGTCTGCGGTTGAGTTCACGTTGCCGAGCACCAACGGCTCATACTGACGGCCCAAGAAGCCGCCGTCTTGACCTGGGCCGATCTCGGCGGGTATCAGCAGCGGTCCATTCAGATGAACGGCTTCGTAAGGAAAACGACCGATCGGTCGGAGTCGTTGCAGCAGAGCGCCAAACGTTGGATCGTCGGTCGGCCGCGGCGGCGGGTTCGACGACTTCTGCGGGTAATAGCGTCCCGTGAGTGCGAGGTAGCCCGCCGAACCGTGATCGAAGTCGTCGTGCGACAGGCTACGGACGATCGAATAGCGGTCGGCAAGCCGAGCCAGCCTCGGCATGTGCTCACCGACGAAAGTGCCAGGCACGGAGGTCGCGATGGGGAGGAATTCGCCGCGGACGGTTTCCGGCGCGTCGGGCTTGGGGTCCCAGGTTTCCAATTGGCTTTGGCCCCCGGCGGTGTAGACCAAAATTACCGAACGGGCCTTGCCGAAACCTGGCACCCCCACCGAAATATCGCCGCCTGTCAATGCCCAGGCCGGTCGTCTGCTTGCGCCCAGCCAACTCAGCCCTGCCAGGCCACCGATGCGCAGCCATTCTCGCCGGCTGGAGATGCCGCTGCAGTGTCGATCGTTCGTGAAAAAATGGATCATAAGCGTCAATGGCTGTACGGCTTCCCGCCATTGTATCGGATCAAGGGCCGCCTCATCCGGAATTTCCAAGCGAATGCCTTGCTTAGACACAATCGCCCGCCGCGCGCGTCGTTTTCCATAAGCTATGCTTTCTCAGTCATCGGATGCCATCCCGGCCGCTCGGGCTGCGCGTGACTGTAAACCTGCGTTTGACGAGAAACCATGGCCAAAGCCCTGCCTACCGCTCTCCGTGGCGGCGAGAAGTCGTCGGAAACCGAATTCGAGGAACTGAAGCGCCGCATTCACGGCAAATTGGTCGACAAGCTCGACCTGACCAAGGTCGGCGATCTCGACGGCGACGTGCTCAGGCGCGAAATCCGCCTGGTTGTGGAACATCTCTGCGACGCCGAAGACACTCTGCTCAACCGCAACGAACGCGAACGGCTGGTCGAGGAGGTCCTCGACGAAACCTTCGGACTTGGTCCGCTCGAATTGTTGCTCAAAGACTCGTCGATCAGCGACATCCTGATCAACGGTCCCAAGAACATCTATGTCGAGCGCCGGGGCAAGATGGAAAAGACCACCGTCCAGTTCCGCGACAACGGCCACCTGATGCAGATCATCGATCGCATCGTGTCGCGAGTCGGCCGTCGCGTCGACGAGGTCTGCCCGATGGTCGATGCCCGGTTGCCCGACGGTTCGCGCGTCAACGCCATCATCCCACCGTTGGCGCTCGACGGGGCCGCGGTCTCGATTCGGCGCTTCGGCTCGAACCCACTCAAGCTCGAGGACCTGCTCAATTACAAGGCATTCACACCCGAAATGGTGATGCTGCTCGAGGGGGCGATCAAGGCCCGCTTGAACATCATCATTTCCGGCGGTACGGGCTCCGGCAAGACGACGTTGTTGAATACGCTGTCGAGCTTCATCTCGAACCACGACCGGATCGTGACCATCGAGGACGCGGCCGAATTGCAGCTCCAACAGGACCACGTCGTGCGTTTGGAAACCCGTCCTCCCAACATCGAGGGCAAGGGGGCCATCACCGCCACCGACCTGGTCAAGAACGCCCTGCGTATGCGGCCCGAACGAATTATCATCGGCGAGTGCCGCGGCCCCGAAACGCTCGACATGCTGCAAGCCATGAACACGGGGCACGAGGGCTCGTTGACGACGCTGCACGCCAACACGCCCCGCGACGCACTGGCCCGCATCGAAACCATGATCGCGATGGCCGGCTTCGACCTGCCCTTGAAAGCCATGCGGCAACAGGTCGCCAGCGGCGTCGATCTGATCATTCAGGCCAACCGCCTGCAGGGTGGCCCACGTAAGATCACGCACATCACCGAGATCATCGGCATGGAGCAGGACACGATCGTGATGCAGGACATTTACCATTACGTGCAAGACGGCATCGACGAACGTGGCCGCGCCTACGGGAAATTCGAGGCGACCGGCATTCGGCCGACTTTCATGGACCGCCTGGAGTCGGCCGGAGTTCGGTTGCCGGCCAGCGCGTTCCGGCAACGAGTCATGTTGGTGGACTGATCTCATGGATCCCGCACTGCTGATCTCGATCGCGGCGTTTGTCGGCGTGGCGGCCCTGGTGGGCGGCCTGTCGGTGATGTTCAGGGGAGGCGACAATAACAAGGTTGAAGACCGCCTCGACGCGCTCACCAGCGCCGGAGGAACAGGCGCCAAGAGCTCGCTCGTTCAGCAGAGTGCGCTTTACACGCCGCTAGACGCCGTCCCCGGTGTATTCGAGGCGATTGTCCAGCGATTTGGACGATTGAAACTGCTTTTCGAGCAGGCCGACACGTCGCTCACGCCGACGAAGTTCCTGGTTATTTCGGCGGGCTTGTTCGTAGCCGGCACCGTGGTGGGAAGCTATGCCGGATTCAAGATCGCCTTGGCGCCCTTGATGGGCCTCTCGATGGCATTCTTACCGTTGCTTTGGCTGATGTGGCGCAAGAAGCGTCGATTGAAAGCCTTCGCCGCGCAATTGCCCGACGCGCTTGAACTGATTTCCCGCGCCCTGCGGGCCGGACATAGCCTGGCCGCCGGTTTCAACCTGGTGCAGCAGGAAATGGCCGCGCCGATCGCAGTTGAGTTTGGCCGCGTCTTCGAGGAACAGAACCTCGGTATTCCGATGGAAGACGCCTTGATCTCACTGGCTGACCGCGTTCCGAACCTCGACCTGCGGTTCTTCTCGACCGCTGTGATTTTGCAGCGCCAGACGGGCGGTGATCTGGCCGAAATTCTCGACAAGATCGGGCATCTGGTTCGCGAAAGGTTCAAAATCTGGGGGCAAGTGCAGGCCCTGACGGGCGAAGGCCGGTTGTCGGGAGTAGTGCTCTTGGGTCTGCCTCCCGTCTTGTTCGTGGCCGTTTACCGGCTGAATCCCGATTACATCATGATGCTGTTCACCGATCCGATGGGCAAACAGATGCTGGCAGGCGCCATCGTCATGCAGGTCCTGGGAGCTTTGGTGATCCGCAAAATCATCAACATCAAGGTCTGACGCCGCCGTGATACTCGCCACCGAACTGATCCATTTCGAACAGCTCGTCCCCTTCGCCATCTTCGGTTTGTTCGCCGCGATCGCCTGGTGGACGCTCGACCGCCTGGCCGCCGGCAAATCGCGCGCGGTCGAACGCCTCGACGAGATCAAGCACCCCGGACTCCGCCGACGCAAGCTCGAGGAGTCGACCGCGGTCGTCAAGAAGGCCGACGCCATGAGCCGAGTGCTGGCCAAAGCCTCGCCCATGGCCAAGCCGTTGACACCCAAAAACGAGCAAGAGGCCGGCAAGCTCAAGACACGGCTCGTAGTCGGTGGCTTCCGCGGAGAGAACGCGGTCTCGGTCTTCCTCGGGCTCAAGTTCATCGGCTTGCTCGTCGGCTTGTTCGCCAGCGGCGTCACGATCGCCGCCGTTTCCGAGTTCAACCAAGGCTCGCTGATGAAAGGAGTCGCCTTCGCGGGCGTGCTGTTTTACTTGCCCGACATCGTGCTCTGGTTCATCTCCAGCAAGCGCAAGGAGAACATCTTCCTAGGGCTGCCCGACTCGCTCGACTTACTGGTCGTCTGCGTCGAGGCCGGCCTGGGACTCGACCAGGCGATGCGCAAGGTATCGGAGGAAATGAAAAGGACCTACCGGGTGATCTCAGAGGAGTTCGCGCTTTCGAACTTTCAACTGCAAATCGGCCGGGCGCGGGCTGAGGTGCTACACGAGCTGGGCACGCGCAGTGGCGTCGACGACCTGCGGAGCCTGTCGGCGATTCTAGTGCAGGCCGACAAATTCGGATCGAGCATCGCCCAGGCGCTGCGCGTACAAAGCGACTCGATGCGGACCCGCCGCCGACAGTTGGCCGAGGAAAAAGCGGCCAAGACCGCCGTCAAGCTGATATTCCCGCTGGTCATCTTCATCTTCCCCGGCATTTTCGTGGTGTTGGTCGGCCCCGCCGCGATCACCATGGTCCGCGACATGTTCCCGATGATGGGGGGGTAAGAGGAGACGAACCCCTCTAAATACTGGTCGTTTCGCGATCGATTTTCGCGAATTCCGCTCAGGCTTTCCGCCGATACTCTGATTAGCTCGACCCTTCAACTCGTCCTTCACGTGAGGCAGCACGGATGCGCCGTTTCGCCTTGATCCTGTTGGCGCTCGCCGCCGCCTGGTCCCCTCAAGGGGCCGAGGCCCAATACTTCAGGAAGGTATTCCGCCGCAATAACTGCTGGCCGCAGCCGTTTATCATCGCCGACCGGGTCGCCGTAAGAACGCCCTTCGCCATTCAGGTCAACAAGGGTTGGTGCGTCCAGAATACGCTGCACGACGAGCACTTCGACGAAGAAACCGGAATGTTGAACGAGGCGGGCGAATTGAGGGTCCGCGACATCCTGACCGAGAACCCCGCCGACCATCGAACGGTGTTCGTACTGCAAGCCAACAAGCCGGCCCTGACCACGGCTCGTCATCAATCGGTCGAGGAATTCGCCGCGAAGATTGCCGAGAACGGCGAAGTGCCACAGATTGCAGGTACGCGCATTCGCCCCCGGACGTCGGCAGCCGATTACATCAACACCATCGGCACCCGATATGCTCAGAGCACGCCCGATCCGCGTCTGCCGCAGTCGGCCAATGGCGGCAGCTCGTCGGGTGGCTCGTCGACCGGCCGATAGCATAGCGAGCGAGGAAGCTTCGCTCTTCCGTTGCGATTCAAACAGCCCTCTTGGTCGGCTTCGAGTGTCACGCCAGAAGCCGGCCGAGAGGGTTTTCGGATTTGAACACTCAGGCTTTCCAGCCTGACGATCCCACTCTCTTGGCAGATCGTCGAAATTTTCTCCGGATTATCGAATTTCTCGCTACAGTCCCACCTTCGCCGTGGTCGATCTCTAGACTGATACACCCTCTTCAAGGAGAGTTGCGGTGCCGAAGTCTCGAAGGTCGGTTTGGATTTATGTAACGGGCATCGCATGCCTGGCGCCGGGCTGCATGACCCCTTCCTTGAACCAGGGCGCCGACAAAGGGCAACCGACCCTAGGCGCAAAGCCAGGTCCGCTCAAACAGATTGCCACGTCGATCGGCGATACGAAGGTCGGACAATCGGTTTCGAAAGCATTCACCCGGTCGCCGAAAGCGAAAGAGGATCCATCCGACCCCGTCTCGCTCAAGAGCAAAGTCAAGCCGTTCACGGCCGAGACCTACGTCAAGCTGGGTAAGGTCGCCGAAGAATCCAACGATATCGAAGGAGCCCGTGAGGCCTACCATAAGGCGCTGAAAATGAAGCCGCACCATCTGGGTGCTCTGGTGGGGTTGGGTCGAGTCTTCGAAAGGCAAGGGCAACTTGGCCGCGCGGCCGAGCATTACCTCGAAGCCACTCAGTTCCATTCGAACGATGCCAGCGCTTTCAACGACCTGGGCTTTTGCTACCTTCGCCAGGGACGCAACGACGACGCCCTTTTCGCCTTCAAGCGAGCCGTCGAATTGGAACCCGACCGGGCACTCTACCGCAACAACATTGCCACGGTGCTGGTCAGACTCAAGCGTTACGACGAAGCCCTCGCCCAACTGACCGATGCCCATGGCGAGGCGGTGGCACACTACAACTTGGGCTGTATGCTGCACGCCGAGCACCGCGATCCGCTGGCACTCGAACACTTCCAATTGGCAATTCAACGACAGCCATCGTTCGTTGAGGCGCGGCAATGGGCTGAAGCACTGTCCGCCGCCCCTCCGCCCGACGGCCAGGTTGCCGTCGCAATGACCAACTCAGGAGCCGCAGCTGAATCCGTCGTCCTCGACAACGAGCCGGCGCCGGCCGTGGCGGGCATGGCTACGCCTGAAATCGAACCACTTCCGCCAGTCAAGGACTCGGTCAGAAGATCCACGCACCACGACGCGGTGGCAACACAGCCGACGGTCGACGAGACCGATGTCGAAATGGTCGCGATCAGCGACGGAGAAACGAGTGATAGGGTCGATCAACCAGGCAATCAACCCGACCCGAGTCTTGCGGAGGCCGAACCTCGCGCAGACCAATCGGAATTGGAGGCCCGGTTGCAGCTACTCCCACCTGTCGACCAGAAGTATCGCGCGCCCAGCCGATATTAATGCGGCGCAAACGCAGGCCCGACAAACAGCGATATTCCGATCGTGAATATCGAGCTACTGGCCTGGTTTCACAAACGACCGTTTCTTGCGAAACTCGTAGCAGGCTGTTTCGGCGCCCGCCCAGTCGCCGCCTCGGGCCTTGGCGATGATCGCTTCAAACGATTGGTACTCTTCGTCGGTCAGATGGCCCTCGTCATGACGTGCCTCGACCCGCACGGCGCTGTCCTCCAACAACCGCAGGTTGACGAGGGTAATGGCCGTCAGTAGGGCTTCGAGCACACGGCCGTTTTCGCGGTCCTCGTGAGTCGGGGCACCATGGCAGCCGGAAACAACCAAGGCCAGCCCCACGAGGACGCCGCAAACTCGCTTTGTTCTCATCTTGTTATGGGCCCTCTGCCTGGTTCCCTAGTGCGGGCAGGATGGGCAACTTGTTTTCCAGCCGGGCAACTTCGTACAACAACGTCTTGTTGTTTCGAAACGGCGCGTCTCCAAACCTCACCCAGTGGACCCGCCCATCGCGCCCAATCAGGAAGGTCCCATGCAGTATCTCTTCCGGCGCGCAGCCACTTGCTGCTTGGTACATCCCATATAACTGCGCCACCACATGGCCAGGATCAGAGAGCAGAGGGAACTCGAAGGCTCCGTATTCCTCGTACCGATCTCGGGTAAGACTCGGTGGATCGGCGCTGATGGCCACCACCTCAGTGCCAAGGCCGTGGAAACGTTCAAAATCAGCGTTCAACTCGAAAAGATCGTGAACGCAGGCGTTGCAGTAATAGCCGAGGTAGAACACCAGAACAACTGGCCCTCGACCAAGTTGACGTTGCAAACTCCACGGTTGTCCCTGGTGGTCCTCAAGAGTGAAGTCGCAGGCGGCATGTTCGAGCAACGGGTGGGGCTGCGTCGCCACCCGGAACGTCGCCTTGGGGTCGGCCAGTTCCGACAACCAATGGTTGGTGCAATTCTCGCAACGGCGGTCGTCGGCAAGCAGTTTCGCCAACAGGTCGAAATGTACCTTTCCGTTGATATGCGCGGCGTTTGCCGGCGGCGCCACGGACGCGGAACTCTTCATCGGCCGGACCGTTCGGCGCGGAGTGTAGGCCGATGACATTCCCAGGAACTTGGAAATCCAAATAGCGACCACCAAACTGGCGGCGGCCAGAACGACGCGAAGGTACAGGGGCATTCCTGGTCGCCAGGGCAAATGGAGGATCGAAATGGAACGCAGGCTATGGTTCATTCGTGAGCGCCTCTTTCCCGTTGCGGCTGATCAACGCGGACCAGAGGGAGAGCCGGCTGTCGTCGTTGTAAAACCGCACGGAACCGTCACCCATCAGGATGTTAGCGCCGCCAGTGTGCGCGGATTGCATCTGATCGCTGTGGCCATACACACTATTGGGCGGGTGAATGACAACCGGGTCTTCATACGGACAGGGCCCGCCATGAGCGCCGACAAATGCGCCCGGTCCGTCATAGGGTCGGTTGATTCCGCCGCTCCCGATGCTCAGAAAGGGCGGGAATTGGTAGTGCTCAGATAAGGGGACAACCCCCGCCCAAACCGTATCGGCAATGTTCGACGACCTCTCGCCGGCGAAGACCGTCTGGCTGAGCCCATCGATTACATTGGCGGCGCGGATCCCGCTGTTCCGGTACATGGCCCCATTGGGCGTAATCGTCACCGGCCAACTACACCAAAATGTGCTGCTTCCGACGCTATGAACATAGTTAGCGCGGGCGAAGACGGCCAGCGTGTTTCCATGGACGTCCGGCAAGTTCACGAGAGGCCCTGGGTTGGAATTCTGGCCATAATCGTCCGACGGGCAGAGGAATAACGGTACCACCGTTTTCACAGCGGCGGCGTTGGTCGGGTGGTAGCACGGCAAGTTGATGTTCAGCGAGTCGAATAGCGGTTTTTGCTCTAACACGGGAAGTAGAAGCGTCAACCAACTCCAACCTGGTCCGGCATCGTTGAATCCGGGATCCACGGGCCCCATCATCGGATTCTCGGGACAACTGATGTATCCGGACGGGAAGACCTTGTACAGGCTCTCGTAATTGTGAATTCCCAGCCCGATTTGCTTCAGGTTGTTTACGCATTGAGTACGTCGGCCCGATTCGCGTGCCGCTTGCACGGCGGGCAGTATCAACCCGGCCAAGATGCCGACGATGGCGATCACCACCAGCAACTCGATGAGCGTGAATCCTGCCTGGCACCTGCGGTTGGTTCGCATCGCTTTCCTCGGGAACCACTCGAATTTTGACCCACTTGCAGCCGAATTTATGACATGCTAACACGATTTTTTGATTAGTCAAACAGTTTGTGATTGGAAATCGAATACTTTATTTTGGCGACCTTGCTTCAACGCTCTTCCGACCCACGCGGCGGAGATCCGCCACTTCGCGGCCCGGCGAAGTCCGCGTGGGACGAGTAACTGATCTCGTCGCCCTTGTCGATCCGTAACCCTCGACCTAACTTGATGATAGAGCAAGTATCGCCTCCCGGTTCATTCCGCCCCATGGAAAAACCCTCGAGATCGAGTCGCACGGCACAGACCATCGGGCGGAGTCTGCTGCGCTTGGAACACGTCGACAAGACGTTTCAAATGGGCGACGTCGCCGTCCACGCTCTTTGCGACGTATCGTTGGAGATCCGCGAGGCGGAACTGATGGTGATGGTTGGCCCCAGTGGGTCGGGCAAGAGCACGATCCTCAACCTGATCGGCGGCCTCGACAAACCCACAGCAGGCAAGCTCTGGTTCCGCGACCAGGACCTGGGTGGTTTGAGCCCGCGCGAGTTGACGTTTTATCGCCGTGACACGGTTGGATTCGTCTTCCAATTCTATAACCTGGTTCCCAACCTGACTGCCCGCGAGAACGTGCTCGTTTCGACGGAGATCAGCCGCGACCCGCTCGACGCCGACGAAGCGCTGGCCTTGGTGGGGCTGGCCGACCGGGCTGACCACTTTCCCTCGCAGCTCTCGGGTGGCGAACAACAGCGGGTGGCGATCGCTCGTGCCTTGGCCAAGAACCCCGCGCTGTTGCTCTGCGATGAGCCGACCGGAGCACTCGACTTTACGACCGGAAAGCTCGTATTGCGGCTGCTGGTCGACGTGCAAAAGCGGCTGGGCAAGACGGTGCTGATTATCACGCACAACGGGGCCATTGCCGGCATCGCCGATCGGGTCGTGCGGCTCCGCAGCGGCGAGGTGGTCGAAACGACGGTTCACCCGTCGCCGCTCGCGCCCGAGGAGATCGACTGGTGAACGTGCTCGATCGCAAGCTGGTCCGTGAGCTTCGCACGAGCGGCGGCCTGTTGCTGGCGATCACCAGCATCATGGCCGTGGGCGTGGCCTGCTACGTGGCGTTGGGTTTTGCCTACCAGAATCTGACGATCGCCAAACGGAATTACTATTCCGATTGCCGCATGGCCGACTTCGCCATCGAGGTCAAGAAAGCTCCGGTGGCGGAGCTCGCCCCGCTGGCGCAATTACCTGGCGTGATTGAAATCCGGCCGCGGGTGCAATTTCTGGCGACGGTCGATCTGGAAAGGGCGCCCGAACCCTTAAACGGCATCGTGCTCTCGCTTCCTGACCGGCGCGAACCGGTGATCAACGATATTGTCCTGCGCCGCGGAGGATACTTCAGCGACACGCGCGACAACGAAGTGATCGTCAACGACGCGTTCGCGCGGCGACAGGGGCTGCACCCTGGCCAGTGGGTCCACTTGCTGTTGAACAACCGGCGCCAAGAGCTGTTCGTCGTCGGCACGGCCGTCAGCAGTGAGTTCACGTACCTCGTCGGTCCCGGCGCCATCACTCCCGACCCGGAGCACTTGGGCGTGTTTTACCTCAAGCAGTCGTTCGCCGAAGACGTGTTCAACTTCTCCGGCGCGACCAACGAGGTGCTGGGCCGGCTGGCGGCCGGAGTGCGTCCCGACGACGTGCTCCGCCGCGCCGAATTGCTCCTGGCGCCCTACGGCGTGTTCAGCACGGTGCCGCTGAGCGACCAGCCCTCGAACCGCTTTCTGAGCAACGAAATCCAGGGGCTTGAGGCGTTCGGTGTCATCAACCCGGCAATTTTTCTTTCGGTCGCCGCACTGGTGCTCAACGTACTGATGTCGCGGCTGGCCGAGCAACAACGGGTCATCGTCGGTACGCTCAAGGCGTTGGGTTATCTCGACCGGCAGGTATTCGCCCACTTCCTCAAATTCGGACTTTGCGTAGGGTTGTTGAGCGGCGTGCTGGGGATCGGCCTGGGTTATTGGATCTCGGGCATGATGACCGCACTCTACCGCATGTTCTTCGAGTTTCCCTTGCTGGCGACCAGTTTCTATCCGGGCACGGCGACGAAAGGAATGTTGATCAGCCTGGTCTGTTCGCTCGTCGGATCGGTCCACGGGGCGCGGGCGGTGCTCAAGCTGTCGCCGGCCGAGGCGATGCGTCCCAAACCGCCGGCACGCGGCGGAGCCATCTGGCTGGAGCGGATCACGGGCTTCTGGCGGCGACTCAGTTTCGGCTGGCGGATGACGTTCCGCAACGTTTTCCGCCAGCGCTTCCGCACGATTGCCGGCATGTTCGCCGCCGCGATGGGCGCGGCGCTCATGACCAACGCCTTGATGCTGGTCGCCGCCACCCAGTACATGATCGAATTTCAGTTCCAGCGTATTCAACGCAGCGATATCGACCTGGGATTCAAAGAAGAGCGTGGGCGCGACGCTCTGCACGAGGCGAAGCGTTTGCCCGGTGTTGACTATGCCGAGCCGGTGCTCGACGTGCCCTGCACGTTCATCAACGGCCCACACACGCGCAAGAGCGGCATCACCGGTCTCTCGCCGGATGCCCGGCTGACGACGCCACGCGACGCCGAGGGCCGTCGCCTTAGAATCTCGACCGCGGGCTTGACGTTGACGCGCAAACTGGCCAACATCCTGCACCTCCAGCGGGGCGACCTGGTCGAGGTGCAGCCGATCAAGGGCCAACGCGAGCCGCGCATGGCGAAGGTCGTGGAAATCGCCGACAGTTTCATGGGCCTGGCGGCCTACGCCGACATCGAGTTTCTTAGCTCACTGGTTCACGAGGAGCTGGCGATCACCGGTGTGCAATTGGCCGTCGCACCAACGCGCGTGGCGCGCGGTCAGCTAAACCGCGAATTGAAGCGATTGCCCGCCTTGCAGTCGGTCACCGCCCGAGCCGACACCGTGGCCAACCTGATGAACACCCTGGTCAAGAACCAGCGGGTGTTCATAGGTCTCTTGGTCATGTTCGCAGGTGTGATCTTCTTCGGCAGCGTACTCAACTCGTCGCTGGTCGGCCTCGCCGAGCGCCAGCGCGAGGTGGCGACACTGCGCGCTTTGGGTTATACCCCGTGGCAGGTGGGCGGGCTGTTCCTGCGCGAGAGTCTGCTGGTCAGCTCGGTCGGCACGCTGCTGGGGTTGCCGCTGGGCTACCTACTGAACGTCGGTATAACCATCGCGTACGACACCGACATGTTCCGCATCCCGGTAGTCGATCCCACCTGGATCTGCGTTTGGACCATCGTGGTCGGAACCCTGTTCGCCCTGCTGGCCCAGGCCATCGTGCAAATGGCCATCGGCAAGATGGATTGGCTGGAAGCGCTGAAGACGAAAGAATGACCGCGGGCACGCTCACCATTCACCACTCACCATTCACCACTCACTACCATGCGAACCTGGATGATTACCGGCCTCGTGATTGCCTGCCTGATCGTGACGGCGGCGGCCTATTCGTGGCTGGCGCCTGGCCCGCCGGTCGAAGCGGCGAGGGCAAGCTTCGAAGCGGTTCGTGAGTTCGTCGACGAGGAGGGGCGCACCCGGCTGCCCAAGACGCACCTGGTGACGATGCCTTTCGCCGGACGGATCGAGCCGATCGAATTGGTCGAGGGCGACCGCGTCGAGGCTGGGCAGGTCGTCGCGCGCGTCGTGCCGGCCGATCTCAAGCTCGACGTCGACGAGGCCGATGCGGCCGTCAAGCGCCTGCAGGCCTCGATCGTCGAGAACGACGACGTGACGGTCGAATCGACGGCGCTTCTGCAATCGCAAAAATACGTTGAATCGATGGACAGCACCGTCGAAGCCGCGGCCGAGCGGGTCAAGTCGGCCGAAGCCAAACGCGACTTTGCCGAAAAATCGTTGCACCGTGCCCGCACGCTGCGCGAACGTGGCGGGATGAGTGAAGAAAACCTCAACCAGGCCGAATTCAACAAGGTCGACGCCGACGTCGACTACGAAACCGACCTCCTGGTGCTCAGCGCACTCAAGAGCATGTACGCGGCAACGGCCTTGTTGCCGACGATCGTCGAACAGTACATCACTCGCAAGCGGCTCCAGCACGACGTGCTCGTCGAGGAACAGGCCCAGGCCCGGATCAAGCTCCAGCAAGCCAAGCGCGACCGTGACCGCGGCGAAATGAAGAGTCCCATCGACGGCGTGGTTCTCGAACGATTCGAAACCAACGAGCGCGCCGTGGCGGCGGGCGCGGTGTTGTTGTCGATCGGACGACCGGAAGAGCTGGAGGTCGAAATCGACGTGCTAAGCCAGGACGTGGTCCGTGTCAAACCGGGCCAACCCGTCGAGATTTACGGCCCGGCGATCGGCCCGGGCATCATCGGTGGAGAGGTCACTCGCGTCTATCCGGCCGGCTTCACCAAGACCAGCTCGCTGGGAGTTGAACAGCAGCGGGTTTGGGTCATCGTGCGGTTCGATTCGGAACCACTGGCGCGGCTGCGGGCCGAACGCGAGCTAGGTGTCGGCTATCGTGTGCGGGCGCGGATCATTACCGACGACAAGCCCAAGGCGCTCTCCGTGCCGCGATCGGCGCTGTTCCGCGGCCCCGCCGGCGACTGGCAGGCGTTCGTTGTCGACGATGGCGTCGCAAGGTTGCGGTCGCTGAAAATCGGCCTGCTGAACGACGAGCAGGCCGAAGTGGTCGAAGGTCTGGAGGAAGGCGCCGTCGTGATCCTCGCCCCGGAAACCAACCTGGTTGACGGCTCCCGAGTACAACCGGTAATTCCGTAGCGTGGGTGGAGAGAAATCGTGCCTCGCCGCCCGCTGGCGGTGCATCGGAATGGCCTTCTCGTTGCCGTGCAATGAGAAGGCTCACCACTCCGCACCGACTGGCTTTGCGCCCGGATTCTTCATCCGGATGCTAAACAGCGAGGTGCTGGCCGTGATGAAAAGCGTTTTGAGATCGTCGCCGCCGAAACAGACGTTGGCGGGGCCCTCGGGCACATCAATCTGTTCCAGCTTCTTGCCGTCGGCGCTATAGATGTGAATCTTGCCGCCGTTCGTCGTATAGAGATTACCTTTGATGTCGACGGTCATTCCGTCGCTGCCTTGCTCGATTTGAAACAGCTTTTTGCCAAGTTCGCCGTCTTTGCTCACCTCGTAGCAGTGGATTCCGGCGGGGAGCTTGCGGAGCTCGGGGTTTGGATGTCTTCCGGTCCCGCCGGTGTCGGCGACATAGAGCCGGCTCTCGTCGGGCGAGAAATTGATCCCGTTGGGCATGGCGAGATCCTTGATGACCGGCTCGACGGTTCCCGTCGCCGGGTCGAGCTTGAATACCCAATGGCCCGGAAGTTCGCCCGGTCCGGTAAGTCCCCAGGGCGGATCGGTGAACCAGAGCGTACCGTCGGACCGCACTGCTACGTCGTTCGGCGAGTTGAACCGCTTGCCGTCGAACTTGTCGGCCAGCACGGTGATTTTACCGTCGGTCTCCGTACGGACGAGATTGCGGGCGGAATGCTGACACGAGACGAGCCGGCCTTGCAGGTCGAGGATGTTGCCGTTGGATTGTTCGCTTTGACGAAAGACCGATAACCCGTCGCCTTCCCGCCACTGCATGAGTTTGCTGTTGGGAATGTCGGAGAAGACAAGCGTCTTCTTCGCGGGAATCCAGGCCGGCCCCTCGGTGAATTTCATGCCGCCGGCGAGCTTCTGCACCTTCTCGCCGGGCTCGATCAGTGAACCACTTTCTTCCTCGGCGTGTGCGGCGACAGCGTAAACGACCAACAGCGGCCCGAAAGCCGACAGAACTTGCTTCCTCATGGTGACTCCTGGTTTCTCGAGGGACAATGTCGTGATACACGCAGGATACGCCGCGTATCCCGCCGCCGCCAGCGTGTACCAAAGTAGCGTACAAAGATAGCCACCGTTACGATCGTGCGCCACGATGCAAGACCCGCCGCCACCACGGCTCGGCTTGTGAAACGGTGGGCGGTGGCGGGCTGGATACCGACGGCGCCAATTTGACCGTTGGCGGAAGCGGAACGCGGACTTCAAGCTTACACTGCACGCATTCGATCAGACGGTTCGCTTGTTCGACGTCTGCCTTCAGCGGCATTTTGCAGAAAGGGCAAAAGAACGAGATCATGGCCTACACCTCTCGCGCTCGACACGCCCGTCGGGCGAACGCCGCCCATTGGCACGACGCAGGTCCGCCATCCCACTCATGCGGCGATTATAATTCGTCGTCACGCGTACGAAAAGCAGTGCCGCGAGCCCACCATCTGCAAGGAGGTGCGCCACAACAAAGCTTGATCTCTCCCCTCGCCGTTCCCGGGTTCCCTGGGCGAGGTGGGCTGGGTTTTGGCAAACACGAAAAAGGCCGCGCCGGGAGTAAATCTCCGGCACGGCCACCGCCTGTCTCCGGGAAAGAACAGGGCGGCGTGGGAAAGTGTGTCGCGGTGGCCGCGTGGTTACCACGGAATGTGCCCGGCCGTCAACTTCGCCGAGCCCAGCCTTCGGCGCGCGGTCGGCTCAAATTCTTCCAGGAATTCGCGCGCGCTTCGGCCGGCGACTTGCGTTTCCACCATAAGCGCCGCGACGGTAATCCGATCCCCGGCGATTCGGCGAATACGTCGGCCGACCGGTGGAAGTGCCCTTGGCCTTCAAGCACCACCGGCGGCCGGCGCGTCGCCGGCTCGATTCGTATTGCCGTCTGGTTCCTTTGCGACAGGTTTGTTGGATTCCCTCCATCCGAGCGAATGAGAGCGGGGCCCGTGGAGTTGTTGATCGTCGAAGACGAACAGGTGATTGGCAAGGCCCTGCAGCAGGGTTTTCGCGAGGCCGGCCACGGCTGCGTCTGGGCCAGGCAGGGAGATCGCGGCCTAACTCTGGCCACCAGCCAGAAATTCGACGCGATTGTGCTGGACATCATGCTTCCAGGCGCCAGCGGGCTCGATCTGCTTCGCGCCCTGCGCGCCCAAGGAATCCACACGCCCGTGATCCTGCTCACGGCGTTGGGTTCGGTCGAGGAGCGGGTGACCGGTTTGAATGCCGGCGCCGATGACTACATGGTGAAACCATTCGCCTTCGCCGAATTGATGGCTCGCATCGAGGCCATTTGCCGCCGCACGGCCACCCGGCCGACCGCCGTGATGCAGGTCGGCGAGCTGACCTTGGACCTCTCCACGCGCCGCGTCAGCCGGCCGGACGGCGAGGTCAAGCTGACACCCACCGAATTCAGCGTGCTGGAGCTTCTCGCGCGGCATGTTGGCCAGGTGGTCACACGCAGGATGCTCTGCGAACACCTCTGGGGATTCAATTGGGACGGGAATACCAACGTGATCGATGTGCATATCAATCGAGTGCGCAATAAACTGGATCGCAAGCTCCACGTTTCGCCCATCGAGACCGTACGCGGACGCGGCTATGCGATTCGAGTGTCATAGCTCGCCAACGCTGGAGCGATCGCCACGCCTTTCCGAGCAACCGAGCCTGGCTTGGGCAAGCATCCCGAGCGCAGTCTAATTCCCCAGGAACGTGGTTGAAAGCAGGAAGAGGAGATGCGCGCCGTAGAATAGGGCCGAGAAAACGACGGCAATCCAAATGCCACCCTTGACAAGCTTGTTGTCCTGCAAATTCCCTGCGATATGAATTGTTCCCGCGACCAACGCGGTGACGGTGGCGCTGAAGCCGACCACGGCAACGAAGTAGCTGAATCCCAGCTTCGCCCAGATCATAAACGCGACACCACAGACCGTTTGGACGACGAACAAGGCCGCAAGGCCGAATTGTCGAGATCGTTGGTCACTGCCCGCGATCACGATGCGTCGTTGGCAACGCGGACACGCCGTGCCTGCTTCAACGATGACTTGAGTTCCGCAATTCGAGCACGTGGTGAGGTCCATATCTGCTACAACATTTGTAAGTAGGGCGTGCGTGATCCAGATTGCACTGAATCACCCCCGGCTGAGCATGGAGGAGCCGGTGGATGAATGACGGTTGCAGGATTTTTGGTTCGGCGTTCATCTTGGCCGTATTGTACTTGGGCGAAGTGGACTGCCAATATCGAGATCCAGGTATCGGCAGCCCGGCCACTGGGGAAATAATCCAAGTCAACTTTCATGCGAGCATTTGACGCCCACGAGCGCACTCTGTATTTTTGCGGTTATCGCTTCCGACCAGCCCAGTGATCGCCATGCGAGTCGTCCGCTACGCCCTATTAACATACTGCGGCATCGTCTTTTTTTTCAGCGTTTCCAACTTTTCCAACGCGTCTGGCGTGGACGACTCGGCTGGAGCGACGTTGGGTTGGATGTATTGGACTCACCGCGATGAGGGCGTTTATCGGGCCGCCCGCGACGGCAGCGAAATCGAACTGCTCGTGGCCATGAAGAATGTCGACGGCCTGGCCGCCGATCAGGAGGGGGGAAAGCTCTACTTCACCGTCTCAAACGTCCCCGATCAGCTCGACACGCTCCACTCGGCCGACCTCGATGGCGGCAACGTGACGCAGCTTGCCGGCGGATTGAATTGGACCGGCGACCTAGTGCTCGACGCCGAGGCCGGCAATCTCTACTTCAGCAGCCCGGGTGACAACAAGATTGTCGAGATCAGCGTCGATGGCAGCCAACGTCGCGATCTGCTGCCCGGACTGACAAGCCTCGATGAATTGGCGATCGATACCAAATACGGCAAGATCTACTGGGGATCGAGCGAAGGCCGCGGCATTCATCGGGCGAATCTCGACGGCTCCAGCCAAGAATTGGTACTTGCGGCCGCCGGCGCCGTAGTCTTCGGACTAGCCATCGACTTCGAGCGGGAGCAACTTTTCTGGATCGACACGGCGGCCGGATCCATCCATCGCGTCGGCCTCGACGGCAAGAACGACGCGCAAGTAGTCCGGGGACTGCAAGGAGCCGACGGACTGGCACTCGATGCCCAGAACCGGAAGCTTTACTGGACGGAAACGGGCAAAATCAGTCAAGGGAATTTCGATGGCACGGGCGTTGAGGTCCTCGTGCGCGGCAAGACGGCCCTCTATGCTTCGCTCGTCGTCCTTCCTCCTCAGGAATAGGCGCCCCGCCACGTTATGGGCGCAACTGTTAGTCCACTACCGTGGCGACCTCACGGGCGTTACCAAGCCTCACCGAAGCGCGCCAAAGGCTGGCGATGATTTCCGCGAGTACGTGAGTGCTGGTCCCGATCGCCTTCCGCGCACTCATCGTTCCCGTGCGGCCATTGCCCATGTCGATCGAGAGGGTAAACTGCGACTGGCGCGACAGAGTAACGCTTCACTGGCCAGGGTCAATTGAGAACGGTGGTCCTTCAACGCCGTTGGCGGAAGGTAAGGTCAATGTGGCCGGAAAGTACATTATGAAACCCTTTGGGTCGATTGCCTTTACGTCAATTGCGGCGACCTGCGTCACGGCCGCGGTCTATGTAACGCCGGCGGTGTTCGGCGGCGAAGCGCCGGCAGGATCGAAACCCAAGGTTCCCGTTTCGCCGGCAAAGGCAATGGGCTCAACGGCCAAGACAACTGGCCTGGGCGACCCCGGCGAGGTCAAGGCGATCGAGGTTTTGCGCGTCGGAGACGGCGTTCTGCGTGGTCCGGACGCTCGAAAGCAACTGGTCGTCGATGGCCGTTTCGCCGGCGGTCAGGTGCGCGACCTGACGCACAAGGTGCGGTTTTCCGTCAAACCGGCAGGCATTATCGAGGTCGATGAACATGGACTGGTCACGCCGCTGGCCGACGGCAAAGCGACGATCATAGTCACCGGCCCAGCCAGGCTAGCAACCAAGACGGCGGTTTCCGTCGAGAGCATCGCCACGCCGCCGGCGATCAACTTTCCCAATCATATCGTCCCAATCTTCAGCAAGTATGGCTGCAACGCCGGTGGCTGCCACGGCAAGGCGACTGGACAGAACGGCTTCAAGCTTTCGCTTTTGGGCTTTTACCCTAGCGACGACTATGAATTCCTGGTCAAGGAGGCTCGCGGCCGACGTGTTTTTCCCGCCGCTCCGGAGCGGAGCCTGCTGTTGTTGAAGAGTACCAACACCATGGCCCACGGCGGTGGAAGGCGCCTCGACGCAGAGGGCTACGAATACCGGCTTCTCTGCCGCTGGATGGAGCAGGGCATGCCCTACGGCAACACCGACGATCCCACCGTGGAGCGAATCGAGGTCATTCCAGCCTCGCGGTCGATCGAGCGCGGTGGCGAGCAACAGCTTGCGGTCCTCGCCCACTATACCGATGGCGCAACCGAGGATGTGACACACATTGCCCAGTACGAACCGAACGACAGCGAGATGGCCGAGACCACGACAAAAGGCCTGGTGCGAACGCTGGACCTGACCGGCGACGTGGCTGTGATGGCCCGCTTTCAAGGTCAGGTGGCGGTGTTCCGGGCGAGTATCCCATTGGGTGCGAAGGTTGATGATCTTCCGCCCACGCGGAACTTCATCGACGAGCTCGTATTCGCGAAGCTGAAGACCTTGGGCATTCCGCCTTCGGGTATCTGCGACGACGCGACGTTTCTCCGCCGCGTGTCGCTCGACATCACCGGCCGTTTGCCGGCGGCCGACGAGGCGCAGTCGTTCGCCGCAGACGCCGGCTCCGCGAAGCGCGATGAGCTTATCGACCGCCTCCTTGCCGGTACTGAATACGCCGACTACTTTGCGAACAAGTGGAGCGTCGTTCTGCGCAACAAGCGCGTCAACGGCAATTACACACGTGGAACGATCGGCTTTCACGACTGGGTTCGTCGCTGTTTCACCGACAATAAGCCCTACGATCAGTTCGTGCGCGAAATCATCGGCGCGTCGGGCGAGATGACGCAAAATCCGCCGGTGGCCTGGTACCGGATGGTTAACACGGCCGAGAGACAACTCGAAGACACGGCCCAGTTGTTCCTCGGCTTGCGGATTCAATGCGCTCGCTGTCACCACCACCCGTTCGAGCGCTGGAGCCAGCACGATTATTATGCTTTTTCCGCTTTCTTCTCTCGCGTCGGCCGCAAGAACGGTATGCGCGGCATGCAGCCGCAGGACGACCAGCGGATTTTTTTTAACCGGGGGCCGGCAACCGCGGTGAACCCGCGGACCAACGAGACGCTCAAGCCGGCCGGGCTGGGAAGCGATCCGATCGAGATCGACCCGGACGTCGATCCGCGGCAGGCGCTCGTCGATTGGATGGTCGCGCCGGAGAACCCGTTCTTCGCCCGCGCGCTGGCGAATCGCTACTGGAAACACTTCTTCGGCCGTGGCATCGTCGACCCCGAGGACGATATGCGAGTGACCAATCCGGCCTCGAACCCGGCTTTGCTCGACGCCTTGGCGAGACATTTCATCGAGCACCGTTTCGATCTCAAAGACCTGGTGCGGACAATCTGCCGATCGGCGGCCTACCAGTTAAGCTCCGAACCGAACGAGTTTAACGCCGGCGACAAGCAGAACTTCTCGTTCTATCACCCCAAGCGGCTTACGGCCGAAGTGCTCTATGACGCCTTGAACCAGGTAACCGGCACCACGACCAACTTCAATGGACTGCCGAGCGGTACGCGCGCCGTCCAATTGCCCGACACGGGGGCCAACAACTACTTCCTCTCGGTATTCGGCCGGCCCGAAGCCGAGAGCGCCTGTGAGTGCGAGCGCTCGGCCGAGGCGAACCTGGCCCAGAGCTTGCACCTTTTGAATTCGGGCGAAGTCCAAGGCAAGCTCTCCGACGGCAATGGCCGCCTCGCGGCGCTGGCCAGGGACATGGAGCGCGGCGACGAAGAGAAAGTCCGCGAAATCTACGCTTGGGTCTACGCCCGCCCGCCCAAAGCCGACGAGCTGGATTTGACCCTCGCGCACCTTTCCCAGAGTGAGAACAAGCAGCAAGCATTCGAGGACATTCTATGGGCGTTAGTGAATACGAAGGAGTTTCTATTCAATCACTAGGAAATGTCATTGGTCACTTGTCATTGATCCGTTGCCGCTTCTGCAGGGAACACCCACCGTGGCGTTCCGAGTCACCAATGGCGGACTGAACCATGCAGATTCGTAACTACCGCAAGATGCACATTCCTTTCGGCGCCGCATTCGCGACAGTTCTGGCATTAAATGCAACGTGCGCGCTTGCACAACTCCCCGACGCTCGGTTGTTCTCGATATTCCCCATGGGAGGACAACAAGGGACGAACGTGGATGTGACTCTGGCGGGCGTCGATCTCGACGGCGTCGATCGGCTGCTTTTCTCGCACGCCGGCATCACGGCGGCGGCCAAGATTTTGGAACCGAGCGAGTTCGCACCCACGCCCCGACCGGCGCCCAGCCAGTTCGTGGTAGCGATCGCGGCCGATGTTCCGCCCGGCCGCTATGACGTTCGGGCGGTCGGCAAGTATGGCGTTTCCAACCCACGAGCGTTCGTCGTCGGCCGCGAATCGGAACTGGTTGAAGCGGAGCCGAATAACACGTTCGAAAAGGCCAACCCCGTGACGGTGGGGGAGACCCTTAATGGCCGTTGCGAAGGCGGAACCGACCTCGATCACTTCAAGTTCACCGCCCGCCAAGGCCAGCGGTTGTTCATCGACTGCCAGGCTCGACGGATTGACTCGCGTCTTGAGCCGGTGCTCGTGCTGCTCGACGCGAAGGGGCGCGAGTTGGCGCGGGCGGCGGCGGTCGGCCGCCAAGACGCCCTGCTCGACATTAGCATACCGAGCGACGGCGACTACACGGTGCTGGTCCACGATTTTATTTACGGCGGCGGCGCCGAGTACTTCTACCGCCTGACGCTTGGCACCGGTCCACACGTCGATTTCGTCTTTCCACCAGCAGGCCTGGCCGGCTCGAAGGCGACTTATCGCGTCTACGGTCGTAGTCTTCCCGGCGGCCAAGCGGTCGACGGATTGACAATTGACGGCCGTCCACTGGAGGTGCTCTCGATCGAGATCCAACTTCCAGAAGGGCCGGAGTCACAGGCATTGGCCGTCGACTTGCCCGTCGAGTCGCCCGAATCGAGCGTCGACGGCGTGGCCTATCGTTTGGCGACACCACAAGGGCCGGCCAATCCCGTAATGGTGGGTTTTGCCAGCGCGCCGGTTGTCATCGAACAGGAGCCCAACAACAAGGCCCAGCGCGCACAGAGGCTCACGCTACCATGCGAATGCGCTGGACAGTTCCATCCGTTTGGCGACCTCGACTGGTACACCTTCGAGGCCAAACAGGGAGACGTGTTTTGGATCGAGCTCGTCAGTCAACGGTTGGGTGTTGCCAGTGACCCTTTCCTGCTCGTGCAACAGGTCAAACACGACGACGAGGGTCGGGAGCAAGTCGTCGAATTGCAGGGGGCCGACGACATCGGCGGCAACATCGGCGGTTTTCAGTTCATCACAACCCACGACGACCCGTCGTACCGCTTCGTCGCTCCAGCCGACGGCGAGTACCGTGTGCTGGTCCGCGACCTATCGTCCGGCATCATGCCCGACCCGCGGCGCGTCTATCGTCTGGCGATCCGGCCCGAACAGCCCGACTTCCGGCTCGTCGCAGTGCCGCGGTCCGCGGGTGTGATCGCCGATCCGAACCAAAACCAGCCGATTGTGTGGAGTCCGTTGGTGCGAAAAGGGGGCAGCGAGTTACTCGACGTGCTCGCCTTCCGCCGCGATGGGTTCGACGGCGAGATCGTCGTCTCCGCCGACGGGTTGCCGGCCGGAGTGGCAACTACCGCCGCCACGATCGGGCCAGGTCAATCGTCCGCGACGTTGGTGTTCACGGCGGCCGACTCTGCGCCGGCCGCCGTGGCGGCTGTTACCGTTGTGGGCAAAGCGAAACTGTCTGGCGGCGAAATCGTCCGCGCTGCCCGCGCCTCGTCGATGGTTTGGCCCGGCCAGATTGGCCAGATCTCGTCGCGGGCGCGGCTGTGTCAAAACCTGGTGCTGGGCGTCAGCGACGAGCCGGCGCCAATGGTAGTGCAAGCCGGTGAGAACACCGTTATCGAGATGTCACGAGCAGGCAAGATCGAGTTTCCCGTGACAATCACTCGGAAGGGCGACTTCAAGGGCAACGTGGCGCTGACCCCCTATGGCCTGCCCCCCAATATCCAGCCGCAGAATATCACGCTCGACGGAAACACGGCTTCCGGCAAATTCGGGCTCAATCTGCAAGCCAACGCCCCTGTGGGCACGTACAGCTTCTACCTTTTGGGTGCGACCCAGGTGAGCTACCGCCGCAACCCCGAGGCGGCGGAAGCGGCGATCAAACGGAAAGCCGAGGTCGAAAAGCTGCTCGCGGACGCGATGGCCGAATCCAAGGCCGCCAACGATGCCAAGACGATCGCTGACAAGCTGGCCGCCGACACGACGGGCGAAGCGAAACGCACCGCCGATGCGAGCCAGGCGGCCGACAGGTCGGCCGCGGAGACGGAAACCCGCTCGAAGGCAGCCGCCGATAAACTTGCCGCCGCCAAAGCAGCGTTTGACAAGGACAAGAACAACCAGGCACTCTCCCAGGCACTGGCGGCCGCCGAGAAGGCCGTGGTCGAGGTCACGGCCCAGGTTAAAATCGCGGCGGAAGCCAAGGCCACGGCCGACAAAGCGGCCAACGACGCAGCGTCCAAAGCCAAGGCCGCCGCCGAGGCAAAGACTGTGGCCGACAAGGTTGCGGCTGACGCCGACGCTAAGGCTAAGCGCGGACTATCAGCCAAGGCCGAAGCCGATAAGCAAGCCGCTGATACTGAGAACGCCGCCAGGCCCAACAACGTCGCCGTCGGGTTTCCATCGACGACCGTCACCATCAAAATCACGCCCGCCCCTGTCACGCTCGTCGTCCAGCAGCCCGCAGCGGCGCTAATGCAGGGGGGCAAGCTCGAGCTTCCTTTCTCGATTAATCGACTCTACGGCTACGCCGGCGCGGTACAGATCAACGTCGCCTTGCCGCAGGGTGTGGCCGGGCTGAATATCCCACAAGTGAACATCCCTGGCGACAAGAACCAGGGCGTCGTCGTGATCGAGGCCAACGCCAACGCCACGCCGGGAAAGCACCTTCTATCAATGCAACTCAACATGCAATTCAATGGCCAGAACCTTCAGCTCGTCGAGGCGATTCCGCTGGTGGTCGAAAAGGTCGAAGCCGCGGAAAAGAAATAATAGCGTTCGATATGACAACGATTCTTAAAGCGGGATATGGGGACGAGGAGGAGATGCCTCCGCCACGAAGTACCGTTCTGATTCACGTCCTTGTATTCTGGCTGTGCGCTTCCGCCGCGTGCGCTCAAGCTCAATCGACCAAGATCGCAGACCTTAAGCGGGACTCTCCGGTCGATTTTCAGGCCGATATCTTGCCGATCCTCAAGCGGAACTGCCTGGCCTGTCACAACGCGGCAAAGGCCGAGGGGGAGTTGGTCCTCGAAACGCCCCGCACGATCGCCAAAGGAGGCTCAGACGGTCCAGTTGTCGTGCCTCGCGATAGCGCCAAGAGCCGCCTACTCGATGTCGGGTCGCACCGGACCGAACCGTATATGCCTCCGGTCGGCAACAAAGTTGGGGCAAAACCGCTGGAGTCCGAAGAACTGGGCTTGATCAAGCTCTGGATCGACCAGGGGGCTGGCGGGGAAGTGCGCCAGACGATTGACCCAGTCCGCTGGCGGCGTTTGCCACTCGGCATGAACCCAATTTACGCACTGGCTCTTTCGCTCGACGGTCAATTCGCCGCGTGCAGCCGGGCCAACCAGATCTTCATTTATCACGTGCAAAGCGGCAGACTCATGACGCGCTTGGCCGATCCAGCCTTGGCCCGGGTGGCAGGCGAGTCTGGCGTCGCCGACCTGGACGCCGTCCGATCGCTGGCCATCAACTCCACCGGCGACCTGATTGCGTCCGGCGGCTACCGCACCGTTCGGTTGTGGCGACGACCGCGCAATGTGCGGCAGCATGAGCTTGCAGCAGGCGAGGCGGCGGTCAACACCGTTGCAGTCAGTCCCGACGGCCATTGGCTTGCCACGGGAGCGGCCGACAATGCGGTGCGGCTCTGGGACCTGGCCGATGGCACTGCGTCCGCAGTATTCAGCGGCCACACGGCCGCGGTCACCAGCGTTGCGTTCTCGAGCGACGGCGCGACATTGCTCTCCGCTTCGCTCGACGGTGCCATTTGCCAATGGGATCTCCAAAGCCAGCGCGAGGCGGGACGAATCGACACGCCAGGCGCCGTCAATGTCATCGCCCTAGTCGACGATGGCCGGCAGCTTGCCTCCGCGGGTCCAGATAAGTTAATCCGCCTTTGGTCAATGCCGCTCAAAATGGAAGGTGGCGGAAACATGCTTCGCGTGCCCAGGCGAGTCTCGGCCTTGGGCGCCAGTGCGGATCGAAAGCTCCTGGCGGTCGGCGGCACCGATGGCCGGATCCGGATCGTCGACCTGGCCGACGGCACGATCGTTTACAACCTGTTCGGCCACGAAAATGCCGTTACCGGCGTTGCCTTTCAAGCCGGAGGACCGGGACTTTTCGGACAACCGGGGCTTAGCACCTGCGGCGCCGATGGTTCACTGCGTGTTTGGGACCTGGCTACGAGCCGATCGATCTCGCTGCTTTGGGGTCCCCAACAGCCCGAATCGATCGCGATGCAACCTGCCGGAAAACAAATCGCGACAGGTACTGCGACGGGCGACGTGACCTTGTGGAAAATCGACGTACCACCCCCGCGCGCGTTGGCCGGCGTGAGCGAGACTCCCCCGACAGTTACTGTAGTCAGTACAGACGGCGAGCTGGTGGCGAGTGGCGAACAGTTCGACGGCCGGCCTGCGATCGTCGTCCGATCGATCGAGTCGGGCGCCGTTGCGCGCGTACTATTGGGGCATACGGGGCCCATCAATTCGCTTGCTTTCAACGCCGACGGCACCCGACTGGTTTCCGGCTCCGACGACACGACGGCCCGCGTTTGGGACCTGACCGATAGCAAGTTACCTGAGCAAACGACGCTTGCCGGTCACGAAGGCCGTGTGACCAGCGTCGCTTTCAACGCCGACGCCACACAGGTCGTGTCCGGCTCGGCCGATACCAATGTCTTCGTGTGGAACGTCATTGAGAGCAAACCACTAGTACGGCTGGCCGGCCATACCGGATCGGTCGTCGGCGTTGCGCTGACGTCAGACAACAAGACCGTGGTCTCTGCTTCGTCCGATGGCTCGGTCCGCTTTTGGAACCCAGCCGATGGTTCGGTCGTCCGATCGTTGAGCCATACCCTTTCGCTGGTTGCTTTCGCCCAAAGCCGCGACGGCAAGCTGCTGGCCGTCGCCTGCGCCGACCATTCCATCAAGCTTTACGACGCCGCGGCGGGCACATTGCTGTTCAATCTGGCAGGTCACACAAGCGACGTCGCCAGCCTGGTCTTCAGTCCTGACGGCGCTCGAATGCTCTCGGCAGGCTCCGACCGCCGCGCGATCGCTTGGGAAACAGCAACGGGCCGTTTGCTCGAATCTCTCGCCGCGGGGCCGCATGGCTGCGCCGCGTTTGTCCACTCGCCACAGCCCGCCGGCGCGCCACTGGCGGTCGTTGTGGCGGCCGGCGACCATACGCTGCAAATCCACTCGCTCGCTCACGAGCGCTCGCTTGCCGGACATACATCAGCGGTTCGCGGCCTGGCCTATAACGTCGATGGTGGGCTGATCATCAGCGCTTGCGCCGATGGAACCATTCGCGGATTTCAATCGGCCAATGGCCAACTGCTCTATACGGCCAACCACGGCGCCAAGCTGCACGCTCTCGCCATCAGCCCCAACGGTCAGTGGCTGGCCACCGCAGGCGACGACAAGCAACTACGGCTTTGGAATGCCGCAAATGGCCAGCCCGGTCCGAAGCCGCAATTGGCCGGTTTCAGCTCTCCCGTCACGAGCGTCGCGTTTTCGGCCGACAGCGCGCGCGTCGTGGCAGGGTCTGACGTGGAGTCAATTCTATTCGACATCGCCACCGGCGATGCCGAGCAGCTATTTCGCGACGCGAAAGGCACGGCAGGCTCGCTTGTGTTGGCCGGCGACAAAGGCCAACTACTCGTCACGGGCGGCGCCCGCAATGGCCTGAGTGTGCGACCGGTGCAGGCAGGCCGCCGGATCGCGGGGCACACCGCGACGGTCACTTCACTCGCAGCGCTGCCCACCGATACCACGCAATTGTTCTCGGCCAGTGAAGATGGCAGCGTGCGGCAATGGCGCATTGCAGACGGTCAGGCGGTGCGCCAACTCGACTTGGGCGGGCCTGCCCTGGCCTTGGCAGTGCGCAGCGACGGAAAGCGCTTGGCTGCCGGTGGCTCCAACCGTGTCGTGCGGCTTTGGAACCTCGAGAACAATCAGCAGCTCGCGGAACTGCGCGGTGATTTTCGCGCCCAGAGCCTGGTCGCCAAACTAACCCTGGACATCGGCACGCAGACGGCCAAGCTCAATGGTATCAAGTCACAGCTCGCGGCAAGCGAGCAAGAGCTGCCGGCCAAAACCACCGCGGCCAAGAATGCGGCCGACGCCCTGGCCGCGACGGATAAGACGTTGGGCGACGCCCAGGCGGCTTCGAAGACGGCCAGCACAGCCAAGAAAACCGCCGATACGGCGGCCTTCGAGGTGGCGCTGGTGGCGCAGCGTGCCGGCAAGAGCAAGACCGACGCCGAAAAGCAGGTGGCCGCCGCCGAAGCCGAGTTGAAAGTGGCCAACGAAAAACTCACGCGGGCCAAGGCCGCCTCGGACGCCGACGCCGTCAATGCGGTGTTGGCCCAGGCCAAGGCCGCGGCCGACAAGCTGGTGGCCGACATTACGGCCAGGCTGCAAACGGCGACTGCGGCCAAAACCGCCGCCGAGAAATCGGCCGCTGAGGCGGAAGCCAAATCGAAGCTGGCGGCTGACGCCGCCACGGCTACGGTCAAACCGGCGGCCGACGCCGCCAAGGCCGCCGCCGATGCAGCGACAGCGCAAAAAAACGCGCAACTGGTGGCCAAGAGCACGGCCGACGCCGAACAGCTCGTGGTCGACGCAATCACGCGGAGCAAGGGGGATCTGGGCCGCTACGAAGCGTCGCTCGCCAAGAACCAGGCGGACCTCGAAGCGGCGAAGAAAGCGGTGACCGACGCGGAGCAACCAGTCCACGCTTTGGCGTTCTCATCAGACAATGCCCAATTGGCTGCCGCCGGTGACGACCGCCAGCTCCACACCTACCATGCCGACACTGGCGTACCCATCGAAATCTACAGCGGCCACACGGGCCCAATCGCCAGCGTCACGTTTACGCCCGATGAGCGAATTGCATCGGGTTCGTCCGATGCCAATACCCTGGTTTGGAAAATGAACCCCGCCTGGGCACTCGAGCGAACGATCGGCGACGTCGAAGATCCGACCCTTTTGGCCGATCGCGTGCTGTCGCTCGATTTCAGTCCCGATGGCAGCCTCCTGGCCACCGCTGGGGGCGAGCCGTCGCGCGCGGGAGAACTGAAGCTCTGGAACATCGCCGACGGTACGCTCGTGCTGTCGGTGCCCGAAGCACACCACGACACGATTTTCAGCGTCGATTTCTCGGCCGACGGAAAGTTCTTGGCCACCGGCGGGGCTGACAAGGCGGTTCGCGTTTTCGACGTGGCCGACGGCCGGCAGGTCAGGCTCTTCGAGGGGCATACGCACCACGTGTTGGGAGTGGCCTGGCGAAGCGACGGCAGGCTCTTGGTCAGTTGCGGCGCCGATACCGCCACCAAGGTATGGGACTTCGAGACGGGCGAGCAACTGCGCACGCTCAATTTTTCGCAAAAGCAGGCCGCGGCCGTGCAATTCATCGGCGATTCGACCAACGCGCTGGTCTCAAGCGGCGACAACCTTTTGCGTTTGTTCCAGGCTGAAAACGGCGGACTATTGCGCAACTACGACGGCGCAGGCGCCTACGTCAACGCCATCGCGGCCACACCCGACGGCAAGCTCATCGCCAGCGGTGGGCACGACGGCACCCTGCGGCTCATCAACGGCGAGAACGGCCAGGCGCTCGGCAACCTCGAGCCGCCGGCCGACGACATTGACGCAAAGGCCGTGGGTAAGTAGCAGTTTCGCCACAACGTGGATCGTGCGATTCCATCAACTTCGCCCAGTGGTTGCCGAAATTTGCTGCGAGGGAATCGTGCCACTTTTCCTGTCTTTTGTACCCTCGCTCCTCGGCCGCGGCCGTATACCAAAGGCAGGGGCAAAGGAACAAGATGGGCAGGGAATTTCGGTTGAAGCCTTTGAACTGGTTGCGACGATAGAAGTGATGCTGTCGCTTCCGAGGGCCTCAATTGCGAGCGGACTTGAACTGTGTTTCGCATTTTCTCCCCTGCCGTTGATGTGCCGGTTTTGGATGGATTGGCATCGTGGCGGTGGTACGCGCGCTTCTTCTACGACTCGGTCGGCACGTTGGCCGAATTACAGCGGCGCTTCGGTCGGATGGTGGTCGTGCGCGAACGAATTCCCTTTCGCAAGTCGACCCGTAAGTGCGTCGTCGTATCGGGCGCCGATCTGACTCGGGAAGTGCTCGGCGATCCCGACACCTTCGCGTCCGGTGCGGTGGTCATTCGCGGACCGAATGGTTCGGCCATGAACGATCTGCGGCGCGGACTCGTGACCGTCAATGGCCAGCGGCATGACGAACAGCGGCGGATGGCCAGTTCGTTGTTCACGCCCAAAGCGTTACGCGAATACTATCCACGGATGGTCGACATCGTCCGTGAGCAGCTCGACTCTTGGCCGTTGGGGACAACGACCGACGTGTTCCCGCGCATTTGCCGGACGGTGCTCCTGGTGTCGTCCGAGTACCTTCTGCCCGATGAAGATCGGGCCGAGACCGCCAGGCTGGCCGAGGCGACTAATGAATTGATGACCCGCGCGTTCGATTACGGCGTGTTGATGTTCCCAATCAATGCGTATGGCACGCCGTTCCGCCGGTTGTTGAAACAAGCTGAGGCGCTGCACGCCCAGTCGTTACGGTTGATCGATAGCCGCCCGCGCAGGACCGATGCTCCGGTCACGTTCTTGGACAGGCTGGTCAGCGCTCATCAGGCCGATCCGGAGCACGTCACGCGAGGCAGCCTGACCGGGCAGCTCGTGGTGATGTTTACCGCCAGTCACGAAACGGCGCCTAAGGCCGCCACCTGGTCGTTGTTCCTGCTTTCACAGCACCCGCGGATCCTGGCCGAGCTGCTCAACGAACTGCGGGCCCGCTGCGGCGATGAGCCGCCGTCGTTGGATGCACTGAGGGACGTTCCCCTGTTGGACGCGGTGACGAAGGAATCGATGCGGCTGTTGCCGCCGGCGCCGATGGTGTTGCGGGGTGTCCGCCGCGAAGCCCGGCTTGGCCCGGCCACGGTGCGGCCTGGTGATTTCGTCGTGGTGAGTCATTATGCGACGCACCGCGATCCGGCGGTGTTTCCCGATCCCGACCAGTTCCGACCTGAACGCTGGTTCGAGTCCACCCCTGACCCATTCGCCTACGCGCCTTTCGGCGCTGGGCCGCGGACGTGCATCGCCAAGACGTTGGGCGCCACAATTATCAACCTGGTCGTGGCCATGGTCGTGCAGCGCTACCGGCTGGCACTCGCTCCGTTTAGCCGCATCGACCGTTCGCACCGCGTCTTCATGGCGCCAAAGCATGGCATGCCAATGGTCGTGCATCCGCAAGATGGCCGGTTCGAGGCCGTCCCCATCACCGGCAACGTTCAACAGATGGTCGACCTCACGCGTCCCGACGCCACGATTCACCGCGACATCCTGCCCCTGTCGTCCGCCGCCGGGCGTAAATGGCGCGCGGCGTAATAGGGTCGGGGTCACACGAATCCGCGGAACAATCGCAGCGACCAGTCGGCAGCTAGCAGGGCGCAAAGCAACAGAACCAGTGCGAAATTGTGCCACAAATCGAACGATTGTCGCTTGACGACCGTGGAGGAACTCGGCGGCGCGGCCGGCAGCCAACCGTCGGCCACAGATGGGTCGATGACCCGGCCTCCCGTAGCCGCCGCCAGTCGCGCCAACAGCCGGCTGTCGACCATCGCGTCGTCGTTTTCCGTTGGGCGTGGTTCGGCTTCGACCACCGTCGTGATGTCGGCCAACAGTTCTCGCTCGGTTCGGGCAGACGCTTCAATTGCATATTGTCCTGGCAAGGTGACGTCGAACTGGGCCACCAGGTGGCCCGGGTCTCGCCGGTCGGGGACAAGCTCCAGCGGGAGTCGACCGCCGTCGGGCAGAACGACCGCGGCGGTGACCGCGGCGTAAGGGCCTCTTTCATTCGCGCGCCATTCGGCCGAAAGCTTCACGCGGTCCCCGGCGCGATACAACGTGCGCTCTGGGCGCAGCCATAGCTCGTTCGAAGACGTCGTGGATTCAGCAGGGGCCAAGGCCCGCAGGGCTTGCTGCCAGAACGCCCCGTAAAGGGTCACTCCAGCCTCGTTGCTACGGCCAAGCGTTTGCCAGCGCCAAAGCGTATCGGTGCCGATGAACAACACACGCCCGCGCCCGACCGTGTGCTCGGCCATCACGATCAATGGTCCATAGGCGTTGTTCTGGGCGGCGGCTTCAAGCAAAACCGATGCGGCGGGACGCTTGCGAAGTACTGGATAGATTTGTTCCAGCGGTGGAAGACGGGGCGTCGAGGTTGCCCCTGTGCGCGCGGCCCTTTCACTCGGCTCCCCGGGGCCGGCAATCAGCGAGAACCAATTCGATGCCTCGCCTTCCGGTGTGACACGCAGTTCGATCGGGCCGGAAATCGGCGAGCCAGATTCGCGGTTCAACTCGACGGGCAAAAGCCGAGTCAGCTCGATCACTTCGGACCAGTTTGACAGACGCGGGCCGGCCATCACCACCAGCGACTTGCCCCCCTCGGCTACCGCGTTATGGACGTGGCGAGCAAAGCCGCGCGGCCAGGCGAGCGGGTTGACGTCGCCAATGATCAGCGTGTCGAAACCGTCGAGCTCGCCGCGGCTGTGCGGAAAGCCGCCCAGTTGCACGCGACGTTCCGGTTCGCCGAATTGCACGAACGCGGTCCCACCTCGAGCGAGGAAGGCTGTGAAGCTGAAGCTTGGATCGTCCTCCAACAAACGACGCAGAAATTTGAAATCCCAGCGCCAGCTATCCTCCAGTATCAGCACCTCGTGACGCTGGTCGGCTACCTGAATGCTCGCCGCACGCGGCGTTGCGATCGACCCGCCCCCCTGCAACAAACGCACGATGTACCGTTTGAGCCCCGGCTCCAGCGGATGATCGCGCAGCTCTATGCGGGTCTCGTGTCCGGCGGGCAAAGCCCCGATCTGTTGGCGGTCGACTTCGCGACCGTCGTCTTCGAGAACAATCTCCAGGTCGTCCGCCGCACTGTCGGCTCGAATGGTTACTAAGAGCGCCGTCTCGGATCCGAGCAACACACGCCTCGCGCATTGTACGTCGGCGATGACAGCGGTGGGACGTGCTTTTTCCTCGCCCGCAGCCGGTGCGAGTACGTCCACGACCAGACCCAATTCGTTTGCGACGCCCACCACGTCGGCGGACCCACGGTCCACACCATCACTCACCAAGAGCACGCGGTTTGCGATTTGATCGACTCCCAAGTTGGCGCTTCGCAGTTGGGCTTGCTGCAAGGCAGAAGCCAAACTGCTCGCCAGCTCCGTGTTGTCGCCGCTTGGTTGCTGCTCGTCCAAAGCGGCGATTTCGAGTGGATACGCCCGAGTGTCGAACGCGAACCACTGGAGCGAGTGCGTGCGGGCCACCTGTTCGATCGCGGGACTGGTCCGCAACATCCGGCGGACTTCGTCCAGCCGGCTTCTGGCGCCCACGGCGCTAGGCCGTCCCATGCTCTGGGAAACATCAACCAGGACCAGCAATTCGGGACTGAGAGTGACCTTTCGCGGCAACGAGAATACGGGGCGAAGCAGCCCCAAGATGAACACCACCACGATCCCGACGCGGAGCAGACCGAGCCCGATCACCCAGCGCCGCGGGACGGATTTACGCGCGAGTAACCAACTGCCGATCGCCAGCAAGGTCAAGAGCGCCGCGCCCAGCGAAAGCGCGAGCCCAATGGGAAACAGTGGAAACCATTGCAGGTGCATGTTCATTCCGGGGCGCCCTTCCGGCTTCGAAGCGGGGCGACAAACCCGCGACGTCGGCCTGACGAGGCCGCCAGAGCGGGATTGATGCGAGGGCATAACCAATGCACCAGAAACATTTCCGCGAGAAAAACCAGGCCGGCCAGGATCATCAGCCACGGCTCAAGCGCTAGACGGCTTTCGGTGGCGTCCAAAACTGCATCGAACGACGTTGGCTTCAACAGCTCGAAGTTCGCCGGCTGCCACCATGATCGCAACGTTTCGGTATCGATTGCTCCCATGGCGCTTTCCGCTCGGCTGGGCTGGACCACGAAGGAAAGCAGCGCCGTGTTTTCGTTGCCACTCCCCGTCGGTCGCTCGGTTTCCTCCCGCGGTGTGGCGGCAGTGCGCTTCGAGTCCACGCGGTAGAAACCGGCTTCCATCGGCGCGTCGAGCTTGAGCAGCATGCCTTCCGGGGTCGTGTCGACGCGAGGTTCGAGTGTCTTGCCGGAAGGGGTTTGGACGACGACCGATTCGTCATTCACGTGGTTAGGTAAACGCAATGTCACCTCTTCGCCACAATCGAACGACCGACGCGATCCCGATGCCGAAAGATAGGCCAAGAGACGATCGACCAATGGGACGAAGCTCTTGCGGCGCGGCAAGTCGCACCAACGGTCATCGGCCGAGGCGTTGAACCAGACCACTCGCCCCGCGTCGACTTGACGGGTAATCAGGATGGGTGTGCCGTCGTCGAACGCAGCCAGCACTTCATCGGCCGCCGGAATGTCGCCGATGAAGCCGAGGTACGCCCGCGATTGTGTCAAGGCGAGGTCCCCGATCAGCGGATCGAGCAACCCGGCAAGCAGCGGGTGCCGCGCGTTGAAATGTCCCCAGGCAGCCAGTCTGCCGCGAGCTGGAGCGACTTGAACGACGCTGCCCAGCGATGAGGGCAATAAACCTTCCGCCGGTTGCAAGCGATTGGTGAACCTCTGGTTGTAGACCTCCGTTTGAACGCTGGGTCCCAAGAAAACGGCCGCGCCAGCCCCCTCGCGAACACGTCGAATCAACGAGTCGGACTGAGCGGCCGTCAGACCCGGGACATCTACCAGGAGCACGATGTCGGCCGCAGCGATCCGCTCCGCCGACACATCGGCCGGTACGCTGAACGAAATTTGATAGTCGGCCGCCTTTGCGCCGGTCGCGGCAAGGGCCCCGAGTGCTGTTCGAAGGGGAAAGCCCGGCCGGCTGCTATCGTCATCTCCTTCGGGTTCGACGACGAGCACGCGCGTCGCGCCGGCCGTATCGAGATCGACGAACAGCTCGTCGTCATCGGGAAGCTCGTCCGCAGGCTCGAGCCGCAAGCGGGCATGGCTTTGCGATCGATCGAAGCTCGCCGGGAGTGGCAACTCGAGCGTCGTGGGGCGACCTGGCTGGAGGGTGACCGCCGAGGAAGACTCTTGCACACCCACTAATCCGGCCACGTATACGGTCCGCGGCTGGGGTGCGTCGCCGGCACACGTGGCTTCGACGCGAAGCACAAGTCCGGCCTCAGTTTCGCGGAGCCGCGCCGACGCCAGCCAACCGTTACGCACGCCGGGCAATCCGACGTCGACCAGTCGCAGAGAGACCGTACCCTGTTGGGGCAATCCGGCGACGAAAGAGGCAATCGCACCGGGTGTCCAACTGCCGGAAGTATTGTCGGTAAGGAAACATACTTCGACCGACGCATCCGCGCGGCGCTGGTTCAACAGCGACCGCAGAGTCTCCAGTGACGAATCGAGATTGGTCGCCGTGGGGACCGGCTCTAGGGACTGTAAGGAGGCCAGATACGGTGCCGCATCGGTCGTCCAAGGGACCAGCACGGTGGTCTTGGCGGCGGTGAGCAGTACGGCCGTGCGATCACCCGGCTGCATTCGTTCGAACGTTTGCACTGCCAGCTCGCGTGCCGAGTCGATTGGCCTCGGGCGCCCCTCCACCTGGCGACCCATGCTACGGCTCACGTCAACCACAATGGCCCGATCGAGGCTGCCCGTCGTCCCTCGCGGCACGATGAGCGGCCGAGCCAACGCCATAACCAGGAGTGTCAAGAACGTGGCCCGCAACAGAAACAACAGTACCTGGTGCCACTGGATGCGTCTGGCCATCCGCTGCTGCGTGAGGTGCAACCAACGGAGGCTGCTGAACGGCGTCTGCCGCACGTTGCGAGGTTTGAACAGATGGACAACGATCGGAATCGCCAAGAGCAGAAGTCCGACCAATGCGCCTGGGGCCAGTAGCGTCATCGCTTCACCTTGCCGCGGCGGTGAAGATAGGCCGATAGTGCCTGATCGTACGGCTGTCGGGTATTGAGCAGTTGGTAATCGATGCCGACGTCGCTCAATCCCTGGCGATAGAAATCGCACACCTGCCGCACGCGTTTTACGTAGCCGTCGCGCATGGCTTGCGGATCGATTTCCAGCTCCTCCCCCGTTTCCAGATCGCGGAACTGCGTGGCCCCTTGGAACGGAAACTCAAGCTCCGCGGCGTCTTGTACATGAAATACCAGCACGTCATGCCGATGGCTCCGCAAGAGGCGAATCGCTCGTAACGTCCGCTCCGGATCGTCGATCAGGTCGCTGATCACAACGACCAGTCCTCGACGTTTGAGATTACGAGCGATGGCCCGCAGGCTGCCAGCCATGTCGGTACCGCCGGCCGGAGGGTTTTCGACCATTACGCGCATCAATTGACGGAGGTGCGGACGGCGGCAGCGAGGTTGGACCAATAACCCCGGCCTGGCTCCGAAAAGCGCCAGTCCGCAGGCATCTTGCTGTCTAAGCACGAGGTACGCCAGGCAACTCGCCAGGAAGCAAGCGTAATCCCATTTCGTCAATAACCCGGTGCCGTAGGCCATCGAGGCGGAGCGGTCGAGTAGGAGGTAACAGCGGAGGTTGGTCTCCTCCTCGAAACGCTTGATGTAGTAGTGGTCGGTGCGGGCGTAGAGGTGCCAGTCGAGGTACTTCAGGTCGTCGCCGGCGACGTACTCGCGATGGTCGGCGAATTCGACCGAAAACCCGTGGAACGGGCTTTTGTGGAGACCATTCAAAAACCCTTCCACCACCAGCCTGGCCAGGAGCGGCGCGAGGCCGACACGGGCCAAAGCCTCGGGATCGAAGTAGCGGTCTTGCGCTTTACCGCCGAGGGCTTGAGCCAGGGTCGGCTCGCCGGCGCGCTCCACCACGGCGCGGTGCAGTTTGCGCAGCAACCCCGCCCCCGCCGGGCCGAGTCGCCTCCACCAGGCTGAACGGGGTTGGTCAATGGTCATCTACGCCTTCCTCTCCGGCACCGCATCGAGCAATCGCCGCACGATGTCATCGGTAGAGATTCCCTCGGCCTCCGCGGCGAAGCTGCACGCCAGGCGGTGCCGGAGTACGGGCATCGCCAGATGCCGCACGTCGTCGCACGAGACGTTGATCCTGCCGCTCAGTGCGGCTCGACACTTGGCGCACAAGATCAGCGCCTGGCTCGCGCGCGGGCCGGCGCCCCAAGCCACTTGCTCCTGGATAAACTCGGGCACTCCCGGCTCGGTGGGCCGCGTCGCCCGCACCAGATCGACGGCATAGCCCGTCACGTGCTTCGAGACCGGAATGCTGCGAACCAACTGTTGGTAGTTGAGCACCGCGGCCCGATCGCAGATCGGCTGCAAATCGACCGAAACTTTTGCCGTCGTCCTTTCGACGATCTCCTCTTCTTCTGCTAGCCCCGGGTATTTGATGAACGTGTTGAGCAGGAAGCGGTCCTTCTGCGCTTCGGGCAATGGATACGTCCCTTCCTGGTCGATCGGGTTCTGAGTGGCCAGCACGAAAAACGGCTCAGTGAGCGTGTACGTCTTGCCGCCAGCAGTGACCTCGTGTTCCTGCATGGCCTGAAGCAAAGCCGCCTGGGTCTTGGGGGGAGTACGGTTGATCTCGTCGGCCAGGATTACGTTAGTGAAGATTGGTCCCGCCACGAAGACGGTTACACGTTTACCGGTGGTGTGGTCGTCCTCGATGACGTTCGTGCCGACGATGTCCGATGGCATCAGGTCGGGCGTAAACTGGATGCGCTTGAATTCAAGCGACAGCAATCGGGCAAGCGTATTGATCATCAACGTCTTGGCCAGTCCCGGCACGCCCTCCAGTAGGTTGTGTCCTCCGGCGAAAACGGTGACGAGCAATTCCTCCAGCACAGGCCGCTGACCGACGATGACGCGCGACATGCCCTCGAGCAGCCGCAGATAGTGCTGGTGAAATTCTTGCAACTGGCGTTCGATGGCGTCCAAGGCGGGTCTCGCTACGCAGGAGGGCTGGGAGCAGGCGGGACAACGGCGGGCAGACCCTAAGTATGGCTGGGAACGTGCTTGTTTGCCAGGGGGGAATTCGAACGTGTCCCGCGTGAGAACTAATGGCTCAACGCATAGGTAATGACGTTCGTCACCAGTCGCAGGGCATCGTCGGTCGAGACCCCTTTGGCATAGGCGTTCGATTCATGATTCGCGCCGCTCATCAAGTCGAATGGCGAATAGACGACGGCCAGCCGCCCGTCAAGAAACAGGCCGTGGAATTCGGGGTACTCGAGCGTGGGGTCGTCACGCATGGCGGTCGGCGTGTATTCCACGCGCTCAATCGGGTTGAAACCGCCTGTGAACATAGGGTGCGTCGGCGGCAACTTGAGCAGCTCTGCATCGGGCAGAGCTTTGTGAATCTCACGGCGGAATGCGGAATCGAACGGCTTCAGACCGGCGGCCGCGGTTGCCACGAGCATGCCTCCGCGCTGGAGGTAATGCCGCAGCCCGGCCAACTCGTCGGCGGTCAATTCGAAATCGTAATGGCCGGTCATGAACAGGAGCGGGAACTCGCCTAATTGCGGATCGTCCAGGGTTACCGCGTTGGGCGCGTAGTCGACATCAATGCCGGTGTTCTCCTTGAGTCCCAGAAGCAAGCTGTTTTGCAAGGCCGGGTTCACATCCCAACTGCCGGTGTACGACACGGCGGCGAAGCGGAAAACATCTCCCCTCGCGGTGCGGCCGTCGTACAACGGAAATTCCTGAGCCAGGAACCGGCCATACTCGGTACTCCCCAGCACGTAGGCCACCATGTTTACACCCAGGCGGTTTGCCGATTCTCCCACGAGGTGCTTTCCCTGCGGATGGTATGGCTCGCTGCCCCAGGCAGCGCCCATGCCGACCGGGGCCAGAATTGCCGCCGCCCGCGTGCCAATGTCGAGTGTGTAGACCTCGGGCGGCTGCATGAACTGCACGCCGTTGACCAGGGTCATGAGTTGCTGAATGCGGTATCGGGAATTAAAGATCGGATGGTCGAGGGAAGCCCGCATGAACCGCTTCTGAGGAAAGACCTTCCGCATTTCGCGAGCCACGGCGCGCGAGAACTCGTCGCGTCCGCGGGCGGCATTGAACAAGATCGTTCCGCCTTCGCCGAGGAATTGCCGGAGGTTGGTCACCTCGGCCTCGCTGAACGTGAAGTCATAGTCGCCCGCCATGAACAACAGCGGGATATCGACCGGGTCGAACCCAGGGCTGGTCAGCGGCTTGGTCGCGTACTGGTAATTGTTGCCGTCGGCCAGGCGGGAGTTCGTCTGAGAGATCAGATAGTAGCCGTCGTTGGGGAAGCTCTTCCATTGTTCGAACTTCTGCACCGTGCCGTCGGAATGGACGTACTCCAGCGTCTCGCCGTATTCGAGCTTGTACATCACGGTCAGGTTGGTCGGCGGAGGAGGTGTGCGCGTTTGCGTCTTGCGTTGCGAAGGTCCGGCGTCGGGTAGGATACCTGTGTCCTCGCCGCTGGCTTCTGTCTTCGGAGGGGCCTTCAAAGGCGGAGGCGGCGGGCTTTCGGCGGGCGGAAAATCCACTCGCCGCTGCGCGTAGGCGCATGCGCCGCAAAACCCGTGGACGATCGAGCAAGCCAGGATTGCCGCAATGCCGCCGGCGGGAAACGGAACACCACGCAGCGCGTTCCCTATAGAAGCCGGTCGTTTTCTTTTTTCGAACCTGTTCATGGCACGGCGATCCCCATGGTTGGCTTTTTGTCGTTCGGCTCCGGACGGTACCAAAAGTCCTGGGGCGTTATCGCGATCGTCTTCAACGCGGTCCGCTCGGCCCCGGCGGCGGTCGCCGGGGCCAACACCCTGAGTTGGTACTCAGGCGCCTTGACCAGCTTGCCGTCAGGGTCGAACATCCAGCCCCGCACGATCAGCGGTTCCAAGGTCTTGGGCATCGGCGTCAATCCGCTCGAAAGCACAGGTGCCGGCGAATTGCGAACATTGGGATCAGCGGCGCCTGGCGCCAGCGGGGGCGCGGGCACGGCCGTGCGGACATCGACGCTTGAACCCGGCGGGAATTCTCCTTTGAGCTGCGCCACGAGAAAGTACAGCGACTCGACCGCCGGTGGACGAGGTTTGTCGTTGACCGGCTTGGGCGGAAAACCCGGGTCAAACTTGATCTGCTCGGGCTTGATGTTGCAGTTCACGAGCTTCAACGCGCCGCTGACGAAGTAGATGTCGTACTGGCTGTCGGCCGGCATGTCGCGGAAGACCAGGTTGGTGATCTGCGCAGTGGCTCCGTTGTGGTAGCCCGCCTTGCAGCGTTCGATTGTGATGTCCTCCATCGCGCCGGAGGCGCTGGTGAAAACCATGGCACTGGCACAGTCGCGAATCGTAAGCCGCCGGATCATCGCATCGTAGCCGTACCAATACAAACCGGCGGGGCACTTTTCGATCAGGTTGTTCGTCACTGTGCTATCGGACTGGCCGTAACCCATGATACCGTAACTGTAGGTCCCTCGAATCGTATTGCCTCGAACTTCAGCCAGGGGGCAACCGCTCAGATAAATCGCCGGGTTGAGGAGCGGCGGCACGGCGTCACATTCGAAGAGGTTGTCGGCCACGAGCGGCGTGTCGCAACTGGTCAGCAAGAGCCGGCTGGTGCCAAAAAAGTGGTTGCGCGCGAAGTTGACTCGCTCGCCGGGCTTGGCACCGGTGTTGTCGATCGAGGTAGCCTGCACGTACACGTTTTCGACGTCAGCCCGCTGCAAGTCGATCGTGGCGCCCGCCGCAGCTTCCAGAATCGCCGTGGGATCGGTCGGCGGCTCGGTTTTGGGTGGGTGCGCACACAAGAGCACGTTCCGGGCCCCCTTGGGCAGCCCGGCCCGTCCGGCCAGGACGATTCCACCCCCTTTGGCCAACCGGAGTACGCGCTCCTCGGAATCGGCCGCGACCAGTCGCAGTTCATGCCGGTCGGTTGCGGCACGGCTGGCGTCGAGCCTGATGTAACCGTAGCTGTCGATCAGCCTTCCGGCCACGAACACGATCTCCCCAGCACCTGTCCTGAATTGCAGCACGCTCCGCGGATCCAACGACAGGTGTCGGCAAGTTACACGACTATCGTCGTTACGGTCGAAAATCACCGTGTCGTCGCGAGCGAGCACAACGTCGTCTTCGGAAGCCGGAACGGCGCCGCCGCGCCATGTCGCCGGATCGCTCCACGCGCCACCTCCTGTGGCGTTGGAATAGACTTCGGCGGCTTCGACTGCGGTGCAAGTGACGAGCGTCAGGACCGTCGAAAGCAAGAGCCCTTTCATGGTGATCCTCCTTCGGGGGCACCCTCGATAAAATGGCTTAAGGCGTCGAGCTCTCGATCGGGGACCGCTCGCACGCTCAATCCGTCGATCTGGGTGGCGCCCACGGAAAGCACACTGAGCGTCACGCGGCCGTCATTGGCCGCCGGAGCGTCGAGCACGAACCCAACCTTGCGCCAACTCCCCAACGACCGCTCGAGATAGTACGTCCCTTGCCCGCGCGTGGGATCGATCTGTGTTCCTTCGCCGTAGATATAAAGGTAGGCGTGCGTAGTAAAGCCCGGGAAAATGTCGAGCAGATCTTCACGGTACCAGAACTCGACCCAGTAGTGGCCACCGGGAGTCAGGTTCACTAACGGCCGGTTGTAGGTCAGATAGCCAAGATAAACGGGGTACGCCTCCAACAGGCCGACGTGCGGCCCGGCGATGCCAAGCCCGCGGACGATCTTGAAATTGTCGGGCTTGCCGAACCAGTCCGGCTCCTGCGGCTCGAAGGAGGTGATGAAGTCTTGAAACTTTGGAGGCTTGGCAGGTTGTCCAACCGCGGACGGTTGTGCTTGTATACGCCCCTGACGCGTCGAGAGCAATTTCTGTCGATCGGCGAGCTTTTGCTTCTCGAAATAAGCGGGGAACGCCTTCTCCAGTTGCGTCAGCCAATGAAGGGCCTGTGGGACGTCGTCCATGCGAGCGTAACAGTCGGCGATGCCATGCAGCGCGCGGTCACGGTAGCCCGCCCATTGGCGCAGTTGGAGCAGCACCTCGTAGTTCTTTAGCGAGTCTTCGTAGCGGCCCGCGTAACGGTCGGATTCAGCCCGCAAGAACCGGTACAGCCCTTCGAGCTTTTGTTCCGGGTAGTCGAGCTCGATTTTATCGAGCAGTTGGTTAGTTTCATTGATGTCACCCTTGCGGAGCTTTTGCTCGGCCACGCGGAGCAAGGCGCCGCGGGTCACGGCGTCACTTTGGGCGGAAGTTCGAAAACCCTCGCCGCCAAGCGTCGACGCCGTTTTGTAGAGCTCGCCGGCGCGCCGCGTGTCCCCCGATTCGGCCGCCAAGTCGCCCCAGCGAATGGCCGCCAATCGCAAGTCGGGGTGTTCCAAGCGACGGTGCTTCTGCAAAAGCGCTTCATAGCGATGTGCGGCCTCCAACGCATCATGAAATTGCCGCTGGTAGACATTGGCCTCGGTCAGTTCAACTCCCACTTGAAGTGTGGGAAGCCTGGCGAATTCCTTGAGCGCTCGCTCGACGACCGGCTGCAAATCGGCCGGGCGGCCGAAGTGTCCTAAGGCTTCGATCCATGACCGGTAGAGCCTGGCACGGAATTGCGGATCCAGTCCGTCAGCCTTGAGCCTCTCCTCGGCGACCTGGGCGATGAATGGCCAGCGATCCGGGTGGTCGCAGGTAAGCAGAAAGTCGAGCACCTGGTCTTGCTGGTCGAAAGGAAGCTTCCGCCATTCGGCCGTCAGCGACTGGATGACGAGCCCGACCGAGAATGGGCTGATCGCGCCGGGCGCAGCCCAAACGTGAACTCGGCGCGCATACGCCGGCAACGGACCGCCGCAAGCGAGGCTAACCTTGTAATCACCTTGGGCGAAATAAACATGGCGCACGCTTCGTCCCTTGGCCTTCGAACCGTCGCCGAAGTCCCATTCGAGCGATTCAACTTGTTCCGGCAGATCGCCTTGGGCCTCGAACCTCACGAGATAAAGCGTCGCGCCGCCGGCTGTGATCAGGCAGTCGTCGATGCCATAGTCAAAAACCGCCGCCGGGGCCGGACCGAGCGATTCAACTGCCGCGACATGGGCCAGATCGGGCTGGGCAAAGGCTTCTCGCGGCACGACTGCCCAGACTTTGGCCTCGGGCGGTACCCAAAGCAGATGGCAGCCGCCGTACGTATCGGGGTTTTCGGCAAGCACGTGGTAGACTTCGAGGGGATGCGTTCCGGCCTTCAATTCAAGCTCTGTCCCAATCGACTTGGTGGGTATATTGCCTCTCAAGCGTGCATTCGCCCCGGCGCGGTCACAGACTTTGAAACCGTCGATAAACAGGAATGAGGCATCTTCCGAATTGACGAAGAACCTGTAAACGCCGTCTTGCTTGATGTTCAATTGACCGCGATACGTGACGGCGTATTTCTTGAGAGTCGCCGGGCGAGCCGGGTTGGCGTTCTGCGCGATCTCGGCGACCAAGGCGTTGCCGATGACCGGTTCGCTCTTGGTTAACCCGTCGCGAACCGCGTTCCAGTTCGATAAATCGGTGCCAGCCCAGTCGCGGACTTCGAGCACGATCCCTTCCGGAAACGGCGCGGCGTTTGCGGCGGGCACCGCAGGATTAACTGCCGAGGCCCAATACCAAATATCGTTGCCGTGGCGGGGGAACTGGATCAGAGTCTCACCGGTCGTGGCGTGCGACAGCACGCAAACCGGTAACGGCGTTCCGTCGGCCGCCTGCACGGCCAGGTCGGCGCCGTCGGGCCGGAGCCAGCCGCCCGTGGGCAAGCGGGCGACAATCGACTTGGAGGTGGACTTCGTCACGTCGCCCACCACCCGCAACGTGTAACGGAGTTGATAACCCGCGAGCCAGGCAGGCGATAGCTCGGGGAGCGGCTCGACGACGTTCTTTGGCGGTTCCGCGGGCGCCGCGGCTTGTTGCGCGCGAATTGGCGATGACGCAAAAATCAGCAGGGTTGCGAACAGCACCGCATGGGGCAGATTTCCAAACTTGCATAAAAAGGCTGTATGGCAGGTTGGAAACCTGCCCCACCAGCGTCGTCGATGTATGCTACTCATCGTCACTCCGGTTCGAACGTGATCCGCAATTTCCAGCCTTTTGGAGCGTTGTAGAATGGCGAAGGGAGGCGAACGTAAATGTCCGGCTCCTCGACGGTGAGAATCCAACCGTGGTTGGGGACGGCGCGCTTGTGCCATAGTTCGACGTCCTCGGTGACATTGAACACCTGCTCGCCGGCGCCCTTGATCGTGGCCGTCGCGGTTGCCTCAGTCGCCCGGTCCTGACCAAGTCCGCGCGCACCCGGCGTGTGCCACTCGACGCGCTCTGGCCGGACCATCCGATACTGGTGCGAGACCCCCGGCCCCCATTCCTTCAGCAAACGACGCACTTGTAAACGCGTTCCGCCGGCTGGATAAACCGATAGGTGCTGCACGATCCATTCGGCCTTGGTGATCCGCTGGCCTGCAGGGATGCGATCCAGGGGAAAGCGGATCAGGAATGCCTGCTTCCCAGTCAGGACGAACTCATGGTTGGTGAACTGCGCAGCGCCATAGGGATAGCCTGCCCAACTCATCCGTGGCGCGTCGGCCGAAATGGCCGCCATCTGTTCGCAATCCTGATCGGTCAGCACGATTGTGCGGGCCGTGGCGGACGCTGCGAACGTCGACAGCGACGCGATCAAAATGGCGAAACGCGCCCACGAGGAGGACAATTTCATGGCGTTTTTTCCAAGGGGACATACAGCTTTCCGAATCTCTCCGACCAGGCGAAAGCTTCCACAGTCGGATTGTTGACAGTCATCCGCTGCCCTTTGGCTTGGAATCGCCCTTGCTCGTCGAGTTCGACAAAGCCAACGAAGCCCGCGGCGCCGACCACCACCTGGTTGGTCTTGGTGAGGACGAGTGGCGGGCTATAGATCACCGTATTGTCGAGCGAGACGGTTTGTGGAGCGAGCGTAATATAACCGTCGGCAAGTTCCATCCGTAGAATTCGCCCGTCAAAGGTGACGAATGTGAGATACGCCGCTGGCAATCTCGGATGTGCCCCGATCCGATGCCGATACGGAACATAAGGCGATAGGTAGAAGGCGCCGAAGCGCCCCAGCCGGTCGGAAAGCACCCAACTCACTGGGCCGGCGTGGCCGGCCATGAGCACCGCGTCGTCGCTGACGGGCGCATAGCTGAAGGGACACGGCCAATCGCCGAACATCAGCGTCGGCGATTCAAGGTACTTGCTTAAAACGGGCACGATGCCGGACGCCTTGGAAACGTCCATTGCGGCCAATCGCGCCGCGCGCGATGCGACTGCGTCCTGCGGCGCCATTACAACTGCCAATGAACCCGGAGCACTGGCTACCAGAGTCGTTACCGCACCCGCTGCCGCGTTTGGCTGCGGGCTGGGGTCATCGAAGGCCGGCAACCCATCAGGCGCAATTCGAATCCAACCGATTGCCGGAACCGGTTTTTTCATGGGGCCGGGCTGCTGCATGTTCGGGACGTACAACCGGCCGGCTACCGAGTCGAATGCGAAGCCGGCGGAGACGGCACCGCAATGAAAGTCGGCGCCCCGCGCCGTGGCAAGCAGCAACTTCGGCGGAGTCTCGTCAAGGCCATAAATCAGAAGATGATCGAATTCCGCCGACAAAGCCGGATCGATGGTAACGTCGGGCTGCGCCGGTGGTGCGACATCCTGCCAGACGTACAAGAGCGGAAACCGGGGATGGCATACCAGGCCCAGCACATGGTTCGGTCGGTCATTCAAGGAGGCCGGTTTGGGCAACGTCAGCGCGACTGGTTCTCCGGCCGCCATCTGGCCTTGATCGTCGAGACGAAAGATCGAGACGTGTGCCGCACTGCCGGGCCGATGACCCACCGCCAGCACGCCGGCCACATCGCTGACTGAGGCGAATCGCGCCGCGGGCGCCACGCAGGTGGTCACAAAGGGCAATTGTGTTTCCACGAGAGTGCGAATTCGAACTTCGCGCTGCGCCCAGGCCGGCGACACGGCCCAAACTAGCAGGCACAATCCGTATCCCGCCGCCAGCCGCTTCGGTTCTGTGAACGTTCGCCACGATACAACATTTGTAGACGGCATGGCGGCGCAAGGGTTCATGGCGAGACCAGACGGCGATAATAGGTTTCTACCGCTTCCTCGTAACCAGGTGGCGTCGCACGCGCCGGATCGTCACGGATGGTGCCGCGCACCACCTGCGCCCGTGGCAGGCTCTGCTGAAAGCCGGCGTGGGCCTGATGGAATACCGCCACAGCGCCTCGGATTTGTTCCAGCGTTTCCTGCTGCAAACGAAACACGTCCACCGACGGTCGTTCGTTGAGACTGTGCAAGTTGGCCTGCATACGGCCAATCAGCTCGTCCAGGTGTTCGGTCGGCAAATAGAGGTTTTTCAGCTCCTTTCGGATCGACTTCAAACGTTCGAGCGTCTGCTCCTGCTTGCCGTTCATGTCGCGCATCATTTCGGCGATACTGGCATCGAGTTTGTTTCCTTGACGTTCTACGAGGAAGTGCGTGTCCTGGGGTTTTTCCATCCGTTCCGCCATGTCGTCCGACCATTCGCCAGCGTCATTCAGGCTGAATTTGGCGTCATCCGACTCGACTTTGCGTCCTCCGATGCCAGTCGAGGTATCCTCTTGTGGATCGTCGCTTTTGGTCTCCTTGACACTTCCCGCCTGGTCCGGCGCACGCTCTTGCCCTTCCTGCACCTTGTCGCGTCCGCGGCGATTGACCGATTCGTTGCCCATCGCGGCGCCGTGTGCTCGTGCCCCTTGCCGCCCCACTCGAGAGGCCCCGCCCACGTTCGTGGTCGGCGGCTTCTGGTTGCCGGTCGCGGCGCTTGCGGCCGTTGAGTTCAAGTCGCCCGCCTGCTTGCCGATCTCTCCAGGTTCGTTGATGTTGAAGGCGGCGTTGAGGTTGTAGGTCTCGTAGTTCGCCTTCATCTCATCCTCTTCCTCCAACAAGTCGCCCACGAGGTCCTCGAATTCTTCCTGAATATGGGGCTTGACCCGGTTGCCCTCACGATCGGACTGCTTGGGAAAACTGGGCGTCGTGCCGGGCGACGTCGCCAGCTTGAGAATTTCGAACTGCTGCCGCACGCCAGAATCGGCCTTTTGCAAGTTCGGGATATAACTATCGGGTAAAAGGTATTCTTCGACGAACGCTTCCCCCTTGGTCGCGTCCTTGCGCGCCTGGGTCTCGCCCATATGGACGATATCTTCCAATTTCAGACCTTCTGGTTCGTCGAGCAGATCTTCATCACTTCCGGCTTTGAGCCGTTCCAACTCAGCCTGCACCGTCAGGTCGCTTTCGGCCCGCTCGGCCAGCCCATCGAGCATTCGCCGGGCGGCTTCGGCCTGCGCTTCCTTGAGCCGTGTCCAAGCTTGTACGAGCAATTCCGCCGCTTTGGATTGCTCGGCGGTAGCGGAGGCCCATTCACCCGCCGACAGCGCCGTGACAGCCGCTGCCAGCGGTTCGGCGAGTTGGTCCGATTGCAACAGTTCCGCTGTATTTGTGAAAGCGTCAGCCAATTCTGCCTCGATCTCTTGCGTGCGCTCAGCCAGACCGGAGAACGCAGTCGCGGCAATGCCGCAGAGCTCAGCGAGCTTCGTTTGTCGTCGCGCACCCGTTTCGCGCTTTGGTGCTGTGGCTGCGGCGTTCGACTCCGCCAACCGCTGTGATTCGTCGCGCAAGGCGTCCTGCCGGTCAGCCAGCATCTTCACAAACGGCGTCATGTGCGCCAGTTCCCAGTCCTGCCGAAAGCGAATGTATTGTTCGAGAATCTGCTCGATGCTTTGCCAGGTGCGTTGCTGCGTGGCGCGTGCTTCGCTGAGGGCCATACGGCGCCCAGCGGCATCGTCGCGCGTGGCCAGGCTCTCAAGGACACGAATCGTGCGAATCATCTCGGTGTCGGCCAGCATTCCCAATGACAAACGCAAGTTGCCGGCCGCCGCCACCATTTCCTTGGCAGCCCGGCCGGCGGTCTCGCGGACTGTGGCCTGAGTGCGCGATTGCTCGGTCGCCCACTCCAGAATCTCCTTGACATTCGCCGGGATATTGCCGTCGGCGTTTGGGTCGGCGTCGAGTCTGCGGATGAGGCCGTTGGACGACTCGTGTAGTTGTCGCACCGTGGCGGCCAGGGCGGCCAGTTCGGCCTCAGAGCGGAGTATCTGTTCGTAAAGGATCTGCAACTGGGCACCATCGCCGGCGACCATCACACTGTGGATTTGCCCGATGGTCCATTGGTCCGCACGTTCGGGACAAGCTTCCATCGCCCGCGCGGCAATTTCCAGCCGGTCCCCTTCGGCCGCGCCCACTTCGGACGGCAACAACTCGGCCGACTCGGTAACCTTCGTCGCGGAATCGCAATTCCATTCGGTGATCGTCGTCCAACTCTCTCCGTCTGCGCCATCTTCCGCAGTTTTCCCAGCGCGACGTGCGTAGATGCCATATCGGGTGAGGCCGAAGTCATCGACGATCGAAACTCGCAGGGGCAATGGCGTGTCGAGAGTTATCTCACCGGATGCTGGGAGTCCGGCCAGGTCCAGCTTGGGCGGTTCGTCGCGAATGACCCGCACGCTGTGCCAGGCCGTCGCGTGCGGAGGGCGGGTCCCCTGCAGAGTCTCCAAGCGGTATTCGACGAATTCGCCGAACGTGACCTCGCCGACGAATTCCATTGGGCTGCGTCGTTGTAACTCGCGTCGTTGCTGCGGCTCCGCGGCTCCCTCCGGCCCGTCGGCACCTCCTGGTTCTAATTGACCCTTGGCCGACGACGACTGGAGAACGAGCGTCGCCGCGTCAGCCGGGCGATCGAGCACGAAGGCCAATTCGGCGTGTGTTCCTTCGACCGCTTCGAGATCCCCCGCCGTTTCCACGGTTTGATCCGGCAGTCGCGTGTATTTTGGAAAGCGGTACGTTGCACGGACACGCGCCAGCCGGGCTGGTGTCGGCACGTCGATCCGAAATGAGGGGCTCGTGAAATCGCCGCCGCGAACGGCGTAGGTCAGGCTCTTCTGGACGTTCGGAATGGTGTACGTCACCGTATCGCTTCCCTCGGCCACTGAGACGAGGTGTGTCGAGCGATGCTCGTCTTCTTTCAGCAGGACCGCGATCTCGGCCGGACGTTCTCCTCGAATTCGGACGCTGAGTGTGACATCGCCGGACGCCTCGATGTCGCCTGGCGAGACGGCGAGTACGGTGCGATAGACCGGATCGATCGCCGCGAATGGGAGCAAGATCCGTTTGGCGGCCGTGGCGAACCGTGCCGGCTGCCAAAGCCAACCGCCAACGAGGACGAAGACGAGGCCCGTGGCCAGCAACGACGCGACGACTGCCGGCCGCGCCGCGAACGCGGTGGGCAACGGTTGCTCTTGGAGGTGTGACCAGTTTTCGCGTACCAGGGCATCTCGGATTTCTGTCGAGAAGCCCTGCGACGAGCGACCGATCTGGAGTGTGTTGATCAAGCGGTTTTCGACTGCGACTGGGGATCGGCCTTCGATCGCGAGTGCGATTTCGTCTTCGCTCGCGTACCGCCGCCGCCAACGGCGGAATGCCAGCCCCCCAAACCATGCCCACGCGGCGATTAAACCACCGGCGGCCAACCATCGACCGCCGACGGGAAGCCGGGCAAAGTTGTCCAAGAGGACGACGGCCAGGAAGTACGCGACGATTCCCGAAACCGCCACACCGACCCCTTCAAGCAATTGCAACATTTGCCAGCGCGTCCGCTGCGTTTGGACGAGGCGCGCGAGAGTCTCGGTGGGAGCGAGCATGAGGCGAGGCGGTCGGCAGGGGGGATGGCGGGAACCGCGCTCACACCGCGGCGTACAACTATGAGCTTATCCCAGGGCCTGGAAAGTATCAATAGTTTGGCGCGGCCGAAGTCGGTGACCCCGGCACTCGTTTAGGAGTCGTAGTCGCCGTTCCACACTGCTTACGCCAAGATGTCAGTGACCAGGTTTCCCGCCACGTCGGTCAAGCGGAAGTCGCGGCCGTTGAAGCGGTAGGTGAGGCGCTCGTGGTTCAATCCCACGAGGTGCAAGAGCGTGGCGTGAAGATCGTTTACATGTACCTTGTTGGTCATTGCCTTGTAGCCGAACTCGTCGGTGGCCCCGTAGTGAAATCCGCCCTTCACACCCGCCCCAGCCAGCCAGATCGTGAAACCGTTGGGGTTGTGGTCGCGTCCCGTCGATCCCTGCGAGTCGGACGTCCGGCCGAATTCGCCGCCCCATATCACGAGCGTCGATTCCAACAGGCCTCGGGCCTGCAAATCGGCCAATAACGCAGCGGCCGGCTGGTCGGTGTGCAGCCCGCACGAGCGATGATTCGATTTCACGTCGGAATGGCAATCCCAAGGTACGTCGCCCACACTGCCGTCGCCTGCGACACCCTTACCAGCGAACACTTGGACGAAACGCACGCCCCGTTCGACGAGTCGCCTGGCGATCAAACATTGGCGCGCAAAGACAGAGCACTCGGCGTTCTCAGTGCCATACAGCGCGTGAGTGGCCTGGGTCTCCGCGGCCACATCGAGGGCTTCGGGGGCCGCCATTTGCATCCGGTAGGCAAGCTCGTACGAGTCGATACGGGCGGCCAGATCAGTTTGTGTCGGCCTGGCCGCGGCGTGCTCCTGGTCGAGTTGCCTGATCAAGGCGAGCTGCGAGCGCTGCTGGCCATCGGAGTGCCGCGCATCGCGCGCCAGGTTGTCGATGGCCTCGCGGCGGCGGGCGTCGAGCGTCAGCGCCTGGTAGGTCTTGGGCAGAAAGCCCGCCGACCAGATCTGGTCGTCGCCGCGCGGCTTCGTGTCGTGCAGCACCACGAAGGCCGGCAGGTCCTGGTTCTCCGACCCAAGCCCATAAGTGACCCACGAACCGAGGCTCGGCAAACCCGGACGGTTGGTGCCGCACATCAACTCGAGCGATGCCGGGGCATGATTGTTCTGCCGCAGGTACATCGAATGGATGAACGTCATTTTGTCGACGTGCCGCGAAAGGTGCGGGAACAGATCAGAAACCCATGTGCCCGACTCGCCATGTTGTTTCCACTCGAAGGGCGACTTGAGGCACTTGCCGCTGGTAGTGAAGAAGCCTGTCTTCGGGTCGGCCCCGGCCAGATCTTCTCCGTCGCGCTTTTGCAGCTCGGGCTTGTAGTCCCAAGTGTCGACCTGCGACGGCGCGCCGGTCATGAACAGCCAGATAATCGACTTCACCTTCGGTGGAAAGTGGGGTGTTTTCGCCGCCAACGGATTGGCTTCCAGTGGATTGGCCGAGGCGTCGCGGTCGAGCATCGCAGCCAACGCCAACGAGCCGAAGCCCAGGCCGGCCTCCTGCAGAAAGCGGCGGCGGGTTGGAAGCGTCAATTCACCTGGTGGGAAAAAACTGGACATCGGATTTCCTTTACGTGTTCCAAGGTCAATCGACGTACACGAATTCGTTCAGGCAGAGCATTACCTGGCAAAGCTCGACCAGTGCCGCCTGGGTGGTTTGATCGGGGGCGCCTCCCAGGGCGGCGCGCTGCTCGTCGACGAATGACAACATCCGCCCACTTTCGGCCGCGGACGGGAGTCGCGAAAAAGCAAGTTGGAATGCTCTTTCGATCGCCGCGGTCAGCGCGACTCCGGGCGAGGCTCGCACGCGTTGGGCCATGCGTTCGGCCTGTTGACGCACGAAGGGCGAGTTCATCATCGCCAGAGCCTGCGTCGGCACCGTCGTGCTGATCCGCTCGCCGATCGATTGCGTCGGCTCGGGCGCGTCGAACGTAGTCATCATCCCAATCAGCTCGCTGCGCTTGACACGGAGGTAGACGCTCCGTCGCGGCGTGTCTTCCAGGATACTCGGACCATACATCGTCAAATCGAGCGATCCACCGACGGCCAGCAAGGCGTCTCGAATAATCTCGGCTTCAAGCCGGCGCGGCTTAAAGTGCCAAAGAAAGCGGTTCTCGGGATCGATCTTCAGATTCTCGGGGCGAACATCATTGGCTTGTTGGTAGACCGCGCTGGTGACGATGAGCTTGTGGATCGGTTTCAGCTTCCAGCCCCCTTTCACCAGCTCGCGGGCCAGCCAATCGAGCAACTCGGGGTGCGAAGGCTGCTGTCCTTGGGCACCAAAATCGTTCGGCGTGCCGACCAGGCCTTTGCCGAAATGGTGCTGCCAAAGGCGATTGACCACCACCCGGGCAAGCAAGCTGCCGGCGCCGTTTTCGACGTCGGTCAACCAATTCGCCAACCCCACACGCGGATCGCCGGCGAGTTTTCCGTCAGCCGATTTCGGCAACCAGCGGTCGTTGCCGTTGGCCGACGTGGCCAGCACTTGCAAGAATGCGGGCTGAGCCGCGCCTTGCTTGTTATCGACTTCGCCACGGCGGAGCAGGAAGACCTCGCGGCCGCCGGCGACGGCGGTATAAACTTCGGTCAGGGGCGGCCTTGGCTTGGCGCGTGCATGATCGTCGAACAACTTGCGGACCTTCTCAGCGGCATCGTCGAAGGGGCTGAACCAGCGGACGAGCGGCTCGCGCATCGGTTCGGGTAGCATGTTGGCGTTGGCGGCGAGGATGGCCTTGATCTCGCCCAGGTGCTGCGGCGCGACGTCGCCCGCCCACGTGGGTGCCCCCGGTTCGACGCTGGCCGCAAGACGGAAGCGGCCAAGACCCTCGCTGACAAACTTCAATTCGAACGTGAGCAGTGTGCCTCCTGAAAAGCCGGGCAAACCTCCGTCGATTTCGAACAGTGCGGCGTTGTCCTTGCCGCCGTCGGCGTTGGCGCGCCAGAACGTTCCGGGATTGTCATCGACAGCGTTCTTGAGCGGTTGCGCCGGCTCCTCGAACGCAGCGAGGATCGGCTTGAGTCTGAGCGTCATTGGGGGCTCGGCGCTTGTGGAATCGAGCGGTCGGGCCGTGCCTTTGAAATCGCCGAGAGTAAAACTGCCGTCGCCAGCGAAGCCGGGCCCTTTGCGGGGCAGCGACTTGTCGGTGAAAGTGTCGAGGCGTAGCGAAACGAGGTTCTTCTGGAACGTCTGGGCCGTGACGACGTACTTGTCGCCGTCCTTGCGGCGCGGGCCAGCGAAGACG
>Ga0265331_10000147_pt1 | contig 90993 bp, 84 predicted proteins | sample 41923metaG_FD_202088 | JGI IMG/M metagenome (GOLD analysis project Ga0265331, IMG submission 202088) | Rhizosphere microbial communities from Carex aquatilis grown in University of Washington, Seatle, WA, United States - 4-19-23 metaG | ecosystem: Host-associated > Plants > Roots > Rhizosphere... | reverse complement strand
CTGGGGATCGAGAAATGGCGGTTCCGCGCCTTGGTCGCCGGCCACGTCGCCAGCCTCGCCGGCAATCCGGACATTCTGGCGCGCGCGTCGTGGGCCGAAGGCGACGCCCTGCGCCATATCGCCCGCCTGCTGGCGGCCGAGGGCCGGACGCGGGCGGCGCGCAGCTTCGCCTGGAAGGCGATGGCGGCCCGGTTTTCCTTCAAATGGCTCGCCTATGCCGTGTGGCTGAGGCTGCGGCCGGCGGGTAAGCCGGCCGATGCCCGCCTGCTCACCCATTACCGCATCGAGCGGGAGCTGGCCGACCGCCTTCGCCGATCCTCGCGGGCCGAGCGTCGGCGGCTGTATCCGGTGCTCTACGACGAACTGTTCCGCCGGGTGCCCTGGCACCCCCAGAGCCAACGCAAGCCGGGCGACCAGGCGCGGCGGGTGTCCGCCCAGATGTCGCTGCTCGACCGCTTCCTCGCCCCCGACACGGTATTCCTGGAATTGGGGGCGGGCGATTGCGCGCTGGCGCGGGCGGCGGCCGGGCGCTGCCGCTTCGCCCATGCGGTCGACGTCTCGGCGGTCATCACCGCGGGCGAGCCGCCGCCGCCCAATTTTGCGCTGCACCTCACCGACGGCATCGCCCTCGACGTCGCCGACGGCAGCATCGACCTGGCCTACAGCAACCAGATGATCGAGCACCTCCATCCCGACGACGCAGCCGACCAGCTGGCCGGCATCCACCGCGCCCTGGCCAGGGGCGGCCGCTACGTCTGCCTGACTCCCAACCCGCACAACGGCCCGCACGACGTCTCGGGCGCCTTCGGCCGGGTGGCGACGGGCCTGCACCTCAAGGAATATTCACGCCGCGAGATCGCCGGCATGTTCCGCCGCGCCGGCTTCACCCGGACGCTGTGCTTCGCCGGGGTGAAGCGGCGCTGGGTGCCGGTGCCCCTGGCCCTGGTCGCCGCCTGCGAGGCCGTGCTCGGCACCCTGCCGGCATCGGCGGCGCGGATGCTGGCCGGCCGGCTGCCGCTGCGCATTCTCCTCGACGCTCCCATGGTGGCGGTGAAATGACCAAGCTCGTCAACCTGTTCGCTTCCCGCGCCGGCGAAGTCGCCGCTTTGTGCCGGCGCACCATCGAAGCCGATTTCGGCGGCTGCGAACGCGGGCGCACACCCTGGGAATGGTACCGCCTGCTCCAGGACTTTCCGGTGATGCCGGTGGGCCGCTACCCGCCCACCGATTCCGTCCACATCGCCAGCGTCGCCGAATTGCGGCGGGCCAAGCGGGCTCTGGCCGGCGGCTGGCCGCCGGGCGCCTTCGAGCGCTACGTGCTGCTGCAGGCGATGCTGGTGTCCGCGCCGCAGGTGCCGGAATTGCGGCTCGATGCCTCGGTCAAGCGGATGATCCTCGACCTGTTCGCCCGCTTCGCCCGGCCGTCCGCGCGCGAGGCCGCCTATTTCGACCTCGACGGGCCGCGCTTTCCCGAGATGGCCGAGGTGGCGACGTTGGAGCGCTTTCCCGCCGGCCAGTACGAGTGGCGCAACGAATGCCTGCCCCGGGCGTGGGTGCTGACCACCCAGCCGCTGGCGGTGCCGGCGCTGATCCGCACCATGTGGAAGCTGGGCACCAATCCCTATGCCCGCTTCCACGTCAATTACTGGCGCGCCAATCCGCTGATGGTGTTCGGCGCCGAGGCCGAGCGCTCGTTCTGGCGGATCTCGCGCTCGCTGGCGCTGCAGCCCGAGAACAAGGGCTTGCTCGGCGTGTCGTGGTTCTATTCGACCGCGCTCTACAAGACCACGCCGCACATGCGCTGGACCCGGGACTTCTTCCTGGCGCGCGGCGCCTTGCTGGCCGAGATGGAGCACGCCTCGGACGATGCCGGTTTCCTCACCGGCAGCGCCAAGCGCCGTCAGCTGTTCGAGGAGGGAAAGTTCCGGCCGCGCCTGACCCTGGTGGTGTGGCCGCGCGACGACATGCTGGCCTGGGCCGAATCGCGGCCCGACCTGGCCGACCAAGGAGGCGAATGATGCGACTTCCCCTGGTGTGCCTGCGGCCGCTGATGATGCGCTGGCCGCGCGCCTGGCTGGCCCTGGCGATCGTGGCGCCGGCGCTGGCCCTGGCGGCGCTGGCGGCGACGGTGTCGTGGTGGCTGGCGCCGCCCGCCTTCGCCGTGGCGGTGGTGCTGATCTGGTTCGCCCAGTACTATCTTGTCGTGTGACGCGATGTTCTACCGCCTCGTCCGCGGCGCCGGCCGCCTGATGTTCAACGCCTTCGCCCGCGACATCCTCGCCACCAGGCCGCTGGCGATGGTGCCGGCGCCGCTGGTCTTCCTCAGCCAGGTCTGCCACCGCGACGTGCTGCCCTACCTGGTGGCGATCAAGTCGCTCTATCGCCGCATCGGCGAGGGCGAGGTGGTGGTGATCGACGATGGCAGCCTCGACGAGGTCGACAAGGCCGGTATCCTGTGGCACCTGCCGCTGTCCTCGATCATGCCGTTGTCGGCGGTCGACGTCGGCCGCTGTCCGCGGGGAGGCACCTGGGAACGGCTGCTGGCCATCGTCGACCGCTGCGCCGAGGCCTACGTCATCCAGGTGGATTCCGACACGGTGACGGCCGGTGACATTCCCGAGGTGGTCGAGGCCTGGCGCGCCAATCGCTCGTTCACCCTGGGCACCGACATCGGCCAAAGGATGCGGCCGGTCGCCGAGATCGAAACGTTCCCCGCCGAGTCCATCTGCTGCGTCGCCGAGCGGGCACTATCCCGCCTGCCGGACGCGGATTCCCTGCTGTATGTGCACGGTTCCTCGGGCTTTGCCGGGTTCGCCCGCGGCGGCTGCCGGCGCGCGGCGATCGAGGCGTTCTCCGACGGCATGCGCGCCCTGCTGGGCGACCGCTGGGACGAATGGGGCAGCGAGCAGGTCGCCTCCAACGTGCTGGTGGCCAACACCCCGGACGCAATCGTCCTGCCCTACCGGCGCTATGCCTGCTTCGAGCCGTGGCTCGACCGCAACCCCAGGGCCTTCCTGCATTTCTACGGGACCTACCGCTACCGCGGCGGCATCTACACGGCGGCGGCGCGCCAAGCCATCAGCGCGCTGGCTTGAGCAGCCGGTACAGGGCGCGCATTCCTTCGCCCGCCGTCGGCGGCAGGGTGCACAGGATCGCCTGGACCAGGGGGCGCAGCTGGCGGGGGCGGTAGGTCAGGCTTTTCAGGCAATGCCGGCGGCCGGCGGCGTAATCCCGTTCGGCAATGGATTCCTCGGCGAGCCAGCGGTGGGCCTGGGCGAAGGCGCGATTGATCATCCATTGCGGCAGCACAATGCGGTCGCGGCTGGTGTCCATCGCCTTGGTGATGGTCTTCAGGTGGCTGATCGCGATCCGGCGGTTGAGCCGGGTCAACTGGTCGGGCATGCCGCGCTGGTAGCGGATGGTGGGAATGTCGACCAGCACCACCGGCCCCTCGCGGGCGGTCCGCAGGTGGAAATCGAAGTCCTCGCCCGACGGCGCCATCGCCGGGTCGAAACCGCCGACCCGGTCGAGGCAGGGGCGGGTCAGCATCATCGTCGAGGTGTGGACCAGCGGCCCCATCAGCATCTGCGAATAGATCTCGCCGCAATGGGCCGGCGCCGGACCCACCGGCGTCGCCACGGTGCGGCTGTCGGGGAACAGGTCGGCGACCCGCGGGTACCAGCCGTAGGCGCCGTACATGGTGCGCAAATAGCGCTCGCCGATCACGGCGCCATCGGCGTCGATTGCCTGCATGTCGCTCCACACCATGCCGGCGGCGGGAAATTGGGCGAGCGCCGCCAGCTGCACCGCGATCTTCCACGGCTGCCACCAGTCGTCGGAATCGAGGAAGGCGACGTAATCCCCCTGCACCATCGCCAGCCCGCGGTTGCGCGCGGCGACCACCCCGGCATTGGCCTGCCAGGCATAGCGGACCCGGACATCGCGCCGGTAGCGGCCGGCGACCAGCGCCTCGGTGCCGTCGCTCGATCCGTCGTCGATCACCACCACCTCGATCGCCGGATGGGTCTGGGCCAGCGCGCTGTCGATGGCGGCCGCCAGGCAGTGAACGCGGTTGTAGGTGGGGATGACGACGCTGACAAGATCGGACATGAGGGAAGCATATCCCCCCGCCGTTCCCTCATCATTGCCGCGAAAGTCCGGCCGGCATCCGAAAAAAGTCCAATCGCCGCCACAACCCCGCCTATGCCGTGACATTGGTATGAGGAGAAGGTGTCATAATATAGCCTGTGTCGTATGCGCAACGGCGTTCGAAATGCCAGGTACACCGCTTGTTAATTCCTTGAGCTAAACAATCGGCGCTGTCACAGGCATCAACAGACGCGAGAGACAAGACATGACAGTTATTACCGTTGGAGCGGGAAAGGAGTTTTCCACCATTTCCGCAGCAGTCAATGCGTCTCATGACGGCGACACCATCCAAGTCGACGCGGGAAATTACGCCAACGACTATGTCACCGTGAACGACAAGATCACCATCGAAGGCGTCGGCGGCATGGCCAACCTGACCTCGTCGGGGAACATTCCCAACGGCAAGGCGATCATGATCGTCAACAACGACGTCACCATCGACCACCTGTCGTTTTCGGGGGCGGTGGATTCCTCGACCAACGGCGCCGGGATCCGCTACCAGGCCGGCAACATGACGATCACCAACAGCTATTTCCACGACAACCAGGACGGCATCCTCGGCGCCGCCAACGCCACCGGCAACATCAAGATCGACCATAGCGAATTCGCCCATAACGGTGCCGGCGACGGCTACTCCCACGGCATCTATATCGGCGACGTCGCCAGCTTCACCCTGACCAACAGCTACATCCACGACACCGTGGTGGGCAACCAGGTGAAGAGCCGGGCCGAGCACAACACCATCCAGAACAACACCATCGCCGACGGCGCCAGCGGCAACGCCAGCTACGAGGTCGACCTGCCCAATGGCGGCATCGATCTGGTCAGCGGCAATCTCATCGAGAAGGGGCCGAACGCCAGTAACCCGGCGCTGGTCCATTTCGGCGGCGAGGGCACGCCCTATGCCGCCTCCAGCCTGTCGGTCGCCAACAACACCCTGGTCAGCGACAAGGCCGGCGCGGTGCCGGTGCTCAACCAGACCAGCGTCACCGCCACCATGAGCGGCAACCATGAGTGGGGCTTCACCAAGGCGCCGTCGGGGCCGGTGACCGAGAGCAACGACACCACCCTCGCCAGCGAGCCGGCCATCCCCACCAGCCATCCTTGGCAGACCGCCCCGGCACCCACTCCGGCACCCGCACCCGCCCCGGCACCGGCTCCGGCACCCGCTCCGGCCCCGGCCCCGGCGCCGGCACCCGCTCCGGCTCCGGCACCGTCGCCGACTCCCACCCCCACCCCCACCCCCACCCCCACCCCGACGGCCGGGCACGTGCTGACCGTCGGACTGGGCGAGCAGTACGCCACCATTTCGGCGGCGGTGAACGCCTCCCATGACGGCGACACCATCAAGGTCGACGCGGGCAATTACGCCAACGATTACGTCGTCGTGAACGACAAGATCACCATCGAAGGCGTCGGCGGCATGGCCAACCTGACCTCGTCGGGGAACATCGCCAATGGCAAGGGGATCATGATCATCAACAACGACGCGGTGATCGATCACCTGTCGTTCTCGGGAGCCCAGGTGGCCGACGGCAACGGCGCCGGCATCCGCTACCAGGCCGGCAACTTGACCATCACCAACAGCTATTTCCACGACGATCAGGACGGCATCCTGGCCAATCCCAACGCTGCCGGCAGCATCAAGATCGACCACAGCGAGTTCGCCCACAACGGCAGCGGCACCGGCTACACCCACGGCATCTACATCGGCGAGATCGGCAGCTTCACCCTGACCAACAGCTATGTCCACGACACCGTGGTGGGCAACCAGGTGAAGAGTCGCGCCGACCACAACACCATCCAGAACAACATCATCGCCGACGGGACCACCGGCAATGCGAGCTATGGGATCGACCTGCCCAACGGCGGCATCGACGTGGTCAGCGGCAACGTCGTCGAAAAGGGACCACACGCCAGCAACCCGGCGCTGATCCATTTCGGCGGCGAGGGCACGCCTTATGCCGCCTCCAGCCTGTCGGTCAGCCACAACACCCTGATCAGCGACCTGGCCGGCGCGGTGCCGGTGCTCAACCAGACGAGCATCACCGGCACCATGGATTCCAACAGCCTATACGGCTTCACCAAGGGCGTGTCCGGCCCGATGACGGTGACCCACAGTACCGTTCCGACCACCGAGCCGACTTACAGCACCAGCCATCCTTGGCTGGCGGCGACCGCCACGACGACCGCCGCCCCGGCGACCGCCACCACCACCACGGCGCCCGCGCCGACAACCACCACGACATCGACCTACGACATGTCGCACTACTGGCATTGGGGCTGACGGCTTTCGGGGACGCGACCTGCGTCCCCGTCTTCCCCTCTCCCGCAGGGCGGGAGAGGGCGCTTCATCCGATATTCCGCACCACCATCGGGCCCACCAGGTTGGCCACCGGCAGCGGCAGCCGCTTCCACAGGTCGATGAACAGGCGGTAGCGGGGGTTGGTCGGGTTGATCTGGGGAACCGGAGCATCGTCCCTGGTGCGGTATTCGTGCACCAGCGGTCGGGGTACGAAGCCCCAGTTCTTCTTGAAGTGCCAGGGTCCGGTGCCGACCTTGCTGCGGCCGAAATCGAACACCGTGCAGCCCCGCGCCACCGCGCGGCGCATCAGCCGCCAGTAGAGGAAATCGGCGGCGCCCAGATCGCGTGCCACACGGGCGGCGCCGACGTAGTAGGGCATCACCCGGCCGCGGCAATAGAAGGTGAGCACGCTGACGACCGCTTCGCCCCGCCAGGTCGCGGTGAGGATGTCGCAATCCGCTCCGAACACCGTCAACAGATTGCGGAAATAGGCGCGCGCGAACACCGGGGTGCCGAGATCGCGCACGCTCGCGGCATAGAGCGGATAGAATCGGTCGATGTCGGTGTCGACCTCGTCGACCAGGCCGGAGACGAGGGCATGGCGCACCACCGCCCGCTGCCTGCGCGGGATCTGCTTGAGGTTGGCGGCCTCGTCGGCTTCGATCGGCCGCTCGAAGCCGGCGTAAAGGTCTTCGCGCGCCTGCCACAGCGGATGGCGGCGGCCGGGCTGGCGGTATTCCAGGTAATCGGCGCCCACATCTTCCATCAGGCCGATGGCGTGGCGGTCCAGGGCCAAATGGGCCTCGTCGTCGTCGGCCACCGGGCCGCCGCCGACGCAGCAGCCGTTGGCGATCAGCGCGTTGCCGAACAGGCGGCTCTTGTAATGGGCCAGCGGCAGCACGCCGACCACGGCGTCGTCGCTGAGGGCGGCGAGATAATGGGTCCGCTGCCCGAAGCTCCGCTCGATCACCGTCCGCCATCCGGCGCGGTGGAAGAAGGTGGCGTCGGGGTGGCGGGCGACATAGGCCTCCCAGCGCGGCCACAGCGCCTGGTCGAGGGGTTTGACGACGACGGTCATGACGATCCTTCGGGGCTGAGCAGCACGCGATCAAGCCGGTCCCAGGCGAAATCGCCGAGCAGCCGGCGGATGCGCGCCGCCATGGTGTCGAGATTGGTGTAGTGGCGCAGCCGCGACTTCCAACCCAGGCCGGCGACGCGCGGCTGGCCGGGATCGATCTCCCAGGGATGGAAGTAGAAGATGCAGGGTTTGGCCTCGACGCGGTTGACGTGGGCGATGGCGCGCCGGCTCAGCCCGTAGGGCAGCAGGCGGAACCAGCCGCCGCCGCCGCACGGCAGGTTGCGCCTGCCCACCGCCAGCGAGGTCAGCGGATATTCCTCCAGCCCGCGGTCGCCCAGGGGATAGAACGGGAAGCGCGGCGCCCCCGGCATGCCGTAATAATCGTGGCGGATCGGATAGACGCTGGAACTGTAGGCATGGCCTTCCTCGGCCAGCACCGCGAAGGCCCAGGGATTGCGATGACTGATCGAGAACGTGGCGGCGCGGTAGCCCCGGATCGCGGCGCCGCCGCGATCCTCCAGGGTCCGCTTGGCCCGGCGCACGTCGGCGCGGAACTGTTCGGGGGTCTGGCGGTCGGCGCGGGTATGGTTCCAGCCGTGGCTGCCCAGTTCGTGGCCGCTCTCGACGATGCGCCGGACCAGGCCGGGATGGCGTTCCGCCACCCAGCCCAGCATGAAGAAGGTGGCGTGGATGCCGGCGGCGGCGAAAGCCTCCAGCACCCGCTCGGTGTTGGCCTCGACGCGGGACGGGGCGCAATCCCAGGATTCCGCGCCGATGCCCAGCGCCTGGGCGTGGAACCAGTCCTCGACGTCGACCGACATGGCGTTGACCATCCGCCCGCCGCGGCGCGGCGGTTCCCATTGCTTGAGCGTCCAGGCGGTCATCCCTCACTCCTTGGCGAGAAGGTCTGCAGCAGCCCCTTGAACGCCTGCTCGTGGCGGGCGCAGCGCGTCTCCAGCGCCTCCAGCCTGGCGATCAGGGGGTCCGAGGCGATGGCCGCTTCCGCCGGCCGGCCGGTTTCCCGCCTCAATTCCTCGGCCACCCGGTCGACCACCGGGGCGCCGATGTCGTGCAATTCCTCCAGCGCCCCGAACAGCAGCAGGCGCGACATCAGCACGTTGATCCGCCGCGGCACGCCCTCGGAATGGCGGTGGATGGCGGCCAGGGTGTCGTCGGTCAGGCGGGGATCCTCCCGCCAGCGCACCTGCTGCAGCCGGTGGCGGACGTAGTTCGCCGTCTCGTCCGCCCGCATCGGGCCGAGATGGTAGGATGCCGTCACCCGCTGGCGCAGCTGCTCCAGTTCGGGGCTGGACAGGGCCTGGCGGAATTGCGGCTGGCCGATGAGGAAGCATTGCAGCGGCGATCGCTCGCCCACATGCAGGTTCGACAGCATGCGCAGCTCCTCGATCGCGGCGATCGACAGGGTCTGCGCCTCGTCGACCAGCAGCAGGCAGCGGCGCTTGCGGCGATGGTGGCCGACCAGGAACTGCTCGATGGCGGCGACCAGCGCCGGCTTGTCGCGGTCGGCGGGCAATCCGAACGCGCGCGCCGCCATCCGCAGCATGTCGTCGCCGCCCAGCTGCGAGGTGACGATCTCGGCGGCGACGATGCGGCGCTGGTCCACGGTCGCCAGCAGGTGGCGGATCAGGGTGGTCTTGCCGGCGCCGACGTCGCCGGTGATGACGATGAAGCCCTCACCCTGCTCCAGCCCGTAGAGCAGGTACGACGCGGCCTTGCAGTGGACGCTGCTTTCGAAGAAGAAGCGGTGGTCGGGGGTGAGCTGGAACGGGCGGCCGTCGAAACCGTAGTACTGTTCGTACATGCGCCCCCGCCCGAGTGTCACATTTCCTTGTGCACTCCGACGAGAGCGACGTTTTCGCGGTAGCCGGTGCCCACGGGGTCGCTGAGATCGGTGTGCCTGACCGACACCGTACCGCGAAGCGTCGACGAAAAGTCGTGCCCGTAGGACAGGCCGACTTGGGCGATAGTGGCTTCGTTCGTCTGGGTGGAGTCGTAGGTCCGCGACAGCCTGAGGATCAGGCTGGTGTCGGACACACGGCTGAGGCGGCGGGTATAGGTGCCGTCCAATTCGGCCACGCTCTCGCGGCCGGCCCCGCTCTGGTCCAGGCCCTGGGCGCCGAGGCGCTCGGTCAGGTATTGCAGGGCGACCGAGACGCGGTCGGGCCCGCGCTCGCCGGTCAGCGATACCTTGTTGGTGTCGAGGGTGTAGATCTGGCGGGCGTAGGCGTTGGCCAGCTGGTTGGGGTTGACCTGGGGCTGTCCGGTCACCGGGTCGACCAGGGCTCCGGTGGTGTTGCGCGCCAGGCCGTTGAGGTTGCCGTTGATCTGCTGCTGCGCGGTGGTCACGGTGGTGTCGTGCGAGGCGGCGAGCATCAGCGCGTCGCTCAGGCGGTAGGTCGCCTCGGCCGACCAATAGGGGCCCTGCCAGCGCCGCCCGCCGAGCACGGTCACGCTGGTGCGCGGCCCCGGCGTCAGGCGGACGCCGCCGAGGGCCGCGGGGCCGCCGTCGGCGGGCAGGCCGGTGGCGGTGTCGCGCACCGAATCCCAGCCGCCCTTGGCCAGCAGCGCGGCCTCGCGCATCAGCACCCACTCGGCCGAGGCCAGCCCCGAGCCCTGCTGCACCAGGCGGCTGTCGCCGTAGTGGGACTGCGAAATCGAGCCGTCGAGGCCCCAGCGCAGGCGGGTGAAGGACGGGCCGCTGTGCAGGCCGACGATGTATTCGTCGGTCCAGCTGTTGGCGGGGATGGCGGTGGCCGGCTGGCCGGGCGTGGTGTCGCCGCTATTGCCGTTGGCGAAATCGGCCACCGACAGCCGATAGCGCAATTCGCCGGCGGCGTCGTCGGCGAAATCGTGGTGCAGATAGGGGCTGATGCTGGCGTTGAACACCTGCGCCTGGTTGGCCGACTGGGTGCGGAGCACGCCCGAATCGGCGCCCGAGCGGCGGACCGCCTCGCGGCTGACGTCGGCGCGGAGGTCGATGAACAGGGTCTTCTCGATCGCCTCGGCCAGGCCGTTGCCGGCGGCGGTGACCACCGCGCCGTCGAGGTCGGTGGCCCAGGCGTACTTGTCGTAGGTGAGGTTGGCGTCGAGATTGCCCGACAGCCGCCGGCTGCTCCCCGAGATGCCGATGCCGGGGGTGACCGCGGTGATCAGGTCTCCGTGCCGCGCGGCCGACAGGCGGGGATTGTCGGTGAACATTTCCTGGACGTCGACATGGGGAACGATGGACCATTCGCGCGGCTGGCGTGGCGGCGCCAGGTCACCCTCGCCCTCGCCTTCCGCGCCGACGGCGGCGGCCGGCGGCGGCCGGGCCGGCAAGGTGAAATCGTTGACAGCCGGCCATGCCGTCTGCCCCTGCGCCGGTGCCGTCAAGGCGACGACCGCCAGGACTGCCAGTACCCCTCTTACACCCCTGCCTTGAATCATACGTCCGGGCCGGACGCTCCGTACCGATAGGCTTGATCCAATTCCCGCCCGTCGATCGCCGCGTCAATCTTGTTAATGACGAAAGCGATATTCGCACAGGGGGCCAGCATCGACAATGCACGTTCGACTATACGTTTGGGCGTACGATTGTACTCGGTCACAAGTATGGCCTGGCCGGCATGGGCGGCCAGCACGGCGGGCTCGGTGCTGGCCAGCACCGGCGGCGCGTCGATGACGACGATGGCGTCGGGGTGGCCGTCGACGAGTTCCGCGATCAGCGCCGCCATGCGCTGGCTGGCGAACAATTCGGTGGCGCTGGGATGGGCGCGCCCGGCCGGCAGCAGCGACAACTGGGGGAGGGCGGTGGGCAGCAGCACGTCGCCCAATCCCATCCGCTCGTCGAGCAGCAGGTCGACCAGGCCGGGCTGGTCGGCGATGCCGAACAGGCGGAGCGCGGCGCGGGTATAGATGTCGGCATCGACCAGAATCACCCTGCGGTCGCGCTCGGAGGCAAGGCTGAGCGCCAGATTCACCGCGACGAAGGTCTTGCCTTCGTTCGGCCGGCAACTGGTGACCAGGATCACTGCGCCGCTGGCCAGGGATTCGGCCTGCTTCAGCAGCGGTCGCTTGATGATGCGGAATTCCTCCGACAGGCGGGTCTTGGCCGCTCCGGGCACGATGGCGCCCGCTTTCGCCAGGCGGGCGCAATCGATCGCCACCACCCGCGCCAGCGGCGGCGGCGGCGTCCGCCGGGCCGGCTGTTGCAGCCGCTGGGCATAGCGTTGGACCAAATCGGGCAGCGGCTCGTCATCATGCATGGTGGCGCCCCAGTTCGATCGCCACCGCCACGCCGAAAGCGGCAAGCAGCCCCAGTCCGGCGACGGCGATGGCCAGCATTCCAAGCTTTCCCCGGGTATTGCCGGCGGCCGGCGGCACCAGCGCCACGCCACCCAGCACCGGGTAGGGGAACGACGCGGCCAGCCCTGCGGCCGAGGTCACCGGATCGTCGATGTGATGCAGCAGCAGCGCGCCGCCGATGCCGGCGGCCAGGCCGGCGGCGAGCACCGCCGCCAGCAGCAGCAGCCGGTCGGGGCCGGCCGGCGCCGGCGCCGCCAGCGGCGGTTCGACGACGCGGAAGCGGCTGCCGCCGGCGCTCCCCGCCATCGCCACCGCCATCCGCGCCTGGTCGCGGCGGGCCAGCAGCTCTTCGTATTCGTGGCGCTGCACCCCGTATTCCCGCGACAGGTCGTCGAATTCGACCTCCACCGCCGGGGCCGATGCGGCCAGTGCGGACAGGCGCTTTTCCTCGGCCTCAGCCTGGCTGAGGCGGCGGGCGGCGGCATCGGCCGCCTGCTCTGCCTCGATCACCCGCATCACCGCCTGGGCGTAGACCGGGTTGGATTGGCGCGGCCCCGCGGTCGGGCGGTCGTGCTCGTCCCCGGCGGCGATGCGGGCGCGCATCTCCTCGACCGCCCGGGCGGCGGCGACCACGTCGGGATGCTTGTCGGTGTAGCGCGTGCGGAGGTCGGCAAGCGCGCGTTCCAGTTCGCCGAGGCGGGTGTCGCCGGTCGCCCCGGTCACCGGATCGACGCTTGCGGGGATGCCGCGCATCTGCTCGCGCCAGCGGTCGCGGGCGGCGCGGGCGGACGCCACTTCGGCCTCGGCGGCCTGGCGCGCCTGGCGCGCGGCCTCCAGGCGGCCGGAAAAGTCGGTGCCGCCCGAGGCCAGTTCGCTGATGTGGCCGGCCTTGAATTCGGCCACCCGCTGTTCGGTGGCGTGCAGGCGCACCTCGTATTCGGCGATCTGGTTCTCGATGAAGGCGCCGGCCTCGGCCATCTCGGCGCTCTGGTCGCTCCCCTCGACCAGCTGCGCGGTCAGCGCCGAGACCAGCCGCATCGCCTCGTCGGGATCGGCGGCGGCGTAGGCGACGGTGAACAGGTCGGCGCTCTTCAGCGTCACCTTGATCCGGTGGGCAAGGCCGTCGTAGAAGCGGCCTTCGTTGCCGACGACGGCGATGCCGGCGGCGGCGGCGGCCTTCTTCAGGCTGGCCCGCCCAAGCAGATTCTGCTGGACCGTCAGCAACCGGTGCTGGGGGTCGTTGTCCACCGTCAGGTTGCGCAGCAGCGGCGCCAGCAGGGTGTCGGCATCGACGCTGATCACCGCGGTGGCCTGGTACAGGTCGGGCATCAGCAGCACCGCCGGCCAACCGGCCAGGCACACCGCCCAGCACAGGCCGACGACCAGCCAGCGCCGCAGCCGGATGGCGGCGAAGCGGCTGCGGATGGCGAGGTGCGGGTCGAACATCACAGCCACGACTGCGGAATGATGAGGATGTCGCCAGGGGCCATCGGCACGTTGGCGGAGACGTCGCCGTCCTTGACCAGGTCGTCGAGGCGGACGTGGAAGGATTGCCGGGTGCTGTCGACGGCGCGGACGATGACGGCGCGGTTGCCGGCGGCGAAGGTGGTCAATCCGCCGACCTCGATCAACACGTCGAGCACCGTCATGTCCTGCCGGTAGGGTAGCGAGCGCGGCTTCAGCGCCTCGCCGACCACCCGGATCTGGTGGGCCGGCAGGCCGACGAAGTGGTTCACCATCACGGTGACGACCGGGTTCTGCACGTAGTCCGCCAGCGCCTTCTCGATATCGCGGCCGAGTTGCGCCGGGGTACGCCCGCCGGCCGGCAGTTCCTCGATCAGCGGCATCGAGATCTTGCCGTCGGGGCGGACGAAGACGGTGGTCGACAGGTCCTGGCTGCGCCAGACGAAGACATGCAGCTGGTCGCCGGCGCCGATGACATAGCCGTCGCTGGGGGCGGTCTGGGCCATCGGCACCGCCTCGGGCGCCTGGGGAAAGCGGGCGCAGGCGGCGAGCAGCAGCGCCAGCAGGATGGCAAAATGGCGGAATGCGAGCATCGGCGGTGAATTCCGAAAGGGCGGGACGCAGACTCAATATAGGTAGCGGGCCGGGCGCGGAACCGGGCCACAAGTCCACGCCCAACCGTCGTCCGCGGCCATGACCTGCGGCCGATTGCCGGCCTTCCCGCGGCTCCGCTACAAGGCCGGCATGAGCCTTCCCGTCCGAACCCTGCTGCATGCCTTCCCCACCTTCAAGGTCGGTGGGGCGCAGGTGCGGTTCGCCCACATCGCCAATCATTTCGGGCCGCGCTGGCGCCACCTGGTGGTGGCCCTCGACGGCGAGGCCGATTGCGCCGAGCGGTTGTCGCCCGATCTCGATTGCGAGGTGATCCGCCTGACCCTGCCAAAGCGCCGGACCCTGGCCAATTACCTTGCCCTGCGCGGCCGGCTGACCACCTGGCGCCCCGACGTGCTGGTGACCTACAACTGGGGCGCCATCGAATGGGCGCTGGCCGATATCCCCCGCGTCGCCCGCCACGTCCACATCGAGGACGGCTTCGGCCCCGAGGAGGCCGGCGGCCAATTGCGCCGTCGCGTCCTGTTCCGCCGGCTGGTGCTGGGATGGGGCAGCACGGTGGTGCTGCCGTCGCGCACGCTGCACGACATCGCCTGTCGGGACTGGCGCCTGGCTCCGGAGCGGCTGCGCTGGATCCCCAACGGCGTCGATTGCGCCCGCTTCGCCGCCGCCCCCGACCCCACGCTGGCGGAGGGCCTGCGCCGGCCTGGCGAGGTGCTGGTCGGCACCGTCGCCGCCTTGCGGGCGGAAAAGAACCTGCCGCGCCTGGTCGACGCCTTCGCCATCGCCGCCGCCCGCCTGCCGGCCCGCCTGGCCATCGTCGGCGAGGGGCCGGAACGGGCGGCGGTGGAGGCGGCCGTCCGCCGTCACGGACTGGAGGATCGGGTGGTGATGACCGGCGCCATCGCCCAGCCCGAACGGGTGCTGGGGGCTTTCGACCTGTTCGCCCTGTCCTCGGATACCGAGCAGATGCCGGTGAGCGTGCTGGAAGCCATGGCGGCCGGCCTCCCCGTGGCGGCCACCGACGTCGGCGACGTGATCGGCATGGTGTGCCCGGCCAACCGTTCCCACGTCGTCGCCGCCGACACCCCGGCCCTGGCGGCGGCGATGCTGTCGCTGCTGGGCGACGACGAAGGCCGCCGCCGCATCGGCGCCCTCAACCGCGCCCACGTCGCCGCCACCTACGGCCAGCAGACGATGTTCGAGGCCTATGCCGGGGTCTTCGACGGCTGAACCCGCCACTGTCGCGCATATTACTGTTGGCTGGTTCCCCCATAATCGGTTGACACCAGCCCCTCGCCGAAAGAAGCATGGCGGATGTCTTTCCTGCCATAGGTCGGCGTATGGACCCCGGATTCCGGCTGCTGTTCGAGGCCTGCCCGCACCCTTATCTGGTGCTGAAGCCCGATGCCGCATTCACCATAGCGGCGGTGAACGACCGCTATCTCGCAGCCACGGGCACAAGGCGCGATGTCATCATCGGCAAAGGGTTGTTCGAGGTGTTTCCCGACAATCCCTGCGATCCGACCGCCACCGGCGTCAGCGACCTGCGCATTTCGCTTGAGCGCGTCCTGGCCGAGCGGGTGCAGGACGTCATGGGCGTCCAGAAATACGACATTCCCGGCGTCGAGGGCGCAGACTTCGACGTTCGCTATTGGAGTCCGGTCAATTCGCCGGTGTTCGCCGACGACGGCGGGGTGGCGTTCATCATCCATCATGTCGAGGACGTCACCGATTTCATTCTCGCCAAGGAGCGCAGTTCCCGCGAAGCCGACCGGATGCAGGCGGAAGTGCTGCACCGGGCGCGCGAAGTAAAAGACGCCAATCGCGCGATCAAGGCGGCGAAGGCGGAGCTGGAGCGCCGGGAAAGCGAACTCGCGCACGCCAACGAACGCCTGAAGGAATTGGATCGCGCCAAGAACGAGTTCTTTTCCAATGTGTCGCATGAGTTCCGCACGCCGCTGACCCTGATGCTGGGTCCGATCGAGGACCTGCTCGCCCAGCCGGCCCTGCCGGCCGAGGCGCTGGAGCCGTTGACGCTGGCGCACCGCAACGCCTTGCGCCTGTTGAAGCTGGTCAACACCCTGCTGGACTTTTCCCGCATCGAGGCGCGGCACGTCCAGCCGTCGCCGGTGCCGACCGACCTGGCGCAATTGACGGCCGACCTGGCGAGCAATTTCCGCTCGGTCTGCGAGAGCGCGGGGCTGGCCCTGGTGGTGGATTGTCCGCCCCTGGCCGATCCGGCATACGTCGATCCGGCGATGTGGGAGAAGATCGTCCTCAATCTGCTGTCGAACGCCTTCAAGTTCACCCTGGCGGGGACGATCGAGGTCCGCTTGCGGGCCGGGGCGGGGGCCGGGGAACTGACCGTGCGGGACACCGGAACCGGGATTTCCCGGGACGATATCGGCCACCTGTTCGAGCGCTTCTACCGGGTTCGCGGCGCCCAGGGCCGTTCCCACGAGGGCAGCGGCATCGGCTTGGCGCTGGTCCGGGACCTGGTGCGCCTGCATGGCGGCGAGGTTCGCGTCGAAAGTACGCCCGGACTCGGCAGTTCCTTCACGGTGACGATTCCGCTGGCCGGCCTGTCGCCGGCGGAAGGCGAGCCGGCCGCCGCTTCCGGCGTCCCCGGACGCACCGCGCAGGCCTTCGTCGCCGAGGCCCGCCGAGGGCTGCCCGACGCGCCCGGCGGTGCCGAACCCGTCGCGCCTCATCGCGGCCGCATCGTTCTGGCCGACGACAACGCGGACATGCGCGCCTACATCCGCCGCCTGCTGGAAGGCGCCGATTACCGGCTGGAGGTGGTTGCCGACGGCGATGCCGCGCTGGCCGCGTGCCTTGCCGCGCCGCCGCTGCTGCTGCTGGCCGACGTGATGATGCCGGGCCTCGACGGGATGGCGTTGACGCGCCGCCTCCGCGCCGCCCCCGCGACCGCGCCGCTGCCGATCGTCCTGTTGTCGGCGCGGGCCGGGGACGCGGCGAAGATCGAGGGATTTGCCGCCGGCGCCGACGATTACCTGACCAAGCCGTTCAGCGCGCCGAACCTGCTGGCGCGGGTGGAGAGCGTCATCCGGGTGGCGGAAGTCAGGCGCGGCATCGCCGACCGCGAACGGCAGGTCGCCACGCTGGAGGCGCGCCTGGCGGAACAGCAGCGAATGGCGCGGATGCTGCAAGCCGCCAAGGACGAGGCCGAATCCGCCCGCCACGCCACCGAGGTCGCCAGCCGGACCAAGTCCCGCTTCCTCGCCGCCGCCAGCCACGACCTGCGCCAGCCGGTGCAGGGATTGTTGCTGTTCCTGGCGGCGCTCGACGGCGCCGCGCTGGGGCCGCGGGAAAAGTCCATCGTCCGCGATATCGAACGTGCCCTCGACGCCTTGAGGGAACTGCTGGACGCGTTGCTCGAGGTTGCCAGGCTGGACGCCGGGATCGTCGTCCCCGACATGCGGGAAGTGCCGGTGGCGGCCATACTCGACGACATCGCCGCGGCTTGCCGGGGACGCGCCGACGCCACGCACCTGGGCTTCCGGGCGGCGCCGTGCTCGGCGCTGGTGCGGACCGATCCGGCGTTGCTTGGACGGATGGTGGGCAACCTGGTCGACAACGCGCTTCGCTATACCGAGCGCGGCCGTGTCCTGGTGGGCTGCCGCCGGCGCGGCGACCGCCTGATGGTCGAGGTCCACGATACCGGCATCGGGATTTCCCCCGACATCCGCGCCGACATCTTCGACGATTTCTTCCAGGCGGGGAATTCCGAACGGGATCGCGGCAAGGGGTTGGGTGTCGGCCTGGCCATCGTCGACCGCCTGTCGAAGCTGCTCGGCCATCCGGTATCGGTGCGCTCGGTTCCGGGCAAGGGGTCGACCTTCTCGGTCGCGGTGCCGCGTTCGCCGCAGCGCTGACCTCGACCGGCGAGGCCCGCTTCTCGCCGAAGGCGTTTCAGGATACTTTCGGCAGGGTCGGGAATCGGCGGATCGGGAGAGGTCATATGCTGGGCGGATGGGGACGTCGCCGTAATGGAATTGGGTTGGCCGGGCTGTTTGCCGCGGTGCTGGCGCTGGGCGCATGCGGCAGCAACCGGATCGAGGTGGAACGGATCGTCGCATTGCCCGCCGATGCCCCGGCGGCGACCTACGTGGTGGTGCGGGCCAAGGCGCAGGACCACGCCAAGGATTATCCCAAATACGCCGACCAGATCGCCGCGCAATTGGCAGCCAAGGGGTTCACCCGCGTCGAGGCGGCGCGGCAGGCCAAGTATGCGTTGATGTTCTCCTATGACGGCGACGGCAGCGGCGGCGGCATGGGCAGCATGGACGTCTACCGGCACGACAAGAAACCCGAAGGCAAGGTCGAGCACACCGTCTCCATCGCCCTGTTCGACCTGTCGCGGCCGGACCGTCCCGACGAGAAGGTGTTCGGCGGGCGCGCCTCGTGCAAGGTCGAGACGCCCCATGTCGACATCGTCATCGCCTCCCTGATCGAGGCGGTGCTTATCGATTTTCCCGGCAAGGCCCGCGAGACCTATACGGTAAAACTGCCGCCGCTCGAATGATCGGGCGGAGGAGGGCGCCGAAGCGCCCTCGCCCGGTCAGGGACTCCCGGAGGTTCCGCCCGAGGAGCCGCCCATCGACCCAGGGCTGGACTGGTTGGTGTTCGGGGCCGGCGGCGTGGTGCTCGGGTTGTTGCTGTCGGTGCTGGGCAACTGGGCGCTCTGGCATTCCGGCCGCACGTCGTTGGGTGCGCAATCGGTGGGAACATTGCCGGCCGCGCCCGGGGAGGACGGCTGGCCGTAGGTCGAGGACCCCGAGGGCGGGGATGCGGGCGTTGAACTGCTGCCGCCGTAATTCTGCGCCATGGCCGGCGATGCCAACAGCAAGGCCAATGCCGCAATGGTGAACGGACGCGTCATGTGTCGCTCCTGTGCTGGTGCGTTCACCATCCCAACGAGGTGCGGCCGATAAGGTTGCTAATCCGTCCGCGCGACGCGGAGGTAGTAGCAGACCCGATCGGCGGCATTGCCGGAATTGAGCTTCAGCGCCCGCCGCCGCGCCTGCGCCAGATGCGCCGGCTGCCAGATGCAGTCGGGGCCGTCGGTCTGCCACGATTGGGGGTCGCGGCGGGCGATGCCGAGGCTGTGTTCCTTGCTGAAAAGATAGTTGTCGGTGCGGGCGGTGGCGATGCGTTCGCCGATCGCCAGGCCGGCCGCCTCTGCCGCCGCCGTCATTCCCGCCCGCGACGGGATGGCGAGATGGCGGGGCGCGTGCAGGCCCCACCAGTGGCCGCCCCAGCGGCCGAACTCGGACGAATCGGCGTTGGCCAGGTGGATGACGGCCAGCCCGCCCTCGGCCAGCATCCGGCGCGCCGTCTGCAGGGCCGCCACCGGCGCCGCCATCCGCTCGAGGCTGTGGTTGAACAGGATGACGTCGAATTCTCCGTCGATATCGTCGATGTCGCCCTTGGCTACCGGCGCCAGCGCCCGCTCGGGGTCGACATGGGGGTCGATTCCCGCCAGCCGCCGGAAGCCGAGGCGGTGCAGGGCGGCGAGAAAGGCGCCGTCGCCGCAGCCGACGTCGAGGATGCGGGCGCCGCGGCGGGGGCAGGCGAACAGGAATGCCTGGAGATCGGGCGACAGCACCGGCCAGCACCAGGCCGGGGGGGCGGCGAGCAGCGGGCGGAGCATCCGCAGCGCCGGCCGGCACATCAGCCCGCCGAGGACGCGTGCGGCGGCGCGCCCGGCCGCGGCCACCCTGTCGCCGGCGTGCCCGGCAGCTTTCGCGCGGTGGCGCCTGGCGATGGGGGGAGGGATGGCGGCGATGCGGATGCTGCGGCAATCGGCGCAGACCAGGTAGGGATAGGGCTCGCGCGAAGCCTGCGCCATCTCGCGCGCCTCGACCCGGGCGCCGACGCGCTCGCTTCGGCAGAAGGGGCAGCGTTGCATCCGTCGCCTCGCATGCTGTCGCACGAGGGGCGGATTGAAACAATGCCGGCGCGTGGGCGGAAGCCCCGCGTCCGGAGATCAACCGGAAGGGTGCGGACTACTTCCTGGCGTTTTCGGCGCACCAGGTTTGCAGGAACAGGACGCTGTTGCGTACGGTGCCCTGGGCGCCGGCGTGGTTGACCTGGCCGCTGGCGGCGAGCACCGCGAAGGTCGACGAGGCCTCGGCCGTCTGGGCGTTGACGTCCATCCGGCACAAGGCGGCGCCCTTCTTCTTCTGCATGGCGGCCACCAGGGTCTGGGAGTCGGTTCCGGCCCCCGCCAGCAGGCGCGCCGAACCGGTGGTCTGGGCCCACACCGGGGTGGAAATCAACGCCGCAGCAACCGCCAGGGCGGCAATCCGCAAGGTCATGGCATTTCTCTTTCGCGCATCGGGAATTCCTTATATCTCGATCCGCGTGGGTTCTGCCACTGTTGGGGTCGAGGCGATGATCACGAAGCGGCGCATGCATTACGGCTGGGTGGTTGCCGGGCTGACCTTCCTTGCCCTGCTGGTGGCGGCGGCGGTGCGGTCGGCGCCCGGCGTGCTGATCATTCCGCTCGAACAGGAATTCGGCTGGAGCCGGGCGACGATCGCCTCGGCCGTCTCGGTCAACCTGGTGCTCTACGGCCTGATCGCTCCGTTTGCCGCGGCCCTGCTCGATTGGCTCGGGGTGCGCCGGACCATGGCGGCGTCCTTGTCCATCGTCGCCCTGGGGGTGGCGCTGACGCCGCTGATCGCGGCGCCGTGGCATCTGGTCATGCTGTGGGGGGTGGTGGTCGGCGGCGGCACCGGCATGGCCGCCCTGGTGCTGGGCGCCACCGTGGCCAGCCGCTGGTTCGAAGCCCGGCGCGGCCTGGTGATGGGGCTGCTGTCGGCCAGCACCGCCACCGGCCAGCTGATCTTCCTGCCGTTTCTGGCCTGGCTGGTGACCGACATGGGCTGGCGGGTCGCGGCGCTGGCGGTGGCGGCGCTGGCGGCGGCGGTGGTGGTGCCGGTCGGCCTGTTCATGCGCGACCGCCCGGCCGAAATCGGCCTGCTGCCCTATGGCGCCACCCGGCCGCCGCCGATTCCGACGCCGCGGCGCAACCCGGTGGCGGCGGCGCTCGGCGTGCTGGCCGAGGCGGCGCGGGAGAAGGACTTCTGGCTGCTGGCCGGCGGCTTCTTCGTCTGCGGCCTGACCACCAACGGCCTGGTCGGCACCCATCTGATTCCGGCCTGCTTCGATCACGGCATCCCCGAGGTCCGTGCCGCCGGCCTGCTGGCGGCGATGGGGGTGTTCGACATGGTGGGCACGACCGCCTCGGGCTGGCTGTCGGATCGCGTCGACAACCGCCGCCTGCTGTTCTGGTATTACGGGCTGCGCGGGCTGTCGCTGATCTTCCTGCCCGCGGCCCTCGACCTGTCGTTCTATGGGCTGTCGCTGTTCGCGCTGTTCTACGGCCTCGATTGGGTCGCCACCGTGCCGCCGACGGTGCGCCTGTGCGCCGACAGCTTCGGCCCCGAGCGCGCCGGGATCGTCTTCGGCTGGGTGTTCGCCGCGCACCAGCTGGGCGCGGCGGTGGCGGCTTGGGCGGCGGCGCTGGTCCGCACCGAACTGGGCGACTATCTGTGGGCCTTCGTCGGCGCCGGCCTGATCGGCGTGGCGGCGGGGCTGATGTCGCTGTTCATCGGTCGCAAGCCCGCCCCGGCTTAGGCCGGCGGCGGGCCTTCCTTGGCCAGCAGGCGGAGCTGCTCGCGAAATTCGGGGGTGTCCTGGTGGCCGTGGTGCTTCACCGCGTGCTCGACCGCGGCGTCGAGCAACTCGTCCTCGCTGTCGGCGGACAGCGCGATGCTGCAGGTCGAACCGGGGAATTCACGGCAATCGACGTATTTGCGGGCCATGGGTCGTCTCCCTTGGACATGTGCTGTCCATATGGGCGGCGACGGGGAATTTCCCTCTCCCGTCCCACGGGAGAGGGAGGGACTATTCCGTCTTCGGCGGCTTCGGCAGGTCGATCTTCAGGTGCAGTTCCTTCAGCCGCGCCGCGTCGATCTCGGCGGGAGCGCCCATCAGCAGATCCTGGGCCTGCTGGTTCATCGGGAACAGGATGACCTCGCGGATGTTAGGTTCGTCGGCCAGCAGCATGACGATGCGGTCGATCCCCGGGGCCGAGCCGCCGTGCGGCGGAGCGCCGAACTTGAAGGCGTTGAGCATGCCGCCGAAATGGGCCTCGACGTGCTCGGCGGTATAGCCGGCGATGCCGAAGGCCTTGTACATGATGTCGGGGCGGTGGTTGCGGATCGCCCCCGACGACAATTCCACCCCGTTGCAGATGATGTCGTACTGGTAGGCCTTGATCTCCAGCGGATCCTTGGTCTCCAGCGCCTCCATGCCGCCCTGGGGCATCGAGAAGGGGTTGTGGCTGAACTCGATCAGCCCGGTCTCCTCGTTACGCTCGTACATCGGGAAGTCGACGGTCCAGCAGAGCTTGAACACCCCGCTCTCGATCAGGCCCAGCTCGTTGCCCAGGCGGGTGCGCACCGCGCCGGCGAACTTGGCGGCGGCGTCGCCCTTGTCGCAGGCGAAGAACACCGCGTCGCCGTCCTTCAGGCCGGCCGCGTCCTTGATGGCGGCCACCCGCTCGGGCGCCAGGTTCTTGGCGATCGGGCCTTTCGGCCCTTCGGCGGCGAACTGGATGTAGCCGAGGCCGCCGGCGCCCTGCTCGCGCGCCCACTCGTTCAGCTTGTCGAACCAGCCGCGCGGCTGGCCGGCGGCGGCGGGGGCGGGGATGGCGCGGACCACCGCGCCCTTTTCGATGGCGCGTGCGAAGATGCCGAAGCTCGAATCGCGGAAGGCCTCGGTGACGTCGGCGATGATGATGGGGTTGCGCAGATCCGGCTTGTCCGAGCCGTATTTCAGCATCGCCTCGTCATAGGCGATGCGCGGGAAGGGCGCCGGGGTGACGGCGCGGCTGCCGCCGAATTCCTCGAACACCCCCTGGAGCACCGGCTCGATGGCGGCGAAGACGTCGTCCTGGGTGACGTAGCTCATCTCGAAATCGAGCTGGTAGAACTCGCCGGGCGAACGGTCGGCGCGCCCGGCCTCGTCGCGGAAGCACGGCGCGATCTGGAAATAGCGGTCGAAGCCGGCCACCATCAGCAGCTGCTTGAACTGCTGGGGCGCCTGCGGCAGGGCGTAGAACTTGCCGGGATGGATGCGCGACGGCACCAGATAGTCGCGCGCGCCCTCGGGGCTCGACGCGGTGAGGATGGGGGTCTGGAACTCGGTGAAGCCCTGGTCCTGCATGCGCCGGCGCAACGACGCGATCACCTTTGCCCGCAGCATCATGTTGGCGTGGACGTCCTCGCGCCGCAGGTCGAGGAAGCGATACCTGAGCCGCATCTCCTCGGAATAGTCCTGGTCGCCGGCCACCTGCATGGGCAGCACCTCGGCCATCGATTCGATGGTCACCTCGGCCGCCTGCACCTCGATTTCGCCGGTCGCCAGCTTGGCGTTGACCGTGTCCGCCGAGCGGTCGACCACCATGCCGGTGACGGTGACGACGCTTTCGGGGCGCGCCCGCTCAAGCGCGGCGAAAACCGGGCTGGAGACGTCGGCGACGCACTGGGTGATGCCGTAATGGTCGCGCAGGTCGACGAACAGCAGGTTGCCGTGGTCGCGCTTGCGATGGACCCAGCCGGACAGGCGGACGGTGCTGCCGGATTCTGCGCGCCCGAGCTGGCCACAGGTGTGCGTACGGTAGGGGTGCATGACGGTCTCCGCAGGCGGACGGCGAAGCCGGGAAGAAGGCACAGGCGCGCGCGTTCGTCAAGGCCGGGCAGGGCTTATCCCACCGCCCGCCGGAAGGCCGTCCGGATCAGAACTTTCCGCCGGAATCCTTCTGCCATTTCATCATCGCCTGGGTCAGCTGGGCCGAGACCTTGCTGTATTCCGCGGTGACGCCCATCAGGGCGGTGGCTTCGGCCTTCTTGCCCTTGAGGGCGAGATCCAGGATCGCCGCCGCCGCCTTGTGGAAGTTGGCGTGGATGGTGCGGACCTCGTTGTAGCCGGGCAGGCCCTTGGCCCCGGCGGCGATGGTGGTTCCGTACAGCCACTGTCCGAATGGGCAGACGTTGTCCTTGGCGGCGTTGTCCACCGTGACCTCGGACTTGCCGGTGTCGATGGCGCCCTTCAGCCGCTGCTTCCAGGCGCTGTGCGCGCCGACGGCTTTGTCGATTTCTTCCTTCAACGACATGATTATTCTCCCACTTATTTCATATGAAGCTAGAGCACGATTACCCCGATGTCATCCGGTGATCGCCAAATCCGCGAATTCAGGTGGAGCGGATGCTGGTCAGGAAGGTGTCGACCTGGTCGCGCAGGACCGCCGAGCGGTGGGCGACCGTCTGGCTGACCTCGTGCACGTCGGCGCCCGCCTTGCCGGTTTCGTCGGCGGCCTGGCTGACGTTGAAGACGTTGGCGCTGACGTCCGAGATGGACTGCGCCACCTCCTGGACGGTGGCCGCCACCGCCGAGGTGGAGGAATCCTGGATCGCCAGCGATTGGGCGACCTGGGAGGCGATATCGCTCATCTCCTCGATGATCGCCGTGATCTCGCCGATGGAGCCGGCGGCGGCGCGGGTCTCCTGCTGCACCGCGTCGATCTGGGCGGCGATTTCGCCGGTCGCCCTGGCAGTCTGGGTCGCCAGGTTCTTGACCTCGTTGGCGACGACGGCGAAGCCTTTCCCGGCCTCGCCGGCCCGGGCAGCCTCGATGGTGGCGTTCAAGGCGAGCAGGTTGGTCTGGGCGGCGATGTCGGTGATCAGGCCGACGATCTCGCCGATCCTGCCCACCGTCTGCGACAGGTTGTTCATCGCCGCGTTGGTGGTCCGCACCGTCCCCTTGGCGGTTCCCGCGATCTTGGCCGATTCGCCGACGCGCACGGTGACGGCCTTGATCGAATCGGCCAGTTCCTCGCTGGACACCGCCACCGTGCACATGTTGGACACCGCCAGCTCCATCTGCGCCGCGGCGCCATTGGCCTGGCTCGAAGTGGTTTCGGCGGTGGTGGACATCGAACGCGAGGTGGCTTCCAGTTCGGTCGCCGACGCAGCCAGGGATTGCAGCACCTCGCTGATCTCGTGGTTGAATTCCTTGAGAAGCTTGTCGATCACCTGCGCCCGCCGATCCTTGGCGCCCTGTTCGGCCAACTGCTGGCGGCCCAGGTCGTCGGCGCGCATCAGGCCCTGGCGAAACACCTCGACGGCACGGGCCATCTCGCCGATCTCGTCGCGCTGTGCCGACGCCGGAATCACGGCGTCGTGTTCGCCGGCGGCCAGGCGCTTCATCACCAGGGTCAGGCCCGCGACCGGGCGGACGATCCCGGCCAGGCCCAGCATCACCCCGGCGGCGATGCCGACGGCGACGCCGGCGACCGCCAGCCAAAGCATCACCCACTTGCTGCGGGCGGCGTCCTCGACCGCTTCCTTCGCCATCCGCTCGCTCTCGGCATCGGCGGCGGTGAGGAAATCGCGCACGCTCTTCTCCAGAGCCGCGGCGGCGCCGGTGCTGCTGGCGGCGAGCCGCAGCAGGTTTTCCTGGGCGCCGGTGAGGGCGGTCTCGCCGACCATCCGGCGCGCGGCGGCCAGGGTGCCGTCCAGGCGGGTCAGATACTCGGCATAACTGCGGTCGACCGCGTCGATCAGATGGCCGGTGCCCTTGCCGGAAGCAGCCTTCTTCAGTTTCGCCAGCCGCTCATCGAACACCCGCCGCTGTTCGGCGATCTCCTGTTCGGTGGCCCGTAGTCCTTCGGGCGTGGGGTTGGCGACGATCTTCATTTCGGCGCGGCTCAGGCGGATGGCGGTGGAATTCAGGCGCGACCCCAGGGTCGCTTCGGCGCCCGAGCTCTGGACGTCACCGGTGGTGTCGGCGAGCCGGCCAATGCTGCGCACGCCGACGGTATTGGTGCCCATGGTGACCGCCGCCATCAGCCCGACCAGGACCAGCAGCTTGCGCAGGATGGTCAGGTCGGCGAATGCTTTCGAGAAGGCCCCCGGGGTCATTGCTTACTCCTGTCACTGCGGCGGCAGCGGAGACTGTGTGATTATCGCGCCGCAATTTGCCGCAATCGGGCACCCCGTGCAATCGACAGGATCGTGTCCCGTCCCACGATTTGAGGGTCGATCCCCCGCTTCGCTTGCTTCATGCCCGCCCAAGCGTGTATCTCTCTTCCGATCATGCCGATGATTTCCGACACCGACGCCTTGCGGGCGTTCTGCCAGCGCCTTTCCGAGGCCCCGTTCATCACCGTCGACACAGAGTTCATGCGCGAGCGGACTTACTGGCCGCAGCTGTGTCTCGTGCAGTTGGCCGGCCCCGACGAGGCGCACGCCATCGATCCGCTGGCTCCGGGCATGGATCTGACGCCGCTGTTCGCGCTGCTGGCCGATCCCAACGTGCTCAAGGTCTTCCACGCCGCCCGCCAGGACGTCGAGATCTTCCTCCATCTTGGCGACGCCATTCCGACGCCGCTGTTCGACACCCAGGTTGCGGCGATGGTGTGCGGCTTCGGCGACGCCGTCGGCTACGAGACGCTGGTGAGCCAATTGACTCGCGCCCGCATCGACAAGTCGATGCGCTTCACCGACTGGTCGTTGCGGCCGCTGACCGAAAAGCAGATCCTGTACGCCCTGGCCGACGTCACCCATCTGCGCGTCGCCTACGAGAAGCTGGTGGCCAAGCTGGAAAAGAACGGCCGCCTCGGCTGGCTGGTCGACGAGATGGCCGAACTCACCCACCCGTCGACCTACCGCGTGCCGCTGGAGGATTGCTGGAAGCGGCTCAAGCCGCGCTCGACCAGCCCGCGCTTCCTCGCGGTGCTGCGCGAACTGGCCGGCTGGCGCGAGCGCGAGGCCCAGGAGCGCGACCTGCCGCGCCAGCGGGTGGTGCGTGACGAGGCGCTGACCGAAATCGCCGCCCACCTTCCCACCACCGTCGCCGAACTGGCGCGCACCCGCGGCCTCGGCAAGGGCCTGGTGGAGGGGCGCATGGGCCAAGCGATCCTGGACGCGGTCGCCCGCGGCCTCGCCGTCCCCGAGGCGTCGGCGCCGGTGCCGGCCGAACGGGTCGAACTGCCGCGCGGCCTCGCCCCGGTGGTCGAGTTGCTGAAGGTGCTGCTGAAGATGAAGTGCGACGAGCACGGGATGGCCCAGAAGCTGGTCGCCAATGCCGCCGACATCGAGGCGATCGCCATCTCGGACGATGCCGACGTGGCGGCGCTGTCGGGCTGGCGCCGCGAACTGTTCGGCGAGGATGCGCTCAGGCTCAAGCACGGGCGCCTGGGGCTGGGCTTCTGCACCGACGGCCGTCGCCTGCGGCTGGTCCCGATCGAGCCGGCCGAACCCTGCGAGCCGGCGGTGGCCGCGGTCGACTGATGGCCCCCGGCCGAATCGAGGCCGAAGCCCGTCGCGCCGCCGCCCTGGCGCTGGCCGAGGGGCCTGCGGGCGCCGCGCGCGCCGCCATCGCCGTCGCCGAGGCGGCGGTGGCCGAGGCCCGCCGCGATCCCGGCCTTTCCGCCAAGCTGGACGCCCTGGCCTGCCGGGCGGGCTGCGCCTGGTGCTGCTACCAGATGGTGGGGGTGACCCCCGCCGAGGCGTCGTTGGTCGCCGAGGGGCTGGCCGCGCTCGCTCCGGCCGTCCGCGCCGATATCGCCACTCATGCCGCCACCGCCGCCCGTCGCGGCGAAGGCCTCGACCAGCGCGGGTGGACGCTGCGGCGTCTCGCCTGCCCGCTGCTGGACGGCGACGGCCGCTGCCTGGTGCACGCCCACCGCCCGCTGCCCTGCCGCGGCTACAATTCCGCCGATGCCGACATCTGCCGCCGCGCCCTCGACGGCGAGGCCGTGCGCATCCCGGTGCTGGCGGCGCCGTGGACCGCCTTCGCCGAAGCGCAGGCCGGCCTGGCGGGCGCCCTCGCCGATGCCGGCTGCGATCCCGGCCCGGTTACGCTGGTCGCCGCTCTGCGGCGGTGAACGCTATGTTTGAATTGCCTTTTCCTATATGCTGGACAGCATAGTTCCGCCTGGGAATATCTCCTGGTGCGGGGCGGCTTGAGCGAGCGTTTCGGTGGGGGGGGCGTGGTGGTCGACGGGCGGATCGGGCGCCATCGTTGGTCTTGGGTGGTCGGCGGGGTCACCGCGGTGGCCATCGTCCTGTTCACGCTTGCGTCCTGGCGGAACTACGTGGAATTACGCGACGAGCGCCTCGCCGCGGCGGAGGCGGAAGCCGCCCGGGTGCTGGTCGCCTTCGAGGACCACGCCACCCGGCTGTTCGATTATGCCGACAGCTATCTGCGCGCCGTGCGCGCCTATTACCTGGAACACGGCGCCGGGCGGCCGCTACGCCGCTACGTCGCGGAAATCGGGGCGCTGCATTCCGACACCTTCACCGGGATACTGACGGTGGCGGATCGGAACGGCCGGCTGATCTTCGATTCGGGTCGGGATATGGCGCCGGACATCGACCTTTCGGATCTGGACTATTTCAAGCATTTCCAATCGGTCGACGAGGACGTGGTGCTGATCGACCCGACCCGGAAAGGCCGCGCCACCCAGAAGTATCAATTCCGCCTCGTCCGGCCGATCCGCACCGGCGGCCAGTTCCAGGGCGTCGTCATCCTGACCCTGCGGACAGAACCGATCGCCGATTTCTACCGGCAATTCGACCTTGGGCCGGAGGGTACCCTGATGATGATGCAGGTGCCCGAGCGCCGGCTGATCGCGCGGCAGCCGCCGTTGCCGGAAGCATACTTCCTCAGCCGCCAGGACAGCCTGGCGCTGTGGAGCCATCTTTCCGATGACGAGGCGGCGGGACGATACCGCACGCTCAGTCCGATGGACGGGATCGTGCGGACGTTCCAGTACAGGCGGCTGCCCGACTATCCCGTGCTGGTCCAGATCGGCGTCGCGGACCAGGACGTCGTCGAGGGCCTTGCCGGCGTCCGCCGCAACATGATCCAGCAAACGGTGATATTTGCGCTGGTCGCCGGGATGTTCTGCGCGCTGATCATCGTCATACTTCGAAAGAACGCCACGCTTGCCCTTGCCGAGGATTCCAGCCGCCGGGCCGCCGCCGATTTGGAGCGATCCAACGCCAGCCTGACGCTGTCCAACGCCGATCTCGAACGTTTCGCCTATGTCTCCTCCCACGATCTGCAGACGCCGCTGCGCATCGTTTCCAGCTACGCCCAGCTGCTCGATCGGCGCTACCGGGGCCGTCTCGACGCGGACGCCGACGAATTCATCGGTTTCATTGTCGCCGGCGCCAAGCAGATGTCGCGGCTGATCACCGACCTGCTGGAATATTCCCGTGTATCCCGGCATGGCGAGCCGCTGGCGCCGCTGGCCGCCGGCCTGGCGGTGACCGAGGCTTTGGCCAATCTCCGCATTCCCATCCAGGAGACCGGCGCCAAGGTGACGGTGGGAGAGCTGCCGGTGGTCCTTGCCGACAAGTCCCAGATGGTCAGCCTGTTTCAGAACCTGGTGGGGAACGCGCTGAAATACCGCCATCCCGATCGGGTGCCGGAAATCGCCATCACCGCCCAGCGCCACACGCCGACCAGATGGCGCTTCGCGGTGGAAGACAACGGCATCGGCATCGAGGAAGAATATTACGGCAAGATCTTCGAGGTGTTCCAGCGCTTGCGGCCCGATCGCGATGGCGAGGGAAGCGGTATCGGTCTGGCCTTGTGCCAGCGCATCGCCCGCCGCGCCGGCGGGGACATCTGGGTCGAATCGATACCCGACCGGGGTTCCACCTTCTACTTCACCATGCCCGACCGCGACGCGCCGCAGTGATGCCGCCGCCTATCGCCGGCAGTCGCCGGCGGCGCGCGGTCCGCGGACGATGCCGAACCAGTATTCCTCGATGCCGTGGATGGCCCTGAACATCTCGTCCATGTCGGCCGGCTTGGTGACGAAGCCGGCCGCTCCCGAGCTGTAGGACGCCGTCACGTCGCGGTCGACATCCGATGTGCTCAGCACCACCACCGGGATCAGCGCCAAGCGCGGGTCGGCCTTCATCGCCGACAGCACCTCGCGCCCGTTCATCTGGGGCATGTTGAGGTCGAGCAGCACCAGGTCGGGCGTCGGCGCCCACTCGTGGCCGGGGGATTTATTCAGCACGGACAGCGCCTGCCGGCCGTTGACCGCGACGGTGACGCGGCAATCGAAGCGGCTTTCGCGAAGGGCGAGCTTGACCAGCGCAACGTCGCCGGGCTCGTCGTCGACCACCAGAACTTCGAACCGGTTGACCGGGGCCACCTGCATCCTCCGCACCCCGCCTGTCGCAAGGAACCTCGCCGCCAGTCTACGGCCGCCGCCGCCGGGACGCAAGGAAAATGCCAATTTAGGTTGCACGCATCCCGCGTAAACTTCCACAGCGCGCACAGAGCATGGATCAGCCGATCTTGCGGAACACCAGCTTTTCGCAGTCGAGGGCGCGGGCGAGGCGGTCGAAGCTGCGGTCCGGATCGATGACGAAGGCGGCGTTGCCGGCGGGGACGTCGAGCACCATGTCGCGCCCGTCGATCCTAAGCCGGGTCAGCCGCAGCAGGTTGGGGGCGCCCCCCGACAGGGTGTGGGCCAGGCGGAGCGCCGAGCCGGTGACGCGGCAACGCCGGAGCGCGGCGTCGTCCAGCAGGGCGGTGGCGCGCGCCACCTGCGGGTGCTCCTCGTCGCCGAGGTAGCGGATGAACACGGTCAGCGCGATGGCGGCGCGGTCGGCATGGCCGACGCCGATGAACGGCAGGCGGAGGATGCGCAGGAAGGCCTGCTCGGCGCGGTAGTCGGGGTGGTCGTTCCAGAAGGCGTCGGAGACCAGGCAGGCGGCATGGCGGATGCGGGCGAGATGGCGGTTCTCGCGCGGGAACAGCGGCGCCATCCAGGCCATCAGCTCGTCGCCGTGCTCGGGAAAGCGCGAGCCGATCTGCGCCAATTGCCGGCATACCGCCAGCAGCGGATCCTCGCGGCGCAGCTTCTCCGGCAGATGCTTGAAGAACTGGCCCTCGCGCATGCCGTAGACCGAGAACACCACGCGCCGGGGTTCGACCCGGCGCAGCACCCGTTCGAGCACCATTGCCGCCAGCGGCAGGCCGAGCACCCGCTTCCTGGCCAGGCCCGGCACCTTTTCCAGCGATTTGCGGCTCTGCGATGCCACCAGTTCGACGATCCTCAGGGCCTCGCGGACTTCGAGCGCGAAGTTGTCGAGGACGCTCAGCGCCTGCTGGGTCTGGGCGATGCAGATCCGCGCCAGCGCCCGCCACGCCCCGCCCACCGCGTAGATGTTGAGGTCGCGCCCCCGGCCCAGCCAGTCGAGCTTGTCCAGGTGGCGGTCGATGATGGCGCGGGCGGCGGCGCGGTCGTCGCGCGACGCCTCGGCCAGGCGCAACAGCCCCAGCGGCATGGTGACGTACTCGCCGAAGGCGCCGTCCTTGACCGCGACCAGTTCCAGCGAGCCGCCGCCCAGGTCGCAGACGATGCCCTCGGCCTCGGGGCAGCCGCACAGCACCCCCATCGCCGACAGCTCGGCTTCCTGCCCGCCGCTCAGCACCTGGACGTCGGCGCCGGTCCGCCGCTTGACCTCGGCGACGAAGGCGGCGCCGTCGCCGGCATCGCGCACCGCGGCGGTGGCCAGGATGTCCAGGCGCTCCAGCTGCATCGCCGCGGCCAGGGCGACGAAGCGCCCGACCGCGGCCAGCGCCTGCTCGATGCCGTCCGGGTTCAGCCGGCCGCTGGATTCCATTCCCAGCGCCAGGCCGCACACGACCTTTTCGTTGAACAGCGGCACCGGCACGCGCGAGGCGGCGTCGTAGACGCACAGCCGGATCGAGTTGGACCCGATGTCGACGATGCCGACCGGCTCCAGGGTGCGCTTGATCTTCATCCGCCGCTCCGATCGAGGGGTATCCTGGTTTTGCGCCCCTTCTCCAGGGCGCTGCCGCGGCCGGACAGGGAGGGATGGGTCATGAACCAGGTGTGGGCGGAGAACGCGGCTTCGTCGTTCGACTGGCGGGCATAGCTGCCGTCGGCCTGAAGCTGCCAGCTCTGCGCCGTGTCCTTGAGGTTGGCGGCCATGATCTGCTCGAGGATCTGCCGGTGCACCGTCGGGTTTTCGATGGGGACGAAGGATTCCACCCGCCAATCCATGTTGCGCGGCATCCAGTCGGCCGAGCTGATGAAGATCTTGGCCTGGCGCGACGGCAGGCGCTGGCCGTTGGCGAAGCAGACGACGCGCGAGTGCTCGAGGAAGCGGCCGACGATGCTTGTCACCCGGATGTTTTCGGACAGGCCGGGGACGCCGGGGCGCAGGCAGCAGATGCCGCGCAGCACCATGTCGATCTGCACCCCCGCCTGGCTGGCGCGATAGAGGGCGTCGATCATCTTGGGGTCGACCAGCGAATTGAGCTTGACCCAGATCGCCGCCGGCTTGCCCTCCTTGGCGTTGGCGATCTCGGCGTCGACCAGGGCGATGATCTTCCGGCGCAGGCCCAGGGGCGCGATCACCAGCTTCTCCATCTTGTCCGGCAGCGCGTAGCCGGTCATGTAGTTGAACGCCTTGGCGGCGTCGCGGCACAGCGCCGGGTCGCTGGTGAAATAGGAGAGGTCGGTATAGATCTTGGCGGTCACCGGATGATAGTTGCCGGTGCCGAAATGGACATAGGACATCAAGCCGCCGCCCTCGCGCCGCACCACCAGCGAGATCTTGGCGTGGGTCTTGAGATCGATGAAGCCGAACACCACCTGGGCGCCGGCCGCCTCGAGGTCGCGCGCCCAGCGGATGTTGGCCTCCTCGTCGAAGCGGGCCTTCAGTTCGACCATGCAGGTGACCGACTTGCCGGCCTCGGCGGCTTCGACCAGCGCGGTGACGATGGGGCTGTCCTTGGAGGTGCGGTACAGGGTCTGCTTGATCGCCACCACCTGGGGGTCGTGGGCGGCCTGGCGGATGAACTGGACCACCACGTCGAAACTCTCGAAGGGGTGGTGGACGAGGATGTCCTTCTTGCGGATGGCGGCGAAGCAATCGCCGCCGAAATCGCGGATGCGCTCGGGGAAGCGCGCGTTGTAGGGCTGGAACAGCAGGTCGGGGCGCTCGTCGACGATCAGCTGCCGGGTGTCGACCAGGCCGATCATGTCGTCGAACTTGAAGATGTCGCCCGCGGCGATGTGCATCTCGCCGACCACCAGCTGCTCGAGGTCCTCCGGGATCTCGGCATTGAAGGTGATGCCGATGACGTGGCCGCGGCGGCGGCGCTTGAGCGCGGTCTCGAACACCCGCACCAGGTCCTCGGCCTCTTCGTCGATGTCCATCTCCGAATCGCGGATGACCCGGAACATGCCGACGCCCTCGACCAGGAAACCGGGGAACAGGCGGTCGAGGAACAGCCGGATGAAGTCCTCCAGCGACAGGAAGCGGATTGCGGCGCCGGGCAGGCGGGTGAAGCGCTCGATCTGGTGCGGCAGCGGCAGCAGGGCGCGCAGCACCTCGCCGTCGTCGATGCGCAGCAGGTGCAGCACCATGGCGATGCCGCCATTGGGGATGAAGGGGAAGGGGTGCGCCGGGTCGATGGCTAGCGGCGTCAGAACCGGAAAGATGTTCTCCATGAACCGGGTTTCGAGCCAGCGCAGATCCGCCTTGGTCAATTCGCTGGAATCGATCACCGCGATACCGGCCTGGCGCAATTCGCCCTTGAGCTCGCCCCAGCACTTCTTCTGGTCCTGGAGGATGGCCGCACCCTCGCGGTTGATCGCGGCCAACTGCTGGAGCGGCGTCAGCCCGTCCTGGCTGGTGGTCATCACCCCCGCTTCGACCTGGCCTTTGAGTCCGGCGACCCGCACCATATAGAACTCGTCGAGGTTCGACGCCGAGATCGACAGGAAACGCAGTCTTTCCAGCAAAGGATGGCGAGGGTTGAAAGCCTCCTCGATCACTCTGCCGTTGAAAGCCAGCCACGACAGTTCACGGTTTATGAATCGTTCCTTGGAGTCGATATCGATGACGGGGGAATCGACCGGCTGGACGGTGGTCACGTCAAATCTCCGGGACACGCGGATGGCGTCTACGCCAGCCTTTATATATGCTCCGGCATCCGGTGTCATGGCCGGGTGTAGGCGGGACGGAGTTGATCGATGCGCCAGTTGTACCTCCTGCGTCATGCCAAATCCTCCTGGGAGGATGCCAATGTCGAGGACTTCGACCGGCCGCTGAACGGGCGCGGCCGCCGCAACGCCGCCGCGCTGGCCCAGCATCTCGGGCGGTCCGGATTCCGCCCCGCGGTGATCCTGTGTTCGGCGGCGCGCCGCACGGCCGAGACTTTGGAATTGCTGCGGCCGGCGGTCGAGGGCGTGCCCGCCAGCATCGAACCCGGGCTGTTCGCAGCCGGCCGGGCGGAGTTGATCGCACGCTTGCGCCGGCTCGACGACAACCTCGGGTCGGCCTTGCTGGTCGCCCACAATCCCGGTGTGGAACGCCTGGCCGAGGCGCTGTGCGCCGGCAGGGGCGATCATAAGGCGCTGGCGCGGCTGGGGCGGAAATTTCCCACCGGCGCCCTGGCGGTGCTGGAGACCGGGATCACCCGCTGGGCCGAACTCGACGACGGCACCTGCCGCCTGGTGTCGTTCATCCGCCCCGCCGACCTGGACGGCGAATGACGCCCTGGGGTAAACCGTTGCCATGATCGTGTTCGAACTCTGCTGCGCCAAGGCGCACCGCTTCGAGGCCTGGTTCAAGGACGGCGCCGCCTTCGAGCTGCAGGCCGAAGCCGGGGAAATCGCCTGCCCCGAATGCGGCGACTCGCAGATCGTCAAGGCGCCGATGGCGCCGCGCCTCAATTCCGCCCGTGGCGATGCGCTCGAGGTCAAGGGCGCGGCGCGGGCCATGCGCGGATTGCTGGGGGAACTGCGCCGCGCGGTCGAGGCCAATTGCGACTATGTCGGCGAGCGCTTCAGCGAGGAGGCGCGCAAAATCCATTACGGCGAGACCGAACCCCGCGCCATCTACGGCGAGGCCACCCCGGAACAGGCCGGCGACCTGGCGGACGAGGGTATCGCGATCACCAGCATTCCCTGGATCCGGCGGGACGACTGAGCCGATGAGCGGATGGGGCTGCCCCCACGATGTCAACGGAGTCTGCACGCGCGTCTCCGGCCGCCCCTGCGACCCGGGGATGAAAGGCTGCGTCCTGGCCGGGCGCTTCCGCTTCTCCAATGAGGACAAGAACCGTCCGCCGCGCAAGGTCCCCCAGGGCGAGGGCGACGGCGACGGTTGAGGCCGCTCGCGCGCCGGCCTTCCCGATGGTTTCCCTGATAGGGGGGGTAGCGCCCGCCCAAGCGGGAAAGAACGCTCCCGCCGTTCGCGCCGGCTTTCCCCGGACGGCTGGTCCCCATACATCCTAAGGTGAATGCGACGCGCCCCGGTTGCCCGAAAGGGAGACCGCCGCGGGGGGATATGGCTTCGCCTTGCGCCCTCCCGGATGGGGCTGTCGGCGGGTGGCCGCGCTTGCGCGCTATTCACGGCGCGCACCTGCCGGAAATCGATAAGGCGGCGGCGCAGCCGGATAAGACGGAAGTTGCGCCGGCCGGCCACCTGAAACCGGATCGGGGAAAAGGCGTTCCCATTCGCAGTCGGCAATTTCGACAGGGAGCCATCAAATGGCGACAACGACCGGTACTTCGAGCACCCAGGAGACTTCGAGCACGTTCTCGACGCTCGGGGGCTTCTCCGTCATGATCGGTGCGACTACGACAAGTACGCTGAGTGCCGTATCCGGCAATACCATCCTCCTCGGGACGCCCACCACCGACGTCCTCACCGGCAATGGCGGCAACGACGTGCTGATCGCGGCGCAGTTGCCGCAGACGACCACGTCCGCCACCACCGGCACCGGCACCACCGGCGCCGCCACCGGTACCGGGACCACCGGCACCGGCACCACCGGCGCCACCACGGGTACCGGGACCACGGGTGCCGGGACCACGGGGACGACAGCAGGCGGCACCGGCACCACCGGCACCACCGGCACTGGGACCACCGGCACCGGCACCACCGGCACCGGCACCGGCACCACCGGCACCGGCACCACCGGCACCGGGACCACCGGCACCGGAACCACCGGCACTTCGGCCGGCACCGGCACCACCGGCACTTCCGCCGGCACCGGGACCACGGGGACGACCGCAGGCGGCACTGGCGCTGGTGGCGCCGGCACCACCGGCACCACCGGCACCACCGGCACCACCGGCACCACCGGTTCGACCGCTTCGCAAATGTTCCAGTTGGATGCGGGCAGCGGCAACGACCTGCTGATCGGCAACAACGCCGTCGATATCTTCCATGCCGGTGCCGGCCAGGACGTGCTGGTGGGCGGCAGCGTCGCCAACTTCATGTTCGGCGGTCCGGGGGCGGATCTGTTCGTTTCCGAGGGTGCCGACACATTCATCAGCGGATTCAACTTTGCCCAGGGTGACCGCATCGCCATGGCCACCGGCGATTCGGTTGCCACCGTTCTCGCTACCGCCACAGCCGGCACGGTCGACGCCGCGTCAATTCCCGGCGCCACCGCCGCCACCACCACCACCACGGGGACCACTGGCGGCACGACCGGCACCACCACCGGCGGGACCACCACCGGCACCGGCGCGACCACCGGCACCGGCGGCACCACCGGCGCGACCACCGGCACCGGCGGCACCACCGGCACGACCACCGGCACCGGCGGCACCACCGGGACCACCGGCACCACCGGGACCACCGGAGGGACGACCGGCACATCCACCGGCACCAGCGGGGGCGCCAGCGGCGGCACCGCCGGCACCACCGCCGGCGGCACCGGCACCACCGGCACCACCGGCACCGGCACCACCGGCACCACCGGCGGGACGACGGGAACCACCGGGACGACCGGGACGACCGGCGCCACCACCACCGCCGGCAGCGAGACGGCGACCCTGCTGACCCTGCATGACGGCGGCCATATCGTCCTTGTCGGGGTCACGCCGACCCAGGTGACCGCCGACTGGTTCCTGCACTGACCAATACGGCCCGGCCATCCGCCCCGCCCGGGGCGGATGGTTCCGCTTTTGGTTCAACTCGGGAAAGAGGGCGTCATGGCCGCAGACGACAGCCTGTTGTCCGGCGCGCGGCGGATATTCGTCGCCGCCGCCGTCTTCAGCCTGTGCACGAATCTTCTGATGCTGGTGATTCCGATCTATTCGCTGCAGGTCTACGACCGCGTGCTGGCCAGCCGTTCGGTCGAGACCCTGGCGATGCTGGCCGCCGTGGCGGTCGGCGCGCTGCTGGTCCATCTGACTCTCGAATCGGTGCGCTCGCGCCTGATGGTGCATGTCGGCCTGTGGCTGGACCGCGGCTGGGCGCCGGAGCTGCTGCAGCGTTCGGTCCGCCGCGGCCCCGAGACCGGCGGCGCGCCCGGGGCCGGGATGCTGCGCGATCTCTCGACGGTGCGCGGCTTCATCACCGGACCGGGAGTGTTCAACCTTTTCGACGCGCCGTGGATTCCGATCTACATCGCGGTGATGTTCATCATGCATCCGGGGCTGGGCTGGCTGACCACCGGAGGGGCCGCCGCCCTGTTCGCGGTGGCCTGGGCCACCGACCTGGCCACCCGGGCGCCGCTCCGCGCCGCCTCGGTGCGCCTGGTGGTGCAGCAGGCGCTGGCCGACGATTTCGTCCGCCGGTCCGAGGTGATCGAGGCCATGGGCATGCTGCCCGGCGTCACCGACTGGTGGGACGAGTACGCGACCGAGACGCGGGCGCTGCTGGCGCGCGGCTGGCACCGCACCGCCATGCTCGCCGCGCTGGCCCGCTTCGGCCGCTTCATCGTCCAGGTGGCGGTGGTGACGCTGGGGGCCTGGCTGGCGATCAAGGACCAGATGACGGCGGGCACGATCGTCGCCGGCTCGATCCTGCTGACCCGGGCGCTGGCGCCGGTGGAAAGCCTGGTGGGGGCGTGGAAGAGCCTGGTCGGCGCCCGCGCCGCCTACGACCGCATCGACAGCGAGCTGGCCACCCCGTTGCCCGGCCGCAGTGCCACCCGCCTGCCGACGCCCAGCGGCCGGCTGGTGCTGGAGCGGGTCGGCGTCGAGATTCCCGGACGCGGGCGGGCGGTGCTGTCCGATATCGAACTCGACCTGGCGGCCGGCGAGTCGCTCGGCGTCATCGGCCCCTCGGCGGCGGGCAAGACCACGCTGGCCAGGGTCATCCTCGGCCTGGTGACGCCGAGCGAGGGGCGCGCCCGCCTGGACGGCGCCGACGTCGCCACCTGGTGCCGCGAGGATCTCGGCCGTCACATCGGCTACCTGCCGCAGGACATCGAATTGTTCGCATCGACGGTCAAGCGCAACATCGCCCGCATGGGCGAGGCCGACGACGACAAGGTGGTCGAGGCGGCCATGCTGGCCGGCGTCCACGACATGATCCTGCGCCTGCCGCTGGGCTACGACACCGAGATCGCCGACGTGCTGCGCAATCTCTCGGGCGGCCAGCGCCAGCGCATCGCCATCGCCCGCGCCTTCTACGGCACGCCCCGCCTGATGATCCTCGACGAGCCCAATTCCAACCTCGACGCCGAGGGCGAGAACGCCCTGATCCGGGCCTTGCTGCGGGCGCGCGAACGCGGGGTGTCGACCATCGTCATCGCCCACCGGGCGCGGGTGCTGATGACCGTCGACCGGCTGCTGCTGCTGAAGGACGGGCGCACCGAGATGCTGGGGCCGCGCGACGCGGTGATGGCCCGCGTGCTGCCCCAGCCGCAACAGCCCCAGTCCCAGTCCCAGCCGATGCGCGAGGTGTCGAAATGAGCGGAAGCCATCGCCTTCCGGTGGGCGGCACCGGCGCCGTGATCTTCGGTCTGGCCACCGTCGCGGCCGCCTTCGGCGGGTTCGGCACCTGGGCGGCGCTGGCGCCGCTCGACGCTGCCTCGGTCGCCCATGGCGAGGTCGAGGTCGAGGGCTATCACAAGACGGTGCAGCACCGCGACGGCGGCATCGTCAAGGCCATCCTGGTACGGGAGGGCGACCACGTCGCCGCCGGTCAGCCGCTGCTGCTGATCGACGACACCTCGGTGCGCGCCCGCTGGCAGCAGCTGCAAAGCCAGTACTGGGACGACCTGGCCACCAAGGCCCGTCTGCTGGCCGAGCGCGACGGCGCCGGCCGGGTCGACTTCGCCCAGGTGATGCCGTCGTCGAACTATCCCCGCCTGGCCGAGGTCGAGCGGGCCCAGGTCAACCTGTTCAACGCGCGCCGGCAATTGCTCGCCGGCCAGGTGGCGGTGCTGCGGAAGCGCATCCTCCAGTTCGACCGCGAGGGCGAGGCGCTGGCGGTCGAGCAGCACTCGAAGGAGCGCCAGCTGGCGCTGATCCAGAATCAGGTCGGCACGGTCGAGGACCTGCTGAAGAAGGGTCTGGCCCTGAAGCCGCGCCTGCAGGGATTGCAGGCGGACTCGGCCCGCCTGCAAGGCGAGCGCGACGACTTCGGCGCCCGCATCGCCCAGGTCCAGCAGGGCGTCGCCAGCACCGAACTGGAGATCGCCAACGTGTCCTACCGCCACCTCGACGAGGTCGCCACCAATCTGCGCGAGGTCGAAGGCGACATCCGCAAGGTCGAGCAGGAAATGACCGCGGTCGGCGACGCACTGGCCCGCATGGTGGTGCGTGCGCCCCAGGACGGCGTGGTGGTGGGCTTGAGGGTGCACACGGTGGGCGCGGTGGTCGGATCCGGCGACGACATCCTCGACGTCGTCCCCCAGGGCGAATCCCTGGTGGTCGAGGCCCGCGTGCCGCCGGGCGACATCGACCGCGTCGTCGTCGGCCGGCAGGCCCAGGTCCGCTTCCTCACCTTCCTGCCCGGCCTGACCCCGCCGGCCAGCGGCAAGGTCATCCGCATATCGGCCGACCTCTACCACGACGACCGCACCGGCCAGCCCTATTACCTGGCGCGGGTCGGACTCGATCCCGATTCGCTGGCGAAGCTGCCCGGGCCGCTGACCCCCGGCATGCAGGCCGACGTGCTGATCACGACCGGCCGGCGCACCGCGCTGGAATATTTCATCGACCCGCTGGCGCGCGCCATGACGGTGGCGATGCGGGAAAAGTGAGCTACCACCGAGGGGGTATCGCCGATGCATCCGGCCGGCGCTACCCCCCGGGGGCGTAGACTCGGTGCCCACTGACGAGGAGCATTGTCATGCGGGCGCTCGCGACGATCGGACTGGCCCTGGCGCTGGCGGGATGCGGCACCGCACCGGCGATGGCGCCGATGGCTCTGGGCGATATGCCGGCCCACACGTGGCGGGAGTCCGGTGCGCGTCCGCCGGTGCTGCCGGTGGTCGACGGGCCCGAGCAATTCCAGCAGATCATCGGTACGCCGTTCGCCCATCATCTGCTCGATGGGGCGGGGTGATCCGGCCCATTCGATTTACCACATTCGAACTTTTTGTTGCGGTGCAGGGGGCTGCGCGGCTAAGGTGCAGGTTACTGCTGCAAAAAGGGGCTATCCTTGGCTGCTTTCTGGACACGCCGAAATGCCGAAGGCGCCGCCGTCAAGGCCGGCGCGTGGCGGTCTTCCGTACGTGTCCTGGCGGCCGTGGTGGTGTGCGGGACGCTCGGCGGCTGCGTCCTGCCGCCGGCGGTGGCCGTCGCCAGCTACCTGAGCGACGGCGCCGTGACGGTCGCGACCGGCAAGAGCCCCTCGGACCTCGGCATGTCGCTGGCCACCGGCAGGGATTGCCGCACCTGGCGCCTGTTCAAGGAAGAAAACCTCTGCCACGACGAGGTCGTCGCCGGGTCCGAGGCCATTCCGGTGGAGGTGGCGCAGGACGCAAGCCAGGCGGCCAATCAGATCGCCGACATGCCGGTGGACGACGCGGCCCGTGCCACGCTGGCCGACCGCACGCTGGCAGCCGCCTTCCAACCGCTGGCCGCCGGCGACGCCGTCGCGACGCCGCTGCCGCGCTTCGCCGCCGGCGCCATCGTCGCCAGGGCCGCGCCCAATTCGCCGCGCGCCGCGCTGCTGGCTCACGGCGGCAGGCAGTCCGCCGCTCTCGCGCAATCCCGCCCGCTGCCGGTGCTGCTGGCGGTCGCCACCACCGCCACGAAGCGGGTCGCCGCCCACAAGGCCCATCGCCGGCTGGTGGCGCACAAGCTCCATCGCAACAAGCACCTGTCCGCGGCACAGTGGCAGGTCGGCCACAACCGCTACCAGCCGTCGGTGGTCACGGCCCCGACGTTCGCGCCCGCCGCGGCCATCACTCCCGTCCTCAAGCCGGCGCCCGTCGCGCCGCAGGCGGCGGCGCCCGAATTCGTGCCGGCGCGCTCCTCGTCGCTGTGGCCGCAGCCGGTGGGGCCCCCGGCCGCCACCTGGCAGCTCGCTTCCGACCGCTGACGGCATTCCTCCTTCACACGCCTTGCCGGTCTTCATGGCCGGGACCACCTGTGGCGCATGAGCGACGGACTTCCCACGGGCGAACTGCGCCTGGCGCCGGCTTGGGCGCCGCCGGCCCGCTTCTGGCTGGCCTGGCCGCGAGGTAGTGGCGATGACGGGGTGGACGACGCCGCGCGCGGAGATTGCGTGGCGCTGGCCGACCTGCTGTCCCTGCATGCCCCGGTGACCCTGGTCGCCGACCCCGAGGACGTCGCCGCCTGCAGCCTGCGCACGCCGCCCTCGATCGCCACCCTGGCGGCGGTGCGCGATATCCTCCTGCCGATGGCCGGGCAGGCGCCGCTGTTCCTGATCGACCGGACCCTCCATCGCGCCGCCGCCTTCGACCCGGGCGGGCCGCTGGCCGCCGCCCTGCTGGAGGCCGCCGCGTCGCCAATTCTGCCAGCGCCGCATGGGCTGGCCGCCGGCATGATCGACAGCGACGGCGAAGGCAGCGCGGTCGGCGCGGCGGCCGACACGGTCTGGAGCGGCGTGGCGGCGGCGCTCGAACGCTGGGCCGGAATCGAGCGCATCATCCGGGTCGACGACGGCGGAACCGGCAGAGTCGCCGCGGAGGTGCGCTTTCTCGCTCCCGGCACCGTGGCGATCGCCGCCGGCGACGCCAATCGCGCCGCGCTGGCCGCCGCGATCGACGCCAGGGGCCGGCGGCTGCGTCTGGTCGAGTTGCCGCGCCCGCGCAAGCGGCCGGGCAGCTACACCGACGTCATCATCGCCGGCCGGCTGGTGGTGGTGCCGGAATTCGGCGACGGCCGCGACGGCGAGGCCCTCGATCGGCTGGCGGCCGCCTTGCCCGGCCGCATCGTCGAACCTTTTCCCGCCACCCTGCTGGCGCCTCCCGGCATGGGGCTGGGGGCGGTGGTGGCGGTGATGCCCGCCTGACGGGCGGGTTTAGCCGAAGCGCCCGGCGATGAGGAATTCCTTGTTGCCTTCCGGCCCGAGGACGGGGCTTTCGCACACGCCCTCGACCCGCCAGCCGGGCAGGGCGGCCAGCCAGGCTTGGATGCGGTCGCAGACCTCGGCATGGAGTTCCGGCTCGCGCACCACCCCGCCCTTGCCGACGCGGCCCTTGCCGACTTCGAATTGCGGCTTGATCAGGGCGATCAGCACCGCCCCCGGCCGAACCAGCGCCAGGGACGCCGGCAGCACCGTCTCCAGTCCGATGAAGGCTGCGTCGCAAACCACCATGTCGACCGCCTCGGGCACTTCGGCCGGGCCGAGATGGCGGGCGTTGGTGCGTTCCAGCACCACCACGCGCGGGTCCTGGCGCAGCCTCCAGGCGAGCTGGCCGTGGCCGACGTCGACGGCATAGACCCGGGCGGCGCCGTGGGCCAGCAGCACGTCGGTGAACCCGCCGGTCGAGGCGCCGACGTCGATGCAGGTGAGCCCCGTCGGATCGATGGCGAAATGCGCCAGCCCATGGGCGAGCTTGAGGCCGCCGCGCGACACCCACGGGTGATCCTGGCCCTTCAATTCCAGCGGCGCGGTCTCGGCCATCTGGGATCCGGGCTTGTCCACCCGCTTGCCGCCGCTCGACACCAGGCCCGCCATCACCAGCGCCTGGGCGCGCGCGCGGCTCTCCGCCAGCCCCCGTTCGACCATCATTTGGTCGACCCTCTTCCGTCCCGCCATCCGCCCGATGCCCTTCGGAAAAAACAAATATGGAAATTGTTCCCGCCATCCCGGAGAATAACCTAAATACGAATGGTTCAAACGTCCGAAGAATGACAATGACCACCTTGCTGTTCACCCACCCTGTCTGCCTCGAGCACGATACCGGCGACTACCATCCCGAATGCGCCGATCGCCTGAAAGCGGTTCTGGCGGCGCTGGAGGGCGAGGAATTTTCCGCCCTGCTGCGCGAGGAGGCGCCCCACGCCTCCATCGACCAGATCGGCCGGGCCCATCCGATCAGCCACATCGACCATGTGATGAGCTCGGTGCCGGAATCGGATTCCTACCATCATCTCGATCCCGACACCGTGCTATCGCGCAATTCCGGCGAGGCCGCGCTGCGCGCCGCCGGCGCGGTGATCGCGGCGGTCGACGCGGTGGCGAAGGGCCAGGCGCGCAACGCCTTCTGCGCCATCCGCCCGCCCGGCCACCATGCCGAGCGCGACGCCTCGATGGGGTTCTGCCTGTTCAACAACGCAGCCATCGCCGCCCTGCACGCCCGCGACGAGCACGGCTTCGAACGCGTCGCCGTGGTCGATTTCGACGTCCACCACGGCAACGGCACCCAGCACATCTTCTGGGACGAGCCGGGGACGTTCTACGCCTCGACCCACCAGGAGCACGCCTATCCCGGCACCGGATTCCTCGACGAGACCGGCGGGGCCGGGCGCATCGTCAACGTGCCGCTGCCGGCGGGCTCGGGGTCGGACACCTTCCGCCAGGCCTTCGACGACGTCATCCTGCCCCAGCTGACGAAATTCGCGCCGGATTTCGTGGTCATCTCGGCGGGTTTCGACGCCCATGCCGCCGATCCCCTGGCCCATCTGCGCCTGAAGACCGCCGATTACGGCTGGGTCACCCGCCGCCTGGTCGAGGTGGCCGGCGCATGCGCCGGCAACCGCATCGTCTCGGTGCTGGAGGGCGGCTACGAACTCAACGCCCTGGCCGCCTCGGTGCGCGAGCACGTGCGGGCGCTGATGGGGAATTGAGGTCAGTAATGGTACCGGCACTGGGCGATTTCGAGCGCCTTGGCGGTACCGGCTCCGGTGACGCGATAGACGAACCGGTGCTCTCCGGTTATGCGCCGCGACCACCAGCCCTGTAGGTTGCCTTTCAAAGGCTCGGGTTTGCCGATGCCTTTGAAGTGGTCCTGCTTGGTGGCCTTGATGATGGCGTTGATCTTTTCGACCATGTCGGGGTCGTATTCCTGCCAATGCAGGTAGTCGTCCCACGCCTGCGGCGCCCAGACCAGCTTCATTCGGTTGGATCGCGCGTCACGCCCTGACCGGACTCAAGGGCGGCGACAGCTTTCAGCAGGCGCTCGGCGTTCGCCGGGCTCTTGAGCAGATGGACGGTTTCCATCATGCCCTCGTACTCTTCCTCGGACATGACGACGATGGAGCGGCCCTTCTGGCGGGTTACTGTGAGCGGCGCATGCGAATCGCAAACCGCGTCCATGTAGGTCGCGAGGGACTGGCGAAAGTCGGTGTAGCTGACGGTTCCCATAGCGCTCTCCGCGGCGTTAGCGTACATAAATGCGTACGTATTGGCGCGGCGTCAAGGGTGATGCATGCCCTGTCCGGGATGGGCGCGGCAGCGCCGGGCGCTCGCCGCCCCTGATAAACAAGCCACCCCCGCGCCGGCGTGAATCTCCCCTTGCCTGTGGCAACCGCCACATCATTTAGGCCCCCTGCGTATGAGGGCCACCACGTATGCCCGCCAAAATGGGGCTCCGGCGCTTGCCATCGGGGGTGGGGCGCCCGTAAACTCCGGCCCTTCGGTGGCTGATTCCGGGTCGTTATGTCCGATATCCCTGATGACATCGCAGCGCTCAGCTTCGAGGACTCGCTCGGCGAACTCGATCGCATCGTGCGGGCGCTGGAAGGTGGGGCGACCAAGCTCGACGACGCCATCGCCGCCTATGAACGCGGAGCCCTGCTCAAGCGTCATTGCGAAGCCAAGCTGAAGGAAGCCCAGCTGCGCGTCGATCGCATCGTCCTCGGCCCCGACGGCGCCGCCGGAACCGAACCCGCCAACATCTCTTGATCCAGGATTCCCGACTTTGACCGCACCCGCTTCCCCGCAGCCGCTCGCCGAAGCGCTCAAGCAGACCGCCCTGGCGGTCAATGCCGAACTCGACCGCCTGCTGGCGGTTCCCGAGGGGCCCGAGGGCCGCGTCCACGAGGCCATGCGCTACGCCAGCCTCGACGGCGGCAAACGGCTGCGCCCGTTTCTGGTGATGCAGTCGGCGTCGCTGTTCAACGTCGCCGAGTCCGCCGCCATCCGGGTCGCCTGCGCCATCGAGATGGTGCATTGCTACTCACTGATCCACGACGACCTGCCGTGCATGGACAATGACGACCTGCGCCGCGGCCGCCCCACCTGCCACCGGCAGTTCGACGAGGAAACCGCGCTGTTGGCCGGCGACGCCCTGCTGACCCGGTCCTTCGAGGTCCTGGCCGACGCCCCCACCCATTGCGATCCGGCGGTGCGCTGCGAGCTGGTGTCCGAACTGGCCCACGCCGCCGGCGCCAACGGCATGGTCGGCGGCCAGATGGTCGACCTGCGCGCCGCCGAATTCGCCATGGACGTGCCCGCCATCACCCGCCTGCAGCAGATGAAGACCGGCCGTCTGATCGGCTTCTCCTGCGAGGCGGGGGCGGTGCTCGGCAAGGCGCCGTCGCAGCAGCGCCAGGCCTTGCGCAATTACGCCCACGATCTGGGGCTGGCCTTCCAGATCGCCGACGACCTGCTCGACGTCGAGGGCGACGCCGCCCTGGTCGGCAAGAAGGTCGGCAAGGACGCCGACGCAGGCAAGGCCACGTTTGTTTCATTGCTGGGGGTGGAGCGCGCTCGCGCCCAGGCCGACATGCTGGCCGATCAGGCCGCACGCCATCTCGACCCGTTCGGCGCCAAGGCCGAGCTGATGCGGGCGGTCGCCCGCTTCGTGGTCGACCGGCGCAGTTGAGGGGGTGAACATGACCAGTATGCCTATGAAGCCGCAGCCTCGCCTGCTGGACCGCGTCCACGAGCCACGGGATTTCCGCGACTTCTCGCTGGAGCAGCTGGAGCAGCTGAGCGGCGAGGTGCGCCGCGAGATGATCGAGGCGGTGTCGATCACCGGCGGCCATCTCGGCGCCGGCCTCGGCGTGGTCGAGCTGACGGTGGCGCTGCACCACGTGTTCGATACCCCGGACGACCGCATCATCTGGGACGTCGGTCACCAATGCTATCCCCACAAGATTCTCACCGGGCGCAAGGAGCGAATCCGCACGCTGCGCCAGGGCGGCGGCCTGTCCGGCTTCACCAAGCGCGCCGAGAGCCCCTATGACGCCTTCGGCGCCGGCCATTCGTCGACCTCGATTTCGGCCGGCCTGGGCATGGCGGTGGCGCGCGACCTGGACGGGTCCGGCCGCAACGTCATCGCCGTGATCGGCGACGGCTCGATGAGCGCCGGCATGGCCTACGAGGCGCTGAACAACGCCGGCGCCCAGAACTCGCGCCTGATCGTTGTGCTCAACGACAACGACATGTCGATCGCCTCGCCGGTGGGGGCGATGAGCGCCTACCTGTCGCGCGTGCTGTCGTCGGAGACCTATCGCCATCTGCGCCACCGCGCCAAGGACCTGGCCCATCGGCTGCCGCCCGGCCTGGAGCGCGCCGCCAAGCTGGCCGAGGAATATGCCCGCGGCATCGTCTCGGGCGGCGGCACCCTGTTCGAGGAGCTGGGCTTCTATTACGTCGGCCCGCTCGACGGCCACAATTTCCACCACCTGCTGCCGGTGCTGAAGAACATCCGCGACACCGACGAGCCCAAGGCCGTGCTGCTGCACGTGGTGACCAAGAAGGGCCGCGGCTACGCCCCGGCGGAAGCGGCGGCCGACAAGTACCACGGCGTCGGCCGCTTCGACGTGGTCACCGGCGCGCTGGCCAAGACCAAGGCCAACGCCCCGGCCTATACCGCAGTGTTCGCCAAGGCGCTGCTGGCCGAAGCCGAGGCCGATCCCAAGATCGTCGCCATCACCGCGGCCATGCCCGCCGGCACCGGCCTCGACAAGTTCGGCGAGCGCTTCCCCGAGCGCTGCTTCGATGTCGGCATCGCCGAGCAGCACGCGGTGACCTTCTCCGCCGGCCTCGCCTGCGAGGGTTTCAAGCCGTTCTGCGCGCTTTATTCCAGTTTCCTCCAGCGCGGCTACGACCAGCTGGTGCACGACGTCGCCCTCCAGGGCTTGCCGGTGCGCTTCGCCATCGACCGCGCCGGCCTGGTCGGCGCCGACGGTCCCACCCATGCCGGCGCCTATGACCTGTCGTTCCTCGGCTGCATCCCCGGGCTGGTGATCATGGCCCCCGCCGACGAGGCCGAACTGATGCACGCGGTCGCCACCGCCGCCGCCACCGACGACCGCCCCACCTGCTTCCGCTATCCGCGCGGCGAGGGTGTCGGCCTGGACCTGCCCGAGCGCGGCAGCGTGCTGCCCATCGGCAAGGGCCGCATCGTGCGCGAAGGCACCCAGGTGGCGCTGCTGTCCATCGGCACCCGCCTGGCCGAATGCCTGAAGGCGGCGGACGACCTGGCGGCGCGCGGCCTGTCGACCACCGTCGCCGACGCCCGCTTCATGAAGCCGCTGGACGAGGAGATGATCCTCCGCCTGGCCCGCGACCACGAGGTGCTGGTCACCGTCGAGGAAAATTCGGTCGGCGGTTTCGGCAGCCACGTGCTTCAGCTGCTCGCCCATGACGGGATCCTCGACCGCGGGCTCAAGGTGCGGCCGCTGGCCCTGCCGGACCGCTTCATCGACCAGGATGCGCCCAGGGTCCAGTACGATCAGGCGGGGCTCAATGCGCCGCAGATCGTCGCCACGGTCCTTGCCGCCCTCGGCCGCAAGCTCGCCGCTGTCCACGCCTGACGGCGGCGCGATCGAACAGGGGCGGGCCGCGACGAGGTCCGCCCCCCCTTCGGGCATATTCATCGGCCTTTAGGCTACTTGCTGGAATGGTTGCAACATTCCAAATCACCGGTATTGTATGTACCCGGGGGGTCCAGAGGAGATAACGATGGACCTGGAGAAATTCTACGCGCACGTTTCGCGCGCAAGCACCTTGTTGAAGGCCATGAGCAACGAGCACCGGCTGATGATTCTGTGCCGGCTGCTTGACGGCGAGCGTTCCGTCGGGGATCTGGAGCGCATCATCGGGCTGTCGCAATCGGCGTTGTCGCAGCATCTGGCCCGCCTGCGCCGGGACTGCCTGGTGCAGACGCGCCGGCAGGCCCAGACCATCTACTATTCCCTGTCCGGGGGCGAGGCGATCGCCCTCATCGCCGCCCTGGCCGACCTCTACTGCGCCAAGGCCGATTCGCGCGCCGCCTGATGATCGCCGCGTCGCCCAGTTTGCGGATCGGCATCGACCTCGGCGGCACCAAGACCGAGGCCATCGCCATCGAGGGCGCCAGCCATCGCGAAGTGGCGCGCCGCCGGGTGCCGACGCCGAAGGGCGACTATGCCGGCACCGTGCGCACGATCAAGGCGCTGGTCGAGGGGCTGGAGGCCGAACTGGGCGCGGCGGGCACCGTCGGCATCGGCATTCCCGGCACCGTCAGTCCGCGCACCGGGCTGGTCAAGAACGCCAATTCCACCTGGCTGATCGGCCGCCCGTTCGACGGCGACCTGGCGGCGGCGCTGGCGCGGCCGGTGCGGCTGGCCAACGACGCCGATTGCTTCGCCCTGTCGGAGGCCACCGACGGCGCCGGATCCGGTGCGGCGACGGTGTTCGGGGTGATCCTGGGCACCGGGGTGGGTGGCGGCATCGTCGTTCACGGCCGCCTGCTCGCCGGCCCCAACGCCATCGCCGGCGAGTGGGGCCACAACCCGTTGCCGTGGCCCGCCGACACCGAGCGGCCCGGGCCGCAATGCTATTGCGGCAAGCGCGGCTGCATCGAGACCTTTCTCTCCGGCCCCGGCCTGGCCCACGATTTCGGCGGCGGCCTCAATGCCCGCGAGGTGTGCATGCTGGCCGAGTCCGGCGATGAATCCGCCGAGGCGGCGCTGGCGCGCTACGAGGACCGCCTGGCCCGCGCCCTGGCCACGATCATCGACGTCATCGACCCCCATGTGGTGGTGCTGGGGGGAGGGTTGTCGGCGCTGCCGCGGCTGTACGAGAACGTGCCGCGCCGCTGGGGCCGCTGGGTATTCTCGGATTCCGTCGACACCCTGCTGAAGCCGCCGGCGCACGGCGATTCCTCGGGCGTGCGCGGGGCTGCGTGGCTGTGGCCCGGCCCATCGCCCGCCTAGCGGGACTGCTTATTTTATTTTTCTACTAGAGATACACACACGTCATGGCCGGACTTGTTCCGGCCATCCACGCGGGTCCGCAGGAAAACCTTTGGAAACAATGGCATGCGCGGAGCGGCGTGGATGCCCGTGACGAGCACGGGCATGACGGCCAAGGGAAGAGCGTGTATCTCATGAATTGAGTCTGTGCACTGGCGGGCGAGGGAGTGTTTCCCTTTATTCCGCCCCCTCCGTCATCGCCTGCGCCTGTTCCATCACCTTGAGCAGGCCGTCGCGCTGGGCCAGGACGGTTTCCGCCTGCTCGGTGTGGCCGAGGGCGGTCAGCACCGCGGCGAAGATCGACAGCGTTGCCGACAGCGGCACCACCGTCGCCGCGGCGTTGGTGTGGGCCGCCTGCTGGAAATTGCTGATCGCCTCCAGCACCATCTCCATCGCTTCCGGGTGGCCGCCGGCCTGGTGGCGCAGCAATGCCAGGTTGGATTGGGTCTGGGCCAGGAACAGCATGTAGCGGCCGGCATCGGCCCCGGCGAGGGCGCGGGCGACCGTCGCCGCCTCCTCGGCCATGGGCAGCGCCAGGGCGATCTTGCCGGCGGTGTTCAAGGCAGCAGCGCCCTGGTCGAGGGTCAGCGCCAGCAGATGCTGAACCGGCGCCGGCACCGGCGGCGGGAAGCAGGTGGCGACCATGCGGCGCACCGCCACCGCCTGGTCCCACATGCCCATTTCCGACAGGGCCAGGGCGTTCTTGTGCAAGGCCTCGACCATCACCCCGAGATAGGGGGCCATCGCGTCGCCGCCGTCGCGGAAGGCGCCGGTGGCCTCCTTCATCTGCTCGAGGGCGGTCATCACCGCGCCGGATTTCCAGGCGCGGCCGGCCTGGTTCAGCAAGGCCGAGACCAGCACGAAGCGGGCCTGGTCGGGCCGCCGTTCGAGGGCGCCGCGGGCGTGGGTGACCGCCTCGTCCCCGGCGGCGACGGCGTCGGCCTCGCGGGCCACTTCGCTCAGCCGGTTGGACAGGTTGTTCAGCGCCGAGGCGAGATGGACCCCGAAGATGCCGTTATCGGCGGCGGCCAGGGCGCGGAAATGGGTGACGCCTTCCTCCGCCGCGGCCAGCGCCTGGGACGGATTGGCGAGGTCGGCCAGGCGCGAGGCCAGCGACATCGCCGCGTCGGCATAGGCGGCATAAAGCGAACCGGGGCTTTCGGCGATCAGGCGGCGATGCTCATCGACGATGGCGGACAGGCGCGCCACCTCCTCGTCGAGGGCGGAATCGTTGGTCATGCGCTATCCTTTCGGCTGGCCGGAGGCCGGGTGATGGGGGAATTGGTCAATCGCTTCAGCACCGCCGCCGCGGCACCGCCTCGATGTGCTCCAGCTTGCCGGTCAGGCTGAAGTCCTTGAAGCTCTGGGTGATGTTCTGGGCCACGCCGTTGCCGTGGTAGTCCAGCGCCATCTCGAAATCCGGCGTCGGGTCCTTGCCCGCCGCCGGGAAGAAGGCCAGCCGCATCGGCCACGACTGGGAATCCAGCAGCGGGCTCGACATCGCCGCCGGCTGCAGGTGCGACCGCCCGATCAGGGCGTTGACGTCATACGGTCCATCCGCGTCGGACCCGTCGAAGACGACGCGAAGATAGGTCTTGGCGCCGGTGCGCGCCGCGTCCATCAGGTGCAGGGTGTGCTCGGTGGGGAACAGGGTGCCCTTGGGCAGGGAGATGTTGGCGGTATCCGGCCGGGTGTAGCGGGCGACGCCGCCCTGGCCCTTGCCCTTGAGTTCGGCGGTTCCCTCGATCTCGTCGGTGACCTGGCCGTCGCGGCTGTTGCGCAGGCGGAAGCGGTAGGTCAGGCCGTCCTTGGCCTCCCAGGTGAGGAAGTCGGTGGTGGTGTCGGCCTGGCCGCCCTCGCTGTAGGAATAGGTGATGGCGATGCGGTTCTCGACGATCCAGCCGTCGCAGGCGTCGGCGAACTCGTAGGACATGGTGCCGTTGGCGCCGACGATGCCGCTGCCCGGCCGGGTGGTGGCCAGGCTCATGGTGTAGACGGCGCGGTGGGTGGCCAGCCCCGAACCGGCGCCGGCCGCCCAGGCGGTGGCGCCCGCAAGCCCGATCGCCGCCGCCGCCGCAAACGCCGCAACCGAAGCCCGCGTCATTCCATCCTCCACCGAGAGCCAAAGGGCGCCATTATACATTCTGTTCCGCCGGCCACCAGGGGGTCGCGGGCGGGCTTTCGGGACAATCCCTTTCGGAGGGGGGCGATCCTGCCGGGTGCCCGGCAATTCCTGCCCGGCACCGGCATTTCCTGCCTAAGGGAATGGGGCCGCAAACGAACCATTGCAAGGGGTTGGCGGGTGGCGCGAAGCTTGCAGCGGACAGCTTGGGGGAGTGACTGCGCCTCGACGGAGACCTCGATGACGATCGACTTCGGATTCGACGAAAGGGATGCCAGGCCCCGTTGCGCCACCTGGGCGGCCCAATTGCCGCGATTGGCAGCCGCGTCGCCGCCGACTTTCGCCGTGCCCAATCTGCCGACCGCGCTGGAACTCGCCGTGCTGGTCCGCGAACTGTTCCGGGAGGGTACCTTGACCTTCGAACAATTATGCGCCCTTGCCGGGCTGCCCGATCTCGCGCCGCTGCTGTCCGATTTGTTGGCGGCGGCGCCGATGACGCGCAAGCTGATGGCGGCCGAGTGATGCGCGCCGCCATCCTTCTGCGCCGCGAGCCGCTGCTGGCGCTGCCGCCGCCGCGCCGGTCCGTGCCGGCCATCGTCGACGACGATGCCGATCCCGATCTCCGCGACGTGTCGCCCAGACGCTTTGCCGAATTCACCCATGAACTCTACATTGGCGGCACGCTGAGCTGGGACGAGTACCAACTCGTCGGTTTTCCCAGCGAACTCGACCCGCGCTGGGAATCCACCATCGGGGCGCTGACCGGCGAGAAGGCGGAACCCGATCGCCCCCGCGACATGTTCGCGGAATGGGAGCGCCGCCTTCAGTTCATGCGCCGCTATCAGTCCGGCGACCCGGCGACGGTGGTGGCGGAGCAGGTGCTGGCGGTGCTCGCGCGCTTCGCTTCGCAGTGGCCGGAGGAGCATGTGCTCGCGGTTTGAGTTGAACGCGTCGCCCAGGGAGGTCGCCGCCCGCTTCGGACTGGCGCTGCCGCCGCCGATGCCCAACCGTGCCGAGATCCGTCCCACCGATCTGGCCCTGGCGATCGGCGCCGATGGCGCCCGGCTGCTGCGCTGGGGACTGGCGGTGGAATGGGGCAAGCGGCCGCTGATCAACGCGCGCGCCGAGACGCTGGCGCGCCGCCGGTCGTTCAAGGGATTGCTGGGGACACGGGTGCTGATCCCCGCCTCGGCGTGGTGGGAGTGGCGCCCCGCGGTTGACGGCGCCAAAATCAAGGTGCGGCTGCGGCCGGCGGAAGCCGGCCTGTTCGCGCTGGCCGGCCTAGCCGACGGCGACCGCTTCACCATCGCCACCTGCGCCGCCGCGCCGGACATCGCCGCCATCCACGACCGCATGCCGGCGGTGCTGCCCCGGGATTCCGAGGCCTGGTGGATCGATCCGGCGCTCCCCTTCGCCGCGGTGGCGGCGGCGCTGGCGCCCTATGCGCCGCCGCTCGATGCGGCTGACGACTCGCCCTCCCAGGGCGATCTGTTCGGTTAATCCTCCGCCGGCACCGGGCGCTTGGTGCCGTCCTCGTCGACGGCGACGTAGGTGAAGATAGCGCTGGTCACCCGGAACTGGTCGTGGTTGATGTCGTGGCGCCGCACCCAGGCCTCCACCCGCACCGCCAGCGAGGTGCGGCCCAGGCGGACGACGTCGGAATAGCAGCTGACCTCGTCGCCGACGAACACCGGCTTGTGGAACTCCATCGCCTCGACCGCCACCGTCGACACCCGGCCGCGGGCGCGCTGGATGGCGTGCATGCCGCCGGCCAAGTCCATCTGGCTCATCAGCCAGCCGCCGAAGATGTGGCCGTAATGATTGGTGTCGGCCGGCATGGCGATGGTGCGGATGGACAGGCGGCCCTTTGGCGCGGCGGCGGTCTCGATAATTTCGGCCATGTCCTTGTCCTGACTACATCTTGTGGTGCGCCTACGGTCGGCCACAGCATCATCTTGCCTGGAGGCGCATGGCCTCTATAATGCCCCCCATGTCCGATCTGTTCCAGCAGCTTGCACCCAAGGGAAACGCCTATTCCGCCAAGGACATCGAGGTCCTGGAGGGGCTGGAGCCGGTGCGCCGCCGGCCCGGCATGTATATCGGCGGCACCGACGATCGGGCGCTGCATCACCTGGCCGCCGAGGTCCTGGACAACGCCATGGACGAGGCGGTGGCCGGCTACGCCACCCAGATCGACCTGGAACTGATGGCCGACGGCACCGCCCTGGTGCGCGACAACGGCCGCGGCATCCCCGTCGACCCGCATCCCAAGTTCCCCGACAAGAGCGCGCTGGAGGTGATCCTCACTACCCTGCATTCGGGCGGCAAGTTCGGCGGCGACGCCTACAAGGTGGCCGGCGGCCTGCACGGGGTGGGGGTGAGCGTGGTCAACGCCCTGTCCGACCGCCTTACCGTCGAGGTGGCGCGCGAGCGCATGCTCCATCGCCAGAGCTTCGCCCGCGGGTTGCCGCTGGGGCCGGTCGAGCAGGTGGGGGCGGTGCAGAACCGCCGCGGCACGAGCGTGGCCTTCCACCCCGACCCCCAGATCTTCGGCGATCGCGCCCGCTTCCGCCCGTCCACCCTCTACCGGATGGCGCGCTCCAAGGCCTACCTGTTCCGCGGCGTCAAGATCCGCTGGAAATGCGATCCTTTGCTGCTCGACGACGGCGAGGTTCCCGCCGAGGACATGCTGCACTTCCCCAACGGCCTGGTCGATTTCCTCGAGGCGGTGGTGGGCGGGCGGCCGCTGACCACGCGCGGCTTCTTCGCCGGCATGGCGCCGCTGCCCGACGACATGGGGCAGGTGGAATGGGCGGTGGCGTGGACCGATGACGACGAGGACGGCTTCGTCAACACCTACTGCAACACCGTGCCCACCCCCGAGGGCGGCACCCACGAGGCCGGCCTGCGCAATGCGCTGACGCGCAGCCTGCGCGCATACGGCGAGCTGGTGGGCAACAAGAAGGCGGCGGCGGTGTCGTCCGAGGACGTGATGGGCGGCGCCTCGGTGCTGCTGTCGCTGTTCCTCAAGGATCCGCAATTCCAGGGCCAGACCAAGGAGAAGCTGTCCAGCCCCGAGGCCACCCGGCTGGTCGAGGGCGCGGTCAAGGACCACTTCGACCATTGGCTGTCGGGCGATTCCGAGAGCGGCAAGGCGCTGCTGGCCCGCGTGCTGGAGCGCGCCGACGAGCGCCAGAAGCGGAAGCTGGCCAAGGAGACCAGCCGCAAGTCGCCGACCAAGCGGCTGCGCCTGCCGGGCAAGCTGTCCGACTGTACCCGCCAGACCAATGTCGGCACCGAGGTGTTCCTGGTCGAGGGCGATTCGGCCGGCGGCTCGGCCAAGCAGGGCCGCAATCGCGAAACCCAGGCGGTGCTGCCGCTTCGGGGCAAGATCCTCAACGTCGCCTCGGCGACCACCGACAAGATGCGCCAGAACCAGGAGATCAAGGACCTGATCGAGGCGCTGGGCTGCGGCACGCGCGACGGCTACGAGGACGACAAGCTGCGTTACGAGCGGGTGGTGATCATGACCGACGCCGACGTCGACGGCGCCCACATCGCATCGCTGCTGATGACGTTCTTCTACCAGGAGATGCCCAATCTCATCCACAACGGCCACCTGTTCCTGGCGATGCCGCCGCTCTATCGCCTCAGCCACGGCCAATTGGTGGCCTATGCCCGGGACGACGCCCACAAGGCGGAACTGATGGCCGGGCCCTTCGTCCACAAGAAGAACGTCGAGATCAGCCGCTTCAAGGGCCTGGGCGAGATGCCGCCGTCGCAGCTGAAGGAAACCACCATGGATCCGGCCAAGCGCACGCTGATCCGGGTGACCCTGCCCGCCGGCCGCACCGAGGAGGACCATGAGGAGGCCAAGGAGGTCGCCCAACTGGTCGAAACCCTGATGGGCCGCAAGCCGGAACTGCGCTTCCACTACATCCAGAAGCACGCGCGGTTCGTCCGCGACCTGGATGTGTGATGCTGTGATGCCGGCTTGTCGTGCGGGTTCATTTCCATGAGGCGTCCGTATGTGATGCGTGATCCCGACACCCGCGCCGCCCTCTTCAGCTGACCCCGCAGGTCGGCGCAACGGCCGACAAATCCAGCAAGCGCTTCGGGATACTCGAATGTCTGATGTCGAAAGGGTTGGGTCGCCCATGTATGATGATGCCACCCAGGAGGCAACATTTGGCGGTGCGTGCGATGGCTCTGTTTTCGAAGCCGATAGATTCCTCCCTGGCGATTCGGCAAGCCCTCTTCGACGCCACGGTGGACGCGATCATGGTGCTGGCCGACGGCCGCATCATCGAGTGTAACGACGCGCTCGTCCGCATGTTCGGCCACGCCAGCAAGCAGGCCATGTGCAACGTCAACCCGGGAACCTTGTCCCCGCCCAAGCAGCCGGATGGCCAGGGTTCAGCCGAGAAGGCGTCGGCACTAATGGCCGAGGCTGCGCGCAGTGGGCACAGCCGCTTCGAGTGGGTGCACCGGCGCGCCGACGGCAGCGACATCCCTGTGCTGGTCACCTTGACCCTGACGTCCGTCGGCGAGCGCAAGATCATCTTCGCGACGTTGTCGGACCTGAGCGAGATCTTCAAGTCGCGCGAAGCGCGAAGCAAGGCGATGCAATCCCTGACCAGCGCCTTCGATCGAGCGGTGACCCAAGGCATGGATACGGTCGCGGTGGCATCCACCGGGTTGGAATCCACCGCGCAGTCGATGGCGGCCAATGCAGACCGGACCAGCCACCAGGCCAGTGGCCTCGCTGCCGCCACCGAGCAAGCCTCCGCCAGCGTTCAGTCGGTCGCCAGCGCGGCCGAGGAACTGTCGGCCTCGATCAAGGAAATCAGCCGCCAGGTCGAGCAATCGAGCGCCATCTCCCGCACCGCTTCGGAGGAGGCGAACCGGACAAATGCGACGGTGCAGGGCTTGGCCCAAAGCTCCACCCGCATCGGCGAGGTGGTGAAGCTGATCAACGACATCGCCAGCCAAACCAACTTATTGGCGCTGAACGCGACGATTGAGGCGGCGCGAGCAGGGGACGCAGGCAAAGGCTTCGCCGTCGTCGCCAACGAGGTCAAGAGTCTGGCGAATCAAACGGCCAGGGCCACCGACGAGATCAGTGCCCAAATTGGCGCCGTGCAAGCTGCCACTCGGGAGGCGGTATCGGCCATCGCGGGGATCGTCGGCCGTATCGGGGAAATCAACCAGATCGCCGGCGCCATCGCGTCCGCAGTCGAAGCGCAGTCGGCGGCGACGGCGGAAATCGCGCGGAACGTTCAGCAGGCGGCGACGGGAACGGGGCAGGTATCGGCGAACATCGGGGCGGTCACCCTGGCGGCGGCGGAAACCGGTTCGGCGGCGGCTGACGTGCTGACCTCGGCGCGCGCGCTATCGCGCCAAGCCGCAGATTTGAAGGGCGTTGTCGGCACGTTCCTGAACGACGTCAGAACCGTCTGAGCGGAGCGCCGGATCGGCCGGACTTACGGACCTACCACTCCGGCTAATTATTTCGTGGTGGCAGCGGCCACGAAGAATGTGCTGCCGGCGGCAACATTGGTGTACGACGAGGCGAACGTCAGGCTCGCCAGATTGGAGACTGGCGAGGCCGAACTGCGCGATTGGCTCTGCGCGCGGGAATTACCGCCACCGAGGAGGTGATTGGCGTCCGGTTCTACGGCAAGGTCATCACCGTCCTGACGGCGGATTTCTCCGACGATCACGAGGAAGGCGACATCGAAGGTCGGAGGACGCCGCGTTTCCGCGAGTGGAGCGGGGGAACGTAAATGGGCTATGTCAATCGACTGAAAATATTGCGGCGCGACTCATTGTCCTGCGAATTACGCTGGTCACCCGCGCGAGTCAGGGAAATCAGGTCCAGGTTGTCCGGCCAATTGAACCCGCTCGCGGATCAACCATTCCTATCCCGCCGAATGGAATCGATGCTCCACGGCCCGCCTCCGGCGACGGCGAGGCAGAGGAATACGAAGCAGTATAGGATCGCCGCGTCGCCCCCGTTCAACGCGGGGAAGAAGCTCTTCGGCGCGTGGACCATGAAATAGGCCACGGCCATGTCGCCGGCGAGGATGAAGGCGACAGGTCGCGTGAACAGGCCGACCACGAGCAGCGCCCCCCCGACCAGTTCGAGCCCGCCTTGCACGCCGAGGAGCGACACCAGTTCGGGGCCGGGTCCCGCCGATGGCGGGAAGCCGAGCAGCTTCTGCGTCCCGTGCTCGAGGAAGAGCAGGGCGGACGCGATCCGCAGGACCGATACCATGCGGGGTGTCCAAACGGCGAAGTTCGCTGAAGCGGCCATGGGGGAGGCTCCCTTTCCGACGGCGCCCGGTCAACCCGTCCCCGCCATCCGGCTCAGTTCGCGGCGCAGGTCGGCGGGCTGGAGCGGCTTGTGCAGGACGGTCAATCCGGTGGCCCGGATTTCGTCGAGGCATTGCGGGTCGGTCTCGCCGGTGAGCAGCAACGAAGGGATGGCGGTGCCGACCGAGTCCACCAGGCGGTGGATCGCCTGGACGCCGTTCAGGCCGCCCTGCAGGCGATAGTCGGCGATGATGACGTCGGGACGCCTGCCGCCGAGGCCCCGCGCCACCGTGCCGTCGTCCGCTCCGGCCAGCACGTCGACGCCCCAATCCGCTAATTGCTTCGCAAGGCACTGCCGCACCGTCTCCTCGTCCTCGATCAGCGCGACGCAGGCGGGTAGGCCGCCGGGGCGCTGGGGATATGCCTCCGGCGTGGGGAGGCTCGGGGCGAAGACCCGGGGAACCAGCACCGCGAACCGTGTGCCGCGCCCGACGACGCTGTCGAGCGAGATTCGGTATCCCAGCAGCTGCGACAGCTTGTGGACGATGGACAAGCCCAGGCCCAGCCCCTTGGCGGAGGCCTGCTCGGGATTGTCGATCTGGTGGAATTCCTCGAAGACAGCCTTCAATTCCGCCTCGGGTATGCCGATGCCGGTGTCGAGGACCTCGATGCCGACGGCATCCCCGCGGCGCCGGCAGCCGACGACGATGCCGCCGCGGCTGGTGTATTTGATCGCGTTCTCGACCAGGTTGCGCAGGACCCGGTCGAGCAGTGCGACGTCGGTGCTGATCCACAGCGACGTCGGCACCACCCGCAGCCGCAGCGCCTTGCGCCGGGCCTGCGGCTCGTACTCGCTGGCGATTTGGGCGAACAGCGGCTGCAGTGGATGGTCGGCGATCCGCGGGCTGACGCGGCCGGCGTCGAGGCGCGAGATGTCGAGCAGGCCGTCCAGCAGCGCCTTAAGCGACCGGATGGCCCCCTCGATGTGGCCGATGATCGCCTGTTCCTTGGGATCGTGCGGGCGCCCCGCCAGGGAGGCCGAGAACAGCATCAGGCTTTGGACCGGCTGGCGCAGGTCGTGGCTGGCGGCCGCCAGGAACGAGGACTTGTGGCGGCTGGCCTCCTCGGCCCGCCGCCTGGCGGCGACGAGTTCGGCCTCCAGCCGCTTCTGCGCGGTTATGTCGATGTTGATGCCGACCATCCGCAAGGGCCGGCCGTCGTCCGCGAACGTGGTCCTGCCGATCGAGGCGAGCCAGCGCACCGTATCCGCGCCGGTCGGCACCCTGTATTCCAGCCGATGGGTCGCATGCCGCGCCGAAACTTCGCTGGCGCCGGCGGCCTTGACCCGCTCGCAGTCCTCGGGATGTATGATGGCCAGCCAGGCGCCGCTCGTCGTGATCGCGTCCGGGGTGCCGACGGCGAGCAACCGGGCGCTCTCCTGCGAAATGGTGACGACGTCGTCGACGACGTCCCACGCCCACCAGCCCGCATCGGCCGCTTCCATGGCGATGGACAGCATCTCCCTGGCCTGGTTCGCCGCCCGCTCGGCATCGAGGCGCGCCGCCTGGTGCTCTTCCCGTCCGGCGACCGCTTCGGCCATTTCGGTGAACGCCGTGAACAGGTCCTGGAACTCGCCGCTGCGTGGCGCGATCGGACGCGCCGAATAGTCGCCCCTGCCCCAGCGCAGGGCGGCGGCGCGAATGCTGGCCAGCGGCCGGTGAATCATCCGGCGGTAGGCGAAGGTGGCCAGCGCCAGGGCGGCGACCAGGTCGACGGCCATCAGCCCGATGCCGGTGAGGGCGGTGTCACGGGCGCCGGAAAACATGGCGCGGCGGTCCAGCCCCACCGAGACGAACAGGCGGGGCGCTCCCGCCGCCAGCGGCGAATAGGCGACCAACCGGTCGATTCCGTCCGCATCGTGGACCTCGATGGTGCCGCGGTCCCGGGCGTCGAGCAGGGCGCGCCGGTGTTCCTCCATCATCTGGCCGGGCTGGCGCAACCGCGGTTCGCAGACCAGGATCACGCCGTTGCTGTCGGCCAAGGTCACCAGGCTGCCGTGCGGCAGCGCCGCGGTGGTCATGGCCTTGGCGAGCGTGTCGGCTTCGATGACGGCGATCACGGCGCCGTCGATGGCGCCGTCGCTATTGCGGTAGGCGAGGGCGAAGGGAAGGCCGGAACGCTGGTTGGTGCGGCCCGTGATGTGCGCCCCGATGACGAAGCCGCCGGTTGCCAAGGCTTCCCGCACATGGGGCCGGTCGCTGAGCATGAGGCCGAGGCTGCCGGGCTGGCTGGCGCACCACACCACGCCGTTGCGGTCGGTGATCGTGAACGCTTCCGGGATCATGCCGCCGGCAGATACGCGCTGGAGCAGAGTATTGCAGGCCGGTTTGTCCTGCCCGCGCACGGCCATGGTCTCGCTGACGACTTTCATCATCTGGCGCGTGCCTTCGATCATGCGGTCCAATTCGCCCTCTACCAGCGCCAGCGTCCGCAACGCACTCTCCTGCGTCGCGCGCTCGCTGGCCGAGCGCAATTCCGCCCGCTGGTAGGCTTGGATCGCCAGCGCGGGAAGCAGGGCCAGGCACACCAGAATGAGAATCCGGGCGAGAAGGGTCATCGCAATCGCCGTTCCAGGGCCGTCACGGCTTCATGATGTCATGTCTATTTCTGCGCTGCACAACGCCCATGTCTGGCTATTTCCGCCGATATACCGCATTGGTCGGAGCGCGGCGGCACCGAAAGCTATCGCCTCGGTATTTCACCTGATACCATGCGCCCCGCCCTTGCGCGACAATGCGGCGGTCCACCCGCATGGCGGGAGGGATTGGGGAAGGATGGGTTTGGCGGGCATGCAAAGTGACAATGGCGGACGGTCGTCGCGCCGGGCGGGAGCGTTCGGCTGATGGCCAACGATAACAACGCCCGGTTTCTCGCTTTCATAAAGCAGATCGAACAGACGCCGATCGGCTATAAGGGGCTGCATTGCCACATCAGCAACGCCCCAAAGCAATTGCGCACGCGTGACAACCTGACGAAGGCCATCCAGGTTCTCAACGAGCTCAACAACAATACCATAATCGGCAAGATATTCTTGCTAAACAACTACGACATCGTCTATGTCGCCTACAATGTTCTGCCGGGAACATTGCGCGGGGCGGCCGGCAAGATCCACATGATCTTCGGCGGCACGGCGCTCGAATCGAAGAATTGCTACGGCAGTACGGATTTCTACACCGTCCTCGACCTGGCGGCCAACGTCGCCCGCCTGCGCGAGTTCGCCGAGGCCGCCGCCGGCATGGCCGACGCCGCCGACGCCGCCGCCAACGGCCGCCACATCGACGGCCGGCTGCTGACGGTGATCAAGTCCAAGATCCAGGTCACCGACCTGTCGGCGATGGTGCTCAACCAGCCGGTCTATGCGGTCGACGCCTCGCGCAAGATCGTGCCGGTGTTCCACGAACTCTACGTATCGATCAAGGTGCTGGAGGAGGCGTTCTGCCCGGGCGTCAGCCTGACCGCCAGCCGCTGGCTGTTCAACGACCTCACCGAGGACCTGGACGCCGCGGTGCTGCGCATCCTGTCGCGCTCGTCCGAACTGGTGAAGAAGCGCTTCAGCCTGAACCTCAACGTCTCGTCGCTGGCTTCGGAGGCGTTCACCAGTTTCGACGCGGCGTTGACCCCCGAACAGCGCGCCAACATCGTCATCGAGGTCCATCGCAACGACCTGATCGCCAACTTTTCCCAGTTCATGAAACTGGCGCCGGCTTTGGTCGCCAAGAACTATTCGCTGTGCCTGGATGCCCTCGACACGGAACTGCTGCCTCATCTCGATCTCAAGGGGCTGCACTGCCGGTTCGCCAAGGTGTTCTGGTCGGGCGCCACCGGCCTGGCCGCCGACATGCTGAAGGCGAACCTGGCCGAGCGGGTGGCGCGGAAGGAGGGGGTGACCTACATCCTCGCCCGCTGCGACAACGCCGACGCGGTCAGGCTGGCGCGGGCGGTGGGAATCGACCTGCTGCAGGGCAAGATCATCGACCACATGGTCAAGCACAACATCCCATTCTAGTGGTCCGACGCAAACAAAAATTCACCATTTCCCCCTCACCTCATGTGTGGACAGCCATGTGCGCACGGGCATGACGATCAACGGGGCGAGGTGTGCCCTTTGAATAAATTTGTGCACTAGTGCTCTGACCCAGGCGCTTGCTTTCCAAGCGTCTAAATAAGCCGGCCCTTAGCCATCCCCTCATTTATACATCTTGATGATTTACGTCATCAAAGAAGAAGACGTCATGGCCGTGCTTGTCACGGCCATCCACGCCGTTGTGCCAGGCAAATGCGCCGGATATCCGATCAAACGCCGGTGCGGAAGGCCACAAACCGTGCGGTTTGACCGGCGTGGATCCCCGGGACAAGCCCGGGGATGACGAATGGGCGATCTTAGAATGGTAATTTGCTACCTGTTGGTGGGAAAAATGAGGGGATCCCTGAGAAGCCGGCCCGCTTGACCGTTTCCTTGTTCAGCCACAAACGGCAGGTTTTGGCACACCGGCGGTTTGCACCACCTGAATGAGTCGGCGCTCCAGGGGGTTGAATCGCCGGCCATTTCCCCCGCAATTTATCGCCCGATAAATATAAGGCTTTGCTGATATTTACGGTGGAAACCCTAGGCAAGGCATGGTAATTTTATTACCAATGATTTCATTGGGAGGCAGCCATGCCGCACACAATTCGGGCAAAGCTCATTGCGCTCGCTTTTGCGGTCACGTTGACCATCGCCGGTGTGGTGATCGGTTGGTGGAGCGCCTTCAATGCGCTGAAGGTCAATGGGCCGGTCTACGCTGAAATCGTCCAGGTCAAGGACCTGGTCGCCGACATCCTGCCGCCGCCCGAATACGTCCTCGAATCCTATCTGGTCGCGGCCATTGCGCTGGACGCCGAGCCGGCCGTCGTCGCCAAGCTTCGCGCCCGCATGGACCAACTGGAGAAGGACTATGTCGACCGGCACAAGTACTGGTCGGACGCTCATCTCGACGCGACGGTGGCGGACGGCCTGCTGAAGACGTCTTACCAGCCTGCCCTGCGTTTCTACGAAATCGTCGACAAGGCATATTTTCCCGCCCTGGCGCAGGGCAACGCCGCCGCCGCCCGCGCCGCCTTCGCCGAAATGACCGCGCAATACGAGGCGCATCGCGCCGCCATCGACGACGTGGTCGCCGCTTCGGACAAGCTCGGCAAGGCGACCGAGGATGGCGCCGCCGCCAGCGAAGCGAAATACAAGGCCGTGGTGATGTCCGTGACCGTGGCGCTGACGGTGCTGGTCCTGGGGGTGGTGGGGGCGGTGATCCGCGCCATCACCAAGCCGGTTGCCGGCACCATTGCCGTGATGCAGCGCCTGGCCGCAGGCGACACCTCGGTCGAGGTGTTCGGCACCGAGCGCAAGGACGAGATCGGCGCCATCGCCAAGTCGGTGGCCGTGTTCAAGGAAAACGCGATCGAAAGAGGCCGCATGCGGCAGGAGCAGGCGGAGGCCAAGGACCGCGCCGAGGCCGAGCGCAAGGCGGGCATGCGGGGGCTGGCCGACAGCTTCGAGGGCAGCGTGCTCGACGTCGTCAACGCCGTCGGTACCGAATCGACACAATTGGAAGGCTCGGCCGAGAGCTTGAGCGCCCTTGCCGGCCAGGTTCTCGCCCAGGCCAATTCCGTCGCCGCGGCGTCGCATCAGGCCGCGGCCAACGTCCAGACCGTCGCCGCCGCAACCGAGGAACTGTCGGCCTCGGTCCACGAGATCGGACGCCAGGTGGGGCAGGCGGCCGACGTCTCCAAGGCCGCGGTGGAGGAGGCCGCGCAAACCGATGCGATCGTTCGCGGCCTGGCCGAAACGGCGCAGCGAATCGGAGAAATCGTCAATCTGATCAACGATATCGCTGCCCAGACCAACCTGCTGGCGTTGAACGCCACCATCGAAGCGGCGCGCGCCGGCGAAGCGGGAAAAGGCTTCGCCGTGGTCGCCGGCGAGGTCAAGAACCTGGCCAGCCAGACGGCCAAGGCCACCGACGAGATCGCCCAGCAGATCGGCGCGGTCCAGGGGGAGACCGGACGGGCTGCCAGCGCCATCCAGCATGTCGGCCACACCATCGGCCGCATCAACGACATCGCCGGCGCCATCGCCGCAGCGGTCGAGCAGCAGAACGCCGCGACGCGTGAAATCGCTCGCAATGTCGAGGAAGCGGCGCGCGGAACCCAGGAGGTATCCAACAATATCGACGGCGTGCGCAGCGCCGCCGACGAAGCCGGCGGTGCGGCGACCGGCGTCCTCGACGTGGCGCGCCGGCTCCACACCAACTCGGGCCACCTCAAGGGCGCGGTCGGCGCGTTCCTGCGGGAAGTGCGGACCGGCTGAACTGCGGCTCGTCCGCAAGGGAACGTCAAATATTCCGAGGAATACCCACGACGATTCCGCAGTGTTTCAGATTTGTATCGTTCTGGAACATGTATAATTAAGGTAAATACACGTTGACCCTGCGCGGGGTCCAATAATATCCTCCGCATATTGGTGGGATTGGGCTGTGCGTGCTGGATAACACTAGAATCCGGTACAATTGTGTGCTTGCCGGTGCCGTGATGCGGCTGGCGCACAAAGGGGGGGACGATGGGCGTGCAAAAAACACCGGCGGATTCCGTCTGGAGCCGGCTGAATCTTCCGCAGCGTTTCATGATCGTGGTCGGAATCGGCGTCGTAATGCTTTCGGCGGTGGTGGTCCTGTCGATAACCCGCTACGAAGAGGGGGTGATGGAGCGCAAGCTGCACGACCTCAGCGCCACCGAGATCAGTTCGATCCGCGCCCTCATCGCCAACGTCATGGTTGGACGGCGGGCCGACACCCAGAATATCGGCGTGACCGTTTTCAACAAATGGTTCGAGAGTCGGAACGTCGAATATCCCGGCAAGCTGTGGAGCGTGTGGAGCCCCAAGGTCGCCGCCTATATGCATGAAACCAAACCGGACCGCGCGCCCAAGGAAGCCGTCGACGACATCGATCGCGAAGCGATGGCCACGGGCAAGCCGGTGATGCGGATGGTGAACGGCTTCTATCGCTATTCGGTGCCGGTGGTGCAGGGGGTGACCGAAGAGACCAAGGCAGCCGCCTGCCGCGCCTGCCACAGCGCCATGGGATTGGAGGAGGGCGAGGTGGTCGCCGTGCTCTCCAGCTCGCTCTCGGCCGAGGAAAGCCGCAAGGAGCTGATGTCGATGGTCATCGCCTTGGGCGTCGGCGGCGTGGTCGCCGCGGCGGTGGCGGTGCTCGGGGTGCGGTTGTTGCTGGGGCGGATGATCACCGCACCGGTGGGCGGCATCATCCGCGTGATGCAGCGCCTGGCCGACGGGGACACCGCGGTTGAGGTGACCGGCGGCGGGCGCCACGACGAGATCGGCGCCATCGCCCGCGCCGTCGAGACATTCAAGACCAACGCGGTCGAGAAAATCCGGGTGGAAGCCGCCGCCAAGGCAGCGGAACTGCGGGCGGAACAGGACCGCGCCGATACCACCAACCGGATGGCCGATGATTTCGATATGTCGGTCCACACCAAGGTCGCCGCGGTGAACAGCGCGACATCCGGCATCGGCGCCACCGCCCAGGGCATGGCCGACCGCCTGCAGCGCAGCAGCAGCCACACCCTCGATGTGGGCGAGGCTGCCAGGATCAGCACCGACCGCGCCGCCGCAGCCGCCGAGGCGACCCAGCAACTCGCCCTCGCTGTGGACGAAATCGCCAAGCAGGTCGCCCAGTCCGCCAACATCGCCCAGCAGGCGGTGGCGGAAGTCAATGCGACGGCCGAGCGGATGACGGGATTGGCCAATTCCGTTCATTCGATCGACGAGATCGTCCACCTGATCAACGACATCGCCGCCCAGACCAACCTTCTGGCCCTGAACGCCACCATCGAGGCGGCACGCGCCGGCGAGGCCGGCAAAGGCTTCGCGGTCGTCGCCAATGAGGTCAAGAACCTGGCCAACCAGACCGCCCGCGCCACCGACGACATCGCCCGCCAGGTGGCGGAGGTGCAGGAGTCGTCGCACGCCATGGCCGCCAGCATCACCGGCGTGGTCGAGACCATCCGCTCGCTGGACGAGATTTCCTCGGCGATCGCCGGGGCGGTGCAGGAACAGGAGGCGTCGACCCGAGAAATCGCCAGCAACATCGGCGAGGTGGCGAACCAGTCGGACGCGGTATCCCGCACGGTGGCGGAACTGGCCAAGGCCTCGGCCCGCACCTGCGCCGGCACCGTCCGGGTGATCTGGAGCGCCAACAGCCTGACCCAGGTGGTCGAGGAACTCACCGGCGAGACGGAGGGCTTCCTGGTCCGCGTGCGGCAGTAGCGGCTGGGGCAAATCAAAGGTTCGCTGGTATCACTTCCTGCCGCCGCCCCAGGCCTTCATCTCCGCCAGCCACAGGCCGGCGGGAACCTGGGCGTTGGCGAGGTCGATGTCGTCGCCGGTGATGGCGATGCGCAACGTTCCCGACGCCAGCGGCACTTCCAGCTGGCGTTGGCGGCTGTCGTCCAGCCGGGCCACCGGCCGCGTCATCGAGATCGAACCGCGCAGGAAGCGCCCGCGGGAGGGGTCCTGGGCGGCCAGCAGCAGGCGGCGGATCGGCCGCTGCGACGAGGCGAAGGTGATTACCGCGACGCTGCCCGACGGCATGTCGTCGTCGGCCTGGGCCAGGGCGACGTAGCGCCGCCGCTCACCCTCGGTGCTGAAGGCGGCAAGCGGCACATCGGCATCGAAGAGCCAGTGGCCGTCGACCAGCGAATAGGCGCTGCGGCGGCTGCCGGCATGCTCGACCATCAGCATGCCGTCGGGGTCGAGGTTGGCGGCGCGCCCCGGCACCACCACCGTGTAGAGCGGCGGCTGGCGCAGGTCCTTAGCCTCGTCGATCGGCCAGGCGTCCAGGCGGACCCGGCCCTCGCCGATTGCCGCGGAGAACTCGGCCGAGATCACCTCAAGGCGCATCAGCAGCCGGCGCGGCCGCGGATCGGTGGGCATCAGCACCGAAAGCGGGGTGAAGCCGATGTTGGTCGCCCGGCCCGCCATCCGTCCATCCTGGTCGCGGACGGCGAAGTAGGACTGGCCCGACAGCACCGTCCACGGCGGGCCGCGGAGCCACCACCCGGCCAACGCCACCCCTCCCAGCACCGGCAGGGTGGCGAGAAGGACGAAGCCGGCAAAGGCGAATCCGGCGAAGAAGGTCCATGACAGGCGCATCGCGCCGAACTTACGACGACCGCGCCATCGCCGCAATGGCCTGCCTAGCGGCGGTGGCCCTCCCTGCCCTATTTGCCACCGTTGGCGACGGTTATCCGCGGCGTCGGCCGCCGACGGAGTCGAAACGGCGACCGTTCAATGATGAAAGCCCTCCGGCCGCAGGGGCTGGAATCAATTTTCCTATCGCCGAAGTATGGCCGTTCATCACTTGTTAACAAGTGCCTTCTCTAATCGGAGCAACTGGCGTATAATTATTCAAGATAAGAAGACGAATAAAATTTTATATAAAACTTGCGCTACTTTATTCGCGCGGCGACTTGCCCGGATACTTCCTCCATAGGACATCCGACCATGCCGATGCCAGACGACAACAAGCTGTTGTACGACAGCCTCATCGCCAAGATCGACGTTCAGCTCGATGAGGGCGCTTTGCTGCGGGCCATGGGCCAGATCCTGCGGACCCTGCTGCGCCGCAAGGGCGACGCCGAGTTCCGCCTGGCGGTGCAGGACGCCTTCACCGACGGCATCTTCGGGCGGCCGATCGCCGAACAGCGGCGCCTGGCGCATCAGGTGGTCGCCCTGGTGATCGAGAAGCGCCCCGAGATCGCCCTCGCCTGGCAGCAATTGCATGGCGCCGACGAGGCCGCTGCGCCGCTGCGCCGCGTCTCCGACCAGACGCCGCCGGCGCCGAAGCCGGCGCCGCCGGCCGCGCCGCCGGCCCCGCCCTACGAATTCGCCTCGAGCGAGGCGCTGGTGCGCGAATACGTCGCCGGGGTGCTGCAACAGCGCCTCGATATCTTCCGGGTCAAGCCGGCGGGGTTCCCGGGCATGGCCTATTGCCATGAAATGCCGTTCTTCCTGTTCGCGCCCGAGTTCGGGCCGGTCCTGAAGGCCTTCGTCTGCGGGCCGATGCTCGAGGCCTGCCGCATCGGGCTGGAGCGCCGGGTCTATCGCCATGCCGGCCGCCGGGTGCTTGCCGATGCCGAGAAGCGCAAGGCCTTCCTGGCCGAAAAGCGGCCGGACATGTGGAAGATCGTCATCGCCAAACTGTCCAAGCTGGCCGCCGCCCAGAAGAACGCCGAGGCCAAGCTGGCGCTGGCCGCCCAAACCAAGGAAAAGGAGGGCGATCCGGCTGAATACCGGATCGTCATGGTGCCGGTCCGCCGGCCCAAGACCTACCGCATCTTCGGCATCGGCTTCTCGCTGGGCAGCGAGGCGGCCACCAAGCGGGTCAGGATGCGGGTCAAGTCGCCGAGCGAACTGGAGAAGAACGAAGAATTCGCCCTGGCGATGTTGGGCCGCTTCCGCGACATCGCCGCCGGCCACGGCCTCGACCTGCCCGCCGCCGCCGACTTCCAGTTCCTGCGCACCCTGTTCGAGTTCGACGCCAAGCGCTATATCCACGCCCTGAAGGAATTCGACGCCCTCGCCGGGCAGAAATCGACCACGCGGACCTACCTGTTCGAGCGGCTGGCCTTCGTCGACAAGAACTACACCAACCACCTGTCCGACCTGCTGGTGCTGAAGCTGTTCTACGAGCACGCCGACGGCCGCTTCGGCTTCCAGGAGATCTACGACATCTGCGTCGGCACCGCGCTGAACCAGAGCGCGGTGGCCAGCCAGCGGCCGTTCGTCCAGGCCGAGGTGGCCCGCCGGCCGCGCGAACTGGCCTTCCAGTTGCGCGAGTGCCTGCGGCGGCGGCTGCCGCGCGAGCAGGTGATGGCGGCGGCCGGCATGCTGCTGCAGGTCTGGGAGATCATGGCCAAGGTGCGCTTCCGCGATGATCTCTGCGCCGCCCTGACGGTGCTGGGGGCCTTCCCGCTGGCCTTCGCCGGCGACGACTGCGAACTCCAGTTCACCGCCATCGGCGAGGCGATGCGCAAGGCGCTGTGCGCCCGGACGCTGGACGCCGATACCTGCCTGGCCAAGCTCGACGAGCTTTATCGCACCGTGACGCAGCCGAAACCCGCGGCGGTCCCGGCGCTGCCGGCGGCGGCGCATCTGCCGGTGGCCGCCAAAACCCAGGCGGTGGCGGTCCGGCCGGCGTGACCGGTTATCATTCCGGTCGCGGGTTCGGCAGGGCGCGCTCGGCCTCGGCCTCGAGGCGGCGATGGTGGCGGCGCAGCAGCAGCCCGCCACCGACGAAGGCGACGGCGGACGCGATCAGCAGCGCCGTCCCCGCCGATTCCGACAGCCGCCGCGCCCGGTCGCCCAGCAGAAAGGCGCCGAGGCCGAACACCGCCGTCCAGCCGATGCCGCCGACGGCGTTGGCGATCAGGAAGCGGGGCCACGCCATGCGGTTGGCCCCCGCCAGCAGCGGCGCCAGCATGCGCAGCAGGGCGACGAAGCGCCCCAGGAACACCACCTTGCCGCCGTGGCGCAGGAACAGGTATTGCCCAAGTTTGACGCGCGCCGGCCCCAGGCCGATGCGCGAGCCCAGGCGGTGCACCAGCCGGGTGCCGAAACGGCGTCCCAGCCAATAGCCGCAATTGTCGCCGATGATGGCGCCGGCGGCGGCGGCGGCCAGGATCCAGCCGATCTCCAGGCCGCCGATGGTGCCGGCATAGATCGCGGCGGCCACCAGCATGGTCTCGCCCGGCAGCGGCAGGCCCATGCATTCGAGGCCGACGACGACGGCGATGGCGCCGTAGCCGTAATCGCCGACCACGCCCATAATCGCTTGTTCGGTCACCACCGGCATGTCCCTTCCCTGACGGATACCCGACAGTGTACGCCGTTCCGCGCGATCCCGCTTGCTCCCAAGCCCGCCGGCCTGGAATATGGGGGGAATTTCCGCCAGGAGTTGCCGTCCGGATGGCCCGCCCGATACTTTCGCTCCACGTTCTGGTGGCCGTGCTGCTGCTGTCGGCCGGTTGCTCCGATGTGGTCAACCGGGTTGGTACCTCAATGGGCGTGCTCGACCGCAATCCCGGCCTGCCCCGGCCGGTCGCCCGCACGCCGGAACCGCCCCCGCCGGTGGTGGAGCCCCAACCGGCGCCGATCCCGCCGCCGCAGCTGGAGGCGCGCGTTACCGGCCCCGAGGCCGAACGGCTGCTGGCCGGCGATCCGATCGCCATGCGCTTCCTCATTCTTCACCGCCTGGCCGGGGCGGGGCTGATACCGCCGTCCGATGCCGACGGCCGCATTGCCGCCAACCGGGGCGCGCTGCTGCCGCTGACCGTCGACCAGCCGCCGGCGGCGGGGCTGGATCGTCCGGTGCCGCCGCTGGACGGGGTGCTGGCCCGCGTCGCCGGGCTGGGCTCCAGCCAAGGCAAGGGCTCGGCCGATACCCGTGCCGCCGAGCGCGATTTCCTGGTCGATTCGATTCTGCCGGCCCAGCCGGCGGCGCGCCAGCCGCTGACCCCTCCCGATATCGCCGCCGCCCGCCGCGCGCTGGCGCGTCTCGAGCGGCTGGCCGACACCGGCCTGATCAGCGACGACGAGCGGGGGCGCGAGGCCCGCGCCACCGACGCCCTGATCGAAAGCGGTCGCCTGCCCGAAGTCCTGCAGCCGCCGCCGCCACCGCCGCCGCCGCCGAAGAAGGTGGTGAAGAAGCCGCCCCACCGCGGATGGAAGCCGGAAATCCTGCCCAATCCGCCGGGCGTCGAGGCGCCCAAGCTGGAGGCCGAGGCCAAGGGACCGGCCGGGGTGCACCTGCTGTCGATGGCCTCGGCCGGTAACGGCGACATGGCCTGGACGGCGCTGAAGAAGCAGTTTCCCGACCTGGCGCAACTGACCTACAAGGTGGCCAAGGCCGATCTCGGCGAACTGGGCGTCACCTACCGCCTGATCGCCGGGCCGCTGGAGCCGCAGGCGGCCGAGCGCCTGTGCGGCGCGCTGCGCGGCCAGGGCCAGGCCTGCATGCCGACCCCGTTCCCGCAATGACCCCCGAGGACCTGGGCGCCCGCCTGCTCCATCGCGACGGATTGATCCTGATCCTCGACAAGCCGGCGGGGCTGGCGGTGCATGCCGGCGCCAAGGGCGCCGACAACCTCATGCGCCACCTGGACGCGCTGCGCTTCGGCTTGCCGCGGGCTCCCGAACTGGCCCACCGCCTGGACAAGGACACCTCGGGCTGCCTGGTGCTGGGGCGCCACCGCAAGGCGCTGGCCCGGCTGGGCGCGCTGTTCGCCGCGGGCAAGGTGGAAAAGGTCTATTGGGCGGTGACGGTGGGCGGCCCGGCCGCCGATTCCGGCATCGTCGACGCGCCGCTGTCGAAGCTGGAACGCCGCGGCGGCTGGCGCATGGTGGTCGATCCCAAGGGGCTGCCGTCGCTCACCGAATGGCGGGTGCTGGGCCGCGCCGGGCGGCTCGCCTGGGTCGAGGCGCGGCCGCGCACCGGCAGGACCCACCAGATCCGCGTCCACCTCGCCGCGATCGGCTGCCCGGTGGCGGGCGATTCGGTCTATGGCCGCGGCACCGCCGACCTGGCGGCGCCGCTGCTCCACCTGCTCGCCCGCGGCGTTTCCATCCCCATGGCGGCAGGCAAGCCGCCGGTCTGCGCCACCGCTCCGGTGCCCGAGCACATGCGCGCCCTGCTGGCGGAATGCGGCTGGCATCCCCCCACGGGAACGCTCGATCTTTCAGAAAACTGAGGATTTCTGCGGGTTTCCTCAGCAGCCTCGGGGCCGCGTGGCAAGGGCTAGTTTGCCGTCATGGCGGCGCGTTCGCACATAACAGACTTTCCGAGTCTGAAGCTTGAGACGCGAACCCGGTTATGTCTTGGCGGCCGGCTCTGAGACTATCGTCTTCGCACCAGAAAAGGATGCGGCGAGATTGGCTATCAACATGCTGTGCAAGAAAATTACAATCTTCCAGCTCCGGGCTTATATTGCTGTATCCGGTCGATGCCAAATAGTCAAATAGCAACTCACGCTTCTGCCTGTACCAATCCTCATTCCAGCACTCAAATATGATCGGCGGGTACCCCGACCGCTTCAAATAATTTTGCATGCCCTGAAGCGCTTCGTATTCGTAACCTTCAACGTCCAACTTAATCAAATGGGCAGCCGGAAGAAAATCCAGGTCGTCGATGCGACGAATGCCGCACGGCCTTGCTCCGGACTGTCCTTTGGGAAAATCTGCGTTCGACCGGTTGATGACATCGCGATCTATTGAGAATGATCCGGTATTCTTGCAGGTGTTGTAGTCAATAGCCGGAATATCGATGGTGCCATTCTGGTTGCCTATGGCAATATTTAACGGATAAATATTGTCACGTCGGTTGATGAATATATTTCCGCATAACTGAAGAAACACATGGTGCTGCACCTCGAAGCAATATACGGCCCGCTTTTGCCCATCCTCTCCCCCGCTTGCAATTGGAATGGCGTAAGTCCCCATATTTGCGCCTATATCAAGAATTACAGCGTCTCCATCAACGCTTTTCAAAACAAGATTTGATATCAGGATTGGTCCTTCGTCAAAATAACCTTTGCGAAGCAATACTTCATTTATTGCATCATTTGTGGTTGAAATCAGATATTTGCCAGAATGTGTCTCTAACATGCTGACATAGGGTAGGATCGACATGCTAGGTCTCCAAAACAGATCAGTATATCCCATGGGGATGCCGCCACCCCGTATTCAGCGCACTGTAGCCTAACATCCCGACTCTATAAAGAGCACTCTACGCGATATTCCGCGATTTGCCCTGCTGCAATTCGGCCAGGCCTTGGGCTGGTTGGTCGGGCACGAGGACTATTTTGGAGAGTCTGCGGCGCGCCCCAGTGCGCCCGGTCAAGGCATCCCCCCACAGGGGGGGAGGAGAAGCCGCCGCCATCACCCCACATGCTGGGAAACATCCCCGGAGGTGACAATGGCCGGAGCTTCCCATCTCGGCCGTGACTTGGCGGCCGAGGCCTTGGCCTTCATCGCCACCCTCGATGCCGACCGCCGCCACAGCGCGGTGCTGCCCTACAACGCGCCCGAGCGGGTGGCGTGGAACTACTTTGCCGGCAGCCGCCCCGGCCTGGCGCTGGCCGACATGGAATCCGGGCAATGCCGGGCGGCGATGACGCTGGTGCGCACCTTGCTGTCGCGTGCGGGCTTCGCCTCCGCCGAGGGCATCATGGCGCTCGACCCGCAGCCGGACCACACGCTGGCGGTGTTCGGCGCGATCGAGAACCCGGGGCCGTGGGCCTGGCGTATCGATGGCCACCACCTGTCGATCAGCGCCACCATCGCCGAGGACGGGCGGGTAGCCGTCGCGCCCGCCTTCATGGGCGCCACTCCGGCCGCACTCGACCGGCGGCACCGCGTCCACACCGTGCTGGGCGAGGAGGAGCGCTGGGGGCGCGGGGTGATGCGCTGGCTCGACACCCAGCAGCAGGTGAGTGCCATCCTGTCGGCCACCGTGCCCGACGACATCCTGACCGGTCCGGGCCGCGAGGAGAGCCTGCACCGGCCTGCCGGCCTGCCGCTTTCGGCGATGACGGCGCCGCAGCGCCGGCGGGTACTGGAACTGGTGGCGCTCTACGCCCACCGCATGCACGGCGACCTGGCCGCAACCGAGATGGCGCGGCTCGAAGAGGCCGGCGTGGGCCGCGTGCACTTCGCCTGGATGGGCGGGCTGGAACCGGGCATGCCGCATTACTACCGCATCCACGGCCCGACCCTGCTGATCGAATACGACAACAGCCGCGACGGCGCCAACCACATCCATACCGTCTGGCACGATCGTCAGGGAGATTTCGCCGGCGACCTACTGGGGCGGCACCTGCGCCTCGCCCATTGAGCAATCACGCGCCGAGGGTGGCGCCGCCTGCCGCGCCGGCGGGGGCGGCGACCTGGGCGATGATCTTGTCGACGGTCTCCTCGGCCTTGACCGCCGCCTCCACCACCGGGGCGAAGCCGAGCGGGTCGGCGATGCGGCGCAGGAGCGCCTTGGCATGGCCGAGTTCGACCAGTGCCGCCTCGGTCCGCCCGGCAGCGACCAAGGGCTCGACCATCCGGCGCATGCGGTTGGGAACACGGCGCAGCAGGCCGAGCCTGCGGCTGGAAAGCACCTTGAAATTCATCACCGTGACCAACGCCGAAGCGTGCCTGCCGGGGTGGAGGCTTTCGAACAGGTATTCGATCAGTTCGATCTCGCCGAAATCGAGGATCAGGAAATTCTCCTGGCTGCGGTGCCAGACGTCGACGAAGCGGCTGATCATCGCCAGGCAGTCCGAGGTCTCCGGTTCGAATGTCACCGTGTCCAGCATCTTCCAGGCGCGCGAACTGGCCATCGGCAATCGGCCGGGCAGGCCGAAATTGCGGGTCAGGTTGCGGGCCACGTCCATCAGCTTTTGATCGGTCGACAGGATGGTGGCGCGCGGCCAGCAGGCGTAGAGCAGGTCGAGGGCGCGGAAATCGTCGGAAGGTGGCGGATGCGCCAGCAGTTCCGCCAGCGCAGCCTCCCCGCTGCCGCCCGGCGGGAGAGGGAGGGGCCCGCCGCCGCAGGCGGTGGGAGGGTGAGGGAGTTCCGAGCACTCTGCCCCCGGCTCCCTCACACTCCCAGCCTGCGGCTGGGTCTCTTCCTCTTCCTCCGGGCTGGCGAGGGGCAGGTCTGGCGCCGCGATCATCGTGTCGTCGAGGACGAGGACATCGTCCTCGTCCTCTTCCGCCATCAGCGCGGCGATGCGGGCGCCGATCCTGGCGAGGATCGTCTCGACCGGCGACGGCGGGGCGAGGGCGCGGTCCAGCATGTCGGCGAGATCCGCGGCCGACAGCGGCGCCGGCGCGGTCATGGCCGGGCGTCGACGGTGCGGGCGAGGGCGCAAAACGCCTCCACCGGCAGCTCCTCGGCGCGGGCCGTCGGTTCCAGGCCGGTGGCGGCGAGCAAGGCATCGGCGTCGCCCAGCGCCTTCAGGCTGGACCGCAGCATCTTGCGGCGCTGGCCGAAAGCGGCGGCGGTGATCTTCTCCATCGTCTCGAAACGCGCCGGCGCCAGCGGTTGCGGCCGCGGCACCAGCATGACCACCGTCGACGTCACCGCCGGCGGCGGGGTGAAGGCGCGGCGGTCGACGTTGAACAGCGGGCGCACGTCGCACAGCCACTGGGTGATGACCGACAGGCGGCCGTAATCGGGCGTGCGCGGAGACGCGGTCAGCCGGTCCACCACCTCCTTCTGAAACATCAGGGTCAGGCTGTCGAAGGCGGCGATTTGCCGCAGCCATCCGAGCAGCAGGACGGTCGAGACGTTGTAGGGAAGGTTGGCGACGATGCGCCGCGGCGGCTCGCCCAATTGGGCCGCGTCGATGACCAGCGCGTCCCCTTCCATCACCGTAAGGCGGTCGGGATAGGCGGCGGCGATTTCGTGCTGAATCACCACGGCGCGCGGGTCGCGCTCGATGGCGACGACGTGGCGGGCGCCGCAATCGAGCAGGGCGCGGGTCAGCCCCCCCGGCCCGGGGCCGATCTCGATCACCGTCCCCTGCGACAGGTCGCCGGCCGCCCGGGCGATGCGGCCGGTGAGGTTGAGGTCGAGAAGGAAATGCTGCCCCAGGGACTTGCGCGCCGCCAGGTTATGGCGGGCGATCACCTCCCGCAGCGGCGGCAGGCCGGTCATCGTCGCCGGTGCCGATTGGCGGCGATCTCGGCGGCCATGCGCAACGCCGCCACCAGGCTGGTCTCGTTGGCGGCGCCGGTTCCGGCGATCTCGAAGGCGGTGCCGTGGTCGGGCGAGGTGCGGACGATTTCAAGGCCCAGGGTCACGTTGACGCCACCGTCGAAATCGATGGTCTTGATCGGGATCAGCGCCTGATCGTGGTACATGCACAGCACCGCGTCGTAACCGGCGCGCGCCCGCGGGTGGAACAGGGTGTCCGAGGGCAGCGGCCCGAAGGCGTCGATGCCGGCCGCCGCCAACTCGGCGATGGCGGGCGCGATGATGGCGGTTTCCTCGTCGCCCATGGCGCCGCCTTCGCCGGCATGGGGATTGAGCGCGGCTACCGCCAGGCGCGGCCGGTCGATGCCGAAATCGACGGCGAGCGCCCGCGCCGTGACCCGGCCGATGGCGACGATGTCGGCTTGCCGCAGCGTGCGCACCGCCTCGGCCAGGGCGACGTGGATGGTGACCGGTACCACCCTGAGCTCCGGGCAGGCCAGCATCATCACTTCCCGCTGCAGGCCGCCCATCAAACTGGCGAGGAACTCGGTATGCCCGGGGAATTCGAAGCCGCCCTGGTACATGACCTGCTTGTTGATGGGATTGGTCACCACCGCGGCGGCCTCTCCCGATCGCGCCAGCGCCACCGCGCGCTCGATCGACCGGCGCACCGACGGGGTGTTGGCGGGGTCGGGCCGGCCCGGCGCGACATCCCGGGCCAGCGCTTGCGGCAGCACCGGCAGGGCATCGGCGAATGCGGCGGCGGCCTCGGCCGGGGCGGCGATGGACGCGATCGGCACCGTCACGCCGAGGCGTGCGGCCAGCCGCGCCAGCCGGTCGGGGTCGTCGACGACGAAGAAGGACGGCACGCCCTCGCCCCGGCGGCGCCAGGCCTTGAGCGCGATCTCGCCGCCGATGCCGGCCGGCTCGCCCATGGTCAGCGCGAGGGGGGGGATGTGCGTCATCACCGCCCTCACATGCGGACGTCGATGAAGGCGGCGCGCTGAAGGTCGCGCAGATAGCGCCGCGCCAGCATGTCCAGCCGCTCTTCCTCGATGACGTTGCGGATCTGCTCGCGCGACGGCATCTTGGCGGTGCCGGCGGCGCTGCACACCATCATCAGCTGCAATCCTTCCGGCACCGGAATCGGCTGGCTGACGCGGCCGGCGGGGACGCTGGCGGCGACTCGCCCGGCAAGCTGGGGCAGGTCCTGGATCTTGCTCGGTCCCAGCCGGGTGATGCCGTGGGCGCCGAAGGCGCGTCCCTTGGCCTCGAAGCTGTCGCAGGAATCGGATGCCTCGGCGATCTGGCCGGCCTTGGCCTCCAGCGCCGCGTGGGTCGGGCCGTCGGCGGGGCCGGAGAGCGTCAATTGCGACAGCGTCGCCACCGAATCGCCGTCCAGGTCGGCGCCCGCCGTGCGCCGCGATATCAGGCCGTAGATGTGGTAGCCGTCGGAGGCCCGGAGCAGCGGGGTGATCCGCCCGGGGGCGGTCTTATCCAGCGCCTTGAGCGCGTCGTCGTCGATCATGCCTTCGGACACCCATCCCAGCGATCCGCCGTTGGCCGCCGTCGGCGCCTGGGAGAACTGGCGCGCCAGCACCTGGAACGGCGCCCCTTGGCCCAACTGGTCGATCAGGCGGTCGCCCAGGGTGTGCGCCTGTTCTTCCTGCGAGGGATTGTCGACCGGCAGGAAGATCTCGGCGGCCAGGTATTCCGGCTTGCCCTGGCGTTCCTTGATGGTCTCGATGCGGTCGTTGATCTCCTCGTCGCCGATGCGCACCTGCGGGCGCATGCGGTTGTTGATCAACTTTCCCCAGGTCAGGTCGGCGGCGATCTGGCCCCGCACCGTCGCGGCATCGATGCCGGAACCCGACAGCTCCTTGATCATCGCGCCCTTGGGCAGGCTGTTCTGGCGTTCGATGTTGGCGATGCCCTCGTCGACGTCCTTGGGCGTCAGGACGATCTTCTGGCGCTTGGCTTCCTGCACCTGCAGCCGCTCGTCGATCATCTTGCGCAACACCTGCGGCACCACCCGGCGGCGGACCTCCATGTTGTCGGGAAGGCGGGACAGCGCCATTGCCAGGATCACCCGCTGCTCGACGTCGCGAACGGTGATGACGTCGTCGTTGACCACGGCGGCGATCCGGTCGATCTGCTGGGCCAGGCCCGGACGCGGCGCCAACAGGGCCGCGGCGGCGAGTACGCATGCGACGAGGCGAAGGATCATTCAGCGGCATCCTTTGAACGCGCGCGGGGCTTCCGGCTAGAACGACAACGCGGTGAACGGCACTTGGCCGAGGGTCTTGAATACCACATTGAAGGTGATCGTATAGCCGGTGAGGTAATCGCGGTCGGAGGTGTTGTTGCGGGCGAGATTGCCGATGAGGGCGAAGCACTCGTCGTTGTAGACCGCGCGCGTCGACCACCCCAGCAGGCCGCCGCCGGACGTCAGGTCCTCGGAGGCGGTGGCCGACACCAGCCAATTGCGGCTCAACGCCGAGCTCAAAGACGGAGTCAGATAGTGACGCCGCGGCAGCACCGTGGAGGCATCCGGGCTGGTCTTCTCGAAATAACCGTAGGACATGCTGCCGCGCAAGGCGGGCGGCCCGGCCGAAACCGACGCCTCGTTGCGCTGGGTGCCCAGGCTCTGGCGGTCGAGGCGGATGCGGTCGGTGAAGGCGATGTTGCCGGTCGGCGTGAAATCCACCCGGGCGACATAATCCGAGAGGTTTTCGGTGAAACCGCTGCTCGGCCCGAAGGTGGAATCGGCATGTGCCCGCCAGCCCTGGGCCACCTGGGCCGACAGGGTGCCGCCGCGATAGGGATAGGCGCTCCAGCGCATGCCGTAGGCGCCGCGCACCCCGCCCTCGACCCGGTCGAGGCCGGGCAGGCGATTGGCGCGGAAGACGTTGATGTCGTCGAGTTCGAAATCGATCGAATCCTCGTTGGGGATCCGCATGCTGTTGCCGCCGTTGGGGCCGGCCGCCACCATCACCAGCGGCGAAATCACCTGCGGCAGGGTCCGCGAGTCGCTGACGAAGGGATAGTTCCAGTTCACCGCGATCTGGGGAACCACGCGCCCGATATTGGCCGAGCCTATTCCGGCGACCTCGTCGCCGTGATAGCCGTCGGTCCGCAGCATGGTCGAAACCGTGTAGTTCTGGCCCGACTGGGTGGTGTAGGGCAGGTGGTACCCGAACTGGTTGGACAGCCGCGTCGCCTTGGTCCCCTGGAGGCGGGTGTAGGACAGCGCGTCGGTGTCGACGCTCCAGGTGCCGCCCCAATCGTCGGGATTTCCGACATGGCTGAACACCGCGTGCGGCAGCACGAACGGATTCTGGTCGAAGCTGTCGGAGGTCTCGGTCAAGCCCTGGAAGACGAAGCCTTCCATCATGGCGTAGCCGCGCTGGCCGAACCGCTCGACATAGGGCCGGCTGGTCAGCCACGGCTTGTCCGAGGGAACGCGATAGCCGTAGACCGAATTGTAGGTGTCGTCGCTCTGGTGCTGCACGGTGTAGCCGGCCCGCCAATTGCGGTCGATGTCGAATTTGCCTTCGGCATTGATGTGGCCGCGCAGGTCGCCGGTGCTCTCGTCGGCGGTGATGCTGCCGATGGTGGAGGTTTCGCCGTAATTGCCTCTCCAGCGATGTTCGCCGGCCAGCACCATCCGCTGCAGCGAGGCGGTGCCGATGTCGCTCGGCTCCGTCTTGGTGCCGCCGAAGCGGTTCAGCAGGAAGCGGGGGCTGAACGTCAGATCCTCATTGTCGCTGATCACCCAGTAATAGGGGATGACCAGGTTCGGCCCGATGCTGCTGCCCGAGCCGACGGTTGGGGTCAACAGGCCGCTCTGGCGCCGCACCGTCGGGTCGGGCGCCGAGAAATAAGGGACATAGGCAATCGGCACGCCGCCGAGTTCCATCCACGCATCGCGGAATTCCTCGCGGTGGGATTCCTGGTCGTGGGTGACGCGCTGCGCCTTGGCCTGCCACAGGGGCGTCCGCTCGGGGTGTTCCTTGCACGGCTCGCAGGCGGTGTAGACGGCATCGTCGAAGTCGGTGCGGATGCCGCCGACGCGCGTCGCCGACGCCGCCGCCATGCGCGAACGGTCGGCGCCGATGCGGCGGATTTCGCGGGCGGCGCCATTCTTGAAATCGCCGGTCAGTTCGAAGTAATCGGCGAAGGTCACCTCGCCGGTCGGCTCGGTCAGCACGACGTTGCCCGAGGCGGCCATCACGTCCTGCTTGAGATTGTAGCTCACCGTGTCGGCGCTCAGGGTGCGCCCGCTCTGGACGATCTCGACCTTACCCTTGGCGACGATTGTCGCCATCTCGCGATCGTGGGTGATCTGGTCGGCGGTGACGTTGACCGGCTGTTCCACGTCACGCTCGGTCTCGGCGGGCTGGGCGGCCGGAGCGGGGGGCGGCGGCGCCGCCGCGGCGGCGACGCGGACCGGCGGCGACGGCCGCACCGGGGCGGCGGCAACCGCGGGGGGCGGCGCCGGTACGGCGGCGGGCGCGCGGGCCGCGGGCCGCGGCAGGGTTTCCTCATCGCCCCAGGCCTGGTTCCAACCGCCGACCTCGGGCCAGCTCCTGCCGAACAGGGTGTCGTCTGCCGCCGCCGGGTGCGCGGCCGCTGCGCCCGCGAGGGCGAGGATGGCGAGGAGCGGCAGGTGGCGGGGCGGACGCATGGCCGGCGGTCTCCCGTTCAGGCCAGCGCCGGCAGCGCGCGGCTGCGGCGGTGCGGCAAGGGTCTGCCCGCCAGCACCCAGGCGCCGGCGGCGAGCGGCAACAGCGCCACCGCGTACACGGCGGGGATGAAGGCGAGATTGGCGGTCGCCAGGTTGCTGATGCCCAGTCCCAGCGCCTGTGCGGCGATCATCAGGGCGATGGCGGTCATCACCTCGGCGCCGTGGCCCCGGCGGTTGAAGGGGGCCGGCAGCAGGCAGGCCAGCGCGATGAGGGTGAAGCCCAGGCTGTAGAGCGGCGAGGTCAGCCGCTGGTGCAGTTCGACTTTGGCCTTGCGGTATTCCGACGGGTTGTCGTCATTGGGCACGGCGGCGATGAGATCGCCCAACGGCTGCTCGCGGGCATCGCGCGAGCGGGGTTCGTTGGTGCCGGTCGCGGTGGCGAAATCGACGGTGTAGCGGTCGAAATACAGCAGCGACAGGCGGCCGGTGCCGCGCGCCAGCTGCTGGCGGTTGCCGTTGACCATCAGCACCCGCGGGCCGGCTTCGGTATAGACCAGCGCCCCGCGCTCGGCCATCAGGGTCACCGGCTTGTCGGGGGTGCGGCGGTCGTGCACCAGCAGTCCCAGCAACTCGCCGTCGGGGCTGCGGGCGCCGACATAGATGGTCAGGCCGTTGCCGAACTTGTTGAAGGTGCCTTCCTGCAGCAGCACGCTGGTGACGTCGTTGCGGATGTTCCACTGCATCTCGTGGAACGCCTCCATCGTCAGCGGGATTATCCACAGGGACAGCAGGAAGCCGGCCAGCGTCGCCGCTCCCGCCAGGATCAATGCCGGGCGCGCCAGCGCCTGGTGGCTGAGGCCGATGCTGCGCATGACGATCAGTTCGCGATCGGCGATCAGCCGGTTGTAGGTGAACAGCACCACGGCGAACAGGGCGATCGGTACGATGACCACCAGGAAACTGGGCATCAGCAGCAGGGTCAGCTTGAGGAAGATGCCGATCGACAGGCCCTTGTTGACGATCAGCTCGACGAAGCGCAGGGACTGGGTCAGCCATATGACACACACCAGGGCGGCGGAGACGAACACCATCCCCACCGTCAGCTGCCGCAATATGTAGCGCGTGATCTCCGACATCGCGGGGATACTACCTTCGCCGAAGCCCGAGACCAATGGGAAATGGTCGAGGCGAAGCGAGTTATCCGAAAGTCAGAAGTGCTCCTCGGCCAGGGCCATGACATTGGCGGAGCCGGCTTCGACCTGGGCCTGCAGGCCGCCGGCCCGGACCAGGATCGCATCGGCGTAGAAGCCGGCGGTGGCGATCTTGGCTGCGAGGAAGGCGGTGTCGGCGTCGCCCGCGGCCAGCCGCCGCCGCGCCGCCAGCGCCGCGGTGGCGGTGAGCCAGCCGCCGGTGGCGATGCCGACCAGTTCGAGGAAGGGGGCGCCGACCGCGCCGGCGAGGCTGGTGTCGGCGGCGTGGCCGGCGAGGATGAAGCGGCCGGCCGATTCGGCGGCGGCGATCGCTTCGCCCAGGCGGCGGCGCAGCGCCGGGAAGGGCGCTTCCGCCGCCTCGGACAGGGCGCCGTCGAGCGATTTCATCGTCGCCACCAGCCGGCGGAACTCGGCGCCGTCGTCGCGGATCAGCTTGCGGCTGACCAGATCCATCGCCTGGATGCCGTTGGTGCCTTCGTAGATGGCGGCAATGCGGGCGTCGCGCAGATGCTGCGTCACCCCGGTCTCCTCGATGAAGCCCATGCCGCCGAAAACCTGGATCGCGGTGTCGGCGACGTGGATGCCGATGTCGGTGCACCATGCCTTGACCACCGGGGTGAGCAGGTCGACGGTGCCCTGGGCCCCGCGGCGCTCGTCCGCGTCGGGGTGGCGGCGGGCCCGGTCGGTCTGGCCGGCGACGAAATAGGCCAGGGCGCGGGCCGCCTCGGTCAGCGCCTTCATGGTCATCAGCATGCGCCGGACGTCGGGATGGTGGATGATGGTGACGCCGTTCTGAACCCGCTCGCCGGCATAGGCGCGCGCCTTCTGGTAGGCCCGTTCGGCCTGGGCCACGCCTTCCAGGCCGACCGCCAGGCGGGCGGCGTTCATCATCGTGAACATCAGGGCCATGCCCTTGTTTTCCGCGCCCACCAGGGTGCCCAGCGCGCCGCCGTTGTCGCCGAAGGCCATGACGCAGGTGGGACTGCCGTGGATGCCCAGCTTCTCTTCCAGCTTGATGCAGGCGACGTCGTTGAGGGCGCCCGGCGAGCCGTCGGGATTGGGCAGGTGCTTGGGCACCACGAACAGCGAGATGCCCCGGACCCCGACGGGGGCGCCTGGGGTGCGGGCGAGCACCAGATGGACGATGTTCTCGGCCATGTCGTGGTCGCCGCTGGTGATGAAGATCTTCTGGCCGGTGATGCGCCAGTTGTCGCCGTCCGGCACCGCCTTGGTGCGGAGCGCGCCGACATCCGAGCCGGCCTGCGGCTCGGTCAGGTTCATGGTGCCGGTCCATACGCCCTCGACCAGCTTGGGCAGGTAGGTCCGCTTGAGGTCGTCGCTGCCGTGCTGGCTCAGGGCCTCGATGGCGCCCTGGGTCAGCATCGGCACCAGGCCGAACGACATGTTGGCCGCATGCCAGATTTCCTGCACCGCCGTCGCCACCGCCCAGGGCAAACCCTGGCCGCCCCATTCGGGATCGAACGGCACCGCGTTCCAGCCGCCCTCGACGAAGCGGCGGTAGGCATCGGCGAAGCCGGCGGGGGTGGTCACCTTGCCGTGCTCGAGGCGGCAGCCCTGGCGGTCGCCGACCGGATTCAAGGGCGCCAGTACGCCGGCGCCGAAGCGGCCGGCCTCGGCCAGCACCGCGCCGACCAGATCGTCGGTCGCCTCCTCGCATCCGGGCAGGCGGGCGATGTCGGCGAGGCCGGCGATTTCGTCGAGGACGAATGCCATGTCGCGGACCGGGGGCTGGAAGCTGGGCATGACCGTCTGCTCCTCTCTGGGCGTGTTCGCGGTTAAGAGGACGGCAACCGCTTCGTCTCGTCAAGAACGTCGCTGCGCATGCGGCAGTTCTCATTTTGGCGGCCGACGCTCGCACGAATCATGGAAGTGGCGGGCGCGGGTCAGCGACGCCGTGCTGAACTCCCGCATCAATGAGGCCGAGGGTTTCCCCGAGGACGAATCCCGCTGCCGCGAGGCGCTCCTGGACGGTATCGCCGAGATCGATGCCCACGCCCTGTGCCACCACCACGATGCCAAGCGCACCGCCGCGCGCACCCGGCGTTTCAAGTCGGACTTCGCCGTCGGGCGGCTGAAGGCGCTGGCCCTGATCGACCCGGTCAAGGCCAGCGACTTCTTCGACACCGCCAAGGCGGATATCGTCCCGGAGAAGCGCGCCGGCATCGCGGCGCTGCTGGCCCGCGCCGTCAACGACGTTTTCGCCCGCGAGGCGGCCGCCGCCATTGTGTCCGGCTAGCCCCCCGAGGGCTACGGCCTGTCGGCTGTGCGTCCCTGGCACTTGGACCCGGCCTTCCACCTGCGCGCCTGGCTGGCCCAGGGCGAGCGCCTGGCCGACGGCCACGGCGCCGACGGCCGCACCCGGGACGCGCTGCGCGCCGCGATCGCCGGCCATGTCGCCGAGACGCGTTGCGCCCTCGGCCGCCGGGCGCGGGCCATCTGCAACCGCCTGCTCGACCTGATGCAGGCCAGGCGCCGCGGCATCACCGTGCCGCATACGCGCGCCAGCCAGGGCGCCATGGATGGCCTGTTCGGACTGCGCATCAGCGCTCCCGAGGCGTTCCGGCACATCGATCTCGCCCACCCCCGCTTCGATGCCATCCCCGCCACCCTGCGGGCGGAGATGGTGCGGCTTCAGGAAAACCACGATCTGGGCCGGGCCGACGGCACGGTGTCGCTCGACCTGTGCCGCCGGATGGAGCGCATCCATCCCCGTCTGCCCGCCTATGCCAAGGAGTAGCCCCGATGACTTCCGCTTCCGATGACCTGCTGTCCCCCGACGGCCTCGGCGACGACCAATCCGCCGCGCCCCAGACCGATTCCCCGCCGCCCCTGTCCGAGGACGAGGCGCACAACTGGATTCCGGGCATGTGGCCGGACGATCCCGAGAAGCTGACGCCCGACGACTTCACCGACGACCAGATGCGCCGGTTCCAGTTTCACGGCGCCTTCACCCGCCTGGCCGACGCCCACGAGCGCAAGATGGGCCGCGAATGCACCGACGACGAGTTGGGGCGCTTCTGCGACATCGCCAACGACAACGCGTTGCAGAGCTATCCGCTGAAGGAGGTTCCGGCCGCGATCCCATCGGCCGAGGACAGCCCGGACGACGAGGACGGAAGCGTCCCGTCGATGCCGTCGGTCTTGCCGCCATCGGACCCGGTCCCGGCCCAGCCCGCCCGACCGAAGGGGTGGCTGTCGTCGCTGTTCGGGGTGGGCAAACGCAATCCGATGATCAATTCCCTCGCCGACGACGGCCAGGCGGCGGACCGGGATGCCAGCACGCAGACGGCTTCTGCCGGAGATAGCCAGGGCAGCCCTTCGGATTCGACGACGATGGAGTCCAACACGCAAGACGGTGGCGAGCAGCCGGCGGCACCGCCCGCGTCGGAAAGCCAGGGCAGTCTCCCGGCAACGGTGACGATGGCGTCGAGCACGCAAGGCGGCACCGAACAGCCGGCGGCACAGCCCAAGACCGCCGATGCCGCATCCCAGCCAGCAAGCGGCGACCGGCAGGAATCCAGTGACGCCGAATCGCAAAGAAATCCCGGCGAGGAGGTTGCCGTCAGCCCCAGCATTGTCAGGAATGAGTGGGAAAGGAACATCAAAGCAAACTTAAAAATTATGAGCGGCCTTGACGATGAGGCCATAAACAAGGCATACACCTCCTTTATAAACGCGTTGAGCATTCTTGATATTGGCTCTATTTCTGGTGTAAGGGTCATCGACGGCAAGGTCCCTATGACTCCCGATCAAATCAATGTAATACGGAGAACAATAGATGATATGGAGCCCCCGGAGACGCAGAAAATGGTTCGCGACGGCTTCGAGCGCGGGATTCGGGAAGGTCGAATCGTCATAAATAAGGATGATTGATTGGATTTGACGGGGCTTGAATCTGCTTTCAAGAGCCGGCACGACAATAAGTCGCGCCGGCTCATTGGGGAAATGCGATGAAATTTTCCATAAATTTCGGTAATAATATCTTTGCCGCACCTCTATTCGTGCAAGGCGCGATAACCACTGCTCTAGTGTGTCTTGATCTGTTTTTCGCAGCAGCTTTGACTCATGCACAATGGGTTTTCGTTGAAAGAATTAATGAAGCCCTTGTGTATTTGTTTCCGAATTATATATTTATAATGACATGTCAGGTATTGAAGGCGCACCATCATAAATTCATAGCATTTTTAGCAATTTTAGCGCTTGCTCCAACAGCCTACTTCATCGGATCATTGTTATCGAAAGTTTCAGACCGTTTTGGGTTTGTATTCGCCGTATCGCTATATGGGGCTATTTCATTTATCTCTCCGCCCGTGCTGGTGTATTTTTTCCTGCCGCTCTTCTATTGACGCCAAGTACGGCATCCTGCTGACACATCCCTTCTGGTGCGGGGCGTGCCCATGACGAAACGATGGAAGCTTGCGTCAGCCGGCCGCGGGAAGGACACCTCGGCCGGCCCATCGGGCGGCTGAAGGCGCTGGCCCTGATCGACCCGGCCTTCCACCTGCGCGCCTGGTTGGCCCAGGGCGAGCGCCTGGCCGATGGCCACGGCGCCGACGGCCGCAGCCGGGACGCGCTGCGCGCCGCGATCGCCGGCCATGTCGCCGAGACGCGTTGCGCCCTCGGCCGCCGGGCGCGGGCCAACCGCAACCGCCTGCTCGACCTGATGGCACACCCCCGCTCCCCCCATCGGCATACCCCGGATGCGGGCCACCCGGCCGATCCGGAAGGCATATAACGTGATCGGGTGGCGTGCGGGACGACCATGCGAAGGATGCGGCCAACGTGGTATTTCGAAAAATGGCGGAGCACAGCGGTTCACCGATGAGCCTCAAGGGGGCCGACGGCCGCTATCTGTGGGCCAACGACTGCCTCATTTCGGTGCTGGGGCGTTCGCCGGTGGGGCTCGGCGATGCCGACCTGTTTTCCGCCGAGATCGCCCTGGGGATGCGCGAGCGCGACGCCGAGGCCCTGCGCGGCGGGTGTTCGGTGCGAAGCGAGGATCTGTACCAGCTGCCCGGCGGCGACCGGGTCTTCCTGGTCGAGCGCATCCCGCTGGATTCGCAGATGCTGGCGACCATCTCCGTCGAGATCACCCAGCGCAGCCGCACCGAGGAGGACATCCTGGCGTCGCGGGCCCTGTTCAAGGGCATCCTCGACATCGCCGCCGACGCGGTGGTCTCGGTCGACGAAAGCCAGCGCATCGTCCTGTTCAACCAGGGCGCCGAGCGCATCTTCGGCTATTCGGCCGCCGACGCCATCGGCCAGCCGCTGGAAATGCTGCTGCCGCCGCCGTCCCGGCAAGGCCATTCCGGCCACGTCGCCCATTTCCGCCATTCGCCCGAGGCATCCCGCAAGATGGGCGAGCGCGGCCTGATCGCCGGCCGCCGCGCCAACGGCGAGATTTTTCCCGCCGAGGCGTCGATCTCGCGCGTCGAGGTCGGGGGACGGCCGACCTTCACCGCGATTCTCCGCGACGTCACCGTCCAGAAGGAGGCGGAGGCCGCGATCAGGGCCCTCAACGCCGATCTCAGCCGTCGCGCGCTCCAACTGGAGGCGGCCAACCGGGAATTGGAGGCGTTTTCCTACTCGGTGTCGCACGACCTGCGGTCGCCGTTGCGCGCCATCGACGGCTTCAGCCAGGTGCTGATCGAGGATTACGCCGCCGCTCTGCCCAAGGGGGCGCAGGACGCGCTCGACCGGGTGCGCGCCGCCACCCAGCGGATGGGGCAGTTGATCGACGACATGCTCGACCTGTCGCGCCTGACCCGCGGCGACATCCACCGCAGCCATGTCGACCTCTCCGCCATCGCCAAGGCCATCGCCGAGGATCTGCGCAAAAGCCAGCCGGAGCGCGACGTCCGGGTGACGGTCGCCGACGGCATGGAGACCGAGGCCGATCCCCATCTGCTGCAGGTGCTGATGGGCAACCTGCTGGACAATGCCTGGAAGTACACCTCGAAGCATGCCTCCGCCCAAATCGAGGTCGGCCGCGTCGAGGCCGCCGGCCACCGTCCCGCCTTCTACGTCAAGGACGACGGCGCCGGCTTCGACATGGCCTATGCCCACAAGCTGTTCGGCGCCTTCCAGCGCCTGCACGGGATGGCCGAATATCCCGGCACCGGCATCGGCCTGGCGACGGTGCAACGCATCGTCCACAAGCACGGCGGCGAAATCTGGGCGTTGGGGGCGGTCGAGCAGGGCGCCACTTTTACGTTTACGCTGGAATGACGGAGGCGACCATGGCGATGCGGCCGATCCTGCTGGTCGAAGACAATCCGGACGACGAGGCCCTGACCATGCGCGCGCTGATGAAGAACAACATCCAGAACGACGTGATCGTCGCCCATGACGGGGCCGAGGCGCTCGACTGGCTGTTCGGCGACGGCGCCACGCCGGGGCGGCCGTCTCTGGTGCTGCTCGATCTGAAGCTGCCCAAGGTCGACGGCATCGAGGTGCTGCGCCGCATTCGCTCGGAACCGACCACAAGGCTGACCCCGGTGGTGATCCTGACATCGTCGAAGGAGGACCAGGATCTGGTCGCTGGCTACGAACTGGGGGCCAACAGCTACATCCGCAAGCCGGTCGATTTCGTCCAGTTCACCGAGGCGGTGCGCCAGCTCGGGCTCTATTGGCTGATCCTCAACGAGCCGCCGCCGCCGCGCTGATGGGGTCGTCCGGTCTCCGTCTCCTCATCGTCGACGATTGCGAGGATGACGCCGCGCTGGTGGCCCGGCAATTCGCCAGGGCCGGCTACGAGGTCGACTACGTCTGCCTGCAGACCGAGTCGGCGATGGCGGCTGCGCTCGACGAGGGCTCCTTCGACGCGGTGATCGCCGACGTCACCATGCCCCACTTCAGCGCCGGCAGGGCTTTGGAGGTGTACAAGGCGCGGGGGGTCGATCGGCCTTTCCTGGTGGTCTCCGGGGTGGTCGGCGAAGAGAACGCGGTGGCGCTGCTCAAGGCCGGCGCCCACGACTTCGTGCTCAAGTCGCGCCTCGCCCGCCTGGTCCCCGCGTTCGAGCGCGAGCGCCGCGAGGCCGCCGGCCGGCGCGCGCAGCGCGAGGCGGAAACGGCGTTGCGCAAGAGCGAGGAGCGCTATGCCCTGGCCGAACTGGGCTCCAAAGACGGCCTGTGGGACTGGGACCTGGCCAGCGACCAGATCTATTTCTCGCCACGCTGGTGTGACATCGCGGGCCTGGCGGCCGACGAACCGGCGCCCACGCCGTCGGTCTGGCTGGAGCGCATCCATCCCGAGGATCGCGATACCGTGCTCGGCCGGCTGGACGACCATCTTGGCGGTCGCTCCTCCCATTTCGCAGCCGAACACCGCCTGCGCCAACAGGACGGCGGCTACCGCTGGGTGTCGGCGCGCGGCGTGGCGGTGCCCGATGCGGCGGGCAATTGGCGGATGGCCGGCTCGCTCACCGACATCACCGCCGCCAAGGATGCCGAACTTCTTCTGCGCGACGCCAACGCCAAGCTGCAAAGCGCGATCGAGGCCAAGACCCGCTTCCTCGCCGCCGCCAGCCACGACATGCGCCAGCCGGTGCAGGCCCTGTTCTTCTTCGCCGCCGCGCTGGCCGAGCGGATGGAGGACGACGACGGCGCGCGCGAGGTGCTGGCCGACCTTCAAGGTTCGCTCGGCAGCCTGAGCGAGCTCCTCGACGCGCTGCTCGACGTGTCCAGGATCGACGCCGGCATGGTCAAGGCGGAAAAGTCGGTGGTGGCGCTCGGCGCCGTGCTGGCGCGGGTCGCCACCGAGATGGCGCCGGTCGCCCGCGCCAAGGGATTGCGGCTGCGGATGGTGCCCACCGGCCTGTCGGCCGACAGCGACCCGGCATTGCTGGCGCGGATGCTGCGCAACCTGGTGCAGAACGCCATCCGCTACACCGAGCGGGGCGGCGTGCTGCTGGGGTGCCGGCGGCGCGGCGCCGCCGTCCACCTGGAGGTCTGGGATACCGGCATCGGCATCAGCGCGGAAAACATCGGCCTGATATTCGAGGAGTTCTTTCAGGTCGGCAACCACGAACGCGACCGCCGCAGGGGCCTGGGGTTGGGCCTAGCCATCGTCAGCCGGCTGGCGCGCATGCTCGACCACACCGTCTCGGTGGATTCGCGGCCCAGCCGCGGCTCGCGCTTCTCCGTGGTGTTGCCGCTGTCGGCCGCGGACGCCTGAGAACCAACCGGCCAATGAATTGGCCGGTTGTATTGTCCCTCGGCCGAAAACACGATGCTGTCGACCTCGATGCCGACCGCCTCGGAGCGGCGCAAGGCGGCCCCATAGGTCAAGAGCAGCAGGGCGCGGTCGCGGATGCCCTGGAGACTGCCGGGCAGGGCCTGCATCACCGACAACAGATCCTCGGGCATCAGCGCCGCCTTGGCCGCACGCCGTTCAATGTTGCGGGCGACCATGGTGGGGGTCTTCCAGCCGCCGGCATTCATGATGCTCGCGAGGTCGATTCCCCTATCGCGTATCGGGAACATGGGCATCCGCCTTTCGGCCACCGGAACCGCTTCGCGTGAATCGTGGGGCCGGTTTCGAGCCGCCACCGGCCCGGGTCCCGCGCATTGGGTATGGGGCCGCGGCATCTGCCTCCAACCGGTCGCGTGGGCCATTGCCAAACGATTAGGCCCAATTGGACGACTATCGTCCTCGCTGTCTATCAACCATGATCCGGGGAACGGAGGTGACGATGTCAACGCCCGTGCGGCTGCCGGTCACCGACGCGCAGATGAGGCGAGTCGCGATCTGGATTGCCAATACCACCACCGAAGAAGGCCGCGCCGTCGGTCACTGTATGTCCGCAGTTTTCAGATTGCACCCAACCTATGAGCAACTGGTCGTACTGATTGATGACATACGGGAAATCACCGGCTGGAAGATGGCTATTCTCACCGCGGCTCCGACACGCCGAGGTGCCAAGAAACATTAGTGGAATGTCGGCACATCCAGGACCCAGGTGGTGTCGGCTTCAACCGCAGTCAGAAGCCGGACGAATTGTTGCGGAGAGAGACGATTTTCTGCCAGAAACCAGACGCATTTGTAGATCGCGTCTTCTGGAGACATCGCCGATGCGACGGCATCATCGACCATGATGGGCATCAAGCTCACGAAATCACCCTCGTTCATCTGGCCGGCCCTCCGCCATCGACGTTTTCAATCGATCAATATGGTTGCGTCGGGTGGCTGACCAAAGGCCCTCGGATGCCGTAGCCGCCGTTTCGCCATGCGTCACGGGAGAGGCGCCGGTGACGACTCATACCCTGCGGATGCACCAGCGATTACGCAACACACGCTACTGATTGCCGCGCTTCGGGGGGGGGGGGGGGGGGGGGGGGGGGGGGGGGGGGGGGGGGGGGGGGGGGGGGGGGGGGGCGCGGGCGGGGGCGGCGGGGGGGGGGGCGCCG
>Ga0265331_10000146_pt1 | contig 92006 bp, 91 predicted proteins | sample 41923metaG_FD_202088 | JGI IMG/M metagenome (GOLD analysis project Ga0265331, IMG submission 202088) | Rhizosphere microbial communities from Carex aquatilis grown in University of Washington, Seatle, WA, United States - 4-19-23 metaG | ecosystem: Host-associated > Plants > Roots > Rhizosphere... | reverse complement strand
AAGTGCGTTCCATCAATTACCAGATCAAGCTGGCACGCTTCCCAGCCTATCGTGACCTGTCCGGGTTCGACTTCAGCCAGAGTCCGGTAAACGAGGCCATGATCCGCCAGTTGCACCGCTGCGAGTTCCTCAACGAGGCCCATAACCTGGTGCTGATTGGCGGGCCGGGAACCGGCAAGACCCATCTGGCCACTGCCTTGGCAGTGCAGGCGATTGAGCATCATCTGAAACGGGTCAGGTTCTTCTCAACCATCGAACTGGTCAATGCGCTGGAGATTGAGAAGGCAGCAGGCAAACATGGCCAGATCGCCAACCGGCTGATGTATGCGGATATGGTGGTGCTGGATGAACTGGGGTATTTGCCGTTCAGTCAGTCAGGCGGGGCTTTGCTGTTCCATCTCATCTCGAAACTGTACGAGCGAACCAGTGTGGCGATCACCACCAACCTGAGCTTTGCAGAATGGGGCAATGTATTTGGAGATCAGAAGATGACGACGGCACTACTGGATCGATTGACGCATCGCTGTCATATCGCCGAAACCGGTAACGACAGTTACCGCTTCAGGCACAGCTCAATTCAACAGGGAAAGGAGGCAATCACTGGAATTCAAACTACGACTTGAGCCATACTATGGCTAACTGAGGGTGGGTCAAAATTCAGTGCACATCCTGGGTCAGAATTCGATGCATATCTACAATCAGAACAAACTATCAGTGCCAGCATGCCTAAGATAGTTATTGATGAATAAACCTGATAAACGAGATGAGCTCATTCTTAACCTCCAATGTGTACCGATAGGTAAAATAATTGTTGACTTCGCTGGTTGCGGTTGATATTGTACCGTTCGTTACATATTGGTAACGGATTAATTTATCCATCACAACGGAGGCCACAATGTTCAAGTTTCTTAAGCAAAGCCTGGCAATCTCAGCAGGTCTTTTTATCGTCGCCGCAGATGCAGGAGCTCAGACAACCGAAGGCTTGGTGACAGCAAAGAACCAGTTTGTCGAGGCTGGCGGAGTCAAGTTCTCTTATCGCAAATTTGGTAAGGAAAGTGCAGTTCCCGTAATTTTTCTTCAACACTTCACCGGGACCAATGATTACTGGGATCCGAAATTCGTCGATAAAATCGCACAAGAAAGAACGGTCATTGTTTTCAATTACCGTGGTGTTGGTCTTTCTACCGGACACGTCGCTGACAGCGTAGAACAAATTACACAAGACAGCTTGGCCTTCATTCAATCGCTGGGATACAAAAAGGTTGATGTACTAGGTTTTTCATTGGGAGGTTTTGTCGCACAGGAACTAGCAGCAGCTCACCCGGAACTTGTACGTAAAGTTGTGATTGCAGGCGCATCTAACAAGGGTGGTGGAGACCATCTTTTGAAGGTACTGGGCGAGGCCTTTTCTCAGAAGGACAGCCCTGATCCCCGCGTATATCTTTTCTTTACGGAATCCCAAAAGAGTAAAGATGCAGGCTTCGATTTTGTGAAACGTTCTGCGCAACGTGCAGAGCGTGACCCGGAAAGTGGCAAGGAAGTTGCCGACGCTCAGGCAAAAGCCATTATCACTTGGGCAAATACGCCGGATCCCGACAACACGCTTCTTAAGTCGATCAAACAGCCAGTGCTAATCCTCCAAGGGGCACACGACAAGATGTTCGACACCGAGAATTCTTACAAGATGTCTCAAGCGATACCGAATGCTCAGCTTATTCTGTATCCAGATGCCGCACACGGATCAATTTTTCAATATGCACAATCCGCAGCTGCAACTGTGAATACCTTCTTGTCCGAATGATCTAATCGCAATAAAAAAGCGCCGAAAGGCGCTTTTTTATTGTTTGAATTCAGCATCCACAGCTAGTCAATCATATTCCCGGGCCAAGCAGCAAGAACAGGGGCGACAACGCGAAGCAAATCCTCCTTGGATGCACCACCAGAGGCTTGCACAGACATGCCCTGATGTATGGTCGCCAGGAGTTTTGCCAAAGAAATGGGATCGGCGTCAGTTGGCAAATCCTGATCTGATAATGCCTGAACAAATCGCTTATGGAGGGCTTCCTCATAGGCTTCTCGAAAGTTGGACAGCACGCCTTTAACCACTTCGGATTGCTGACTACATGTCAGCGCACTCTGAGTCAGCATGCATCCTGGTGGGTGATTCGAGTCGGTTAGGAACGTAGCGGCTCCTGTGAGAAACTCTTCGGCAACCTTATATGAGGTTGGCTCATTGATAGAATTGGCTACAAATACAGAAATATCGGACAAGTATTTGTTAACAGCTTTCCGAAATAATTCTTCCTTATCTCCGAATGCACCATACAAACTCGGTTTGTTAATCCCCAATGCCTCCGTGAGCGCAGATATCGAAGTGCCATCGTAACCATACGTCCAGAAAAGACGCATGGCTTTGTCCAGCGCATCTTCATGATTGAAGGCTGGTGGTCGACCTCGCTGTTTGAGTTGCTTTGTTTCGCTCATTTAAAATCTCAATAACATCAGCAAAACAATATTATACCAATAGGTATGTTATTTGACATGTATTGAATAGACGTTGACTTGGATGACTGAGAAATCAAGTCGTGATTTTATGGTTATGAACGTCAGCTTTTCGGAAGCGGGTTTGCGGTAGTGAATGTCGCCTCCTGGCCGGGAACCGTCCGTTACTCACCATTCTGCCACCGTCTGCTGTTCCCGTGGAAGCAGTCATTGAGTCCAGGTGGCGCTGTGCGACCCGTTGCGGACGGTCGAGATTCTACAAAGCGGACGCTCAACGTTTGGCATAAGGGGTGCTATAGCGCGTCCCGCTTGAGGGGTTAGGTTGTTTTGTGTCTGTCTGGGAATAGTGCAAGTATGACAAACCCTAGCAGCCATAAAACGCCCAAAGATCCCCAGTAACCAGAATAACCTTTGCCTTTAGCATAATGAATGCAACCCCATACAGTAAGAGCAAGACTGGCAACAAAGAAAAGCCAAGCAATAATGTGCAAGGATGGCAGATTATTTTCAATAACCTTGCCTGCGATTTGAGATACAAAGCCAAGGCCAACCCCGATATTTGTTTGTTTCTTGTATTGTTGTAGCAACTGAGGTCTCCTAGATTTTAAGAAAAATAGGGGCGAGCTTTAGCACGTCCCGCTTGATGGGTTAGGGCTAATACGTTGGCATAAGCACGACATATGGCATTTGCTAAACAACTCTCTACATTAGGCTAATGATTGTTGTTGGCTTGAGTAGTTCTGCTTTTTGTTACCCACAAAAAAAGGAACACTTGCAGATATGCACAGAGCGTCAGGAGCGTTAGTTGCACGTAAAGGCTATGCATCATCCATGGGAACAGTTTAACAAGACAAATAAACGAAACTTCAAACCCAAGTGATGCTGGAAACGTCAAAATCAGTAGTACAAAATCCGGCAATCCATGCTCTGTCGCTACGGTTTGCATAGATATGTCAATCCACCATGTCCAACCAATGACCAAAGTCACTACAGTTACGTATATCCAAGCAAACAGTCTCATACGAGTTGCCCGACTAAAGTTTTAGAAAATGTATTCTCATCCGCGCAGTGGGCAATTGGAGGCCTGCCTCGATCGTCTGCTCTTGGCCGGAATGCGTCTCCCGCCCATCATATAGCGAACGTCTGAAACTCGCATAACAGCGGTCATCGGGTCTCACTGACGCTGACCGCCCCATATGAGACTGTCGTGTCTCTACATAGCGGACGTTGACGAATGAATCAAATGGGGCCGTTTCCATCATCCTGATCAGCGTTTGATGACTCTCCTGATAGTGACAACAACCCTGTTCGCACTAAAAGTATTGTTGTGAAAAGATACTGTTCATTTCTTTCCCAGAAATAGCTTCACTCGCGTAGTTGAAGGTACCTGCTGTTTGAACTTCTTTCGCAGCGCGAACGAGTGCACCATAAGCTGCCCTTGCGAGCGAGCCGCCCAGACTGATGCGAGCCACCCCTAGTTCCTGTAGCTCCTCAACGGTAAGTTGAACGCCCTGGAAGCCCATAATGACGTTCAGAGGCCGATCAATGGACTGAACAATTGCCCTGATATCTTCCTTCGATTGAATGCCTGGCGCAAAGAGAACGTCAGCACCAGCATCTTGATATGCCTGTAGGCGACGTATTGTGTCCTTAACATCTGGGTGACCATAAAGGTAGTTTTCCGCACGAGCGGTGAGCATGAATTTGAAGTTGAGGGACTTTGCTGCATCTGCTGCACTTTGAATCCGCGCAACAGCCAACCCAATATCGTAGATGGGATGATCTGCGTCTCCCGATGCATCTTCAATGGAACCGCCTACAACGCCTGCCTTTGCTGCCTCAAGGATCGTTTCTGCCACTTCCCATGGAGCGTCACCAAATCCATTTTGGAGATCAGCACTTACAGGAAGATCGGTTGCCGTTGATAAATCCGCCAGGTGATGAAGCATGTCTTTTGCGTTGAGGCTTAAATCGCTTTTCCCTTGTGAAAATGCGAATCCCGCCCCTGTTGACGCTAATGCCTTGAACCCAAGATGTTGAAGCAACCTCGCTGATCCAACGTCCCATGGGTTCGGGATAACAAAAGAACTACCTTTTTTGTGCAGTTCGACGAATTCTTTGGATTTCTCGTTCTGGGTTTTCATGGTGTTTCTTCGAAATTATTACGCTCGATGTACGGATGCAATTTGGAGTGTGTCCGAATTTAGTGCGATCAGCTAGAGGCCATTATTGGCCGAACTTTGCCTGTTCACCATTGGCGCATAACGTCCGCTACCATCCAGAAAGCCGTCAGACGCTGTATACCCAAAAGACGACAGTTAAGGTGCGTATTCGACCCAAATCCTTTTTCCTGGGCAGTGTTCCTGAACTGTGGAAATTGCGTCAGTTATCGCTGGCATATCATGCGGATCAATGCTTTTCACAAAGTTCGTGATATCCGAACCGGCATCGCGAAGATCAGATATTTCTGATGGTGAAAGGACGCCATCGTTCACCCATAGAGGCGAAGGTAACATATTATGCTGAGAGGAAAGTTCGTCGAAACCAGCACGAGTCAGAACAAAATAAACCATCGCTCCCCCTCTGAAAAGTTACGCTTATAAGATCGTTGTTCGACCGGCAGTTCTTGGCCGACAGCGGCATTTTATCAATCATACCGCCACCGTCTGAATCTCGCATAACAGCAGTCATTGATCTCCACCGGCTCTGATCGACCCGTTGCAGACGGTCAGGAACGTCAAAGCTCAGGGGTGCGCCGCGTGCGGCGCGTCTCCTGGAGCGCCTTGTTGGGCAGCAGCCGGTTCACCAAAGTGAATATCGCGATTGAACCGAATGTTCTTAAACTGTTCAAGACCGGGATATGGGGTGTCAGTTCTTTCATCGTCGCGATATTCAACTCGATACGTCTTGAAGGTTAGATCCATGTGAGGGCCGCTTTGGATCAGTAGTACGCCTTCATTTATTCGATAGCTTCTCATCAAGTGGTAGCGGATTTTGTCGCAAACGTAGTTGGCTGCCCTTGTTAGCTCAAGCGCTAAATCCTCTACGAAAGCCACGTGATAATGAAACTCATCGGCAAGCTTTCGATTGAGTTCTGGGTTCCATTGATCGATGTGGTAGAACTTTTCCGTTTCCCATTCGTCGACGTAAATACATTTTGCGTGCTCATTAAAAACGGCACAGAAATCTTGAGCGACTAGGCGAAAGTTCAAAAAAGCAGATTCCAACTCAGGATAGCGGCCGGGCCACACTCTCGAGAGAAGCCAAGGGCGAATTTCTTCTATTGCTGTTTTTCGTTCGCCTCTTAATGATGGCTGACCGTGGCTCAATAAATCAGAGGCCCAGTTTTTCCAATCGCCTAGCCTTAGGCGCGACTCCCATTCTTCGACATAGCTGGCGTAGAGCTCATCATCTTGTTGCTTCTTACTATCTAGCCCTAGCTGATTGGAAACCCAGCTTTCATGTTCTGACTTGATATGTTTGAGTTTCTCAACGGTAAAGGTGTTGGGTTGGTCGTCGATTTGTTTGTGGTGAACATTGCACAGCAATATCAAATTAGCAAATTTATCGCGCTGTTCTGGTGTCAGGTCTGGTGTGCCTCGAGGGCCGTCCTCACTCTGAGCAACTATGTGGCATGCCTCACCAACAATTGACTCATCGTCGGTTTCGCTGGCGTCCATTACGAGTTCCGTTCTGCAAATCGCGCACCTGTTTGCTGCTCTGCCCCAGAGCATCTTGTGAGTCTTAAGCGATATGGTCATTTCGATGCCCAACGTGAAGGCCAGTGTTGACCGCAGGGTTATGCATCTTTTCTACGCCCCGGCCGTGGTGCCTGCTCAACCACCCCAGGCCCTGGGGTAACGATGACTCTAGTTTGAGCATTCGGCAGCTTGTGCATGAGGCTCGCAACTGTGACATTCTTTGCTTTGGCCTCTTGAATGATTTCATAGATGTCGTCGCCGCTGATGGTCTTTCCTTCTTCGGCCATCGCAATGGTGTCTATCTTGAACGGGGCCTCGTCACTTGCATCTCCCGGCACCGTTGCATTGACGATGTGTTCAACAGTGTTGTCGTTTAGCACGTCATGCATTCCTTCGCCGAAAGAGAACCGCTGTTTGATCTTGCCGGGCAGAGCACGCATAGCTTCGATGTTAATAACGTCCATTTCACTCAGCGGAACGTGGAAGTCGCTGTAATTGATAAACGGCCTCCGCTCGATACGCATTTGGAAATGGTAGTGCTGATGCTTAGCATGCTGTGAAGTGGCATGTCCTTGATAGTCAGACTCCGCGCAAGAGAATGCCCACTCAAGATTCTTGTACTTGATCGTTACTTCAAATAGCTTGCCACCGCTGCCTTCGTCGGGAAGGTCGTTGATGTTTTTGGCAAAGCCTTCTTGATTTGCAACCCAGCGGAGAAAGCTCTGAATTTGAAAGAACCCATAACGATGGGCGATGGCAAGAAGATCATTCTTCTTGAAGCCTTTTGGCTTTAGGAGCCAATGCGGGCATGGCGCTTTCTTGCTGAATGACGCGAGCGGCTTCTTGCAGAGGTAGCAATGGCTCTTGCCAAAATATTCGAGAAACCTCTGATACTCAGCTTCGGCAGCACGGAAGTTTTCCTCATTGCCACGCACTCGTACCTCCTCGGGCAATGACTCCAAGAACTTGGCGAAGTCTATTCCTTTGGCTTTAACGGCTTCAGTCATAGCGGAGGCAAAATATAAGATGCATAACAGTTAATATACGGACGCACGCCCCGTATATTAATAAATAGCAAATCCGGACGCAAACTGGAAGTAAATTCAATTGCAGTATGGTGGGGATTTGCGTGCTACTAGAGGGAATTGGATAGCGTCCGCGACAGCCCGCTATTGGCCGGATTACGTCTGTCGCCCATCATATAACGAACGTCTGAAACTCGCATATCATCGGCCAATCAACCCCGCTAGCTCTGATCGACCCAAAGCAGCCGCTGGACTTAACGTTCCTTAACCATATCGGCAACTTGAATGTTTCGGTGGGGATCTGTATCTGAACGCATGCCAGCGATAATGCCCTCTCGATCCGCATCATCTTTGTTCTGGCTCATCTTCCACTTCCCATCGATTCGTCCAATACGAATCTCGATGCCAATGATGGCCTTCATCTGGTTAGCTATGTACTCTGGTGGAGCATCACTAACAGACCAAGGCTGAGGCCGCGATCCTTCATGAAGCGTTGTCAGGTCGTGCAACTGCTGCCGTAGCCATGCAACATCCTCAGTCACGGAGGCTTTACCCCAAACATGAACTGTCGCGTAGTTCCATGTCGGAACTACCTTGTGGGTTTCTGCTTTGCTTGGATACCACGACGGTGTGACATATCCCGCTGGTCCTTGGAATACGACAAGACACTCAACACGCTCAGCAAGTGCCTTCCAGTGAGGATTCGCTTTTGCCAAGTGCGCGCGAAGCATGCCGTACTCACCTTCATCAGCATAAAGCAGAAAGGGAATGGGGGAGGCTTCAAGACCGTTATCCCCATGTGTGACCAGAAGGCCAAGAGGGTGCTTCACGATTAGGTCATGAAGCTTTTCAACTCGGGTTTCCCTAAAGCTGGCTGGGATGTACATGGCAACTTATTCTCAATGCTTTCGAAAGACCCTAGCATATCTTATGACTGCTACTGGCCGACAGCGGCCTGATAGCAGCCCCTTTTTACCTATCCACCACCGTCCGCTCCCAGCAGCATAACAGACATTAACGAATAGCAAACCCGCCCATCAACAGCAAGGCTGAAACCCCGTCCTGCCGTTCATCACCCGTGTCCGCTCACCTGCTTTTGTAGCCGCTCAATCCTCCATCATTCCGCAGGCTCGCAACACACGCCTTCACGCCAGAATCGTGGTCTGCGTCATATCCTCATTTCACTCCGGTAATGCTCAACCAGCCTAAAGGCCGAGCGTTTCTGTCATTCGTCCTGCAACTCACCTGAACACGCGCAATGGTTCCGGCTCTTGGCGCAGCGGCTCCAGAAAGCAGTTTCACTCAACCACACAGGAGAAAGACCATGAACGACACGACCATTCAGCCCCAAAGCCAAGACAGCAAAGGCGCAGCTCACCAAAAAGCAGGTGTTGAAATGACAAAAGAACAATGGCGCAAAACGCATAGAGATTACAAGTCCACCATCGACGTCCAGAAATGCTTACTGATGATGACCAGCCGTGGCACCAGTCTTGTTCCAGTGACCATCATCAAATAATCAGGAGATCATCATGAATACACACCCAATCACAGTAAACACCATGACCGAGATTTTCGGAGAGGCGATCAGCACCTACACCAGAAAGCAGGCTATCGAGGACGGCGTACTGGTGGACATATCAGAAATGGCCGCAGAAGCCGGGTTCAACTGTCCGGTGGCCATCACCCGCGCAGCATGGGCCGATTGCGTGGAATGGACGGAGGCAGATAGCAATCGCCAAACCACACAGGATGAATCAGGCAGGCTTTGGGATGTGCTCTGGATGGCAAAGCTCGCAGCCAGAAGAGGCGGCAGCAAAACAACCTATCAGTTCTATCGTGTTCCACGCGGTGGCCGTGGAATCAAACCGAGATTGACCGCACTAAAAATGACGGCAGGCCCTGGTGATGATGGCGAACTGGTCATCACGATCATGATGCGGAACGAGGACTAAATCATGGCCGACTGGATATTCATCCTCTTCGGCCTTTGCTGGTGGTACTGGGCGATCTTCATTCGAAAACCCAGTACACCAAAATCCGAGAAGCAAAATCTACTTGAGAGAACAAAACGCGAAGCCGAACAGGCGCAACGGGGCAGGGAAAACGAGGAAATTGCGAATTGGTTCCAGTTTTACGACAAGTCTGAATTAAACCAGGAGGATGAAAAGCATCACGATGGACATCATCACCGGGACTGACAAAAACAGAAACGGGGACAAAACGGAGACAGTACGTATGGCAACCTGTGGACAAACGGAGACAAAACGGGGACACTTGATGTCAATTGAGTAAGTAATTTGCTCAAGAATCAGCTTTCAGAACGTGAACCATAGGGTTGGAGAGTCGGCAATAAAAAACCCGCGAAGCCAGTAGCAACGCGGGTTTTAGGGTCTTGGCGGAGAGCGAGGGATTCGAACCCTCGATACAGATTTAAGCCCGTATGCTTCCTTAGCAGGGAAGTGCCTTCGACCACTCGGCCAGCTCTCCGAAGGGTGGCAAGAATACCCGGTTACACTGAAAAAATCAATAAACTCAGGCGTTTTCCAGTTCGTAGGCTTTGTGAAGCACGCGCACAGCCAGTTCCAGATACTTTTCGTCGATCACAACGGAAATCTTGATCTCGGAGGTGGAGATCATCTGGATGTTGATGCCTTCTTCTGCCAGCGTGCGGAACATCTGGCTGGCGATGCCGACGTGCGAACGCATGCCGACGCCCACGATGGCCACTTTGGCGATCTTGTCGTCGCCGGTGATTTCGCGTGCGCCGATATGGGCCTGAACCTTGTCCTTGAGGATGCTCAGTGCCTTGTTCAGCTCATTCTTGTGCACGGTGAAGGTGAAGTCGGTGGTGCCGTCGGCGCCGACGTTCTGGATGATCATGTCGACGTCGATGTTGGCGTCGGCGATCGGGCCCAGAATCTGGTAGGCAATGCCCGGACGGTCTGGCACGCCGAGCACGGTGATCTTGGCTTCGTCGCGATTGAAGGCGATGCCGGAAATAATCGGTTGTTCCATGTTTTCTTCTTCCTCAAACGTAATCAGTGTGCCTTCGCCGTCTTCCTCGAAGCTGGAGAGCACGCGCAACTTGACCTTGTATTTGCCGGCGAATTCCACCGAGCGGATCTGCAATACCTTGGAGCCTTGGCTGGCAAGTTCCAGCATTTCTTCGAAGGTGATGGATTTCAGGCGACGGGCTTCAGGCACCACGCGCGGGTCTGTGGTGTAGACGCCATCGACGTCAGTGTAGATCTGGCATTCGTCCGCCTTCAGCGCTGCGGCCAAAGCCACGCCGGTGGTGTCGGAGCCGCCACGGCCGAGGGTGGTGATGTTGCCGTTTTCGTCCACGCCCTGGAAGCCTGCAACCACCACCACATAGCCCGCATCGAGGTCGGCGCGGATATTGGCCTCGTCGATGCTCAGTATGCGTGCCTTGGTGTGCGCGTCATCTGTCAGGATGCGCACCTGGCTGCCGGTGTAGCTCTTGGCGCGCACGCCGAGGTCCATCAAGCCCATCGCGGTGAGCGCAATGGTGACTTGTTCGCCGGTGGAAACCATCTGGTCCAGTTCGCGGGGATCTGGTTCCGGCATGATTTCCTTGGCCAGGCCTATCAATCGATTGGTTTCGCCAGACATGGCGGAAACCACCACCACGACTTGATGTCCCAGCGCTTTGTAACGTGCTACACGGCGCGCTACATTGCGGATGCGTTCCGGGGAGCCGACGGACGTGCCGCCGTATTTCTGTACGATCAGTGCCATTTTGAGTTGTCAGTTGCTATCAATAAAGTTATCGGTTAATTCAGTTTTGCCTGTACCCAGCCTGCAACGCTGGCCAGCGCCTGCGGCAGATTGGCTGGGTCGGTGCCGCCCGCCATGGCCATGTCCGGACGGCCGCCACCCTTGCCGCCAACCTGTTGGGCCACCGCATTGACCAGATCGCCAGCCTTAAGTTTCCCGATCAGGTCCGGCGTGACGCCGGCAGCCAGGCTGACTTTGCCGTCGCTGACGGCCGCCAGCACGATGGCGGCGGATTTCAGCTTGTCCTTGAGTTTGTCCATGGTCTCTCGCAGGCCGTTGGTATCTGCGCCTTCCAGCACGGCGGCCAGCACGTTGATACCGGCAATCACCTGTGCCTGCGAGGCGAGGTCGTCGCCCTGGCTGGCGGCCAGTTTGGATTTTAAGCGGGACAGTTCTTTTTCCAGTGCCTTGACGTTGTCCAGCACCTGGGCGAGCTTGGTCGGTACTTCGTGTGCTGGCGTCTTCAGCTCGCTGGCAGCCAGTGCCAGCAGTGCTTGCTGTGTCTGCACCAGCTTCAGCGCGCCCACGCCAGTGGTGGCTTCCACGCGGCGCACGCCGGCGGCCACACCTGATTCTGACGTGACCTTGAACAGGCCGATGTCGCCGGTGCGGCTGACATGCGTGCCACCGCATAATTCACGTGAGGTGCCGATGTCGAGTACGCGCACTTCATCACCATATTTCTCGCCGAACAGCATCCTGGCGCCAGTCTTTTGCGCATCCTCGATGCCCATCACGCGCGCCTGTGTGGCAGCGTTGGCGAGGATTTCCAGATTTACAAGATCTTCGACTTTATGAATTTCATCATCCGTCATCGGCGCGTTGTGCACGAAGTCGAAGCGGGTCTTGTCGGTATCGACCAGCGAACCCTTCTGTTGCACGTGCTCGCCGAGGACCTCGCTCAGGGCCTTGTGCAGCAGGTGTGTGGCAGAGTGGTTGCGTTGGGTGGCGGCACGGGCGGCCACGTTGACGCGGGCGGCGAGGGTGTCGCCTACTGCTAACTTGCCTGTCTTGAGCACGCCGTGATGGCCGAACACACTGGCCTGGATTTTTTGAGTGTCTTCGACGGCAAAGATGCCGTTGGCGCTGCGCAGTTCGCCGCTGTCGCCGATCTGGCCGCCGGACTCGGCATAGAACGGGGTGTCGTTCAGCACGACGACGCCGAGGTCGCCTTCATTCAATTCGTTGACGGCAGCGCCATCTTTGTACAGCGCCAGCACCTTAGCCTGGGTTTCCAGTTTTTCGTATCCATGGAAGGCGGTGGCCTGTCCGTCGTATTCCAGGTTGGTTGCCATCTTGAACTTGCCGGCAGCACGGGCCTGTTCCTTCTGGCGCGCCATGGCGGCGTCGAAGGCGGCTGAATCGACAGTGACATTGCGTTCGCGGCAGATGTCGGCAGTCAGGTCCAGCGGGAACCCATAAGTGTCGTGCAGCTTGAAGGCGGTTTCACCATTGAACGTGGTCGAGCCGGCCTTTGCCATCTCGGCCAGTTCGGTTTCCAGAATCGCCATGCCGTGTTCGATGGTTTCGAAGAAGCGATCTTCTTCCTGACGCAGGATGTCGGTGACACGTTTCTCGCCAGCCTTGAGTTCCGGATAGGCTTCGCCCATTTCGGCGACCAGGTCCGGCACCATCTTGTGGAAGAAGGCCACACGCGCACCTAGTTTGTAGCCGTGGCGAATGGCACGGCGAATGATGCGGCGCAGCACGTAGCCACGGCCTTCGTTACCGGGGATTACGCCGTCGGCGATCAGGAAGGAACAGGCGCGAATGTGGTCGGCCAGCACCTTCAAGGACGGGTTTTCCAGGTCGGTCTGCTTGGTTTCGCGTGCAGCTGCGGCGATGAGGGTCTGGAACAGGTCGATCTCGTAGTTGGCGTGCACGCCTTGCAGCACGGCCGCAATGCGCTCCAGTCCCATGCCGGTATCCACAGAAGGCTTGGGCAGCGGATGCATCACGCCGGCTTCGTCGCGGTTGAACTGCATGAACACGTTGTTCCAGATTTCGATGAAGCGGTCGCCGTCTTCATCCGGGCTGCCCGGAGGTCCGCCAGGAATATGTGCGCCGTGGTCATAGAAGATTTCGGTGCAAGGGCCGCAGGGGCCGGTGTCACCCATCATCCAGAAGTTGTCGGAGGCGTAGCGCGCGCCCTTGTTGTCGCCGATGCGGATAATGCGCGCTTTCGGCACGCCGATTTCATTGGCCCAGATGTCGTAGGCTTCGTCGTCTTCGGCGTAGACCGTGACGGTGAGCTTGTCGGCGGGGATCTTGAAGACGACGGTCAGCAGTTCCCAGGCGTAGTTGATCGCATCGCGCTTGAAATAATCGCCGAAGCTGAAGTTGCCCAGCATTTCGAAGAAGGTGTGGTGGCGGGCGGTGTAGCCGACGTTTTCCAGGTCGTTGTGCTTGCCGCCGGCGCGTACGCATTTCTGCGAGGACGTGGCGCGGGTATAGGCGCGCTTGTCGAAGCCGAGGAACACATCCTTGAACTGGTTCATCCCCGCATTGGTAAAGAGTAGGGTCGGGTCGCCCGCCGGTACCAGCGAGCTGGACGGTACCACGGTGTGGCCCTTGGAGGCGAAAAAGTCGAGAAATGCCTGTCGTATCTGTTTGCTGTTCATCTGTGTTTCTAATGTAGCGCAGGCGGCCTCGCCTGCATGTTTTGTATTTCAATGCAGGCGAGGCCGCCTGCGCTACTCATCTTCCGGTTCGCCGCTTAATACGGCTTTGATTGTTTCTGTGCCAAACCCACGGCTTTGCAGGTATCTGGCCTGCTTGGCCCATTCTTCCCTACTTCGTGCGGGGGCGCCAAATTTCTTGCGCCAGAGGTTGCGTGCGGTTTCGCGGTCTTCCTGCCTGACCTCGGCCACTGCCTTGTTTACCAGTTCTTCCGACAGGCCTCGTGACCGCAACTCATGCGCCACTTTCAGGCTGCCGTATTTGCCTTGCCGGGCATGCACCATCTGGTCGGCATATCGCGCATCGGATAACCAGCCGCGCGATTTGAAATCTTCCAGCAGGGCATCCAGATCTTCATCGACGACGTAGGGTTGCAGTTTTCGATAAAGCTCGGCGCGAGAGTACTCGCGCCGTGTCAGGTACCCCAGGGCACGTTCCCTGAGATTAGGCGTCGGCTTCCTCATCTGGCTCCACTTGCATCAGGCTGCTGGCGGTGCTGGAGTTGGCGCGGATCTTGGCTTCGATTTCCTTCGCAACTTCCGGGTGCTCCTTCAGGAACTCGCGAGCATTGTCCTTGCCCTGGCCGATCTTGTCGCCCTTGTAGCTGTACCATGCGCCCGATTTTTCGACGAACTTGAGGTTCACGCCCATTTCGACGATCTCGCCTTCGCGCGAAATGCCTTCGCCGTACAGGATGTCGAACTCAGCTTGCTTGAACGGCGGCGCCACCTTGTTCTTGACCACTTTGACGCGGGTTTCGGAGCCGATGACTTCGTCGCCCTTTTTGATCGCGCCAGTGCGGCGGATGTCCAGGCGGACGGATGCGTAGAACTTGAGCGCGTTACCGCCGGTCGTGGTTTCCGGGTTGCCGAACATGACGCCGATCTTCATGCGGATTTGATTAATAAAGATCACCAGTGTGTTAGCGCGCTTGATGTTGGCGGTCAGCTTGCGCAGCGCTTGCGACATCAGGCGTGCTTGCAGGCCCATGTGCGAGTCGCCCATTTCGCCTTCGATTTCAGCCTTGGGGGTGAGAGCGGCGACGGAGTCGACCACAACGACATCGACCGAGCCGGAACGCACCAGCATGTCGCAGATTTCCAGGGCTTGTTCGCCGGTGTCGGGCTGGGAGATCAGCAGGTCGCTGACGTTGACACCCAGCTTTTGCGCATATTGCGGGTCGAGGGCGTGCTCGGCATCAATAAAGGCAGCGACGCCGCCCAGTTTTTGCATTTCTGCAATCACTTGCAGGGTGAGTGTGGTTTTGCCGGAAGATTCCGGGCCGTAGATTTCGACGATACGGCCGCGCGGCAGGCCGCCAACGCCAAGCGCTAGGTCAAGGCCGAGCGAGCCGGTCGAGACGACTTCGAGGTCAGGCGCAATGTTGCCATCGCCCATGCGCATGATGGAGCCCTTGCCGAATTGCTTTTCGATTTGCGACAGTGCGGCGGCGAGCGCTTTGCTCTTGTTTTCGTCCATGATTGACCTTGGTTTTTCTGCAGCTGATAAACCGTCAATTATTCCATAAATCAAGGTCTAAGGTAAGCTTCAGATTGGCTTGGCGCGAACGTTTTTAACCGGGTACGGCAGGGCGCCCCGTGACTGACTTTATCGGGACTTCTGGCGGGTGATTTCCAGCCTGATTTTTCGTTCGGTAATCGACAGCGTGAGTTGCTTGACCAGGTCCGCTATCGGGTTGCTGCCCATGGCCTCTGCCGTTTCGATGGTTTTCTTTAGCTGGAAGATGCTGGTTTTGCGATGGAGTTGGAGTTCCTGCTTCATTTCAACCAGCCGCCGTCGCAGTTGCGCGATGCGGCGTATGGCTTTGACAAGCCGGGAGGCGGTGTCTTCACCAGCGATCGATTCCGGGTCCTGGCCGAATTCGGTAATCAGCTTTTCAATGGCCTTGATGTCGCCGCGTTCGTAGGCACGGTTGACCTGCGCCATCAGGCTGGTTCGGCGCAGGCGCTCGGTTTCATTGGTGGCGCGGTCGGGGTGGATCAGCTTGGTCGCCTTGCGATAGGCCTGTTTGAGCTCGGCGGTGATGTCCACAGGCGGTTCCGGTCTGGCATTGACCAGGCCCGCTTCCTCGGCGGATTTCTCTGCGCGCGCCTGCATGGTCTGGGCTTGCATCTGTGCGTTCGCGTTGCCGGGGTTGCGCAGCATGTCTTCGTAGGCAAGTAGCGCGTCCAGTTCGTCCAGCTCTGCAAACAGGCGCCCCACCGCCTGATAGTAGCGATGACGAAACTGCTCGGTTTCGGTTTTCTCGGTCTCCAGCGACAGCTCGGCCTGGGTGACCTGGTCTTCCAGTCTGGACTGCTCGTCTTCCAGCCGCTGCAGTTCCTGCTCTTCAGGGAAAATACTCATGGGATCCGGTCAGTAAAAGTCATGTGCCTGCATCTGGCCCAGTTGCCATTGCGCCTCTGCGTGCCCTTGCCTGGCGGCCTTGTGGAACCAGAACATGGCGGCATCGAAATCCTGAGGGACGCCATGGCCGGCCTCATACATCGTCCCCAGCTTGAACAGCCCTTCCTTGTCGTCCTGGGCGACCGCGCGACCATACCATTGCAGGGCATTTTCGTAACGCTTGTTCATGCGATAAACGTCCCCTAGCCAGCATTGCAGCAGCGGGTCTCCCTGTGCAGCGGCCTGGCTCATCCATTCCAGAGCCTCGGGAGTGTGCGTATCGTCGGTGGCTCGGTCATACAACTCCAGTCCCAAGGCCCATTGCGCTCGGGCGTAGCCGCGTTCTGCTGCCTTGCGGTGCCAGTATTCCGCCTGCTTGGGGTCGGATTCGACGCCGTGGCCGTTCATGTACATGTCGCCCAGATCGCACCACAGGAAGGGATTGTCCTCATCCTTGCGGGCGAAGGTGTGTTCGAAGGCCAGTTTTGCAAAGCGCTGCGCCTGGGTTGCATCGTCTAGACTCAGGTCTCGGGTGAGGATCAGCACGGACAGGGGATAGTAGGCCTGCTCGAAATGTTCTTCGGCCAGTTGCTGGAAGCCGGACAGCAGTTTCGCAATCGCCGGGCTGTCTGACTTCCAGTCGCTGAGGATGGTCTCGCGGTCGAATGCGGTGCGGAGCTGGCGATAACGGTCCAGCTGAACCACTCGATCGGGATTATTCGCGAGATTGACGGGTTTTCTTTTTTGCGGCTGGGCGTCGCCAGGGCGGGAAAACTGCGCTTCGCATTCCTTGCAGTAGCGAATGGCATAAGCCTTGACACCATCGCCGAATTTCTCGATCGCCTTGCTGAAGAATAGGCGCACAAAGTCGGTATAGGCGTAATTCCCCGCCAGATAAGGCCGTGCGATCTCGATGAATTGTAAGCGTGCGCTCTGGTAAACCGATTCATCGAACAGTCTCTGGTTGCTGCGCAGTGCGGCGAGTCCGCGTGCAACCAAGCTGTCGTCCTGCATGGGCAGTGCGAGGTCTTGCGAACGGTCGGCAGCAAGCTGCCCGCGGATTAGGACCGTCATGCGCAGCGCCTCGCTGCTGGGTGGTCTACGGAGGCAGGATCCATGTGGCGATTCGCGGTGTGCATGTTCAAAGGCTTAATCCCAGCAAGCCTTCCAGCAAGGTTAGGACGGACTGCTGACGGATTGTGTTGCGGTCCCCGGCAAACAGGTGGGTTGTAGACGCCAGATGCCCTTCCCGGGTGGCCCAGGCAAAACAGACCGTACCCACCGGTTTTTCGGCAGACCCGCCATCCGGGCCGGCAATGCCGGTGATGGCGCCCGAGATGTCCGCATGGCTGTTGCGTAAGGCGCCCAGCGCCATTGCCTGGGCCGTCTGCTCGCTAACTGCGCCGGTCTGTTCCAGTGTGGCGCTTGGGACTTGCAGCAGTTCCTGCTTGGACGCATTGCTGTATGTGACGAATCCGCGGTCGAACCAGGCGGAACTCCCAGGCATGGCGGTGACGGTCTGCGCGGCCCAACCGCCGGTACAGGACTCGGCCAGCGTCAGCACCCAGGCGTGGGCCTTCAGCGCCTGGCCGAGCTGGGCACTGAGGTTTAGAAGCGCGTCATCAGCCATTGCAGGGCCTGGAGTACGGCGATCGCATAGAGCGCCGCCAGCAAGTCATCGAACATGACGCCGAAACCGCCTTTCAGGCGAGCGTCGCATTGGCGGATAGGTGCCGGTTTCCAGATGTCGAACAGTCGAAACAGCAGGAAGGCTGCCAGCCACCAGATTGCGCCACTCGGTGTGAATTCCAGTACAAGCATCATGGCGACGATTTCGTCCCAGACGATGCTGCCGTGGTCTGAGACGCCCAGCGCATCGCCCGCATTGCTGCAGAGGGGAATGCCTACCAGAAACAGCAGTGCGATCATCGGCAGGTGGGCAATGTCCGGGAGCAGCATCAGCAGCGCGAACAGGGGCAGCCCGACCAGCGTGCCGACGGTGCCGGGCGCCTTGGGCGCCAGGCCGCTGCCAAAGCCGAGCGCCACGCAATGGGCCGGGTGGCGCAACAGAAAACCCAGGTCAGGCGAAGTGGTCATAGCCGGTTTTGTCCGTATTGAGGGGCTGGCCGGTGGCGTCCAGCAGGCACAGGCTGTTGCGGGTGTCGGTCATGTGGCCGATCCGGGCCAATGGCAGCTCCAGTTGTCGTCCGATGTCTGCGATGTCTACCCGCCTGGCGGGTGCCGCCGTGAAGCAGAGCTCATAGTCGTCGCCGCCCGCCAGCAGGCAATTGCGAGCCCATGCTTGCTGCAGCAATGGTGCAAGCGCCGGGTGCGCAGGTATATGGTTGAGGCGAATTTCGGCGCCGAGGCTGGAGCGCTCCAGAATGTGGCCTAGATCGGCCAGCAGGCCATCGGAAATATCGATGGCCGCATGCGCGATGCCGCGCAGCGCCAGCCCAAGTGCCACGCGTGGCTGCGGTGTTTCGAGGGCGCGCAGGCAGTGGGCCAGGTCGGTCTCATGCAGCACGCACTGGCCTTGTAGTGCGGCTAGCCCCAGCGCCGCGCCGCCTAGCGCGCCGGATACCCAGATGTCGTCGCCGTGGCGGGCCGCATCGCGACGCAGGGATAGCCCCGTCGGGACTTCGCCGAGGATGCTGACGTTCAAGGTCAGCGGGCCGCGCGTGGTGTCGCCGCCGACAAGGGCCAGGCCATGTTGATCCGCGCATTTGAAGAAGCCGTCGGCAAAGGCGGCAAGCCAGCTTTCATCGACTTGCGGCAAGGCCAGGGACAGTGTCGCCCAGCGCGGCTGTGCGCCCATGGCGGCCAGGTCGGATACATTGACGGCCAGTGTTTTCCAGCCCAGCTTGCGCGGGTCCGTGTCTGCAAAGAAATGGGTTCCCGCCACCAGCATGTCGGTGGAAACGGCGAGTTCCATGCCCGGCGAAACTGCCAGCAGCGCAGCGTCATCGCCGACCCCGAGCGTCGCCGATGGCGTGGGGCGGGTGAAGAATTTTTCTATCAGGCTGAATTCAGGGCTCATTCAGTTGCCGGGTTTCTGCGCGGATTTTGGGCGGAATGCCTGGACCATCGCCGCGTTGGTTTCGATGTATGGCGCACCGATCAGGTCCAGGCAATACGGCACTGCGGCGAAAATACCGTGTACCAGGGGCTTGCCATCGGCGTCTTTCAGGCCTTCCAGGGTTTCCTTGATGGATTTGGGCTGCCCCGGCAGGTTGATGATCAGGCTCTGCTTGCGGATAACGGCGACTTGCCTCGACAGGATGGCGGTCGGCACGAATTGCAGGCTGATCTGGCGCATCTGTTCGCCAAAGCCTGGCATCTCGCGGTCGGCGACGGCCAGCGTGGCTTCCGGGGTGACGTCGCGCAGTGCCGGCCCGGTGCCGCCGGTGGTGAGCACCAGCGCGCAGCCTTCATGATCGACCAGGTCCTTGAGTGTGGCTTCGATTTTCGGCTGTTCGTCAGGGATGATGCGCGTGACAGCTTCCCATGGGGTCGTGAGCGCGGCGCTCAGCCAATCGCGCAGGGCGGGGATGCCTTTGTCTTCATAAATGCCTTGGGAGGCGCGGTCGCTGATGCTGAGCAGGCCGATGCGTAGTGTTGCCATGGTTAAGCGGTGTGAAAAAGATGGGTTATAGTTTACCCCATGAACTTGTACGATGTGGTGTATGAAGCCCTGATGGAATGCGACCCGGACGCAAAGTGCGTTGCGGCGACGCGTGCTCTGGAGGATTTTAGAGGCGGGCTGCTGGCCGCAGTGGCGTCTTCAGCGCCTGCCCAGCCCATCGCCTTGCCCGGGCTTCCGCAAAAACTGGCGCTGGTGTCGCCGCTGGAGGTGCGGCATCGTGGGCTGGGTACGCCGGAGGGCCGCGCTGCGTTGATTCATGCGCTGGTGCACATCGAATTCAACGCGATCAATCTTGCACTGGATGCGGTCTATCGTTTTCGTGATATGCCGGCCGCGTTTTATGACGATTGGCTGAAAGTGGCTGCCGAGGAGGCGTATCACTTCACCCTGCTGCGCGATCATCTGCGGGGGCTGGGTTACGAATATGGCGATTTCACCGCGCATAACGGCTTGTGGGACATGGCCAATAAAACGGCCCATGATCCGCTCGTTCGGATGGCCCTGGTGCCGCGCCTGCTTGAGGCGCGCGGGCTGGACGTGACGCCGGGCATCCGCAACAAACTGGTGTCGGCCGGAGACCAGGCTGTCGCTCCGATACTGGACATTATCCTGCGTGATGAGGTCGGTCACGTGGGGATTGGCAATCGCTGGTTCGGTGCGTTGTGTGCGCAGCAAGGCCTGCAGCCCGCCACCACCTTTGCTGCGCTGCTCAAGACCTACGAAGCATCGCCACCGAGGCCGCCCATCAATCGCGAGGCCAGAATTGCGGCCGGGTTTGAGGAAGACGAACTCGCCTGGATCGAGGGGAGAACTTGATTCCAATGGATGGGGACAAGTTGCGATGCAGCTGACGATTGCGAGATCTGCCTAGCGGATGTGCAGCTCTCGCCGTGGCTGTTTCTGGGCGGGGTGACGGTAGTGACTTCGCACCATCGTCTAGTTGAACCAACGCTAGTCAGTGGCTTGTTCGCGGAGCAGCTTGAACAGCTCGCGGCTGCTCTTGGGTGGCTTGCTAGCTTCGGCTTCCTTGCGGGCGTTGCGAATCAGTGTTCGCATTTGCTGGCTGTCGGCTTCAGGGTGTTCGCGCAAGTAGTCTGACAGCGCGCCGTCGTCTGCTAGCAAGCGCTCGCGCAGTTTTTCCAGTCGGTGAAAATGTGCGTTCTCTTCTTGGTGCGAGCCGTTCCAGCGGGCCAGTTGGTCGGTGATCGGTGCGGTATCGATCTCGCGCATCAGGCGGCCGATGTACTGCCGTTGGCGCGCAATCGCGCCATTGGAGGTGATGCGCTGCGCTTCCTTGACCGCTTCAAATAAGGTCTCAGGAAGGTTAAGTTGCGCCAGGCGCGTCTTGTTGAGCCCGATCAGTTCTTCGCCCAGATCCTGCAAATCCTGCATGGCAGCCTTGCGTTTGGTCTTGCTGAGCGGTTCCTGTTCGGTGATTTCGTCTGTCTTGGTCATATGCTGCGGTATGATATCAGCTTTTTTGAAGGTCTCTTCTGTGAGCGAAACGCGTTTTAGCTATTCCCTGGATGATCTGCGCCAGATGAGCGCCGATGTGTTGCAAATGGCGCAAGCCGCCGGTGCGTCGGCGAGCGAGGCCGAAGTGAGCCTGGGGATAGGGCAAAATGTTTCCGTGCGGCTGGATGAGGTGGAGACCATCGAATACAACCGCGACAAGGGCATGTCGGTGACGGTGTACTTTGGCCAGCGACGCGGTCATGCGAGTACCTCCGATCTTTCGCCCCAAGCGCTCAAGGATACCGTCGCAGCGGCGTGCAGTATCGCCCGCCACACCGCGCACGACGAATTTTGCGGTCTGGCTGATCCGGCGCTGCTGGCGAACGAGTTCCCCGATCTCGACCTGTATCACCCATGGAATATCTCGGTGGAGCAGGCCATCGCGTTGGCCAGGGTGTGCGAGGGTGCGGCACTGGGTGTAGACAAGCGCATCAATAATTCGGAAGGGGCGGGCGTCTCTACCTACGAGGGCCTGTTTTCCTACGCCAACAGCAACGGTTTTAACCATGGCTATCCTACCTCGCGCCATTCGCTGAGTTGCTCGGTCATCGCCGAGGCCGGCGACGACATGCAGCGCGACTACTGGTACACCACGGCGCGCGCGTCGACCGATCTGGATACGCCTGAACTCGTTGGCCGCAAGGCTGGCGAGCGCACAGCGCGCAGGCTGGGCGCACAGCAGCTCAAGACCATGCAAGTGCCGGTGCTGTTCGATGCCACCATTGCGGGCGGCTTGCTGTCGCATCTGATCTCTGCGATTTCGGGCGGCAGCCTTTACCGTAAATCCTCATTCCTGCTGGATAGCCTGGGCAAGCAGATCTTTCCCCGGCACATCCATCTTGTCGAGCAGCCGCATTTTCCCCGAGGTCTCGCCAGTGCCGTGTTCGATAACGAGGGCGTGGCAACCCGGTCGCGCGATCTGGTCACTGCCGGGGTACTGAATGGCTATGTGCTCTCCAGCTACTCGGCGCGCAAGCTCGGCATGGAGACTACGGGCAACGCTGGCGGCAACCATAACCTATTTTTGCAAAGCGGCGACCTGGATTTTGACGGGCTGCTCAAGTCCATGCACACCGGGCTGCTGGTGACCGAGTTGCTGGGGCATGGCATCAATATGGTGACCGGCGATTACTCGCGCGGTGCAGCTGGCTTCTGGGTTGAAAATGGCGTCATCCAGTATCCGGTAGAAGAAATCACCATTGCGGGCAATCTCAAGGACATGTTCCAGCAGATCGTCGCAGTCGGCAACGACGTGCTGGTGCAGGGCTCCAAGCGCACCGGCTCTATCCTGATCGAACGGATGACCATCGCCGGGCAATAATTTCGCCGTGAGCTAACAGCAAGAAAAAAGCCCCGCATTGCGGGGCTTTTTTCCAGAGGCTGACCCCTTAGTTTATTTCTGAGCGGTCACCGCTTTTACATCATCCAGTTCTGAGCTTGTGTCTGGCTCTGCAGGTGCATTGCCATCGTAGATCTGGCTGTTGCGGCGCTGTATGTAGGCGTCGCGCATGAATGCGTAAGGATCAAGCGCGGCTTCGTCCAGTAGGTCGCTGCCTGGCAAGTAGCTGGCACGGGTGTCAACGAACTTGGTCAGCAGTAACTGGTTGCGGCCGCGTGCGTCATCAACGTAGCCGATTGGGTCGAACAGGGCGCTGTCCACTACCAGGCCACCGGTGTCACGCAACGTGCTTGGGCCAAAGAATGGCAGCACCAAGTAGGCGCTGTCTTTCCAACCCCAGGTTGCCAGGGTCTGGCCAAAGTCTTCCTTGCGTGCTTCGATGCCGTCCATGGAGGCCCAGTCGACCAAACCGCCAATACCAAAGGTTGTGTTGATGGCGAAGCGGCCGGTGTCGTCCATGGCCTTGTCAAACTTGAACTGCAGCAGGTCGTTGATGACGGTGACCACAGTGCCTAGATTGGCGAAGAAGTTGTTCACGCCAGTGCGGACCGGGCTTGGCAACACCGCCTTGTAGGCGCCAGCAATCGGCTTGATCGCAGCTTTGTCGACCGTGTCGTTGAATTTGTAGATGCCACGGTTCAGTCCTTCGAGCGGATCCTTGTTAGCCTGCGTGGCGCAACCGCCGAGCATGCTTGCCATCAAGACGCTGAAGAGTAGACCTTTGATACCAATTGTGCGCATGCGAAATCCCAGTATTTTGTTATGTCGATGACGTCATGAGCCCAAACCCACGCGTACTCAGTGAAGAACTTTAAAGGACGGGGTGGTCGATGTCCAGCCATTTGGGTCGACGGCTGTTGGTCATGATACAGTTGTGTTGTATAAATGTCACACCATGGATGGCGAGGATAAGCGCTATCATTTGACCGTAAATTCTGGAGGCCGAACATGCAAGGGATCACCATTACCCAGTTTTTGATCGAAGAGCAGCGCAAGGTGGGAAGTGCGACGGGTGAATTCACCTTGTTGCTGAATCACATCGTCACCGCCTGTAAGCGGATTTCCTGCGCGGTCAACAAGGGTGCGCTGGTGGGTACCATGGGCAGTCTGGAATCCGAGAATATTCAGGGCGAAACGCAGAAGCAGCTCGACGTGATTACCAACGACATTTTTCTGGAAGCCAACCAGTGGGCGGGGTATATCGCCGGCATGGCGTCCGAGGAAATGGACGACCCTTACGACATCCCGGAGAAATATCGTCAGGACGGCAAATATCTGCTGCTGTTCGATCCGCTGGACGGTTCTTCGAACGTCAACGTCAATATCACTGTGGGCACCATTTTTTCCATCCTGCACAGCCCGCAGGGGGTGACCAATCCCAAGGTCGAGGATTTCCTGCAGCCCGGGACCCGTCAGGTGTGCGCCGGTTATGCGCTGTACGGATCATCGACCATGCTGGTGCTGACGACAGGGCATGGGGTAAACGGATTTACGCTGGACCGCGAGGTGGGCGAGTTTTTCTTGACCAACCCGGACATGCAGATCCCGGCCGATACCCACGAGTTTGCTGTGAATATGTCCAACCAGCGCTTCTGGGAAGCGCCTGTGCAGCGGTATGTCAGCGAGTGCTTGCAAGGCGAGACGGGCCCCAGAGGCCGGGATTTCAACATGCGCTGGGTGGCCTCCATGGTTGCCGAGGTGCATCGCATCCTGATTCGTGGCGGCCTGTTCATGTACCCCTTGGACAGCAAGTTGCGAGACAAGGGCGGTAAGCTGCGTCTGATGTATGAAGCTAATCCCATGAGTTTTCTGGTTGAGCAGGCGGGCGGGGCGTCATCGACGGGCCGCCAGCGTATTCTGGAAATCCAGCCCAGCGGCTTGCACCAGCGGGTGCCGGTGATCCTCGGCTCCCGCAATGAAGTCGAGACGCTGGTGCGCTATCACCAGTCTTGAATCAGGATTCAGGATGCCCAGCCGCCTGCGGGCGGCTTTTTACTGCCCGGCGTGCTTGTATAAAGCGAGTGCCCGCTCGCGTTGAACGGCGTGATCCACAATGGGCCACGGGTAGTGCTCGCCAATCCTTAGGTCGAGCGTTCGTTGCCGCTCTGGAGTCATTTTCCAGGGTGCATGTATTTCCTTGTCGTTGCAGTTGCTGAGTTCCGGCACGTATTCGCGGATGAATGTTCCCTGCGGGTCGAATTTCTCGGACTGCGTGACCGGGTTGAAAATCCGGAACCAGGGTTGCGCGTCGCAGCCGGTCGAGGCAGCCCATTGCCAGCCACCGTTGTTGGCCGCCAGATCGAAGTCGATCAGTTGCCGGGCAAAGTAGGCTTCGCCGCGGCGCCAGTTCACCAGCAAATCTTTGACCAGGAAGCTGGCCGCGACCATGCGCAAGCGGTTGTGCATGTGGCCGGTCTGGTTAAGCTGGCGCATCGCGGCGTCCACCAGCGGGTAGCCGGTGCGGCCGTCGCACCAGGCTTGAAACAGCGCCGTGTCATTGGGAAAGGGCAAATTTTCAAATTCGACTTTGAAGGCGCGTCCGATGGCGACTTCTGGGCGGTGGTACAGCACCTGGAAATAAAAGTCACGCCAGATCAGCTCCGACAGCCAGGTTTCTGCGCCACGCCCGCTTTGCTGCACCGCAGCACGGACCAGCCCCCGAATCGATACCGTACCGAAGCGCAGGTGTGCGGATAGGTAGGAAGGTGCTTTGACGGCTGGAAAATCCCGCGCAGCCTGATACTGATCCATCCTCTGGGCAAAGTCGGCAAACAGCGCCGCAGCTCCGGACATGCCGGTCGGTAGCTTGATGGCGGCGAGATTGGTCCGGGTAAACCCCAGGGTCTCCAGCGAGGGCATGGGACAATCGAAATCCGGCGCCTGCAGGCGATTGACGGTACGCTCGACGGGGTAGGGTTGCAGGTGGGTGGCTTCAAGCCTTTTCAACCACGCGTTTTTGTAAGGGGTGAATACGCCATAGGGGCGACCTGCCAGCGTCAGGATCTCGTCCTGGTCGAAAATGGCCTGATCCTTGAACGGATGCCAGGCAATGCCGAGGTGGGAGAGCTGCTGCGCGACTTCTGCATCGCGGCGGATGGCGGCGGGCTCGTAATCGCGATTGGCAAACACGGCCTGCACGCCAAGTCGCGCGGCCAGAGCCGGGATCAATGCCCGGGCTGGGCCATGCAGGACGATCAGGTCGCCACCGGATCGCACCAGTGCCGTCTTGAGTTCCAGCACGCTTTTCCAGATGAATTCCACGCGTCGGTCGGCGCGGTCGGTCAGCGTGTCCAGAATCTCGGTGTCGAATACGAAAACGGCATAAGTTTGCCGGGACGCCTGGCATGCGTGGTAGAGCGCGGCATGGTCGAAGTCGCGCAGGTCGCGACGGAACCACACCAGTGCCTTGTCGTGGCTGGGCGTTTGCATGGTGGATATTGTAGTGGGTTGGCAGGCGGTGGTGAGTGGTCTTATCGCGTAAAATGGCGTTCCGTTATCGACTACAGACTGGCTTTCATGCACGGCCTGCCCTACTGGCGACTTTCCAGTTTCTATTTTTTCTATTTTGCGTTCGTGGGCGCCTTTACGCCGTTTTGGGGGCTCTACCTCAAGTCGCTTGAATTCAGTGCATTCCAGATCGGCATGTTGATGTCGCTGCTGCAGGTGGCGCGCATCTTTGCCCCCAATCTGTGGGGCTGGCTGGCGGATCATACCGGCAAGCGGGTGAAGGTGGTCCAGTTGGCCGCTTTGCTCAGTTTGACCAGCTACATCGGCGTGTTTGCAGGCAACAGCTTTGCCTGGCTGTTTGTGGTGATGCTGCTGATGAGTCTGTTCTGGAGTGCGTCGTTGCCATTGGTCGAGGCCATCACGCTGGGGCATCTGGGTGAGGGCGGCGAAGGCTACGGGCGCATCCGCTTGTGGGGGTCGATCGGGTTTATTGTTGCGGTGCTGGTGCTGGGTTACGTGCTGGATTATGCGCCAGTGCGCGCCTTGCTCTGGATCGTCCTCGGGCTCAAGGTCGGGGTGCTGCTGTTCACGCGGTGGATTCCTGAGCCGCGCGTGGTGCCGCATCATACGGACGATCTCTCGGTGTGGGCGATTGTGCGGCGCCCTGAGGTGGCGGCGTTTCTGGCAGCCTGCTTCCTGATGGCTGCGGCGCATGGCGTGTATTACACTTTCTATTCGATTTATCTGGTGGATCATGGCTACAGCAAGTCTGCCGTGGGTATGCTGTGGGCGCTGGGCGTGGTATGCGAAGTGCTGGTATTCCTGTGGATGCCGCGCCTGACCAAGCGATTCGGGCTACGCCAGATCCTGTTGTGGAGCTTTGCCCTGGCGACGCTGCGATTCCTGATGATAGGCTGGGGTGTGGGAGTGCTGGCGGTCGTGGTGCTGGCGCAGACGCTGCACGCGGCCAGCTTTGGCTCTTACCACGCGGCGGCGGTGGCGTTGACACACCGTTATTTCCGGGGGCGCCATCAGGCCAAGGGGCAGGGCTTGTATACCAGCGTTTCGTTCGGGCTGGGGGGTACGCTAGGCGGTTTGGCGAGCGGCTATGCCTGGGAATCCATGGGGCCGGGCTGGGCATTCAGCCTGTCGGCCATGTGCGCGTTGATGGGCTTCGGGGTGCTGGCCTGGCGTATCGGTCAGTCGGATGGCTAATGTAAGTGGCTAGGGAGCGACGCCATGCGATGCTTGAGGATTTTGGTGGCAAGTCTGGTGCTGGTCAGCCCGTTCGCCGTGGCAGATACCCAGGTGAACGTGGTGGGGCTGTTCAACGACAAGGCGGTGCTGGTGATCAACGGCGCCGCGCCGCGCACCCTGGCGGCAGGTCAGACTTCCCCAGAGGGCGTGAAGCTAGTGTCTTCGGACAGTACGCAGGCCATTCTTGAAATCGCGGGGCGCCGCAAGACGCTGGGCATGGGGCAGGGGGCTTCGGTGGGCGGTGCTTCGACATCGTCTGCTGGCGGCGAGGGGATGTCGCTCTACGCCAATCAGGACGGGCATTTCTTCGGCGAGGCTCGTATCAACGGCAAGTCTGTAAAATTCCTGCTGGATACGGGGGCCACCTTAGTCTCGATGAGTAGCGAACAAGCGCGTCGACTCGGGATCGACTACGTCGCTGGTCACGAGTCTGTCAGTGCGACGGCTGCAGGGATGGTCAAGGCCTGGGGTGTCACGCTAAACAGCGTCAAGCTGGGTGGTGTGATGCTGAATCAGGTAGATGGGGTGGTCATCGATGGCGATTCGCCACCGTTTGTGCTGCTGGGGATGAGCGCTCTTAATCGCCTAGAGATGAAGCGCGAAGGCAGTGTCATGACGCTCACCAAGAAGTATTAGCTTTTATATGCGTTGCGCTTGCGGAACAAGGTTAACCTGACTAGCCAGGTTAACCTTCACAACACGTTGAATCAAGATGACTTCTTGTCGCGCTCAATGAGCGCATAACTACTCGGCTTTTTTGTCCCGCTGGATCAGTGCGTAGGCCGAATGGTTATGGATGGACTCGAAGTTTTCGGACTCGACCACGTAGGCGTCGATCCTGTCTTCGATGTTCAGTTGAGCAGCCACGTCGCGCACCATGTCCTCGACGAACTTCGGATTGTCGTAGGCGCGCTCGGTGACATACTTTTCGTCCGGGCGCTTCAGCAGGCCGAACAACTCGCTGGAGGCTTGCTCCTCGACGATGCGGATCAGATCTTCCACCCAGATGAAATCGTTGATCCGGGCCGTGATGGTGACGTGTGAACGCTGGTTGTGCGCGCCGTAGTCTGAAATCTTCTTCGAGCAGGGGCACAGGCTGGTGACCGGCACCAGTACCTTGACCGTGATGCTGTATTCGCCATCCTTGATTTCACCGATAAAGGTGACTTCGTAATCCAGCAGGCTTTTTACGCCGGAAACCGGTGCAGCCTTGGAAATAAAGTACGGGAACGTCATCTCGATGTGCCCGGAGTTGGCTTCCAGCCGCTTGACCATCTCGCGTAGGATGGTCTCGAAATTTTCGATCGAAATTTCACGCTCGTTCATGTTGAGAATCTCAACAAAGCGCGACATGTGCGTGCCCTTGAAGTTGTGCGGCAGGTGTACGTACATGTTGAACATCGCGACCGTGTGCTGCACACCGCCGGTCTTGTCCTTGACTTTGATCGGATGGCGGATGGATTTGATGCCAACCTTGTCGATCGCCAGATGTCGCACGTCCGGCGTGTTTTGTACGTCTTCGATGCGAGGGGCTGAGGGTTGATTCATGGAGGGGTCCATTAAATTTCGATTAATAGTTGAGTATACTAGTAGGACAATTTTTTCTCAATCGCGGCAACAATGCCTGCCGCGTCCAGACCGCAGTCTGCCAGCATTTTTTCATGCACGCCATGTTCGATGTAATGGTCAGGCAGACCGAGCTGCAGCATGGCGGTCGGGTCGCCGGCCGCAAGCAGAGCTTCGACTACCGCGCTGCCCGCGCCGCCCATGATGGCATTTTCCTCGATGGTGACGAGTAGTTCGTGGCTGCTTGCCAGTTCCAGTACCAGCGCCGTATCCAGAGGCTTGACGAAGCGCATGTTGGCCACCGTGGCATCCAGTGTTTCGGCGGCTTCAAGTGCGGGTGCCAGCATGCTGCCGAATGCTAGGAGGGCGGTTTTCTTGCCCTGGCGCCGGACTTCGCCCTTGCCCAGCGGGATTGCCTGCATGGCGGTTTCGGTCGCCGTGCCCAGGCCGTGGCCACGGGGGTAGCGCACGGCGGTCGGACCGTCGTGGTTGAAACCGGTGTAGAGCATCTGGCGACATTCGTTCTCGTCGGCGGGCGTCATCACCACCATGTTGGGGATGCAGCGCAGGTAGGAGATATCAAAGCTGCCAGCGTGGGTGGGGCCATCGGCGCCGACCAGTCCGGCGCGGTCTATGGCCAGCAGCACCGGTAGGTTTTGCAGGGCGATGTCATGGATCAGCTGGTCGTAGGCGCGCTGCAGGAAGGTCGAGTAAATGGCGACGACGGGTTTCATGCCGTCGCAGGCCAGGCCTGCAGCGAAAGTGAGCGCATGTTGCTCGGCAATGCCGACGTCGAAATAGCGGCTGGGAAACGCCTCCTGGAAGGCGTTGAGGCCGGACCCGTCGCACATGGCCGGGGTGATGCCGATCAGGCGATCATCCTGTCTGGCCATGTCGAGCAGCCACTCGCTGAAGACCTGGGTGTAAGTTTTGCGACCGCTGCCGCCCACGGCTTCGCCATTTGCCGGGTCGAACTTGCCCACGCCATGATACTTGCCCGGATTTTCTTCTGCTGGCTTGAAGCCGTGGCCTTTCTGCGTGATGACATGCAGAAACTGCGGGCCCTTGAGTTCGCGGATGTTGGAAAGTGTCGCCACCAGTACATCCAGGTCGTGCCCGTTGACCGGGCCAATATAGTTGAACCCGAACTCCTCGAACAGGGTGCTGGGGGTGACCATGCCCTTGACGTGCTCTTCGGCGCGCTTGGCGAGTTCCAGAATCGGTGGCGCGACGCCCAGCACTTTTTCGGTGCCGCGGCGCATGGTGTTGTACATGCGGCCGGAAAGCAGCTTGGCCAGGTAGTTGTTGAGCGCACCGACCGGCGGTGAAATCGACATGTCGTTGTCGTTGAGGATCACCAGCAGGTTGGCATCCATCGCTCCCGCGTTGTTGAGGGCTTCGAATGCCATGCCGGCCGACATGGCCCCGTCGCCGATGATGGCGACGGCGCGTCGATCCGAGCCTGACTGCTGGGCGGCCACGGCCATCCCCAGCGCCGCAGAAATGGAGGTGCTGGAGTGTCCCGCGCCGAATGCGTCATAGTCGCTTTCCGAGCGTCGCGGGAAACCGGCAATACCGCCTTCCTTGCGCAGACCGGCCATGCCGGCGCGGCGTCCGGTCAGGATCTTGTGCGGATAAGTCTGGTGGCCGACATCCCAGACCAGCCGGTCATCCGGGGTGTTGAACACGTAATGCAGGGCAATGGTGAGTTCGACCACGCCTAGATTGGACGACAGATGCCCGCCCGTCTGCGAGACGCTCTCGATCAGGAATGCGCGCAGTTCTTCGGCCAGTTGCGGCAGTTGCTTGCGTTCCAGTTGGCGCAACTGGTCAGGGGAGTCTATGGTTTCGAGCAGGGATGACATCAGTGGCTGCGTTGGGTAATGAAGTCGGCGAGTTGAATCAGGCGGCGGGCCTTGCTGCCAAAGAAGGCGAGCGGGGCCAGCGCTTCGGCATGAAGCTCATTGGCGAGCGCCTTGGCCCGTTCCAGGCCGAGGATCGTGACATAGGTGGGTTTGTTCTGCTCTGCGTCCTTGCCCGCGGTCTTGCCCAGCGTGGCGGTGTCTGCCTGGATATCGAGAATGTCATCCACAACCTGGAATGCCAGGCCGATGCGCTTGGCGTAATGGTCGATGGCGTTCACCCTGTCGGCGTCGTGTTGTTCTGCGCACTGTGCGCCCAGCAGCGCGGCGGCACGGATCAGGGCGCCGGTCTTGTGGATGTGCATGAACTCAAGTTCTTGCTGCGTCAGGCTCAAGCCCACGCTGGCCAGGTCGATGGCCTGACCGCCTGCCATGCCGCGGGAGCCGGAAGCCTGGGCCAGGAGCTGGATCATTCCGAGCTGTCGTTGCGTATCCTTGTGCAGACTGGGCTGTGCCAATACTTGAAAAGCCAGCGTTTGCAGCGCGTCGCCTACCAGTAGCGCGGTGGCATCGTCAAACTGTTTGTGACAGGAGGGCTTGCCGCGACGCAGGTCGTCATCGTCCATGCAGGGCAGGTCGTCGTGCACCAGCGAATAGGCGTGGATCAGTTCTACGGACGCTGCCGCATGGTCGACCCGCTCGGCGGGGGCGGTGCACAATTCGCCCGCTGCGTGCGCAAGCAGCGCGCGGACGCGCTTGCCGCCGCCCAAGACGGAGTAGCGCATGGCCTGGTGCAGACGCTGCGGTGATGTTTCCGGTGCGGGCAGCAAGCCGGCGAGCACGCTTTCTGTGCGGGTCTGGATATCCAGTGCCCAAGTTTGAAAATCACTCATGGGCGTCAGGGTAGGGCTGCAAAGTGTTGTTGTCGTCCAGTCGCTGAACCTTCTGCTCGGTCTCTGCCAAAGATTGTCGGCAAAACTTGAGCAGTTCGGTGCCGCGCTCAAAAGCCGCCAGTGACTGATCAAGCGGCAATTGGCCCGACTCCATCAGGGCGACAGTTTCCTCAAGCTCGGCAAGGGCGTTCTCGAAGTTTTTTGGTGGGTTGTTCTTACGCATGAAATTTAATTGAAAAAGTGGCTGCACCCTAACAAAACTGACGTATTGGGTCAATTTCCCGACGGGCGGCAGCCACATTGCTGCATTTATGTTTGAAATCTGGCATAGTTTACGCTCACACGCCAACAATAAGAACCCATGGTGGATTATTTTAAAGCGCTAAAGACGATTGTTCAGTCGCCCAAATCGAGGGCGGTGGATATCCGCTGGCTGGAAGCGCTACCGCCCGGAGACTACATGGCCGCGCAGGATGTGGTGTTATCGCATCTTGAAAAATTTCTCGCGGATGATCAACCGCTCGATCAGGCTGCGCTTGATGCCCTGATGGCGATTGACGAGCGCTGCAGCCAAAATGTTGTGGCGCTGACGGATCAGTACGTTCATTCGACCTCACTGCCCTTTGAGGTCGACGACAGGCTCTGGAATTCGGTTTGCCGCTACTACACCCTGCTGGCGCAGGCTTATCAGCGATTCCTGAATCGCTATCAGGAAGACGCATCTTATCTGCCGCATGACCTGCCGCAGTTGCTGCTCAATATCCTGGACTGCCGTGGTTGCTTGCTCAAGTGGCACTATTTCCGCTACCAGACAATGGAAGAAGGCGGTTGGCTCAGGTTGCATCAGATTTACCGTCTCGCCGAGCGCGAAGGCTGTGAGAAGTTGCCGCTCTGGCGACACCGCAATCGGGGCGAGTCGACGATAGAGGCTTCTTATCTGCAGGTTCTGATGCTGGGCACTCTGTCGCCGTCCGACATGCTGAAGCATGAAATCGAAATGGTCGTGAGCTGGATCGCCAACTGGTCCGGCATGCTCGCCATGAGCAATGTCTACGATCCATCGCGCCATCTATTTTACCTTGATCTTGAAGAAGACAAGGGCGGGCGTCGTACGCGCAAGCTTGAACCGGTCGCGCATTACCGTTACTGGGATACCGATGCGATGGTGGCCAAAATCGCCCGGGCTCACGTCGAAATGCAGCAGGGCAAGGTGCCAGCCGAACTGCCATTGACGCGAGGCGTTCGCCTGCCGGATTGCCAGCCTTTGCTCGAATACTTGCTGGCCGAGTGGTCCCGGACCGGCTACCAGAGGCAGCGTCGCGCCGAAGGCCGCAAGGATGTCAGCAAGGCCTCGCATATCGTCGATGGCCTGGAGCACGTATGCCAGCACATAAAGAACGTGGCTTATGCCCGGCGCAAGGGCCGGGCGGCGGATAGGCTGACACAAGATCAGGTACAGAACTTCTCGAATTCCGCCTTTCTCCATCTGGATGGCGAAGCGAGTCCGCTGCATGGCACGACTGCCGAGAAATGGACCTTCGTTAACGAGAGCAAGTACGGCTACGGTGCCGTCGTCCATGCCGGCCAGAACCCATGGCTGCGCCTTGGTCGGCTGGTGTCCTTCTATGACGGGCAGGATCATCAGCATGCCTTGGTTGGCGTGGTGCGCAACATCAAGCATTTGCCGGATGACCGGCGTTATGTCGGCATCGAAGTGCTTTCGCGCAAGTCGGTACACGTCACGCTCAGAAATCTGGATGAGAGAACGAGCGCGCCCATCTTGGCGACCGATGATATTTTTCTGGCGGCCACGCTGACTCAGCGGGGCAATTTCCCCTTTTCTGCGCTCTATCTGCCCAAGGATGAGGCGCGCAATACCCCATCGACGCTGCTGGTGCCTGCGCTGGAGTACATCGCTGCAGGCACTTTCGAGTTGCGTTCAGACCCTTATGTTTATCAGGTGCGGCTGGGGCGTGTGATCGAGCAGAAGGATGACTGGATCTGCGTGGAAGCCCGCATGCTGGGAAACCCCAAGCCCTGATTCTGCGGGCCAGTCGTTGGGCGTCAGGCTGTCCCCAGCACGTCCAGTATGAATTTGCGAATGTCCCGGATTTCATCCGGGCAGACCGAATGCCCCATTGCATAATCATGCCAGTTGACCACGTAGCCTTGCGAAGTCAGGAAGTCGCGTGAAATGGCCGCCCTCTCAAGCGCAATGACCGAATCCTGATGGCCATGGGCCATGAAGATCGGGATGGATAGGTTTGCGGCGCTCGCTTCCAACGCGAAGCTATCCCGCAGTGGCAGGTAAGTCGAGAGCGCCAGGATGCCGCCCAGCCTGTCGGCATGCCTAAGCCCGGTCTGGAGCGCGATGGCGCCGCCTTGAGAGAACCCCGCCAGCAGGATGCGCTGCGCGGCAACCCCGCGCTGCTGTTCGCGCGCAATGAGGGTTTCTATCAGCGCCTGCGATGCACGTATGCCAGGCGCATCCTGAATTGCCGAGATCTCGGTCGAGTAAATGTCGTACCAGCCTGGCATGCGGTAGCCGCCATTGATCGTAATGGCCCGCAACGGCGCATGCGGCAGGATGAACCGTGCCGCGATGGGGAGTTGCAACTCGTCGACGATGGGGGCGAAGTCGTGGCCATCCGCGCCCAGGCCGTGCAGCCAGATAATGCTGGCGTCGGGGGATGGGCCACTGCTGATTTCCAAAGCATTGATCGTAGTGTTTTCCATGAACGCCATTTTGCCACGCAAAACCAGCGACATGGTGCCCTGATAGCCTGACAAGTGCCTGGTTTTTAAGATATCCTCGGTCTCAAATAAGGGATTAAATCCGATCATGGCAAAAAGATTGCGCGAGTTCCTGCGTCGCCACCTGATGCGTATCAGCCTGAGTCTGGTGCTGATGCTGGTTTTCGTCCTCAATGCGGCAGGTGTCCTGCATCTGGGCTTTGTCGACCGCATGGAAAACTTCGCGTACGACGTGCGGCTCACCTTGACGATGCCGGACACGCAGGATAAGCGCATCGTGATCGTCGACATCGATGAACGCAGCTTGCTGGAACAAGGGCGCTGGCCGTGGTCACGCAATCGACTGGCCACGCTGGTCGACAAGCTCTTTGATGATTACAAGATTCGCGTGCTCGGCTTCGACGTCGTCTTTGCAGAGAAAGATGAAAGTTCTGGCTTGCGTAATCTTGAAGAAGTCGGTCATCGCTATCTTGAAACTGATACCAAATTTCACGATGCCCTGCAGCAGATTCGTGCCTCGCTTAACTATGACCAGATCTTTGCGCAGCACCTGAAGGGACGCCCCGTCGCGCTGGGCTACTACTTTCTGCAAGGGGGGAACAAGCAGGATGGCGTAGGATTGTTGCCGCCGCCCGCATTCGAGGCCGGCAGTTTCAATGGCAGGAATGTCGATTTCATCCAGGCAGACTCCTATGGGGCGAACTTGCCGGTGTTGCAGCAGAATGCGGCGGCGGGTGGGCATTTCAACACCGAACCGGATGTCGATGGAATTTCTCGCAAGATCGCGCTGTTCCGCGAGTATCAGGGCGCGCAGTATGAATCCCTGTCGCTCGCGGTAGCCCGGTTGGCCCTGGGGGTGCAGAAAGTAGAAGCAGGGTACGCCGCCGGCTATGGGGTCGACGAGAGGTACGCCGGACTTGAATGGATACAAGTCGGGCAGCGGAGGATCCCCGTTGACGAAAACGTGTCGGCGCTGATCCCTTATCGCGGGGCACGCGGCAGTTTTCCCTACGTGTCTGCGACCGATGTTTTGCAAGGCCGTGCTAATGCCGAGATGCTGCATAACGCGATTGTGCTGGTGGGGGCGACGGCGCCGGGGTTGATGGACTTGCGGGCAACGCCGGTGGACAGCGTTTATCCGGGCGTCGAGGCGCATGCCAACATGATTGCCGGCATTCTCGATCAGAACATCATGGAGCGCCCTGCCTACAGCGTAGGGGTGGAAGTGAGCGAACTGTTGTTGGTCGGCCTGCTGCTATCATTCCTGCTGCCCTTCCTCAACCCCGTCGGTGCCACCACGGCGTCGGTGTCGACGCTGATGGCGGTGATCGGATTTAACATGGATGCTTGGCAGTCCTATCACCTGGTGTTGCCGGTGGCGTCCGTGCTGCTGCTGGTCGTGCTGATTTTCATGCTCAATATGTCGTATGGATTTTTTGTCGAGTCCCGTGGCAAGCGTCAGTTGGCCGGGCTGTTTGGCCAGTATGTGCCGCCAGAACTGGTGGATGAAATGGCGAAGAATCCGGCCGCGTTTACGCTGGAGGGCGAGAGCCGCGAGATGACGGTGCTGTTCTCCGATGTGCGTGGATTCACGACCATTTCTGAGGGGCTGGATCCCAGGCAGCTGACGCAGCTGATGAATGAGTTCCTCACGCCGATGACGCAGGTGATCCACAAGCACCGTGGCACGATAGACAAATACATGGGCGATTGCATCATGGCGTTCTGGGGTGCGCCGCTTGCCGATGCGGATCATGCCAAGCATGCGCTGGAAGCTGCGATGGCTATGATCGAGAGTTTGCACGCACTGCAGACGCAGTTTCAGGCCAGGGGCTGGCCGCCTATCAACGTGGGCGTTGGGCTCAATACGGGCGAGATGATCGTGGGTAACATGGGCTCGGAATTCCGCATGGCCTATACGGTGATGGGCGATGCGGTCAATCTGGGCTCGCGTCTGGAAGGGCTCACCAAGGAATATGGCGTGCATATTATCGTCAGCGAGTTCACCCAGACACAGGTGCCAGATTACCTGTTCCGCGAGTTGGATCATGTGCGTGTCAAAGGCAAAGACAAGCCCGTGGTGATCTACGAGCCGGTCTGTCCGGCCGGGCAGGCGGATCAGGCCACGCGGGAGGAGCTCCAGCTTAATCGTGATGCTCGCGGCTACTATCGTGCCCAGCACTGGGATCTTGCGGAATTACAGTTTCTTAACTTGCAAAAACTCAGCCCGGAACGCAAACTTTACGTAGTTTATGCGGAGCGCATCGCCTACTATCGCCAGAATCCTCCAGGCGATGATTGGGATGGTGTCTTTACATTCAAGAGCAAATGACGGAACTTAAATTCATGCGGGTCAGGATACTAGGCTGTAGCGGCGGGATCGGGGGCAGTTTGCGCACGACAAGCATGCTGCTGGACAGCGATGTCCTGATCGACGCCGGCACTGGTGTGGGCGACCTCTCGATTGAGGAAATGCTCGCCATCGATCACATCTTCGTGACGCATTCCCATCTTGATCACATCTGCTTCATTCCGTTTCTGGTCGATAACGTCATCGGCGTGCGGCAGAAACATATCACCATCCATGCCACGCGCGGCACCTGGCAAATCATCAAGGATCATATCTTCAACTGGAAAGTCTGGCCGGATTTCAGTGCGATTCCCAACGAAGCCGATCCATTTCTGCGATACAGCGAGATCAGCGTCGGCGAAACGGTGCAGATTGGCACTCGCAAAATTACACCGCTACCTGCCAATCACGTCGTTCCAGCGGTTGGGTTCCAGTTGGATAGCGGTGATGCCAGCCTGGTGTTTACCGGCGATACCACGACTTGTGATCCGCTATGGAAGGCCGTCAACGACATCGACAATCTGAAATATCTGATCATCGAGACGGCTTTCAGTGACGAAGAAATCGAGCTGGCTCGGGTCTCCAAGCATCTTTGTCCCGCATTGCTGCTGGACGAATTGCACAAGCTCGGCCGGCCTGCACAGGTGTACATTACGCACCTCAAGCCAGGCGAGGGCGACCAGATCATGCATCAGATTGAGCGCGACGCTTCGGCTTACAGGCCCTTGCCCCTGCAACCCGCTCAGGTTTTTGAATTCTAGCGATACAACGAAAGAACTCCCTATGGCCTCCGTGGATAAATCCATACTTGCTAATCTGGACCCGATTTCATCGCTCTCGCCCAAGCGGCTGGCTGAGCTGGCCGACTTGTGTTTTGTTGAAACGGTCAGTAAGGATCTGGATCCGTTCCGCATGAACGTCGTCAAGAGCTCCCAGGCGCTCTACCTGTTGAAAGGTGAGTTGGGGCTGCGATTCAAGAATGGCGACAAAAAAGTGTTGCAAGGCGGTTCAGCGGAAGCCCGCCAACCCGTTGCAGGTGATGGCGCCAGCCTCAAGTACGCACAAGCGTTGACGAGTTTGGAAATCGTTCGTATCGACACCGACCTGCTCGATATCATGATGACCTGGGATCAGCTCGCTGGCTACGAAAAGTCCGTGCCCAAGGAGTTGACCCGTGCGCAGCCAACCGAGCAGGCCCGCGGCGCAGCAGACTGGATGCGCGAGACCAGTGCCTTTGCTGCCGGAAAGTTGCAAAACGGCGTTTTCAGCAAGCTGCCCCCCACCAACCTTGATGAAATGTTCCGTCGCATGAGCAGCCTGCCGGTCAAGGCCGGGCAAACCATCATCGTGCAAGGCGCAGAAGGCGATTACTACTACCTCATCGAGAATGGCGTTGCTGAGGTGAGTCGGGTGGTCGAAGCCGGCCAGCCGCCAAAACTGCTGGCCGAACTGCATGACGGAGACGCCTTTGGTGAAGATGCCCTGGTTTCAGACAACAAGCGCAATGCTACGGTGGTCATGAAGACGAATGGTGTACTGCTCAGGCTCAAAAAGGCTGACTTTGCCGAGTTGTTGCAAGCCCCCCTGGTCGCCAGAATCTCTCAATCCGAAGCCGACGCCAAAGTGGCCTCTGGCGCATGCCCGCTCTGGCTGGATGTCCGTTTCCCGTCAGAATACAGCTTCGAGCACATACCCGGCTCTATCAACGTCCCGCTGCATGAAATCCGCAACTTCATGCAGACCCTGGACCCGAGCAAGGAATATATCACCTACTGCCAGACTGGCCGGCGCAGCTCAGCTGCCGCTTTCATCATGGCGCAGCATGGGTTCAAGGTGTTTGTGTTGGCGGGCTGCGCGAAAGACGCACATCGGGTTGGTCACTCCGGGGCTGACCATTAATTTGGTTGTGCTCGATTAGGATCGCGTAGCAGATGGTGATTTAATTCACCATCTGTCGGTATTATGGGTGGCTTCAGATCCAATCTTTCAGGCAGTATTTATCCGGTCTCATCTCATGTCCCTTGGTTTTGAACTGAATCCTCTTCATATCTATCGAGTGCTCTGGAAGCACAGATACATCCTTGGCCAGATGGTTAAACGGGATGTGCTCCTCAGATATCGTGGTGCGATGTTTGGCATATTCTGGGTGTTTTTGAGCCCCTTGTTGATGCTGGCCATTTTTGCTTTTGTCTTCGGGCAGGTTTTTCAAGCGAAATGGTCACAGCATGAGAGCGGTGTGCCCTTTTGGCTACTGCTGTATTCGGGGCTGATTGCTTTCAATGTGTTTTCTGAAACCGTTGCGCGGGCACCCAATGCGGTCAGGGGCTATCCCAGTTATGTGAAGAAAATTATCTTCCCATTGGAGATTCTCCCCGTTGTGCCGCTGGGAGCTGCACTTGTCCACGCGACATTCAACTTTCTGATCTTGCTTGTCGCACTCGCTTTACAGGGGCAACTTCACGCAACAGTTCTGCTGTTTCCCATCTTGCTAGTGCCCCTGGTTTTGCTGGCTTTGGGGTTTTCCTGGTTTATGGCCGCATGGGGCGTATTCATCAAGGACATGACTCAGATCGTGCCGGTATTCGTGCAGATGCTGCTGTTTTTGTCACCGGTGTTCTATCCGGTCAGCGCGGTTCCAGAAGTTCTCCGTAAATTCTATCTATACAACCCCCTTGGTATGGTGATCGAGGCAATCCGTGATGTGGTCAATGGCGTTCCTGTTGCATGGGAGAGTTTCACTCTAGTCCTGGCTTTTTGCCTGATGGTGGCGGTACTGGGCTATGTCTTTTTTCAGCACAGTCGTGAGGAGTTTGCCGATGTGCTCTGATGTTGTGATTTCTGTCAGGAATCTGACTAAGACTTATCGCATATTTGGTCATCCCGGGGATCGCATTAAACAAGCGCTCACGTTTGGACGAGTGCGTTTCCATCGCGAATTTACTGCGCTGAAGGATGTGTCATTCGATATCAAAAGGGGAGAAACCGTTGGCATCATCGGCCGGAATGGGTCAGGTAAAAGTACGCTGTTGCAACTAATCTGTGGAATCCTAAAACCAACATCGGGTGCCGTACATGTGAGAGGTCGAATTTCTGCGTTGCTGGAATTAGGGTCTGGATTTAACCCGGAATTTACAGGGCGAGAAAACGTGTATTTCCAAGGCGCCATTATGGGTTTTAATAAGGAAGAAATGAGTGCTCGCTTTGGCGATATAGCAGCGTTTGCTGATATAGGTGATTTTATTGATCAACCTGTGCGTACTTATTCCAGTGGGATGTTTGTGCGATTGGCATTTGCCGTTGCGATTAGCATTGATCCTGATGTTCTGGTGGTTGACGAAGCATTGTCGGTGGGAGATATAGGGTTTCAGCAAAAGTGTCTTGAGCGGATACGGAAAATGCAGGATTTGGGCGTTACTATTTTCCTTGTTTCACACGATCTCATGCTCATGCGGAATTTTGCTGATACGCTAATTTATATGGATCAAGGAAACCTCAAGAAGATGGGGCGTCCGGAAGCGGTTGGGGAATTGTATCTTCATGACACCTCTTGCAACTTATCCCCTTCCCGTAAGGCCGATGCCCACGTTGCGCATTCGGGTGGAGTAACGCCAAAAGGTATCGGTGATGTTGCAGTGTTTTATGATGGAACAGATGTTGTTATTCTTGTGACGGCGTATCTGGCACCTGATATTGCCCACCCGGAAATAGTAGTTCAGCTTCGAGATTCTCGGGGATATATTCTTTATGGGCGGCATGCTGTCGATAGTGACATTGTGAAATTCCCTTCTTCTGGAGGACTTCGTGAAAGTCGTGTGATTCTGGCGGTTGGTGCCGATCATCTTGCTGGAGATTATGGTGTTAGCGTGAGTCTGAACTGCCTTGACGCACACGGTGTGCCAACTGTCCTAGACAAACAAGTGGGTGTTGCGACAATCAAGATCCCTGTACTATCGGATGCTGGATTCCATGGATGCGTCAACCTGAATGGCCGGTGGCTGAGAGAACACCCTCTGGCGGATGATGGTCAAAAAAGGACTGTGTTGTGAGGTTGGCCATAGGTTGCGTTGCAGAAAATACACCCAAGTACTTGGAGCAGGCTCTGCGCTTGGTACAGTCGGTGCGCTGGTTTGGCGGTGCGCTAAATGAGGCTCAGTTTTACGTCTGCGTTGTAGACGATGTTAGCTTGCACTATCGGATGGAGTTGGAGCGTTATGGTGTTACGATTTGTGTCGTTTCGCGCTTCAGTACCAAGCATCCCCAGTCCAACAAACTGCGCTTCTTAGAACTACCAGATATTGTCCATTACGATCATGTTTTGCTGTTGGATTGTGACACTATCGTAGTTAGAGACCCATCTTCCTATCTATTCCACCCCGGTCTTGCAGCCAAGATTGCTGATGTGCCCACTGTGGCTATGGATACTTTTCATCGAGTGTTTTCGGTATTCGGAGTCCCTGTGCCTGAGGCCGATCAATTCTGCACTGTGTCGGGTGAGCTCACAATCCCGTATTTTAACGCTGGAGTCTTGGCATTTTCTCGGCAGGCGATGGACACTCTCGTGCCGAGATGGATTGAGCTCAACCAACAGTTAATTGCTCGAATGGAACTCCTGGGGGAACAGAGTAACTTTTGTGAGCAGGCAAGTTTATCTTTGGCTCTTTCCGCCATAGGCACTCCCTTTGAAACTTTGGGTAATGCCTTTAATTTTCCCTTGCATTTCGATGATGCCGCACTTGCTCCCTTCCTAGAGGATGTGGACCCCTTCATAATTCATTACCATTGGTGTACTGACCCATCTGGATACATATTGACAAACAGCTATCCAGCGGTAAATCAACGGATTGAAGAATTCAATGCCAGGCTCCGTAAAGAACGGGAATCACGTTTTGATAATCGACTTTTTTGGAATCAGCGCTATGCGGAGAATCCTGAACTAGGGTCAGGCCTGGGTTCTCGTGGTCAAATTCTAGATTACAAACGACGGTTACTGATGGAATCAGTGGGTCGATGGGTGCCTAGAAGCATATTAGATATTGGCTGCGGTGACATGGAAGTTAGTTCGGCGTTACCGGCTGATGGGTATACTGGCCTAGATCTATCCGAAGTTGTGATCGCCACTAGCCTGGAAAAATATCCTGATAGAGTCTTTCTTGCCGGGAATTTTCTTGAAATAGATACAGCATCAGCAGATATGACTGTTTGTCTGGATGTGTTGATTCACTTGGCTTCAAGGGATGAGTACCGGAGCTTTGTCCGCAAGTTGGTGCGCTGTACGAGCAAGTTTGGCATCGTGGCTGGCGACGAAGCAGATCCGGGGCTGGCGGGTATCGTATTCTTTCATGAATCTTTAAGTCGTACCCTAGTGGATGCTGGGGCCATAAACGTACGAAAGATCGGTGGCTATCGCCATGTGACGATTTTTGAATTTATGGCACCAATACTGGATCAACAAGCCGACCTGCGGGATGATGGGCGGCTTCTTGAGGGAACCGGGCATCCACGTGATATTTCCCCGGTTTCTCTCAGTGATGCTCTCCAGAAGACTAGATACCCTTCTTTGCTGAGAACAGTGGTCAATTTTTCGAGAGCGAACCTAGGTTTTTTTACCTCGCACTATCCTCGCTCGCTTGAATATCCTTGGTTGTTGGCTCAGTTGCAAGCTTTCCCTGCAGCCACCATACTTGATATTGGCGCCGGGGTCAGTCCGGTTCCCTTGTTTCTTGCTGAGTCTGGGCATACTGTTACCACAGTAGACTCCCATCCGACGGTCAGGACGCCAGTTTCGCGCGCAGACTGGAACGAATGGGGCTTTCTTGATTATGGTCAGTTACATGCGGGTATAACGTCCCTGCATCAAGCCGTGGAGACAATGAGGGCTTGGCACACCTTCGATGTAATCTACTCGATCAGCGTTGTTGAGCACATGCCAAAGACCATTCGGAGGCGAGTCCTTGAGCGAGCATCACTGTGGCTCAAGCCTGGGGGGCGTTTGTTGCTGACGCTGGATCTTGTGCCTCAGACTGATGAGCTGTGGAATCGATCTGAAGGAATGGTTGTAGACGAAAGAGATCACGGCAGGACTGATGACGTGCTTAAGGAGCTTGAGCTGAGTGGATTCCATGTTGACGTAATTGATTATTTCCGCGACATACCCGATTCCAGTGTGGACATTGTATGTCTTCGCGCGACGCTGAAAGGTGGTTGGCTAGCCCAAGTTGGTCGAGCTATGTATACCTATCTAGGGGTGAGCTGGATTCGAAATCTGTCAGGTATTTAATTTTCTCAGATAGAGGTGCAGTGCGGGTGGCAATGGATAAGAATGCAATTGTTGTTCTCGGTATGCATCGTAGCGGCACGTCAGCGCTTACGGGGGTGCTCACTTTACTGGGGGCCGATCCCGGCCCCTCGCTAATTCCCGCCGTTGAGGGGATTAATCCAAAGGGTTTCTGGGAGCATAAGGAGATTGTTTCCATTCACGACCAGTTGTTGGAAGAATACGGGACTTCATGGGACGATGGAACCTCTCTCCCTTCTGGATGGTGGTTGTCTAGTATTACGATGACCGCACGGAATAAAATTATCAGCATAGTTCGCCGTGACTTCAGTGCATCCCCTCTTTGGATCATCAAGGATCCTCGGATGTGCCGCCTGTTGCCTTTGTGGCATGAGGTCTTGCGTGAATTGGCCCTCCAGCCATTGTTCGTTATTTCGGTCAGAAATCCAGCTGAGGTGGCACGTTCTTTACGTAAGCGTGATGGTCTTGGCGAGGAGTTATCCTGTTTGTTGTGGCTTACCCACATCCTTGATGCTGAGTTTCAGACCCGAGGCCAGCGTCGGGTTTTCGTGAGCTACCAGAACTTGTTAAGTAATTGGCGTGAAACCATGGGAAATATCAGCCAGACTCTTCGGGTAACTTGGCCTGTCTCCATCGATGATGCTGGACTTAGTGTTGATGAATTTCTCGATCCCGCTTTGCGGCACCATGATGGTAGCGTTTCTTTACAGGATCATTTGGCCTGCAACTTGGCCCAGAAAGCATTTGAACTCCTTTCTACACAAAGTCCTGACCCGGCAGAGCTTGATCTTCTGCGTATGCGGACAGATGAGCTTGTTCGGCTTGTTGCTCCGTGGTCAATGCATTTGCGTAACAGAGACAAAGTAATTCGCCAGCATGGCCACCTTCAGGCTCAGAACTTGGCGCTTGAACACGAAATGAGTCGGATGAAAGATTATATTTCTGACATACGGAGTTCCTTTTCATGGAAGCTTCTGATACCCGTGCGAATCTTGGAGAATCTTTTAAGACGCACCTTCAGTTCTAGTGTGATTGATAACTCTAAAGTTGGAGAGTAGGCCGCCTTTGCCAGTTTCGGATAAGTGGATTTTTCGTATCGGGATCTGGTTGCGCTGGGTTAGCGTTCAGTTGCCGGGACGAGTAATTAGTAATTTCAGTTCTAAAGTGTCGAGAGAGTTAAAGCGCCATGGCGTCCGCGGATTCTTGCGTAGGACATTTTTTTACTTGCGACATTTTCATAAGTACGCCCAGACTCTGACTCAAGTTCCTTTGGTTGTTGATAAGGCAATGTTTAAGGCTGCCACTCCGGTGCGAAGGAACATTCGGTTGCATCCCGAATTGAGTGGTGTCGGTGCTCCCGTCGATGTTTGCCTGTCCATAATAATTCCTACCCTTAATGCTGGTGAAGAGTTTCGTTTGTTGTTGCGGAAACTATTTGAGCAGAAGGGACTGGCTGAGCTTGAGGTGGTGGTTGTGGATTCCGGATCTACTGATGAGACCGTTGAACGTGCACGTGAGGCCGGTTGTCGCGTGCTGGAGATTCCACCTGCAGAGTTTAGCCACAGTTTTTCTCGCAACGCGGGGGCGGCAGCTGCGCGTGGAGACTGCTTGTTGTTTATGGTCCAGGATGCTTATCCCATCGGCGACTACTGGGCGTATGCCATGGTGTGTTATCTACAGGAACACTCAAAAACTAGAGTGGCAGCGGTTTCTTGTGCTGAGTTTAGTCGGAGTGATAGTGATCTCTTCTATGACTTTATGGTTGCGATACATTACCGATTTCTTGGGTGTTTCGAGGATGATCGAATTGGGGAGTATCGTGGTCCAAGCAGATTGGCACTGCATTCATCGGGCCAGCTCAGCGATGTTGCCTGCCTTATTTCTAGTGCATTGTTTGATGAGTATCGTTACCGAGGGGATTATGCGGAAGATCTGGATCTCGGTATCCGCCTGATCAAGGACGGCTATCGCGTTGCCATGTTAGCATCAGTCAAAGTGGTGCACTCGCACAATCGCGTTGCGTATTACTATCTCAAACGTTGTTTTGTGGATGTCATCTTTCAGGCGCGAATGTTTGATGACTTCCCCTATGTTTCCGTCACATCATTCAGTGGATTAGTCGCAGGTGTCGTTTCAGTCGCGGGCCACTTGACTGCATGGTGGCAGGGTAGTGACGATTTCTTTCACAAAAGCCGCGCTGTTGATTACATAAATCATCTGATACTTCATTGGAGATCCAGTTTGGCTGTGCTGGATTCCAATAGTGAGTTAATGCTCGGTGACGAGAATTTAGATGCATATCTTCGCCGGTTACGTGCGCGCTATCTGTCTGAAAGGGCGCTCGATAGAGCGGAGCGCGATGAGGCGCAAAGATTTATTGATGACTTTCTTGCTCGACTTGAGCATTTTTCCGCTTTTATCAACAGTGTCTATCTTGAGCAGGATGACTTCCTGCATCATAGATTACGCAGTGCAATAATCAAGATTTTCGCCGCAAGTGCCGGTTCGGCTTTGGCCTTTATGTACATTGATCGAGTGGAGGAGAGTGATGGCGATTATGAAGTGGCAGCCACTATCAAAGATGAATTAATGGTGGGCATCTGATGCGGATACTGTACATCTTGCATCAGTTCTATCCTGAGTTTGGGGGGGGCACCGAAAGGGTTACTTTGAACTTGGCACGTGCAATGCAACGAGCCGGGCATTATGCACATATACTGGCTTGTACGTTGGAGTCCCCTAATTCAGACTCAGAAGCTCCACTAAAGGGAGCAGTACATTTCGTGTATCAAGGGCTGCCCGTCACGCTGATATCACACGAATATTTGCCAGAGACGGTGGATTTCAGTTTTGAAACTAGCAAACCTCTAGTAGAGAACTTAATTACATGGATGGATGACGAAGGTTTCGAAGTTGCTCATGTGACCCACTCTATGCGTATGGGGTCTGCTCTGCTCGCAATTCAACGCCTGGGGATACCTTATCTGGCGACGCTAACGGACTTCTATTTTGCCTGCTATCGCGTCAATCTTGTTGATCATCTCAATCAAATATGTCTCGGGCCAGATCAAGGTGTGAAGTGCGGAAATACTTGTCTGACCTATCCCTGGACTCAAGAAGGTTTGGTTGGCCGCTATCAGCAAGCACTGAGCATACTTAATGGGGCTGGTGACCTTGTTTGTCCATCGGAGTATGTGGCGGCTCACTTTCGTAATATATTTCCTGAGCTTACCTTTAGGGTGATTCCCCATGGTATTGACATGTTGGCTTTGGGTGAAAGGAAAGTTTCGTGGCCCGTGATGATGCCCCCTGAAGTGCTTCGGCTTGGGTTTATTGGTTCGATTGTTCCAGAGAAAGGATTGGATATCTTGCTACATGCGCTGGCCAAGGTGCCTGACGCAAAAATACAGCTGTGTGTGATCGGGGGTATCTATCATAGCAACTCATATGTGAGCGAATTGAAAAGACTAGTCTCGAACGATAGCCGGGTCGAGTACCTTGGGTACCTTTCATCCGAGATGGTGTACAGAGAATTTCGAGAATTTGATGTGTTATGTGTACCCTCGCGTGTTCCTGAAAGTTTCTCATTGGTTTTACATGAAGCTATGGTGGTGGGGGTCCCGGCGCTAGTATCGAACCTTGGCGCGCCGGCGGAGCGGATATCTCAACATGGAGGGGGGCGCGTGTTACCAGTAGATGATGTCGATGCTTGGGCCTCAGCGCTGGTGGAGTTAATCAACGATCCTCAGATTGTTGGCCGGTGGCGAGGTGAGCTGAATTTGCCGCTAAGGGTGGAGGAGGAAGCGTTCTTCTATGAGTCGTTGTATAGGAGACTGCATTTTGCCTCAAGGTCGAAACGATAAACAAGCTGGATGGCAGATTAGTGGATATATCGGTGGTTCTATGCACCTATAATGGGGCACATTATCTAGAGAAGCAACTCGGCAGTCTGAGCTCGCAAACGAGACTCCCTAGCGAGCTAATCATATGTGATGATGGTTCGAGTGATAGAACGATTGAAATACTGAAAGCCTTTCAGGCCAAGGCTCCATTCCCCGTACAGATCAGAGTCAATCCTGTTCGCTTGGGGGTTACAAAGAACTTCGAGCAGGCTATTAGTCTCTGTAGCCGCGAATTGATTGCGCTTTGCGACCAGGATGATTGCTGGTTACCAGAGAAACTTGAATTGGTTGATGAGTATTTTCAACAGTTTCCTGAGGTGGGGGCCGTTTTCTCTGATGGCATAGTTGTTGGTGCGGACTTGATACCTTTAGGCTATACGCTATGGCAACATGTGGGCTTCACGGTGGCAGAGCAACTGATGATGGAAAAAAAAGCCGGGATGGAGGTGTTACTCAAGCATGTCGCTGTCACTGGGGCAACGCTGGTGATTAAGGCAACACTTCGACTGCGAGTGCTTCCTATCCCTCAGGAATGGATGCACGATGCTTGGATTGCACTGATTGCATCGGCATCGGAAATCTTGCGAGGAATGCCTGCTCCTCTGATCCAATATCGACATCATGGTGCCAACGTAGTTGGGGCCCCTCGGCGTTCACTTCTTGAGCGATTGCGTGAAACGTTTCGGATCGACCGCGAATTTTATTACGGTAGCGAGATTGTTCGCTATCGCCTCGCACGAGATCGGCTTGAGTCGTTGTCTGGACTAATACGTGAGGATGCGCTGGCCTTGGTAGATGAAAAGCTGCGTCATCTAGAGGCTCGTGCTCAGTTATCCGATAGTCGGATTGGCCGAATTGGACCGATCTTGAAAGAATTTTCTGCCTCTGGATACCGACGCAACTCATTCGGTTGGCAGGTTGCTGTGAAGGATTTTCTTTTGCCTTCCCGGAAGCCTTCTATCGAAGTTCAGGAAGACCGTATCTGATTAGCATGGAGAGTTTGTACATCGTTGGTTTGAACGCAGAAAAAAATCTCATTGTGCTGATGAGCCTGTTCGATTGAACTGTTCTGCGAAGTCGCCAAACCCATTTTCTCCCTCGCCAAACTGCACCAATGGCCGGTAAATAAATCTCCAGCATCAGCTTCCTATCTTGCTTGAGAATTGAAAGCAAAGTGCCTTCGATCAAAAGCAGCGCCATGTGCGCCGGAAAAGCTAGCAAAAACCCCACTATTGGGTAGGTGACGGCCATCACCAGGGTTTTGTTACTTTCCGATAAAGACCTCCGTCTGTAAGTGGTTGCAAGACGTTGTCCGGATATTTTCCCGCCACCGAAGCTTTGCCCAACACGATGGCGATACCCAGAAGCGTTTGCAGCTCGTACCGAGTATCCCCGTAGGCGCGCAAGACAGCATAAATAAAGATCTTCCCCGATGCTGCCAAAACACTCTGGGAATCCATTTAGCTCATCCCATGAAAACTTTGGAATCCACAGGCAGGCCCCTGCCACCATGCCGACTTCCCCTGCAGTAAAGTTAGGGATGGAATTAAGAAAGGGGTCAAGTAGGCTACCTATGTCTAACAACGATTTGGTTTCCCAATCATACTGCGGTAGCCCTAATATGGCTGGAGTCTGCAACTGCCTAGCCTCGGAGAGCAGGGTCTGAATGGCATCCGGATACAGTGCTGCATCATTGTTGAGCAGCAGTAGGTATTCTCCTTGAGCTGCTGCTGCCATCGTGTTGTTTGATTGGCAATAACCTATGTTCTTATGGCTTGCGATTAAGAGGACATCGGGATAATGCTGTCGTATGTATTCTGCCGATTGATCCTTTGATGCATCGTCATGAACAATAATTTCAAGTGGAATATTACCAAGTTGGTTCTTCACCGAACGTATGCAGTCGTCGATCAGATTGATTCCGTTGTAATTCGCAATGCATACGGAAACTAGCGGCACTCCCATGGGTTGCTCCGATAGCTACTTAATTTGCCACATTAGAAGTGTCACAGTTTTTCTATCCATATGCTTCCGCCACGATTTTTCAAACAAAGCGGCATATTTTCATCAAAGAATGACTCATGGAAATGCTCCATAAAGGTATTCATAAGTACCACTCTGAATTGGCTGTTATATTGAAGAAAAGCTCTCAAAATATACTGTTCATTCCAAGATATACCTTTAAAAACCCACTCTTTCGGATACTCGAATGGGAAGAACACGTCATGGAAATGAACATATACCCCTGGCTTCAGCCTCGGCAGAATGTCGAACAATATTCTATTAACATCACTGTTGATCTTGGTAACGTGAGTTGAGTCAATAAACAAAATGTCATTTTTTTCAAGTTCTTCAAAAACGCCAAGGTCAACATGTTGTACCCGATCAGGTATAAGGCGGATCTTTGATTTATCGTCCCTTTTAATAAGGGATAGCAACAAATCGGGGTAGGGCTCAATAAAGGTATTCTTTACTTGGCCGTCAAAAAACAAGTCGTTTGTGTCCAACATCACGCAGGACGAATATCCAGAACCAACCTCCACAATCCTTTTTGGGGTCAGGTGTCTGATCATGCAGTGCAATAAGATAGCATCAGAGTATGAATAAGATGGATTTTCAAAGTAGTAGCGATTCTCGTGATTTTTGTGAGCAGTGAACGGTTGCTCGGAATAAAAGCCGATGAATTTATTAAGCAGTTCTAACTGTGCATTTTCTCTAAGATTGACTCCTGGAATTTCCTTGGAGTTGATTGAGAATATCTGGTCACTGTCAGTTGCTATATCAGCTAAAGATGGAATAGGCGAATAAAAATGACCTGGTGGCACAAAACCACAACTCTTCTGAAGATGGTCTCTTTCTGTAATGAGCTTACATATGTATGGCAATTTCAGAAAAGTTGTTGAGAGCCTGCGAAGCATTGATTTTCTCTTTTGAGGACTTTTAATTTATTGATTATGTAGTATCTGTAGGGCTATAAATAGGTTCTTTTAGTAAGTTTTACCGCGCATGAGAGGAAGTGGCAATTTCATTAGGGTACTTCCTAGGTAATATTTTGGGGTTTGACGGGCAGGCGATCAAGCGTGCTGTATCCAGAGATGTACGGTCTGGGCCGCATTAATCCGATCATCCGCAGACTATCTCTACACAAGGGGTGGGGCAATTTTGTAATCGCAGAGCCAGTTATCGCCGAGGTGTTTATATTAGGGCTAAAGTACTTTCGCTTGGCAATTAAGTAGATCTTGATACCGTTTGGAGATGTTCGACCAGTCGAAGTTGTCGAGAACATGTGATCTTCCGTGCTGTGAAAGCTGGATGCGCATTTCCGGGTTTGCAAGCAAATGCAGTATCTGGAGGAGCATGTGGTCGTGATCCCCCTTATTAAATAGAAGCCCGGTCTCTCCATGCTTCACAATGTCATGCACCGCAGGTAAGTCTGCGACAACAACCGGACAGCCACAGGCAAGTGCCTCTACGCAGACCAACCCCAAGCCTTCTTCTCCGGTATATGGGGCAACTAGCATTGTGGCTTGATGATAGAAAGAGGCAAGATGGCTATTTTTAACCGCTCCCATAAAAGTTACTCGCTGACTCAGGCCTAGCGATGATGACGAAGCCCTGAGTTTTTGTTCTTCTGGTCCGGAACCAATGACTCTGAGGGTAATGTCGGGCACTGCCATGATAAGTTGAGGCATTGAGGAGAGAAGAAGATGCAGACCCTTGCCCTCTACCAATCTGCCGACGAATAGAAGTTCGCATCGACTGCGATGCCGAGTTTCATCGATGCTAAACCTGGATACAGCATCAATTCCCATAGGGATGGAGTACACATTCGGGTGGGAAGTGGCTGAAGCGATGGAGGCCATCAATGCAGTGCTGACTCCGACGGTTGCGGCACTGCGCCGTACGACGAATTTTCTAATGCTGTTCCAAAGTGAGCCACGCAGCGCGTGGACATCACTCCCGTGGGCGGTGCAGACTAATGGCACGTCATGGGGGAGTGTCAGAGCGGCTAACATGCCTTGGGGGATTAACCAGTGTGCGTGTACGACATCGGGCTTCCTGACTCGACATTCTCTGCGTATTGCCAGAGCAAGGCCAAAAAGTAAGAAGGGAACGAGCAGCAAAAACCAACGATTGGCATGGATTTTTGCCAGGATGCCCCCCTCTCCGGTCAGGCTTTCCCATCGCGCAAAGAAATACGGATAACGTTGCACCTCTATGCCTTCAATCACTTCATGCGCGGCACTGCCTTGGACGCGGGGCGTCAACACGCGCACATCGAATTCCTTGCCCAGTCGCCGACTAAGCTCATAGACGAAAGGTGGTTCAGTATCGTCCTGCCAGCGAGGAAACGTCGAGGTCAGAACGAGTAGTTTTTTACGCTGCGGTGGCACCTTATTTCTGGTCACTATCTTTATAGATCAGTATTGTGATTTGCTCTGAAATAAGGCCGATCAGAAAGATCAGTACAGATGTGGTGAGTAGCAACGCACTCATATTGGTAAAACGGTGTTGGCTGATGAAAGTGAAAAGGTAGTAGCTCAGCCCCGTCAAGAAAAAACTCAGGCTGATAGGCAAGAAGAGCTTCAAGGGGGAATAAAGTGTGCCGATCTTGAAAATGATCAGCAGGAACCGAATCCCATCCTGGGTCGGCTTGATATGACTTTTTCCAGCCGTACGCCTTGGTGCGTGGATAGGTACATATCCCACACCAAAGCCTGCTCGAAAGAAGCTCATGGTGATGGTGGTGGGGTATGAAAACCCGTTCGGTAGCAGGTACAGAAACTTGCGGAATTTTTCTGCCTGCACCACCCGGAATCCCGAAGTCAGGTCTGCTACAGGCTGCTGTACCATCCATGTGGCAAGGCGACTGAAAACGTCATTTGCAACGGCGCGATGAGCCCCGGCGTGGGAGCCCGTTTGACGTGCTCCTACGACCATGTCATAGCCTTCGTGGAATTTTTCAAGTAATGTGGGGATGTCCTCAGGAGCGTGCTGCCCATCGGCATCCATCAAGATAAGGACTTCGCCTGCTGCTGCACGCGCACCACTTTTGACAGCGGCACCGTTACCTTTTGCGTAAGGGTGGCTGATGACGTTGACTGAAAATTCGGCACATACGTCTAAGGTGTCGTCATTCGATCCATCATTGACCACGATGATTTCCGATTGCGGTAAGCAGTTGACCAGTTTTGGTAATAGCACACGCAGACTCACAGCCTCGTTGCGCGAGGGGAGGATAATGCTGTATAGAATATTAGAGCCCATCAGAGCAGTATAGCAAGCGATTGAGGGCGGAGAAAAACGAGCCTAACGAGATCGCTTCAATTTTTCTATGGTTTGACGCCAATGTTCTATATCCAAGGCATAACCGTGCTTCCCAAACGTGCTGGCCTTGTTTGCCTCTATTGCTAAAGGTAGCTTTGTTATGGCCTCATCGTAGCGCTGAGCTTCTGCGAGGGTCTTAACTTGTAAAAGTGCTACTTCAACATCGTTCCTGATATTGAACGCATTTGCAAAACTTGCGATTGCAGCGTCTGTTTGGTGGGAGGCGCTTAGCAGCCTCCCTTGCAAGACGTACAATGAAAATTTCTGGTCATCTAACTGTGAGTTATTGAGCGCAGCTACAAACATGCGTTGAATATCTTCATTTTTAATTTCGCAGGATTTGGATTCCTTAAGAAGGACAAAACGCTCTAGGGAGTTCAGGATCGAAGCCGAGTGCTTGGCGCGTTGTAATTCATGTTCCATGGTGGCGATATTTGGCATGATTAGTGTGGGATTTTTGCAGCCTAGGCTGAGCCAGTCCAGGTAGGCACTGGCACTATGATGGGGGCCTTCAGCAAGCGATTTGTATATCTCTGCTGATTTATGGCTGAAGTTTTCTGAAGCTAATGCATTGGCTAAGAATGATTGTGCCCGCAATGATTCAGGGTGGTCCAACGCCCAAATTTCGGCAATGATCCATTGTCGTTGGCCCCATAGTCTACTTTCATGCCAAGTGATAAAACTGATGTACCCGAACCACAGGGCAAATAGTCCTGCAAAAAAGTATTTGAGGCTCATTGTGGCGGCCGGATGGTTTAGCAGTGTACGTCCGGTGATGCTCAATGCGAGTGCTGGTCCAAGCAGAGCCAGATAGTTTCGGTGTTCAAAGTAGATCTCCAGTGGAATGACTGATGACTCCATACTGTGCGCCACAAAAAACCAGAGTAGGGCAAATGATATCAACGGAGCACGCTTCCTGTATGCGAGAGCAATACATACCAACCCAGCTAGAGAGAGAAGGCACCAGATGGTTGTGGTGGGGTTGAGCAAGTCATGTGAAATCGGAAAGTCATCGTGAAATACACCGAAACCAGAAACAGGGGGAAGTATGCTTACCCTCATGTAATCAACTAATACGCGACTTTCCGTGAGCAGGCGCTCAGTTAGCGTAAAGTCGCGCAGAGCATAAGCTGATATGACCCAAGGCTTGGCATGTGTGACGATAAACCAAATGCTGGCCACGAGGAGTGGGCCAAAAATTGCTCGCATGAAGGTGTAATGATGAGCGGGAGTAGGAGAGGTGCTAAATACAGTAAATTCAAGCAGCAGTATATACAGCGGTAACAGTACGCCATTTTCCTTGCAGAGCGATGCTAGCAGCGTTAAACCTATGATGCTCAGAGCCATGAGGAAGTAACCACGCTTTGCGTTGGTCAGCATAGTATGACGTCCTTGCAAGTACAGCAAAAGTCCTAGTAGGGTAAATGAGGCGCTCAGCTCGGCGCTGCGTTGGACAATGTAGAGTACAGAGGAAGTCTGTAGTGGGTGTAGCAACCAGATTGCAGTTGCGCACAGCGAAAGTCGATTGGTTGTCAGCCTAGTCAGGGTTGTCTTAGCATGGCTTGCTGTAACACTCGCCCTTAGGACTTTTTGTAGAAAAAACCAGATCAGTAGGCCATTAAAAAGATGAATTGCGATGTTGGCCATCCTGAATGCACTGGCATTCAGTGGCCACGACTGGTATTGCAGTACAAAGCTGGCCATAGGGATGTATCGGCCGAATGCGCCGGAACTGTTGGTGAATAGTACACTCGAAACCGCTTCGAGCGTAAGAGGGTGTGAAAGCCTCTCCAGGGTCTTTAAGTTGGGGCTATCGTCAAGAATAAAGCTGCCGCCATTGCTTGCTGAAAAAATTATCAGCCCTAGTAGCAGGAGTGCTGCAATTTCTAGCGGTCGTGGATTCATAGAGAGTAAAAAAAGAAAGCCCGCCATTTGGCGGGCTTTCTCATTAGCCTATATTAAGGCTTACATGCGCCTGGGAGGTACTTGTTTGGCGTTGACGTTGCAGTTTGAACGGCGGTGAGCGTGGATGCGGCCACGCCAGCGGCGATGGATTTGCCACAAGTCCAGCCACCATTGCCATCGGAGCCGATGGCCAAGCTAGTGTTCTGGGCGCGACCTGTGGACATTGTTGCCTTAAGGACAACATCGGTGCCCGTGACAGTAATTGCCCCAGGGCAACCACCTGCGCAACCAGCTGTTAGTGCAGTTGCATCGCCTAACGTGGCATACTTGCCCGTCACAGTACCGCCCACTGAGACGGCAGTGTCAGCAGTAGCACCAATGGTCAAAGGCCAGTGACCCTTGTCAGCATAAAACTCTGAAACTGGTGTTTTGAATCCTGCCAGCAATTCAACTGCTTCGGTCACTTGAGCTCGCGTAATGTAATCCTGATAAGCTGGAATGGCCAGTGCGGCCAGAATACCGATAATCGCGACCACGATCATCAGTTCGATCAGGGTAAAGCCCTGTTGTACTTTCTTCATCATTTGTTACTCTCCTTTATTGAAATAACTTCAGAACCAACCCCGCCCTGCAGCCGGAATCAGAAAACCACATGTTGAGGATAGCAGGATTTATGCCATGAGTAAATTCGTGTGCTGTTGACTGAAACGGCTTGTGTAATGCCGTTGGGCAATGGGATGACTGTTATTTTTCGCCGGGTGGTGTGACAGAAATTGTCATAAACCGACGATGGGTGGCATTCACTAAATGATCTTCGTGGTGATGGCCTTCGTTCTGTTTCCGGAAAACAAAAAAGCGCATGATGCCATGCGCTTTTTGTACACCACCCGCGTTAACGGTTAGAACAGGTCACGCAACCTTTGCAGGAGCGATTTGTGCTGACCGTCTTCGCGGGATGTTATTTTCCCTCTTCGATCAGCCTCTTCAGGTTGGGGAAGCCGGCATCCATGACGCCATTCGCAGCTTTGATTGCGGATTCGTCATCCTGACCTTCTGGGATCGGTGGGTTCAGGCGGTAGACGCGGTAGAAGCGGGCTACCCAGGTGACGGTGCTTTCGCCAGCGCCAGGGCCTGCCTTGACGGTCAGGTAGGAGTTGTAGTCGCCGAATGCCAGCTTGGTTTCGGTGTATTCGTATTTGAATTTCATGAGGCCGTCATCGACGGACTTGAGGGCGGCGCCTTCTGGGGACGGATGCCATTTCGAGAAGTTGTTGAAGTCTTTCAGGACGGCCCAGACCTTTGCGGGCTCGGCCTTGATCACGATTTCCTTCTCCACTTTTTGTGGGGATGGGCCGTGTGCTGCGGCGGTGAGTGGCAGCAGCAGGGCGGCCATGATGATGAGCAGTTTCTTCATGCGTGTTTCTCCAAAGTTAATAAAACAATATACAAACGCTACTTCTGGGACTGCCGAGGCTACGTTCCGGCGAAAGCCGAAATAATAGCGAAATCAAGGGGGCGTTGCCGCAATAAATTGCCCGAAAGACCGACTTTGTTTGCCGGTAGGAATGCTGGCAAGGGGTTTGTTGCTGACGGCATCGATCACGGACACGGTGTCGTCCGCCCAGCTGGCGACGTAAATTTTGTGGTTGGTCGCGGAATAGCCGATGCCTTCCGGGGTGTTGTTGACCGGGATCGTGGCGAAGACCCGGTTGGCATTGGCATCGATCACGCTCACGCTGTCACCCTGTGTATTGCTGACGTAGACGCGACCGCCATCCGGGCTGACGGTGGCGCAGTAGGGGTGGTCCCCAACGGGAATGGTGGCGTTGACGCTGCTGCGCTTTACGTCGATTACAGAGACGCTGTTGCCATAGACGTTGACGGCGTAGACCTTGGCGCCGTCCGAGCTGATCGCCAGGCCATAGGGATGTTTGCCGACGGCTATGTGCTGGATGATCTGTAGGCGGTCAGTATCGACAATGGCGACGTCGTTGCTGTCGCGGTTGGCGATGTACAACTGGCGACCGTCCTTGCTGACGACCATGCCGGCCGGCGCGGTGCCAACCAGAATGGTGCGCCGTGACGTTGTGTCACGCGTATCGATGGCCAGGACCTGATCTTCAAACCAGTCGGCAACATAGAGTGTGCTGTCATCGGGCGAAAGTACCAGCCCCACTGGTGAGCCGGTGAGTTTGATTTCGCCTGAAACCCGGTTCTGCTGCGTGTCCAGAATGGAAATAGAGTTGCTTTCGACATTCGAGATGTAGACGGCCTTGCCATCGCCGGCAACTGCAACGCCTACCGGGCCTTTGCCGACGGGGATTGTTGCCACTACTTTGTCATCTGCAATATCGATCACTGAGACGCTATTGCTGCCCTGGTTGGTGATGTAAGCGTAGGGCTGCGCGAGTGCCGTGTTGACCCATGCGCAGAGCAAGAGGCCAAAGATGGCGGGTGTCGACAGCAGGGTTGATGCAGAAGGCATGGGTTTAAAACGCGCGGTCTGAGCAGAAGGTTGACGAACGAGTATAAATGCCGCTGTCGAACAGCGTCAAGAAAGGAGGCGCCAGCCTTTCATTTAAAGGTGAAGTGTGAAAAAATTACGCTAAATTTTCTGGGTTTTTTCATCATGATCGATCGAGATGGATATCGCCCAAACGTGGGTATTATTTTGTGCAACGCCCACAACAAGGTTTTCTGGGGCAAGCGCATCCGCGAGCACTCCTGGCAATTTCCGCAGGGGGGCATCAAGCAGGGCGAAACGCCCGAGCAGGCCATGTACCGTGAGTTGACCGAAGAGGTTGGCTTGCTGGCGGAGCACGTGCGCATCCTTGGCCGTACCAAGGAGTGGTTGCGTTACGATGTGCCGACGCATTGGGTCAAGCGCGAATGGCGCGGCAGTTACAAGGGTCAGAAGCAGATCTGGTTTTTACTGCGGCTGGTTGGGCGCGACAGCGATGTGTCACTGCGTGCGACGGAGCACCCCGAGTTCGATGCCTGGCGCTGGAATGATTACTGGGTGCCGCTGGAGGGCGTGATTGAATTCAAGCGCGAGGTATATCGCAAGGCGCTGAATGAACTGGTAGTGCATCTGGGTTCCGACCGTGATAAGCAGAAACGCAATGCGAACGGAGAAGTGCTCGGCACCACATGATTTCGTGTGGACATTTGTCCTGCGCTAGTCGAAGGGCGAAGAAAAAGCCGTACATGGTTGTTTAGTAACCATGTGCGGCTTTTTTTCTGGGCTGGGCTCTCTCTTTGGCGCTCTTCTTTTTAAAGCTCTGCCAGGATGGTTTGCCCGGCGCTGACTTTTTCTCCCAGGCTGACCTTGGGGGTTGCCGTCAGGGGCAAGTAGATATCTACACGTGAACCGAAACGTATAAAGCCATAACGCTGCCCACGGTGCAGGGCGGCGCCCGGTTCTACGTAGCAAAGAATGCGGCGAGCGATCAGGCCGGCAATCTGCACGCAAGTGACATCCTGGCCGTCGTTGGTTTTCAGCCAGAGTGCGTTGCGTTCGTTTTCGGCAGAGGCCTTGGCCAGTGCGGCGTTGAAGAACTTGCCTGGGTTGTACCAGCGCTTCTCGACCTTGCCGTCGATCGGGCTGCGGTTGGAGTGCACGTTGAACACGTTCATGAAGACGCTGATCTTGAGTGCGTCGCGCTGCAAATATTCATCCCAGGCTTTCTCGACCACGATGACCTTGCCGTCAGCCGCGGAAATAACGGCATTGGCTTGCGTAGGCGCAGTGCGTGCCGGATCGCGGAAGAACTGCAGCACGAACAGGCTGATGATCCAGAGCGGCACGGACCAGGCAGCACACCAGAACGTGGCGGCGAGGGAAAGTGCCAGCGAAATGGCCAGGAACGGCCAGCCTTCGCGAGCGATGATGGGGTGGGGATAGTTATTCAAAGGTTTGCTCCATTCAAAAATAAAGGGGCAGGACGGCGAGCGTCTTGCCCCTTGTCTTTTTTATTGCATCAACTTAGTTCTTGGACTGATCAACCAGCTTGTTCTTGGCAATCCAAGGCATCATGGCGCGCAGTTGGCCACCGACCTGTTCGATCGGGTGCGCAGCGTTCAGGCGGCGACGTGCGGTCATTTCTGGGTAGTTGGTCTTGCCTTCCAGAATGAACATCTTGGCGTATTCGCCAGTCTGGATGCGCTTCAGCGCAGCGCGCATGGCGTAGCGGGATTCTTCGTTGATCACTTCTGGGCCGGTCACGTACTCGCCATATTCCGCGTTGTTGGAGATGGAGTAGTTCATGTTGGCGATGCCGCCTTCGTACATCAGGTCGACGATAAGTTTCAGTTCGTGCAGGCACTCGAAGTAAGCCATTTCAGGGGCGTAGCCAGCTTCAACCAGCGTTTCGAAGCCGGCCTTCACCAGTTCAACCGCACCGCCGCACAGCACGGCTTGTTCGCCGAACAGGTCGGTTTCTGTTTCTTCACGGAAGTTTGTCTCAATCACGCCACCCTTGGTGCCGCCGTTGGCAGCTGCGTAGGAGAGGGCAATGTCCTTGGCCTTGCCCGATGCATCTTGGTAGACGGCAATCAGGGAGGGTACGCCGCCGCCCTTCAGGTATTCGGAACGTACGGTGTGGCCAGGGCCCTTAGGCGCAACCATGATCACGTCGACATTGGCCGGTGGCACGATCTGGTTGTAGTGAATGTTGAAGCCGTGGGCGAACGCCAGTGCCGCGCCTGCCTTCAGGTTCTTTTCGACATCGGCGTGGTAAACCTGTGGCATGTTTTCGTCCGGCAGCAGGATCATGACCACGTCAGCGTTCTTCACTGCGTCAGCGATTTCTGCAACTTTGTGGCCGGCTGCTTCAGCTTTGGCCCAGGAAGCACCGCCCTTGCGCAGGGCAACGGTAACGTTAACGCCGGAATCCTTCAGGTTCTGGGCGTGTGCATGGCCTTGGGAGCCGTAGCCAACGATGGTGACCTGCTTGCCCTTGATCAGGGAGAGGTCGGCGTCTTTGTCGTAATAAACCTTCATTGCGTGATTTCCTTTTTAATTAAATCGAATAAATCTTGTCGTTATACCTTGAGGACTCTGTCGCCGCGGCCGATGCCGGAGGCGCCGGTGCGTACCGTCTCCAGGATCGCGCTCTTATCGATGGCTTCGAGGAAGGCATCCAGCTTGGATCCGGAGCCTGTCAACTCGATGGTGTAGCTGCCATCTGCGACATCGATGATGCGGCCGCGGAAAATGTCCGACATGCGCTTCATTTCTTCGCGGTGTGCACCCGTTGCTTTGACCTTGACCAGCATCAGCTCGCGCTCGATGTGGCGGCCATCGGAAAGGTCCAGCACTTTGACTACATCTACCAGCTTGTTGAGCTGCTTGATGATCTGCTCGATGACTTCATCGGAACCGGAGGTGACGATGGTCATGCGCGACAGGGTGGGGTCTTCGGTCGGGGCCACGGTCAGCGACTCGATGTTGTATGCACGGGCCGAGAACAGGCCGGCCACGCGTGACAGCGCGCCGGATTCGTTTTCCATCAGCAGAGAGATGATGTGCCGCATCTTACAGTTCCTCCGCCATAATCAGTTCCGACAAGCCCTTGCCAGCCGGCACCATGGGGAAGACGTTTTCCTTCTGGTCGGTGATGAAGTTCATGAACACGAAACGATCCTTCATGGCGAAGGCTTCTTTCAAGGCGCCTTCAACATCGGACGACTGGTCGATATGCATGCCGACATGGCCGTAGGATTCCGCCAGCTTGACGAAATCGGGCAGGCTGTCCATATAGGATTCCGAGTAGCGGTTCTCGTAGAAGAACTCCTGCCACTGGCGCACCATGCCTAGGTAACGGTTGTTCAGCAGAATGACCTTGATCGGCAGATGGTACTGCTTGCAGGTCGAGAGCTCCTGAATGTTCATCTGGATGCTGCCCTCGCCGGTGATGCAGGCCACCTGCGCCTTGGGGTGTGCAAATTGAACACCCATGGCATACGGCAGGCCGACACCCATGGTGCCGAGGCCGCCGGAGTTGATCCAGCGGCGCGGCTTGTCGAACTTGTAGTATTGCGCGGCCCACATCTGGTGCTGGCCCACGTCTGAGGTCACAAAGGCCTCGCCCTTGGTGACTTCCCACAGCTTTTCCACCACGTACTGCGGCTTGATGATGGCGCTGTTGCGGTCATAGCTCAGGCAGTTGCGGTCGCGCCAGGCATCGATCTGCTGCCACCAAGTTTTCAGGTGGTTAGCGTTCGGACCCTTGTCGCTCTCGGCCAGTAGTTCCAGCATGTCGGCGAGCACGCTCTTCACATCGCCAACGATGGGCACGTCCACCTTTACGCGCTTGGAGATGGAGGACGGGTCGACGTCGATATGAATAATCTTGCGGGAGTTCTGGAAGAAGTGCTCTGGATTGCCGATGACGCGGTCATCGAAGCGGGCGCCCACGGCCAGCAGCACGTCGCATTCTTGCATCGCCATGTTGGCTTCGAGCGTGCCGTGCATGCCCAGCATGCCCAGGCATTGCTTGTCGGTTGCAGGGTAGCCGCCCAAACCCATCAGGGTGTTAGTCATGGGGAAGCCGAGCTGCTTTACCAGTTTGATCAGCAGGTCGGAAGCGTCGCCCAGCACCACGCCGCCGCCGGTGTAGATCATCGGACGTTTGGCTTCTAGCAGCAGTTTCAGGGCCTTCTTGATCTGACCGGAATGGCCCTTGAGCACCGGGCTGTAGGAGCGCAGGGTGACGGATTCCGGATATTCGAACTTGGCGGTCTGTGCCGTGATGTCCTTGGGGATGTCCACGACCACGGGACCGGGGCGACCGGTGGAGGCGATGTAAAACGCCTTCTTCATGGTCGCGGCCAGATCCTTGATGTCCTTGACCAAGAAGTTGTGTTTCACGCACGGACGAGTAATGCCGACCATGTCGCATTCCTGGAAGGCATCCTGGCCAATGGCAGCCGTCGGCACCTGGCCGGACAGCACGACCAGCGGGATGGAGTCCATGTAGGCCGTCGCGATGCCGGTAATGGCATTGGTCGCGCCGGGGCCTGACGTGACGAGCGCAACGCCGACCTTGCCGGTCGAGCGAGCGTAGGCGTCGGCCGCATGGACCGCCGCTTGCTCATGACGCACCAGGATGTGCTTGAAGCCATCTTGCTGGTAGATTGCGTCGTAAATGTTGAGCACCGCGCCGCCGGGATAGCCGAAAACGAACTCGACTTTTTCCTCGTGCAGGCTGCGGATGACGATTTCTGCGCCGGTCAATTGCATAAATTCAATCAGTTGTGAAAATTCTGGAAATTGTTGCGAAACCCTGAACAGTAGCGTTTTGGACCCGTTTGGTCAAGGCCAATTGCAGTAGGGTTATCCGGAAAACGGCTACTCCCCAGGCGGGGCGACCTTGATGATTTCCTCGAATGTGGTCAGGCCGGCGGCAATTTTCTCTGCGCCATTGATGCGCAGGGTTTTCATGCCTTCCTTGAATGCCTGTGCCTTGATCTTGTCGAGGTCGGTGTCCCTAGTGATGAGTTTGCGCATTTCGCCCGTGATGGGCAGCATTTCATACAGGCCGGTGCGGCCGCGATAACCGGTCATGCGGCATTCCAGGCAACCGGAAGCGCGGCTGACCTTGGCCGGTTTTGCGTATTTCCAGGGACGCACCAAGTCCTGCCATTGTGCGTCGTTGATCTGGCTGTCTTCCTTGCAGTGCGGACAGAGGGTACGCGCCAGGCGCTGGGCCATGACGCCGAGGACGGTGGCATTGATCAGGTAGGCTGGCACGCCCAGTTCGAGCAGGCGGGTGATAGCGGAGGGTGCGTCGTTGGTGTGCAGCGTAGATAGCACCAGGTGGCCGGTCAGGGCGGCCTGAATCGCCATTTCGGCGGTTTCCAGGTCGCGGATTTCGCCAACCATGATGATGTCGGGGTCCTGTCGCAACAGGGTGCGGATGCCGTCGGCAAAATTGAGGCCGATGTTGGCCTGTACCTGCATCTGGTTGAAGGCGGGCTCAATCATTTCGATCGGGTCTTCCACCGTGCTGACATTGACTTCAGGCGTGGCCAGCTGCTTGAGGGTGGAATACAGCGTGGTGGTTTTACCGGAGCCGGTGGGCCCGGTGACCAGAATGATGCCATTGGGCTGGCTGGTCCAGCCATTCCAAGTGGCCAGCTGCGCAGGGGAAAAACCCAGGCTGGCGAAATCGCGCACCAGAATTTCCGGGTCGAAAATCCGCATGACCAGTTTTTCGCCGAAGGCCGTGGGCATGGTGGAAAGACGTAATTCAATTTCGGTGCCATCCAGGCTGACGGTCTTGATCCGGCCATCCTGCGGCCGACGTTTTTCCACCATGTCCATGCGGCCCAGAAGTTTGATGCGGCTTGTGATGGCGTTGGTAATGCTGGCGGGAAGCTGGTAAACCTGATGCAGGACGCCGTCGATACGAAACCGCACGATGCCGATGTCGCGCCGCGGTTCGAGGTGGATATCACTGGCCCGCTGCTCGAAGGCGTACTCGAACAGCCAGTCGACGATGGTCACGACGTGTTGTTCATTGGCGTCCAGGTTTTTGTTCTTGCCCAGCTCGATCAGCTGTTCCAGGTTCTGCACGCCCACGCTCTGGCCAGCCTTGGCGGTGTTGGCCAGGTTAACCGAGTTGGCGAGGCTGTAGACTTCCGGCAAGTAGCGATTGATTTCGAGCGGATTGGCCAGCACCAGCTTAATCTTGAGCTTGAGGATGCGTTCCAGATCGGCAATCCATTCGGTCCGGAACGGCTCGGCGGTGGCGATGATCACTTCCTGATCCGTGACCTTGACCGGCATGATGTTGAGGCGATCGGCATAGGCCTTGGATACGACGCCGGCGACAGAGCCGAAATTGAGTTTCAGCGGATCAATATGGAAGTAGGGGATGTTGAGCCGCTTTGCGAGCCATTCCGTCAGGAACTCCAGCGTATAAATCTTGCCGGGCGCGCGCGGGTTCTTCCATTGCTGCTCGGCGATGACAGTGAGCGGGTGGACGTTGCCGGAGGCCATCTGCCGGTCTTTGTAGAGCCGTTCTGCGACTTCCTTGGTGACCATGGCGTCATGCACCATCAGCTTCAGGATTTCTCCCAAGGTGAGCTTGTGGTCATGCGGTGGCGGTGCGGGGAAGTCGTTCTTGCTCATCAGATGCCCTCGAAACGCATAGAAAGATCGATCGCCCTGACGTGCTTGGTCAGGCTGCCGATCGAAATCCGGTGTACGCCAGTTTCTGCCACGCTGCGTACGTTATCCAGCGTGATGTTACCAGAAGCCTCCAGTTGGGCTCGCTCGGCATTGATGTGTACCGCCTGACGCATCTGATCGGGAGAAAAGTTGTCGAGCAGGATCAGGGTGGCACCTGCCTCCAGTGCGGTCTGCAGTTCATCCAGTGATTCGACCTCAATCTGGGTCGGTACGCTGGCGATGTTGCGGGCGGCCTCCAGCGCGGGGCGGATGCCTCCTGCCGCAGCAATGTGGTTCTCCTTGATCAGGATGCCATCGTAGAGGCCGATGCGCTGGTTCTGCCCGCCGCCAACCCTGACCGCATATTTCTCGGCCAGGCGTAGGCCGGGCAGAGTTTTTCGGGTATCCAGAATGGCAGCTTGCGTGCCGCTGATGGCCTCTACATAGTTTCGTGTCGTGGTCGCCACGGCAGACAGCGTTTGTAGAAAATTAAGCGCGCACCGTTCGGCGGTCAGCAGGCTGCGCGCCCGGCCCTGAATGACGCACAGGGGCTGGTTGGGGGCAATTCGGGTGCCTTCGGCCGCCTGCCAGCTAATCTGTGTGTCTGCATCGACTTGCTTGAAGCAGGCATCGAACCAGGCTTGTCCGCACAGAATAGCGGGTTCGCGGCTGATGACGCGCGCAGTCGCCATGTGTTGTGCGGGAATCAGTTGCGCCGTGAGGTCGCCAGACCCGATGTCTTCATCAAGGGCGATGCGTACGCGATGTTCCATGTCGGCAGGGATGGGGAGCATTTCTGAATTATAATGCCAATCTTATTCTTGTCTTTGACATGGTTCCGCAATGAAGCTCTTCAGCACCCCTACAAGCCCCTATGCACGTAAAGTGCGCATCATGCTGGCCGAAAAACACATCGAATGCGAAATCGAAGTGGTGCCTTCGCTGGCTGCGCCTGAATCTCCGGTTCCGGCGCATAACCCGCTGGGCAAGGTGCCGACCTTGGTGCTGGATGATGGCACCAGCCTGTATGACTCGGTGGTGATCGTCGATTACCTGGATCACAAGACGCCGGTTGCGCGCCTGATTCCGCAGGATAACAACCACCGGGCTATCGTGCGCCGTTGGGAGGCGCTGGCGGACGGCATCTGCGATGCCGCCATTGCCGTGGTGATGGAAAAACGCCGTGCGCCAGAGAAACAGGACGAAACCGTGATGGAGCGCCAATCGCTGAAAGTTGCGCGCGGCCTGTGTGCCATGTCCGAAGATATGGGCGACAACAAGTGGGCGGCCGGAGACAAGTTTACCCTGGCCGATATCGCCACCGGCGTTGCGCTGGCCTACGTTTCGTTGCGCCTGCCGGAACTCAACTGGCGTGCGGATTACCCTAACTTGGCAGCGCTTTATGAACAACTGATGGCGCGCCCATCATTCAAGGACACCGTGCCGCCTGAGGCGTAACGGCTAACCGTAGCCAGGTACAAAAAAGGGGATGCCGCGGCATCCCCTTTTGACTTGCGGTGGCGGCTATTAGTGATCGCCGGTCTTTTCGCTGGCAATCTTGTCGCCCAGGGCGAACAGCACGCCAGTGACGACAAAGGTCAGGTGGATGCCGACCTTCCACGCCATGATCTCGTTGTTGACCTCGTCCTTGCCCATGTGCATGAAGGCGCGTAGCAGTTCAATTCCGGAAATGGCGACGATGGAACCGATCAACTTCATCTTGAGTTCGGAGAAGCCGACATGCCCCATCCAGGAAGGTCTGTCGACATGGTCTCCGGTTTCGATCTGGGAAACGAAGTTTTCGTAGCCGGCAAACACGATGATGATCAGCAGGTTGGCGACCATGACCACGTCGATCAGCGACAGGATGCCGATGATCACGTCATTTTCTGCGCCGGTGACCGCCAGTACGGCAAAGTGCGTGAATTCCTTGGCAAACATGACCAGCAGCAAGCCCAAGGCGAGTACCAGCCCGATGTAGAACGGCGCGAGCAGCCAGCGGCTGTTGAAGATCATGTTTTCCAGGCCGGTTTCTAGTCTTTTCATGTGTCTTGGTTTCCTTGTTTGTTGCTTAAGTAATCATCTGGCCGCCGAAGCGGCGCTTGCTTGGGCGCCGACATAGGGCCGAAAAAACTGCGTCCTAGTCTACACCGTAGCGATTGAGGGCTAGGTGATCATGCCGCCACCCAGGCAGACATTGCTTTCATACACGACCACCGACTGACCGGGCGTGACGGCCCATTGAGCCTCACCAAAGCGGATTTCGCAGCGGTCGCCGGCGATGCTGTCGATTTCGCATGGCGCATCAGGCTGGCGATAGCGCGTCTTGGCCGCATAAACCCAGTGTGTACGCGGCTCGTGACCGGCAATCCAGTGCATGTTCGACGCCTTCAGGCTATCGCTCAGCAGCAGCGGGTGATCGTGTCCCTGAACAACGATGAGCACGTTGTTTGCCATGTCCTTGGCGGCGACATACCACGGCTCGCCGTCGCCTTCCTTGGAGCCACCGATGCCCAGGCCCTGCCGTTGTCCCAGCGTGTAGTACATTAGGCCGCTGTGCTGGCCGACGATCTTGCCTTCCGGCGTGCGCATGTCGCCTGGCTCGGTTGGCATGTAGCGTTGCAGGAATTCGCGGAATGGACGCTCGCCAATAAAGCAGATGCCGGTGGAGTCCTTCTTCTCGCTTGTAGACAGTCCGCCTTTGCGTGCCATCTCGCGGACTTCGCGTTTCAGGTGCTTGCCGAGCGGGAACAGAGTTTTAGAGAGCTGCTCCTGATTTAGACGATACAGAAAATAGCTTTGATCCTTGGAGCCGTCTTCTGCTTTCAGCAGCTGGAACAGGCCGTTGATCTCGCGTACCTGGGCATAGTGGCCGGTGGCGATCTTGTCTGCCCCCATGGCCATAGCATGGTCGAGGAAGGCGCGGAACTTGATCTCGGAGTTGCACAGGATGTCCGGGTTGGGCGTGCGGCCGGCGCGGTACTCTTCCAGGAAGTTGTTGAATACCTTGTCCTTGTATTCCTTGCTGAAATTGACCGCTTCGATCTCAATCCCGATGCGGTCTGCCACGGAAACGGCATCCACCAGATCCTGTCGTGCTGGGCAGAACTCTTCAGTATCGTCATCTTCCCAGTTCTTCATGAACAGGCCGACGACCTCGTAGCCTTGCTGCTTCAGCAACAAGGCTGTGACGGAGGAATCTACACCGCCGGACATGCCGACGACTACGCGTTGTTTTTTCATAGATGGGTCAATACTGATAAAGGGAAGCGCTGGCCGGCAAGATAGTGCTCGATGCAGGTCAGAACTTGCGGGCTGCGGTGGCGATCCTGGGTGGCGCGGACCTCGTCCAGTGTCATCCATACGGCGCGCAGGATGCCGGTGTCCAGCTTTTGATCATGGTCGTGGCTAAGTACGTTGCCGACGAATGCAAAACGCAAATAGGTGATGTCTTTTTTTGGGTGTTTCCAGTGGTACACGCCGAGCAGGCCTGTGGGCTCGAAGCGGCGTGCGGTTTCTTCCCATGCTTCGCGCATGACGCCATCCAGCAGTGACTCGCCATTTTCTAGGTGCCCGGCAGGCTGGTTGAACATGATGCCATCGGCGGTTTCTTCTTCAACCAGCAGGAATTTGCCATCCTGTTCAATGATGGCGGCGACGGTGACGTTGGGTTTCCAGATCATGATGTAGTGCTGTATTCAAACGGCGATTTTACCCTTTTGCCAGCGTCGGGAACAGGCCGAGCAGGCCGTGGGCGATGAATTCAACGGCCATGGCTGCCAGAATCAGGCCCATGAGTCGGGTGAAGATGTTGATACCGATGGTGCCTAGGTGTCTGGCAATGGAGCCGGACAGCAGCAAAATTCCCCATACCAGCAGGGCGACCACGGTGACCGGTGCCAGTAATTGCACGTGCCCCCAGAAGCCCATGCTTTGCTGGGCGGCAATGATCATGCTGCTGATGGCGCCGGGGCCCGCCAGCAATGGGATGCTGAGGGGCACGATGGCAATGGCTTCGCGTTCGGCGGCCGCCTGCGCTTCTTCGTCGGTCTGCCGAATACCGCTTTGTTTCGCGTGCATCATGGAAATGGCCATCAGCAGCAGCAAGATGCCGCCGCCAGTCTGAAACGATGGAATGCTGATGCCAAAGAAATCGAGAAGTCGGTCGCCGAGAAAGATGGAGAAGGTCAGCACCAGAAACACCGTCAATACCACCATGCGGACGATGCGTGTCCGTTCTGCTTTGGTGCTGCCGCTGGTAGCCGTGATGAAAATCGGCACGCTGCCGATCGGATTGACGATGGCGAACAGGGCTAGACCGGTTTTAAATAGTGTATTCCAGTCAGTCATAATGCTCCGTGGTTTGGTATGCTTCGGTCAATTCAACTTCAGTCAACGCGACAGGATAGATCAATGGCGAAAGTTCTGGTTCCTCTTGCGCCGGGCTGCGAAGAGCTTGAGGCGGTTACCGTGGTGGACATCCTACGCCGTGCCGATGTCGAAGTCATTACAGCAGGATTGTCATCAGGGCCGGTACGTTCCAGCCGAGGCGTCGTGCTGGTGCCGGACAGCGCGCTGGAGAATGTGCTGCAGCAGGATTTCGACATGATCGTGTTGCCGGGCGGCATGCCAGGCAGCGCTCATCTCAAGAATGATGCCCGCATCCAGGCGCTGTTGAAGCGAATGGCGGCGGCTGGATGTTATACGACGGCGATTTGTGCGGCCCCGATGGCGCTGCATGCGGCCGGCTTGCTGGAAGGCAAGCGTGTGACCAGTTTCCCCGGCGTGCTCGACGCATTACCCGGCACCCATCAGTATCTGAGGGATGCCGTCGTGGTCGATGGCAAGGTGGTCACCTCACGGGGGCCGGGAACTGCCATGGATTTTGCGCTGACGCTGGTGGAGCTGCTGGTGGGTAAGGATGCGCGGACGAATGTTGAGGCAGAGTTGGAGCGATGCTGACAACTCCCCGAATTTATCTGGCCTCACGTTCGCCGAGGCGGGGCGAGTTGCTGGGGCAGGTAGGCGTACATTTCGACGTGCTGCCGTCTGATGTGGACGAATCGGTGCGCCCAGATGAGTCGCCGGAGCATTACGTATTGCGGCTGGCACGCGAAAAGGCCCTGGTTTGCGTACAGCGCCTGGCGGCGCAGGGCGCGCCATCCAGGCCAGTGCTGGCGGCGGATACGACGGTCTGCATTGATGGCCTGATCCTCGGCAAACCTGAAAACGATGCGGATGCCGCTGCTATGCTGCGTCGGATGTCGGATCGCTGGCATGTCGTGCATACTGCGATTGCTGTCGCCGAGGGCGACCGGGTGGAAGTGGCGCTGTCCAGCACGCAGGTTGAAATGGCCCCGCTCACGGCGGCTGAAATTGCCGCTTATATTGCTTCAGGCGAGCCTCGCGACAAGGCCGGCAGCTACGGTATACAGGGGCTGGCAGGTGCGTTTATCCGCCGTATCGAAGGCAGTTACTCCGGAGTCATGGGGCTGCCGATCTATGAAACAAGCCAATTGCTGAACAAGTTTGGAGTACACGTGCTGTGAGTGAAGAGATACTGATCAACGTTACCCCGCAGGAAACGCGGGTGGCTATCATGGAACAAGGCGTGCTGCAGGAACTGCATCTGGAGCGCACCACGGCGCTGGGGTTGGTCGGCAACGTTTACAAGGGCACGGTGTGCCGTGTGTTGCCGGGCATGCAATCCGCATTTGTCGAGATCGGCCTGTCGCGCGCAGCATTTTTGCATATTGCGGATATTCTCGAATACGAGACCAACGCCGAAAAGCCGATTCAGGAACTGCTGCACGAAGGGCAGACCATTATGGTGCAGGTGATCAAGGAGCCCATCGGCAGCAAGGGTGCGCGTCTGACTACACAGATCAGCATCGCCGGCCGGTTTCTGGTGTATCTGCCTCAACAGGAACACATTGGCGTATCGCAGCGCATCGAGGATGAAGCCGAGCGCGAGGCCTTGAAAGCCAGACTGACGGGACTGCTGCCGGAGAAGAACGAAGGTGGCTACATCATTCGTACCATGGCGGAAACGGCAAGTGACGACGAGTTGTGCGCTGACCTCGCCTATCTGCACAAGGTGTGGGGCAATATTCAGGCGTCCAGTCTTGGGGCCTCCAAGGCCTCGCTGGTGTATCAGGACCTGAACCTGCCGCTCAAGGTATTGCGCGATATCGTGTGTGAACATACCGAACGTATTCTGGTGGACTCCCGCGAGACTTCGCAGAAAATGCGCGAGTTCGCGCAGAGCTACGCGGGCAACGTATTGGGCTGCATCGAGCAGTATTCGGGAGACCGTCCGCTGTTCGATCTCTATGGTGTGGAGCAGGAAATCGAGAAGGCGCTATCGCGCAAGGTCGAATTGAAATCCGGTGGCTATCTCATTTTTGACCAGACGGAAGCCTTGACCACCGTGGACGTGAACACGGGTGGCTTCGTTGGCGGCAGGACGCTGGCCGATACCATCTTCAAGACCAATCTGGAAGCGGCGCAAGCGATTGCCCGTCAACTGCGGCTGCGCAATCTGGGCGGCATCATCATCCTCGATTTCATCGACATGGACGAGGCCGAGCATCGCGAGGCGGTACTGGAAGAGTTGCACCGGGCGGTCGAGAGGGATCGCGTGCGGACCAGCATCCACGGCTTCTCCTGCCTTGGTCTGGTGGAAATGACGCGCAAGCGCACGCGGGAAAGTCTGGCGCATATCCTGTGCGAACCCTGCCCGTGCTGCAAAGGACGGGGTGAGCTGAAAACCGCGCAGACCGTGTGTTATGAAATCCTGCGCGAACTGGTGCGCGAGGCCCGCCAGTTCAATGCCCGTGAATTCCGGGTGCTGGCCTCGCAGAAGGTCATTGATTTGTTTCTGGATGAAGAGTCCCAGAGCCTGGCCCAGCTTTCCGACTTCATTGGCAAGCCGATATCACTGCAGCTGGAAAGTCAGTACGGACAGGAAGCCTTCGACATTATCCTGATGTGACGGTTGTTTGCCGCGTATGCAGGCGCGCGGCAGGGGCGCCTTGCTGTGCGGTCTTGATCAGCTTCAGCAGGATCTGATCCAGCGTGGCCCCCTGGCCCTGCAGCAGGGTGTGCTGCTCCTCGACTTCTTGAATATTTTGCTGCAGCGACTCCAAGTTTTCATGCACTTTCATCAGAGACTCCGTACGCTTGTCCAATTGTGACTTGTGGTCGGAGATTTGCAGCTTGAGCGGCGCGAGCAGGCCCTTCAGCCAGGCGTCGACTTCGTGTTGGGAGGCCTCGAACTGGCCGCGTGCCTGTTCCACCAGGCTGAGGAAGAACTTGCGTATGAGGAAATGCTTTTCGGTCATGACGTTGACCGGATCGGTGCAGAACTCGTCCGTTGTCTGTTGCAGGGCCGTCATGCTGGCGAGCAGCGGCGACATGTCCAGTACGGGCGGGATGCGTGGATCAAAGCCATGCTTGGCGTGAAACAGATGGTAAAGCTCGGCGCTGAGGTCCTTGATTTCCATGCTTTGCTGCGTGATGCGTTCAGCCAGGTCGACGATCTCGCGGATCAAGGACTTCATGCCTAGATTGAGTCCGTGCGTCGTCCAACTGTCGCCAATTGCCTGGCGACTCCGCTCCAGCAGTTGGTCCAGTTGTTGCAGACTCATCTGTTGCAGCAACGCGTCGCCTAACTGCGCGACTTTCTGATTGCTTCTTGTGAAGGTACGCACTGATTCTTCGTAGACTTTGCGGTCGGTGGCCACATTCGACAACAGCGTCTGGATGACCTCACGGTTCTTGCCGCGCAGCGATGACAGCTCCTGCAGTTGCGCGCGCACGCCGGTGATGCGTTGCTGGAAGGCTTTGCGTGAGTTTTTCACCATGTTGCCGGCTTCTACCACGATGGTATTGCGCAAGATCTGGTGTTTGGTGGCGACCACGCCGTGCGCCAGCACCTGTTCGACTTTCTCGATCCCGCTGCGCTTTAGCAGTGCCGCATCGCCCCGCACCTTGGCCAGCAGAGCCTTCTGTGCCGAGATGGCGAAGACGTCGGCGGCAGGTAAATTGAGTTGCCGGGCCGTACTGGTGACCTGCGACTGGATCATGGCCTGGATTTCTTCCTCGGTTTTGAGGTCGTCCCACAAAATGTCGATCTTGTTCAGTACCGCAAGCTTGCGGCTGGCACGGCCACGGATGAAGCTGGTCCAGATTTCCATGTCCGACTTCGTGACGCCGGTGTCGGTGGCCAGCAGGAACACCACGGCGTGCGCGTTGGGGATGATGTTGATGGTCAGTTCTGGCTCGGTTCCCAGCGTGTTGAGGCCGGGTGTGTCGAGAATGACCAGGCCGCTTTTCAGCAGTGGGTGCGGGTAATTGATCAGGGCATGTCGCCACACGGGAACATCGACCACGCCTTTGGTTCGCAAGCTCTCGGTCATGACAATGTCTTCATCGTTCCACAGGCCCAGCCGGCGCGCCTCTTCAAGCGGTACCGGCTTTTGCTGCACCAGTGCGTTCAGCGCTTCCTTCATGGCATCGCCGGAGCTGGTGTCCAGCCGCAGTTTGGACCAGGCCTTGGGATTCTTTTTCAAGAGGGCCAGGCTGTCATCCTGCTTGCGCGTTTCGATCGGTAACAGTCGGATATAGGGTGCTTCTGTGGGATCCCAGAAGATTTCGGTGGGGCACATGGTGGTGCGTCCGGCATCGCAGGGCAGCAGGCGTGTCTTGAAGTCCGAAAAGAACAGGGCGTTGATGGTTTCGGTCTTGCCGCGGGCGAATTCGGCGACAAAGGCCAGCACCAGTCGGTCGTTCCTGACCGACTCTGTCATGTCGTAGAGGCGCAGGTCCGTCATGGCATCGGACGCGCCGGTCAGGTCCAGCCAGTCTCGGTACTCGCCAATAGCACCGGCCAGCTGGTCGCGCCATTGGTGATAGCCGGTGATCTGCTGTTCGAGAGAATTACTCATGGGCTGGCATGAGCATTTCAGGCTGGATGATGGGGTCGATTATTTCCACGATTTTTTGCCGCGCGTGTTCTCCGTGTTTCAGGATCACCTGTTTTCTACTGACTTTAAATGATTTCCTGAGAAACTCCAACAACTTGTCGTTGGCTTGGTGATCTGCGGGAGGTGCTGCCACCTTGATCTTGAGGGCCCCGTCATGCAGCCCCGAGATTTCAGTTTTGCTGGCATTGGGCTGGATGTGGAGCGTAAGCACCAGATGGCCCTCCTTGTCCTGCCGATACCAGCTGGCCGTCATGGTCAGAACAGATGCAGCAGGCGATATTCCAGCGGGGCAACCACCAGCATGAGCAGCAGTTGTATCACGATGAACACCACGATGGGCGACAGGTCGACGCCAGCGGTATACGGCATGCGGCGTCGCAGCGGGCGCAGTAGCGGTCGCGTCAGGCTATCCAGCACAGGCGCAAACGGGGCGTGTGGGTTGATCCAGCTCATCAGGGCCTGGAGGATGACGGCGTAGAGGAATAGGTAAAGACTGAGTTTGATCACGCCAAGCGCGGCCAGTCCCGCCAGGGCGACAAACACCTGCGATCCGGCGACAAACAAGGGGAAGTCGCGCAGCCACAGCACCAGCAGTTGCAGAGCGAGCTGGGTCAGGAAGGCCAGCAGCAGGGATGCCGTATCCAGCCAGCCGATTGCCGGGACCAGCCGACGTAGCGGGCGCACGGCGAAGTTGGTTAGCGCCACGATGCCTTGCGATAGCGGGTTGTGGAAGGGGGCGCCGGTCAGTTGCAGGTAACAGCGCAACAGAAAGGCCAGCGTCAGCAGGCTGAGCAGAGTGTCGAAGATGAATTCAAGCGCGGTTGCCAGCATTTAGTCTTTTCCTAGTAAATCGCCCAGTTCCCGCGAGCGTTCTGCCGCTGCGTGGATGGCTTGGTCTATGGCGGATTTGACGCCAGCGTTTTCCATGTGCAGCAGCGCGCGTTCCGTGGTGCCGCCCTTGGAGGTCACCTGGGTGCGCAGCGTGGTGAAATCGTGTTCGCTGCCCGCCGCCAGCTTGGCCGCGCCCAGAAACGTCTGCAGCGCCAGTTCGCGTGCCTGGCCGGGGGCGAGCCCCAGCGTGCTACCTGCCTGCTGCATGGCTTCGAGGAAGTAGAACACATAAGCCGGACCGCTGCCGGACATGGCCGTGACGGCATCCATCTGCGTTTCATTTTCCAGCCACAGGGTGGTACCGACCGCGCTCATGACGGTATCGGCCAGTTTCTGCTGTTCAGGGCTGACGCCGTCTGCGGCGTAGAGCGCAGAGACACCCGCTTGCACTTGCGCCGGGGTGTTGGGCATGACGCGAACCACGGCACCGTAACTGCCCAGCCAGCGGATCAGGTCGGCGCAACGTACGCCGGCCGCGATGGAGATGACCAGCTGACGATCGAGCAGGCTGCCGAGAAAAATGGCGACATCGCGTAACTGCTGGGGTTTGACCGCCAGTACGATCACGTCTGCCATCGCGGCGGCCGGCAGCTGGTCGCTGGTGGAAACGCCGAATTCGATTTGCAGTTGTGCGCGTTTTTCCGCATCCGGTTCGATGACGGTGAGGTCCTGGGGCGCCTGTCCCTTGGCCAGCAGGCCGCTGATCAGGGCGCGCGCCATATTGCCGCCGCCGATGAAACTGATTTTCATGATTGTCCTTCTGTGGTGTGTTTGGTGGGTCTGGCGCCAAAAATGGCGGTGCCGACGCGCACAATGGTTGCGCCTTCCGCAATCGCGGCCGGAAAATCGTCCGACATGCCCATGGAAAGTGTGTCCAGCGCAAACCCTTGTTGATTGAGGGACTCCAGCAGTATACGCAGCATACTGAACTGCTGATGTTGCAATGCCGTGTCATGGGTCGGGGCCGGGATGGTCATCAGGCCGCGCAATTTCAACCTGGGGAGTGCGGCAATGGCCTGCGCCAGCGCCATCACTTCGTCGGGTGAGATGCCTTCCTTGCTCGCTTCGCCGCTGACATTGACTTCAATGCACACGTTCAGTGGCGGTAAGTCTGCGGGGCGGGCGTCGTTCAGGCGCTGGGCGATTTTGAGGCGATCGATGCCGTGTACCCAGTGGAAGTGTTCGGCGATGGGGCGCGTCTTGTTGCTCTGGATCGGACCGATGAAATGCCATTCCAGCGGCAAGTCGCCGAGCGCGGTAATTTTTTCCAGTGCTTCCTGGACATAGTTCTCGCCGAAGCGTTGCTGGCCAGCGGCAAAAGCCTCTCGGATCGCGTCAGCCGGCTTGGTTTTGCTCACAGCCAGCAAATACACCGATCCCGCCAAGCGCCCTGCGGCCTGCTCGGCCTGCTGAATGCCCGTTCGGATTGCTTGCACGCGGTCTGAAATTGAGGTCATAATCTGATGAATTAGGCGGTTGTCCCGTTTCGAAAAATTATATCAGGGGAATCTCGATGGACGTTTCAGATTTACTGGCGTTTTCGGTGAAAAACAAAGCTTCCGACTTGCACTTGTCAGCTGGCTTGCCGCCGATGATCCGGGTGCATGGCGATGTGCGCAAGATCAATATGCCGGCGATGGACCACAGTCAGGTGCACGACATGGTGTATGACATCATGAACGACGGCCAGCGCAAGTTCTACGAAGAAAATCTGGAATGCGATTTTTCTTTTGAAATCCCCAATCTGGCGCGCTTCCGCGTCAATGCCTTCAACCAGCAGCGCGGTGCAGGTGCGGTATTCCGGACCATTCCTTCCAAGGTGCTGACGCTGGAGCAGCTGAATGCCCCAGCCATATTCAAGGAAATCGCGGCGACGCCTCGCGGCATCGTGCTGGTGACGGGGCCGACCGGCTCAGGCAAGTCCACTACGCTGGCGGCGATGGTGGATTACGTCAATGAAAATGATTACGGCCACATCCTCACGGTAGAAGACCCGATCGAATTTGTGCACCAGTCCAAGAAGTGCCTGATCAACCAGCGTGAAGTCGGTCCGCACACCTTGTCGTTCGCCAATGCATTGCGCTCGGCGCTGCGCGAGGACCCAGACGTGATTCTGGTGGGTGAAATGCGCGATCTGGAAACCATCCGCCTGGCGCTGACTGCGGCAGAAACCGGTCACCTGGTGTTTGGCACGTTGCACACCAGTTCGGCGGCCAAGACGATCGACCGTATCGTGGACGTGTTCCCCGCGGCTGAAAAGGAAATGGTGCGTTCGATGTTGTCGGAATCGCTGCGTGCGGTGATTTCTCAAACATTGCTCAAGACCAAGGATGAAATGGGCCGCGTGGCGGCGCACGAAATCATGATCGGTACGCCAGCCATCCGCAACCTGATCCGCGAGAACAAGGTGGCGCAGATGTACTCGGCGATCCAGACTGGCCAGAATGTGGGCATGCAGACGCTGGATCAGAATCTGATGGAGTTGGTCCGTCGCAATGTGATTTCCGTGGCCGAAGCCCGCAGCCGGGCCGCCAACAAGGATACATTTACCGGCGGTTAATCGTATTGATTGAAGAGGTGTTGTTTCATGGATCAAGGCCAGGCAGAAAAATTCGTATTTGACTTGTTGCGCCTCATGTTGGCGAAGAACGCGTCCGATTTGTTCATCACCACAGGGTTCCCGCCTGCGCTCAAGGTGGATGGCTCGGTCAAACCGGTGAGTAATCAGACGTTGACCTCGCAGCAATGCAAGGAAATCTGCCGGTCCATCATGAACGACAAGCAGGCTGCGGAATTCGACGCGTCCAACGAGTGCAACTTCGCCATTAGCCTGCCTGGCATGGCACGCTTCCGCGTCAACGCTTTCGTGCAGCGCGGTTCGACTGGGCTGGTGTTTCGGACCATTACCAACAACATTCCAAAATTCGAGGACCTGGGGCTGCCGCCCATCTTGAAGGAAATCGCCATGACCAAGCGCGGGCTGGTGATTTTTGTCGGCGCGACCGGGTCAGGCAAGTCCACTTCGCTGGCCGCCATGGTGGGTTACCGCAACGAGAACAGCTACGGCCACATCATCACCATCGAAGACCCGATCGAATTCGTGCATGAGCACAAGAACTGCATCATCACGCAGCGCGAAGTCGGCGTGGACACGGACAACTGGTTCGCGGCGCTGAAGAACACCCTGCGCCAGGCGCCCGACGTGATTCTGATCGGTGAAATCCGAGATCGCGAAACCATGGACTACGCCGTGGCCTTCGCCGAAACCGGCCACCTGTGTCTGGCCACCCTGCACGCCAACAGCACCAACCAGGCGCTGGACCGCATCATCAACTTCTTCCCGGAAGAGCGTCGACACCAGTTGTTGATGGATTTGTCGCTCAATGTGAAGGCCTTCGTTTCGCAGCGGCTGATGCCGAAGAAGGGGGCGAAAGGACGCGTGCCGGCCGTTGAAGTGATGATCAACTCACCACTGATTTCCGACCTGATCTTCAAGGGCGATGTCCACGAAATCAAGGAAATCATCGCCAAGTCGCGCGAGTTGGGCATGCAGACCTTCGACCAGTCGCTGTTCGACCTGTATGAGTCCGAGCAGATCAGCTACGAAGATGCCCTGCGGAATGCGGACTCGGTCAACGATATCCGCCTCAAGATCAAGCTGGAAGGCAGGGAAGCCAAGGAAAAGGATTTGGCCGCCGGGTTGGACCAGCTCGGGATCGTCTAAGCGTTAACCCTTGCAGTCGCCGACGCGCGTGCCGGTCACCTGGCTGTGCGTTTCGATTTGCCCGGCACCGGGCAGGTTGGCATTCAGCAGCATCTCCCCATCGAAACGGTTTGCCGAGAACTCGACCGATCCCGAGCCCTGCATGGGCAATGCGCCTCCACACTGAATGGTGAAGCTGAAGCGATTGCCCTGATAGCGGCGGTCGCCAAAGCTGCAATCTGCACCCGTCTCGGCAAACAGCTTTTCGGGATTGCGGGTGTCTGCCTTGGTGAAGCACTGGCTATGGTTGTAAGGGTCCATGGATTGCCCGCCGGCGATCGTCGTGTTCAGCGAGATATTCCACTGACCTTCCCGGAGGTCTTCTGCCTGCACTGCACAGGCCCAGAACGCCAGGCCTGCCATGAGTGCTTTGCCGGGGATCATCGCTGAAAGACCGTGTGCCCTTGTGCCAGCGTGTGCGTCACGCTGCCTGCCAGTTCCAGCCCCAGGAACGGGCTGTTCTTGCCCTGGCTAATCAGGTGCTTCGCTTCTACCTTCCAGTAGGTCTCCTGGCTGAACAGGCAGACATCGGCGGTTGCACCCAGGCCCAGATGGCCGGCATCAATGCCCATGATGGCGGCGGGGGCGCACGTGATGCGGGCGATTGCTTGGGTGAGCGAGGCATTTACGCCTGCTGCCCACTTCAAGGTGAGCGGCAACAGCAGCTCCAGTCCGGTGGCACCGGCTTCTGCTTCGGCAAATGGCAGCAGTTTGGCGTCATCGTCCACCGGCGTATGGTCCGAGCAGACGGCATCAATGTCGCCGGTTTTCAGCCCCGCGCGCAGCGCATCGAGGTCGCGCTGGCTGCGCAGTGGTGGCTTCAGGTGGCAATTGGCGTCAAAGAAGCCGATGTCGTGATCGGTAAGATGTAGATGGTTGGCGGAGACGTCGCAGGTGACGGACAAGCCTTCCGATTTGGCCTGCTTGACCATTTCCACGCTTTCTCGCGTTGACAGACGGCAGAGATGGATGCGGGCGCCGGTTTCTGCGGCCAGGCGCAGGATGGTCGACAGGGCGACGCTCTCCGCTGCGGCCGGGATGCCAGCCAGGCCGAGGCGGGAAGCAATTTCGCCGTCATGCGCCACGCCGCCGCGGGCCAGGTGGTAGTCTTCCGGACGCAGCCAGACCGTGTAGCCAAAAGTCGCGGCGTATTGCATGGCGCGCCACAGCACGCGTGTGTCGGTGATGGCGACATCTGCCTGAGAAAATCCCACGCATCCGGCTTCGGTCAGCTCGCACATTTCCGTCAGTTGCTTGCCTTCCAGCTGGCGCGTCAGTGCGCCCAGCGGGTAGACGTGGGCCAGGTTGAGTAGCTTGGCGCGGTGCTTGAGCATTTCGACCAGGCCGGGCTCGTCGAGCACCGGCTCGGTGTCCGGCGGACAGGCGAGGCTGGTGATGCCGCCCGCGACGGCCGCTTGCAGCTCGCTTTCCAGCGTGGCCTTGTATTCGAAGCCAGGCTCGCGCAGGCGGGCGGACATGTCCACCAGGCCAGGGCAGACGATCAGGCCGGTGGCGTCTAGGGTCTGGTTGGCGGTAAAGCCTTCCGGCGCATGGCCAACGCCGACGACTTTGCCAGCAGCGATGAAGAGATCCTGCTGCCCATCGATATGGTGCTTGGGGTCGATCAGGCGGCCGTTCTTGATATGAATTTTCATGCAGCCTCCGTGTTGCCAGCCAGAATGCTCATGACCGCCATGCGGACCGCGATGCCGTAGGTGACCTGGGGCAGAATGACCGACTGGTTGCCGTCTGCGACTGAAGAGTCGATCTCGACGCCCCGGTTCATCGGGCCTGGGTGCATGACGATGGCATCCGGCTTGGCCAGCGCCAGTTTTTCCTGCGTCAGGCCGTAACATTTGAAATATTCCTGCGCGCTTGGCAGCAGGGCGCCGCTCATGCGCTCGTTCTGCAGGCGCAGCATCATCACCACATCGACATCCTTCAGGCCGGCATGCATGTCGTGGTAGACCTGTACGCCCAGTTTTTCGACATCGGTCGGCAGCAGGGTCTTGGGGGCGATCACGCGGACTTCCGGCACACCAAGTGTCGTCAGTGCGTGGATTTCGGAGCGGGCGACGCGCGAGTGCAGCACATCGCCGACGATGGCGACGCGCAGATTGTGCATTTCCGGCTTGTAGCGGCGGATGGTGAAGACATCCAGCAGGCCCTGGGTCGGGTGCGAGTGGCGGCCATCACCAGCGTTGATGACGTGGATGTGCGGCCCGACGTGGCGTGCGATGAAGTGTGCTGCACCGGATTGCGCATGCCGCACCACGAACATGTCGGCATGCATTGCGATCAGGTTGTCTACGGTATCCAAGATGGTTTCGCCCTTGGATTGCGACGAGGTGCCGACGTTGAGGCTGACCACGTCGGCCGATAGCCGCTTGGCGGCGAGCTCGAAGGTGGTGCGGGTGCGGGTGCTGTTTTCGAAGAAGATGTTGCAGACGGTCTTGCCGCGCAGCAGGGGCACCTTCTTCACTTCCCGCTCCGAAACCCCGGCAAAGGATTCGGCCGTATCCAGGATCTGGGTAAGAATGGCGCGAGGCAGGCCTTCGATCGAAAGAAGGTGCTTCAGTTGGCCGTTTTTGTCGAGCTGGGGATTGTTCATGCGGCTCCAGTCAGCTTGAGTTGGAATTTGCCGGCAGCATCGCGTGCCAGCTCCAGGTTTTGTTTGGGGTCCAGCGCGATCGTCGTGCCGACGATTTCTGCATGGATAGGCATTTCGCGTCCACCGCGATCTACCAGGGCTACCAGAGTGATTTTGGCCGGGCGGCCGTAATCGAACAGTTCGTTCATGGCGGCGCGCGCGGTGCGGCCGGTATACAGCACATCATCCACCAGGATGATGTGGCTGCCTTCGACGTCGAACGGGATGTCGGACGGCTTGATCTGCGGGTGCAGGCCGATACGGCTGAAGTCGTCGCGGTAGAAGGAAATGTCCAGCGTGCCCAAGGGAATGTCTTCACCCAACAGCGGTTGCAGGCGTTCAGCCAGCCAGGCGCCACCGCTGTGGATACCGACTAGCGCGGTGCTTCCGGTGAGCAGCGGGCGGATGGCTTCCGCCAGTTTGGCCAGCAGTTGTTCGGCGTCAGGCAGGTGCATGGTGTTGGTCTAGGTAGGATTGAAGAATGACCTGCGCGGCGACCTGGTCCAGCATCGGTTTTTGCTTGCGGCCGCCAATGCCGGCGTCTTTGAGAGTCTGGCTGGCTTCGGCGGAGCTCAGGCGTTCGTCCACCAGGGCCACGGGCAGGTTGAAGCGGCCATGCAGGCGGTTGGCGAACTTGCGGCAGAGTCGGCTGAGTTCGTGTTCGGTGCCATCCATGTGGCTGGGCAGGCCGACCACCAGTTGTGCGGGCTGCCATTCGGCGATCAGGTGGCCGATGGTGCTGAAGCGTTCGTCGTTGCTTTCTGTGGCGATGGTTTGCAGCGGGTGGGCAATGCCGACAATGGTGTTCCCCACCGCGACGCCGATGCGTTTTTCACCGAAATCGAAGGCGAGCAGGGTGTCAGGCATGGCCCGCTTCTTCCGCCAGCGAGGCGAGGTCGATGCCCAGCAGGCGGATCGCTGCATCAAATTTCTGGTCGCTCGGGGTATCGAAGATGACGGCGTCATCGGCCAGTACGGTCAGCCAGGCATTTTGCGCCAGCTCTTCTTCCAGTTGGCCAGCGGTCCAGCCGGCGTAGCCCAGCGTGACCAGCATCTTTGCCGGGCCGACGCCGAGGGCGCTGGCCTCCAGGATGTCCTTGGACGTGGTGAGTGCGGTTTCGGGGCTGACGGTCATGGTTGACTGCCAGTGGCCGATTGGCTGATGCAGCACGAAGCCGCGCTCGATCTGCACCGGGCCGCCGAAATGCACGGGCGATTGTCCGAGTTCTTTGTCGTGAATTTCGAGATGGATCTGGTCAAACAGGTCGTCCAGGCTCATTTCGATGGGGCGATTGATCACCACGCCCATGGCACCCTGCGCATTGTGTTCGCAGATGTAGGTCACCGAGCGTGCAAAATAGGGGTCGGTCATGGCCGGCATGGCGATGAGGAAGTGCCCGGTAAGGTTGACGTTTTCCACAGTTGAATTATCTCATATCGTGCGTTAAACAGGCTCCATATAGCCCGTTACTTCCAGCCCGAACCCGGTCATGCTCGGCATCTTGCGCGGCATGGACAGCAACTTCATCTTGCGTACGCCCAGGTCGAGCAGGATTTGCGAGCCGATGCCATAGTCGCGCAGATCCTGCCTGGAGCGCACCGGTTCATCGGCATGCTGGATGCGGTCAACCACCTGCTGGCCATCTTCATTGCGGCGCAGCAGGATGATGACGCCGCATCCTGCCTCGGCAATGGCCTGCATGGCATTCAGCGCATTCCATGAGTGGCTGCGGCTGCTGCTGTCCAGCAGGTCGAAGACGGAAAGCGGCTCATGCACCCGTACCAGCACTTCCTGCACGGGTGAGGGTTCACCCTTGACCAGCGCCAGATGCGTTTCGTTGGTGGTGCGGTCGTAATAGGCGACCAGCTTGAAGGTGCCGTAAGGCGTTTCAACCAGGCGCTCGGCTGCGCGTTCAACCAGGCGCTCGGTCTGGCTGCGGTGCGCGATCAGGTCGGCGATGGTGCCGACCTTCAGTCCGTGTTGTGCCGCGAACGTTAGCAGGTCCGGCAGGCGGGCCATGCTGCCGTCCTCGTTGAGGATTTCGCAAATCACGCCAGCGGGTTCCAGGCCGGCCAGTTGCGACAGGTCGCAGCCGGCTTCGGTGTGGCCGGCGCGCACCAGGACGCCGCCGTTCTGTGCCATTAGCGGGAAGATGTGGCCGGGACTGACGATGTCGCTCGGTTTGGCATCCCGTGCCACGGCGGCTTGTACGGTGCGGGCGCGGTCTGCGGCAGAAATGCCCGTCGTCACTCCCTCGGCGGCTTCGATGGAGACAGTGAAGTTGGTGCCCATGCGGGCACCGTTATCGCGCACCATCAGGGGCAGATTCAACTGGCGGCAGCGCGGCTCGGTGAGGGTGAGGCAGATCAGGCCGCGGCCGTGGCGTGCCATGAAGTTGATGGCTTCCGGGGTCACGTATTGTGCGGCCAGCACCAGGTCGCCTTCGTTTTCGCGGTCTTCCTCATCGACCAGGACGACCATGCGGCCCTGGCGGATGTCTTCGATGATTTCGTTGATGGGGCTGATCATGCGGGTTCGCTTTCCCATTGAGTTGTGCGCTCGACGTAGCGGGCGATCTGATCGACTTCCAGGTTCACCCGGCTGCCGACACCGAGGCTGTGCAGCGTGGTCATTTCCAGCGTGTGCGGAATGAGGTTGATGCTGAACGTGTCGTGTTCGACCATGTTGACGGTCAGGCTCACGCCGTCGATGGCGATGGAACCTTTGACCGCAATGTAGCGCGAAAGCGCATGCGGCGCGCGGATGGACAGCAGCATGCAGTCGCCCACGGGTTCAAAGCGCACGACCTGGCCGACGCCATCGACGTGTCCGCTGACCAGGTGTCCGCCCAGCCGATCCGAGAGGCGCAGCGCTTTCTCCAGATTGACAGGTTTTTTCGACTCCAGCCCAACCGTGCACGATAGGGTTTCCTTGGAGACGTGCACCTGATAAGACTGGTCATCAAAGGCGATCGCCGTGAGACAGACGCCGCTGGTGGCGATGCTATCGCCCAGCGCGACATCACTCATGTCGAGGCTGCCAGTGGAAATGGTAAGACGCACGTCTTCGCCCACGGGCTCGATGCGTTCGATGTGGCCAACGGCCTGAATGATTCCGGTAAACATAGGCGTAATTTTAACAGATTGCGAGGCCATCCCTGCTAGAATTCGTCTCCATGAAAGTCCCCTACGAACTCTTCATCGGCCTGCGCTATACCCGTACCAAGCGCAGCAATCATTTCATCTCGTTCATTTCCATGACCAGCATGGTCGGCATTGCGCTGGGCGTGGCTGCGCTCATCGTGGTGCTGTCGGTGATGAACGGATTCCAGCATGAGCTGCGGTCGCGCATTCTTGGCGTGGCATCGCATCTGCAGATTACCGGCGTGGACAACACGCTCTCGGACTGGCCGCGCATGGCGCAGCTTGCAAGCCAGCACCCGGAGGTGCAGGGCACAGCACCGTTCATTATGGCGCAAGGCATGCTGTCCTACGGACAGGCGGTGCAGGGCGCCGTGGTGCGGGGCGTGCTGCCGGATCAGGAAGATCGGGTGGCGGACATCGGTGCGCATATCAAGGCCGGTGATTTCAAGGCATTGAAATCGGGCGAGTTCGGCATTGTGCTGGGGGCCGACCTGTCCCGTATGCTGGGGGTGGGCATCGGCGACAAGGTGGTGGTGATGGCGCCGCAAGGGCAGTTCACCCCGACCGGCGTGGTGCCGAGGCTCAAGCAATTCAAGGTGGTAGGCATTTTTCAGGTGGGCATGTATGAATACGATGCGGCGCTGGCGCTGATCCATCTGGACGATGCCGCCAAACTGTATCGCATGGGCGACAACGTGTCCGGTCTGCGCCTCAAGCTGGCCGACCTGTATCAGGCGCCGCAGGTAGCGCGCGACATTTCGCGGCAACTGAGCCCGTACGGCAGTTATTACGTGAGCGATTGGACCGAGCAGCATGCCAACTTTTTCCGCGCGGTACAGATGGAGAAGCGCGTGATGTTCGTCATCCTGGCGCTGATCGTGGCGGTGGCTGCGTTCAATATCGTGTCCACGCTGGTGATGGCCGTTACCGATAAGCGCGCCGACATCGCTATTTTGCGGACGCTGGGCGCGAGCCCGAACAGCGTGATGTGGGTCTTTATCGTGCAGGGCGCGCTGATCGGCGTGATCGGTACGCTGCTGGGCATGGTGGGTGGCGTGTTGATCGCGCTGAATATCGAAACCATCGTCCCCTTCATCGAGCACCTGTTTGGGGTCCAGTTTCTGGCTAAGGATGTTTATTACATCAGCGATCTGCCCTCCGATCTGGAATGGGGGGACGTCATCGTCATTACCACGGTGTCGCTGGTGCTAAGCCTGCTGGCCACGCTTTACCCCAGCCGTCGAGCGGCAAAAACCAACCCGGCGGAGGCTCTGCGCTATGAATAATCCGCCGCTCATTACCTGCCGTAACCTGCGCAAGACCTACACCGGGCTGGAGGTCGACGTGCTCAATGGCATTGACCTGGAGATCGGTGCGGGCGAGCAGGTGGCCATCGTCGGCGCTTCCGGTTCCGGCAAGAGCACGCTGCTGCATCTGCTGGGCGGTCTGGATGCGCCCTCGCTGGGCGAGGTCAGCCTGCTGGGGCATCCCCTGGCGAACCTGAGCGAAGCCAAGCGTGGTGAACTGCGCAACCAGTCGCTGGGGTTTATCTACCAGTTTCATCACCTGCTGCCGGAATTTACTGCGCAGGAAAACGTTGCCATGCCGCTGCTGATCCGCCGCATGCCGCGTGCAGAGGCAATGGGCATCGCCGCCGAAATCCTGCAAAAAGTGGGCTTGGGCAAACGCATGCAGCACACGCCGGGCGAGCTTTCTGGTGGCGAGCGGCAACGTGCCGCCGTGGCCCGGGCGCTGGTGACCCAGCCGCGCTGCGTGCTGGCGGACGAGCCGACCGGCAACCTCGATCGCCATACCGCCCATCAGGTGTTCGACCTGATGCTGGCGCTTAACCACGATCTGGGCACCAGCTTCGTCGTGGTCACGCACGACCTGGAACTGGCAGCGCGCATGGGGCGCATCTTGCGGCTGGAAGACGGCCGGATACTCCAGGACTAAATCTTGCGCAGCGCCATCGTGGCGTTCGTTCTCGGTGTCTGGTGTTTGCAGCAGTTGCCCTAACTGCGGGCTCTTCTGTGGACGTCGGGGCTGTTGGTTCCGCTGATGCTGGTCGTCGCAACGTACGGACGAGCACAACTTTTGCCCAACTATTAACACGGGCTTTACTGTTGATCTTTGTGCCGGCATCGCCCTGCTCGATGGCTTGGTGCTGACGCATGATGACAACGACCACGCCGGCGGCAAGGCCTCCGTGCTGCAGGGCATTTCTGTCGATCGGCTGGCTTCGTCTTTGCCGGCATGCCATCCGCTGCTGAAAAATATGATGCGATCATTTCCCTGTTTCGCCAGCCAAGCCTGGACCTGAGACGGGGTCCGCTTCGACATGCTGCATCCCACCTACGAGAGCTATGCGGAAGCAGGTATCAAAGCCAATGCGGCGTGGCTGCGTGCTCAAAGTGACGACTGCGTACGGCAGCGTATTGCTGCCGGCCGATATCGAATATCTCTCATAAATGCAATTGCTGGGACGCAGCCCACAGGCGCTGGCTGCCGATATATTGGTGGCGCCAAGCGTCACGGTATTTAACGGTGGCTACCGAAATCGCTTTGGTCACCCCAGGGCGGAGGTGGTACGGCGCTACAAGGTGGCGGGGAGTCAGTTTCGACGGAGCGGCCGCGATGGCGCGGTGTTGTTCGGAATCGGGTTGCAAGGCATTTCGGTTCAGACATGGCGCGAGGCGAGGCGCCGCTACTGGTAGGACAGGGTTGCCGAAAACGCTGGCGCAGGCTAAAGTAGCGCGAATTTTACGCATCTAAGGAACACTATCGTGTGGAGCATCATTGAAGCGGCCGGCTGGCCGATCTGGCCCTTGATTTTCGCCTCTGTGGTTTCGCTGGCGATTATCGCTGAGCGTTTTTACACCCTGCGTGAAGATGCCGTTGCCCCCAAGACCCTGCTTCCAGAAGTGCAAGAGTGGCTCGCCAAGGGCGCCGTCACCAAGGATGCCTGCCTGCGTCTTGAAAACCATTCACCGCTGGGCGAGATTTTCGCCAGCGCGCTGTGCAACGAAAGCACCTCGCGTGAAGTGCTGAAAGAGGCCGTCGAGGAATCTGGTCGCGCTGTTACGCACAAGCTTGAGCGTTACCTGACGACGCTGGGTACGATCGCTGCCGTCAGCCCGCTGCTGGGTCTGCTCGGCACCGTGATCGGCATGGTTGAACTGTTCGGCGCATTTACATCGACCGGGCACGATGTCGCCCAGTTCGCCCGCGGCATTTCCGTGGCACTGTACAACACCGCCATGGGGATCGTGGTGGCCGTGCCCAGCATGATCTTCTACCGCCATTTCCGCGCCAAGGTCGATAGCCTGGTGGTCGAAATGGAACAGCAGGCCATCAAGCTGGTAGAGCTTCTTCACGGCGAACGCAAGTAAGGTAGCGCAACAACTATGGACTTCCGCCGCGGCAGAAAGCACGAAGAGCTCGAAATCAATCTGGTTCCCCTGATTGACGTCTTGCTCGTGATCATCATTTTCCTGGTGGTGAGCGCAACGTTCTCACGCATCAATGAATTGCAGATCAATTTGCCCACCGCCGAAGCCAACGCGCCGCAGGAGAAGCCCTTGGTAGTCACGGTCAGCGTCAACGCGACCGGCCACTACACCGTCAACAATGCCGCGCTTTCCGAGCAATCGGTTGAAGCGATCGTCAATGCGCTGCGCAAGGCGGTTGGCAACGGCAAGGAACCGACCATTATCATCAACGCCGATGCCAACACGACCCACCAGTCGGTGGTCAACGTGATGGAGGCTTCGCGCCAGGCGGGCTACACCCATATCACTTTTGCAACGCAGGCACAGTCCGGTCAATAACCCTTTTCCGGCGGCAGCGCGCTGATGCCTAACACGACACCCCCCACTCACAGCGCCAAAACGCTCTATCTCCGATTGCTTGGCTATGCCTGGCGCCACTGGCAGGTTTTCCTGCTGAGCGTCATTTCGCTTTCCATTTATTCGGCCACCAATACCGGCTTCCTGGCGGCGATCAAGATGGTGACCGATCAGGGTTTCGTCAAACAAAACCCGGAAAAACTCAGCTTGCTGCCATGGGTGCTGTTCGGCCTGCTGGCGACGCGCGCGCTGTGCGGATTCCTTTCCGGCTTCAGCATGCGCTGGATCGCGCGGCGCGTGGTCGAAGCTGTGCGACTGGACACCTTCAGCCGCCTGATGAGTTTCCCCGTCACCTTCTTCGATGCGCATTCTGCCGGGGTCGTCACGTCCAAGCTGACTTACGATACCGAGCAGATGGCCAATGCTTCAACCAAAGTCATCGTCAGCGTGATTCGGGACAGCCTGACCATCGTCGGCATGATCGGCTACATGCTTTATCTGGATTGGCGGCTGACCTTGATATTCGCCGTGATGGCGCCGGTCATGGCCATATATCTGCGCCACATGACCCCGCGCCTGCGTGCCGCCGGCAAGGCGGTGCAGGAATCTGTCGGCACCATGACCAAGGTGGTGGAAGAGAGCGTCAGCGGGCAGCGCGTGGTCAAGATCTTTGGGGGCGGCGAGTACGAAAACCTGCGCTTCGCGACGGCGGTTGGCATTAATCGCAGAACCCAGATTCGGCTGGCACGCTTTTCCGGCGTGAATAGCATGGTGGTGGAAATCATCGCCGCGGCGGCGCTGTCCTGGGTGGTCTACTACGCCGTGGGCAAGTTCAGTGCCGGCGAGTTTGCCGCCTTCATCGGTGCAGTGCTGATGCTGATCGCGCCGGTCAAGAGCCTGACCAATCTGAACGAAGACTTGCAGGTCGGCGTGGCGGCAGCGCAGAGCGTGTTCGGTCTGATGGATATTCCGCTGGAAGAAGAGATCGGTACCCGCGTGCTGGAACGCGTGCGTGGCGAAATCGAATTCCGCCACGTGAACCTGCGCTACGAAAACGCCAAACGGAATGCCTTGCAGGAACTCAATTTTGTCGTGCAACCCGGCGAGAAGGTGGCTTTGGTCGGCCGATCCGGCGGCGGCAAGACCTCGCTGGTGAGCCTGTTGCCACGTTTTTACGAACTGCAGCAGGGCTTGATCCTGCTGGATGGCATCGACATTCGCGCGCTGGAACTGAAAAGCTTGCGTGCGCAATTCGCATTGGTGAGCCAGGATGTCATCCTGTTCAACGATACGGTCTTCAACAACATTGCTTATGGTGCCTTGCGTGGCGCGACCGAGGCGCAGGTGATCGCCGCCGCTCAGGCCGCCTACGCGTGGGAGTTCATCCAGCAGTTGCCGAATGGCCTGTACAGCGAAATTGGCGATCGCGGCGTGCGTCTTTCCGGTGGCCAACGCCAGCGTCTGGCCATTGCCCGCGCCATCCTCAAGGATGCGCCCGTGCTGTTGCTGGATGAGGCGACTTCCGCGCTCGACACGGAATCCGAAAAGCATGTGCAGGCGGCACTGGACCACCTGATGCAGGGCCGCACCACGCTGATCATTGCGCATCGCCTGTCCACGATCGTGAATGCAGATCGTATCCTGGTGATGGAAAAGGGCGAGATCGTCGAAAGCGGCACCCACGAGGGGTTGCTGGCCCAAGGCGCTCACTACGCCAAGCTCTATCAAAAACAATTCGGTTGACATGAAAGCCTGGCTGGAGCGGCAGTGGTATCGGAATGGCCTGTGGGCCCACCTGATGCTGCCGCTGGCATGGCTGATGTGCGCCCTGGTCTGGTTGCGGCGCATGGCCTACCGCACTGGGCTTTTCACGGCGTGGCGTGCACCGGTCCCGGTGCTCATCGTGGGCAATATTACCGTGGGGGGTACCGGCAAAACGCCTTTGGTGCTTTGGCTGGTCGACTATCTCAAGACGCAGGGCTGGCATCCGGGCATCATCAGTCGCGGTTACGGCGGCCAGTCCCGCAATGCGGCGCCTGTGATCCCCATGAGCCGCGCTGGCGAGGTGGGCGATGAACCTCTGCTGATGGCGCGACGCGCTGATTGTCCGGTCTGGATCGGGCGTGACCGTCCTGCGGCGGCGCGTGGCTTGCTTGCCGCGCATCCGGAATGTGACGTGCTGGTAAGCGATGACGGGCTGCAACATTATGCGCTGGCGCGCGACGTTGAAATCGTCGTGGTCGATGGCCGGCGGCTGTATGGTAATGGCCGGATGCTGCCTGCTGGCCCGCTCCGCGAGCCGCTGTCCCGATTGGCGCAGGTGGACGCCGTCGTACTTAACGGCGCCGAGCCTGATCCATGGGCGAGTGAATACGGTGTGGATGAATACGGCATGGTGCTGCATGGCGATGTGTTCCAGCCGGTGGCGGCGCCCTTGGCCGGTGTCTTGCCCGTGGATTTTTCAGGAAAGCGGTTGCATGCCATTGCCGGGATCGGGAATCCTGCCCGCTTCTTCGATCACTTGCGGTCGCTGGGGCTGACTATCGTTGAGCACCCGTTTCCAGATCATCACCCGTTTGAGCCGGCTGATTTGCAAATCGCCCATGCGGACGCCATACTGATGACCGAAAAAGACGCGGTTAAATGTGTTGCCTTTGCGCCTGAAAACGCCTGGTACTTGCCCGTCAGGGCGGAGGTGGATGGCGAGTTCGGTGTGAAGGTTCTGGAAGAAATAGCTAAGGTTAAAGATGGACGCTAAATTGCTGGAAATTCTGGTATGCCCGATTTGCAAGGGGCCGCTGCTGTACAAAAAGCCCGAGCAGGAGTTGGTCTGCCGCCCTTGCCGACTGGGCTATCCGATCAAGGACGGCATCCCGGTCATGCTGGAAGATGAGGCACGCAAACTGCCTGCCGACGAAGAGGTCTGATTGAGCGATTTCAAGGTCGTCATTCCTGCCCGGCACGCCTCGACGCGCCTGCCAGGGAAACCGTTGCTGGATATTGCCGGCAAGCCCATGGTGGTGCGCGTTGCCGAGCAGGCCATGAAAAGTGGCGCCAGTGAAATCTGCGTGGCCACTGATCATGAAGGCATTGCCGAAGTGGTGGCCCGCCACGGTTATGCGGTAGCCATGACGCGCGCGGACCATCCCTCCGGTACAGATCGTATCGCCGAGGTGGCGCAGCAGCGGGGGTGGCGCGAAGGCGAAATTATCGTCAACGTGCAGGGTGACGAACCTTTGATCGCCCCGGAACTTATCCGTGAAGTCGCGCAAAACCTGGCACAGCACCCCGAGGCGGCGATGGCGACCGCGTGCCATCCTATCCACGACAAAGCCTCCGTATTCAATCCCAACGTGGTCAAGGTCGTGGCCGACAAGAACGGCTACGCGCTTTACTTCAGTCGTGCCCCTATTCCCTATGCACGCGATGCCTATGCTGCCGGCGGCGATGTTCCGCCCGGCTTGTCCGTGCAGCGGCATATCGGCATCTACGCGTATCGTGCCGGTTTCCTCGGTGTCTATTCGCAACTCGCCCCGGCCGGGATCGAAGCTTTCGAGGCGCTTGAGCAACTGCGTGTGCTCTGGCACGGCTACAAGATCAGTGTTGCTGAAACCGCGTGCGCCCCTGCGGCCGGTGTTGATACGCCGGAAGACCTGGAGCGCATTCGCCGGATTTTCACTTCCGCTGTCTAAAAAGCTGGAGTAACCTGACTATCCTGATCAATGCAGGAGATCGTCATGGCCAAACCCAAAAACGCGTTTTATGCCCAATCCGGCGGGGTGACCGCCGTGATCAATGCTTCCGCCTGTGGCGTCATCGAAACCGCCCGCAAGCACAAGGGCAAGATCGGCAAAGTCTATGCCGGCCGCAACGGCATCATCGGTGCACTCACCGAAGATCTGATCGACACTAGCCAGGAATCCAAAAAAGACATTGCCGCATTACGGCATACGCCGGGCGGTGCCTTTGGCTCCTGCCGCTACAAACTCAAAGGATTGGAAGAGAGCAGGGCAGAGTACGAACGTCTGATCGAGGTGTTCAAGGCCCACAATATAGGGTACTTCTTCTATAACGGTGGTGGCGACTCTGCCGACACCTGTCTCAAGGTCTCCCAAATCGCGGCCAACATGGGCTATCCCATCCGGGCGATCCACGTGCCCAAAACGGTGGATAACGATCTGCCGATGACCGATTGCTGCCCGGGGTTTGCTTCCGCCGCCAAGTACATCGCGACGTCGGTACGTGAGGCGAGTCTTGATGTGGCCTCCATGGCCAAGACCTCGACCAAGATATTCGTGCTGGAAGTCATGGGCCGCCACGCAGGCTGGATTGCCGCAGCCGGTGCGTTGGCCTCGGATGCGCGGTGTGAGCTGCCTATCGTGATCCTGTTCCCGGAGGTAGTCTTCAATCAGGCCAAATTCCTGGCCAAGGTCGACGCCATGGTCAAGAAGTACGGCTACTGCTCGGTGGTGGTGTCTGAAGGCGTCAGAAATGCAGAGGGTCAGTTTCTGGCGGATCAGGGGATCAAGGATGCATTCGGCCACGCACAATTGGGCGGCGTGGCGCCAGCCGTGGCAAATATCATCAAGGAAGGGCTGGGCTATCGTTATCACTGGGCGGTGGCCGACTACCTGCAGCGTTCCGCACGTCATATCGCTTCCGCCACCGATGTCGAGCAGGCGTATGCGCTGGGAAGGGCGGCGGTGGAACTGGCGGTGGCTGGAGAGAATGCCGTGATGCCGACCATCGTGCGCATTTCGGACAAGCCTTATCGCTGGAATGTCGGGGTTGCGCCGTTGGCGCTGGTGGCGAACATTGAAAAGAAGATGCCCAAGGGCTACATCTCGCGTGATGGTTTCAATATCACCACAAAAGGACGCGACTATTTGCTCCCCCTGATCCGGGGCGAGGACTATCCGCCTTACCGCAAAGGGCTGCCAACCTACGTGCGCCTGAAGAATGCCGGGGTCGATAAAAAACTGGCGACTGAATTCAGTCTTTGATGCCTGTTGACATCATGGTGTAACACTTGCTATAGTCTCACCTCTCGACGGCAACAAGGTAACAAACAACGTCGAATCGGACGCGGGGTGGAGCAGTCTGGCAGCTCGTCGGGCTCATAACCCGAAGGTCACAGGTTCAAATCCTGTCCCCGCAACCAGTCAACTGAAAATGTTAAATTAACAGTTGACGAACCGAAAGATGTCTGTATAATGCGCACCTCTTCGCTGCTGAGGCGGCGAAAAAAAAGAAGTAACTGCTCTTTAACAAACTGAACAACCGATGAGTGTGGGTACTTGTTGATGAGTGCATCA
>Ga0265331_10000145_pt1 | contig 92545 bp, 93 predicted proteins | sample 41923metaG_FD_202088 | JGI IMG/M metagenome (GOLD analysis project Ga0265331, IMG submission 202088) | Rhizosphere microbial communities from Carex aquatilis grown in University of Washington, Seatle, WA, United States - 4-19-23 metaG | ecosystem: Host-associated > Plants > Roots > Rhizosphere... | reverse complement strand
GGGGTATCGTTGATCGTCATGTCATGGCCCTCCTTCCTTGGAGCGATCGCCGTCCACCGCAATGGTGCGTGCGGAATCCGTCGCCCCGGCGCGGCCGCGGATTTGGATGGTGCGCAGGCGCGGCTCGGGAATCGGCCGGGCAAGATCGATGTGCAGCAGGCCGTTGTCGAGCGCCGCACCGGTAACCTCGATGCCCTCGGCCAGCACGAAGCTGCGCTGGAACTGGCGGGCGGCGATGCCGCGATGCAGGAAGACGCGTCCGCCGTCGTCCTTCTGGCGTCCACGCACGATCAACTGGTTGTCCTCGACCCCGACGGTGAGGTCATCCATGGCGAACCCGGCGACGGCCAGGGTTATGCGCAGACCGCTCTCGCCGATCTGCTCGATGTTGTAGGGCGGATAGCCCTCGGCCGATGTCTTCGAGATGCGGTCGAGCGCCCGTTCGAAATGGTCGAAGCCAAGCAGCAGCGGGCTATTGAACACGGACAGGCGGGTCATGCGAAGCGTCCTCCTCGTCGCGAGCGAGAAACGATGGCGGGCCCGAATCCCGGCACCCGCGTCTATTATTTTGTACGTGCCGGCCAGTCCGTCAAGTTCGAGCGCCCATGCCCGCAGCTTAATGCCGGTTCGGCGGCGGCGGCGCGTCCGGGCGGATTGCCCCGCCGCCACCGGCGGCGCCTGCCTGGCGAGGGGCGACGGTTACCCACACCACCGAATTGAAGCCCAGCATCGCCTTTTCGATCTGCACCGTGGCGGCGCGATCGCTGCGGGTATAGCTCAGCACCGTGGTCCCCGAGGTGACGCTCATCACCGGCTCCCAGCCGAAGGCCGGCATCTGCGACTGGTAGAAGGCGGTGAGTTCGGCCGGGCCGGTCCAGAAACGCATCACCACCCGGCCGGTCCAGTGGTCGCGGTCCGACAGGATCAGCGAGCGCTCGTTGTCCATGGTGGCGTTGGCGGGAATGGGAATGTCGGTGACCAGCTGGGCGTTGGCGACGCCGCTGTCGCTTTGGGACTGGGGCAGGTCGGTGCGCCCGCCGCAGCCGGCGAGCAGCAGGGCGGCGGACAACGCGGCGGCCAATGGGGCGGAGCGGCGCATCATCGGAAAAAGTTATAGGGAAACGCGCCTACACACAAGGGAGTGTTGGATTTTTCCCGACGCCTCCGAGATGTTGTCGGCAACCCACGGAGGGCGCCGATGCCCCCACCCGCCGAGACCTCGCGCCGCGACTTCCTGTGCACCGCCGCCACCGCCACCGCCGCAATCGGCGCCGCTCTGGCCTGCTGGCCGTTCATCGACAGCATGAACCCGGCCGCCGACGTGCTGGCCCAGGCGACCACCGACGTCGACCTGGCGCCATTGCAGCCGGGCCAGCGCATCACCGTGCAATGGCGGGGCAAGCCGGTGTTCGTCGCCCGGCGCAATCCGGCCGAGATCGCGGCGGCGGCGGCGACCGATATCGCCCAATTGCGCGACCCCCAGACCGATTCCGCGCGGGTGCTGAAGCCGGAATGGCTGGTCGTGGTCGGGGTGTGCACCCATCTGGGCTGCATCCCCCTGGGCCAGAAGCCCGCCGACAACCGGGGCGACTGGCACGGCTGGTTCTGCCCGTGCCACGGTTCCGCCTACGACACCTCGGCCCGCATCCGCAAGGGCCCGGCGCCGAAGAACCTGGCGGTGCCCCAGTACGCCTTCGTCGACGCCCACACGCTCCGCATCGGCGCCCCCGGCGGACCGGCGGCGGCGGGCCGGGGGTGAGGGGCCTTGGTTGGTCGTCGTTCACCATTGAGGCGAGCCGCGTCCATGACGTGGGGGCATAGTCCGTTCCGGAGACGCCGCCGGACGTTACGGCGATGGCGGTGACGGGCCGGTTATGGCCCGAAGGGGACGTTCGGCATGGGCGAGCCTGATGGCCGCTTGGCGCCCATGGCGGGCGTTCCATGGATCAGCGCCGGCTTCCAACAGTGGACCTTGCGCTGAATTGTGTTCACCATTCCAACGGCTCGGATGCCCCAAAAAAAACTACTGCGACCAAACTAATTGCTTGCGTCCTAGGCGGTGGATCGGACAAATAGTAGGGAACGTTGGGAGGGTGTTGAGCGGTGGCTATGGCCGAAGAGTTGAGGGGTAAAAGCCTTGTCGAATTTGCAAGCGATATTCAGACAGGCGTGGGAGCGTTCGAAGTAGGTGATTTTGACGATCTGCGAATGATTGGCATGGCTGCATCGTTAGCCTTGCAGCTCCGAGGCCTCCCAGAGATTGAATACCAGGTTCTCGCAAAGGTCTCTGATTGCCTTTTTAATATCCCATCAATGGCACTGAAGCCGGCCTTGCGCACTCTTAGCGAAATTGGCATGGTAAGGCTCTACGAAAACGGGCGCACGATAGATAGGGTTGATCCACAAGTGCCTTATTTCGAAGACGTGTTTGAAAGAATTGGGGATTATTCTTCCGAGTTCAAACTGACTGAAACAGAGCAGGCCATGATCACGATCATGGCGACGTTGCAGGAAAGACCCGAAAATGAGGATCGACTCCTCGCACGAACCGGCATCGAGAAGACACTGGTTGATCGTTGCCTCACGATAGGTAAAGAGAGCGGTCTCGTCACCGAGCACAGGGTTCGAGCGCAGACCGTCATAATGAGCCCCATTTATTTCGCGGACAACAACAGTGGTTTAGCAGATCTGCTCGCGAAGGCTGGGGGGACGGACTTCTCATATGTCTTGTCGGTGATACAGGCCCATCAAGGTTGGCCACTAAGCATGATTCTGGCGCGGCAAGAGGTCGCGGGGCGGTCCCTCACACCGGTACAAATCGAGCTTATTCGCATGTTGGCATCGGAAAACATGCTGAAACCTCCGACGATCGAAATAGGAACGTTTAGCGAGACTTTTTTGTTTACCCCTAGGCCGGGTTCAGCGCGCCTATCGCCCGGCAAACGCGACATCTACGAACGAGCCATGGCGCTCCTCGCCGCAGTTCGCAAGGGACAGTTGCTACCGTTTGAATATCCAGTTAGAAACCCTGCGATCTTGCTCCGCGCGCTATTGCGAGACGGTTTTTTGAGAGCAAATACCGAGGCTCGCCTGCAATACGGTAAAGTTGCGGGTACCTTTAATATTGGCTACTTCGTGGAGACCAAGCTAGGTTGGCACCAATTTCATTTACGAAAAACCGAAGAGAACCGTGAGGCAGTGGAGTTGGCGATCATGCTAGCAGAAGGCGGGAAGGCGCGCGTTGAAATGCGCGAGGACAAGGAAGCGCGAGCGCTACTTCAAATGGATGATAAATATGTAAGCTCCGTGCTTGGCAGCAGGACTTTGCGCGCACGACAAAAGGTAGCGCCAAGCGCAGCTGCTAAAGAACAGTGGGAGCAGTTGACCTTGAGGCTTGTCTGAGCATGGCGCGTAGCGACAAGGATAACACAGCAAAAGAGCATGCTCTCAAATTCTGTGTTTCATCAGGACTAATTCCGTTTCTAGAGGTAGACGTTCAATCTGGTGCGGAGCTTTCGCCCACGCCGAAGCTACTGACCGATATAGATGTGCTTGGTGTGCTGCTTCGCGAGGACGGAACTGTTGCGCGCACAATTTTTGACTGTAAGGGAACTGGTGGCCCAGCGTTTGCGCGCGCACTCTGGCTGTCTGGGCTTATGAAATACGTTGGCGCACGTGAGGGGATGATCCTTATGGGTAAGCCAGCCGAACGAGCCCATAGATTAGCTGCGCGCAAGCTGGATGTGAGAATCTTCGGATCGGGCGCGTTCGATGATTACGCCTCTGCCGCTAATCCTGAATACAAGGTTCTAAGATCGTATCCCGGTACGCTGGAAAACTGGCTTCGGGTGTACGACGCGTCAGCAAAGCAACCTGCACTTCAAGAAATATACAAGGCCATTCAGGAAGAGATTCCACTTTCTCTCGACGCGCCAAGATCATTTCGGCGGCTGATTTCTCGTATTTTGCAATACAAGGGGGAACTAAACCCGGTAAAATCTCTCCACCTGGCCGCATTTACCGAGCTTACCCTTGCAGTTTCACTGTTGCTGGGACTGATGGTTGGCGACATCCGAAATTTAGTTGATCTTTCAGATGATGAAAAACAGTTCACGACAGTTTTGCGCTATTATATCTGGGGTGGGCACGAAGGTGTCTCCACCCTTCGGAAAATATACGAGCTGTCCTCAACTGCCAATGCGGTAGAACCTGAGACTTCGTTGGTGGCTTGGCCCCAGTTAGTGCAGCTTGTCCGAGGCCTGCTTGAAGCACCAACACAGATTCGCAATTGTTCGCTGGCTCTGCGAGAGTTGAGTTTGCGCTACTTGGCAGATCGGGACGAAGGGGCCGACCTAAGGGCTGGGCGCCTTTTTTCGGCGCCACGTGCAAGACAATTCGCAAAGCGCATCGGAGTTTATACGGCAGCTATCATGAAATTGCCGATCGAGTTTTCCGAAATGATGGACGGGCAAATTGATGAGCTGGTAGCCCTAGTGCATTGACTCATTCAGAAGGTCCGTCATCGCTCGCAGTGCCTGCTGGTTTCGAGCGGGCAACACCCGGATCCAGCGCCGGGCGTCGTCGCAGTGCAGATGCTTCCATCCTTACGCTCGATCTCAGCGAGTTCTGCTGAACGTCTGCTACTTGACTTTGCTGATCCGAAACCCGCCCTTCCCCTCCCGTCCCCGTTCGGCCCCTTCCGGCTCACAGGCACGAGCGGCCGGAAATGACACACCGCAGCCATTTGCCAATACGCGTCCCACAAGGGACGCGGCATTTACCCCCCCTCAATCCGTCAGCAGGTCGTGCAGGCTGTTCTTGCGCGGCCGCCAAAGGCCGCGCTCCAGCGCCTCGGCCAGGCGGGCCTTGATTTCCGCCAGCGCCGCCGGATTGTTGTCGGCCAGGAAGGCGGCCACCAGCGGGTCGCCGAGATAGGCCTCGGCGACCAGGTCGAACTGGTGGTCCTTGACCGCCCGGGTGGTGGCGGCGAAGGCGAACAGGTAATCCACCGTCGCCGCCATCTCGAAGGCGCCCTTGTAGCCGTGGCGCATCACCCCTTCGATCCATTTGGGATTGACCACCCGGGCGCGGACGACGCGGGCGATTTCCTCTTCGAGCGAGCGGATGCGCGGGCTTTCCGGGCGCGAATGGTCGGCGTGCCAGATCGCCGGGGCCTGGCCCGATTGGGCCGTCACCGCCGCCGCCAGCCCGCCTTCGAACTGGTAGTAATCGTCCGAATCGAGCAGATCGTGTTCGCGGTTGTCCTGGTTGTGGATCACCGCCTCGATTCCGCCCAGGCGGCGGCGGAAGGACTCGTGCGCCGCCTCGCCCTCGGCGCCGCCGCCATAGGCCCAGCCGCCCCAGGCGACGTAGGCCTCGGCCAGATCCGCCTCGGTGCGCCAGCCGCGTTCGTCGATCAGCGCCTGCAGGCCGGCGCCGTAGGCCCCCGGCTTGGAGCCGAACACCCGGGCGGCGGCGCGCTTCTCGCCGATCTCGGGAGCCTCGGCCCGCACCCGGGCGGCCAGCGGGTTGACCTCGGCCCCCTCGTCGAGGGCGGCCACCGCGCGCACCGCCGAATCGAACAGGTCGATCAGCGCCGGGAAGGCGTCGCGGAAGAAGCCCGACACCCTTAGCGTCACGTCGACGCGCGGGCGGTCGAGGACGGTGGCGGGCAGGATCTCGAACCCGGTCACCCGCCGCGAGCCGGCATCCCACAGCGGCCGCACCCCCATCAGCGCCAGGCCCTGGGCGATGTCGTCGCCGCCGGTGCGCATGTTGCTGGTGCCCCAGGCGGTCAGCGCCACCGCCCTGGGCCAGCATCCGTGCTCCTGGAGGTGGCGCTCCAGCAGCAGCTGGGCCGACTTCCATCCCAGCGTCCACGCCGCCGGAGTCGGCACCGTGCGGGTGTCGACCGAGTGGAAGTTGCGGCCGGTGGGCAGCACGTCCGGCCGCCCCCGCGTCGGCGCTCCCGACGAGCCCGGCGGCACGAAGCGCCCCGCCAGGCCGCGCAGCAGGCCGTCGATCTCGGCCGTTCCGCAGGCATCGACCGCGGGAGCCAGGCGGTCGCCGATTTCCGCCAGCACCAGCCGGGTGCGGGTCCAGGCCGGGTCGGCGGCGGCGCCGGCGACCAGCGCCTTGGCGAGATGTTCGAGGCGTTCCACCGTATCCCCGGCGGTGCGCCAGGATTCGCCCCCTCCCTCCGCCGCGAGGCGGGCGAGGGGTTCGGGCCGCGCCCCGGTCCAGGCGTCGCCCATCACGCAATCGAGCGGGTCGAAGCCCAGTCCCAGATCGTCCGCCAGCGCCCGCAGCAGCGAGGCATCGGCCGGGCGGCCGCCGCGCGGCACCCGCGCCAGGGCCACCAGCAGATCCAGCCGCTGCTCGCCCTCGGGGCTGCGGCCGAAGACGTGGAGGCCGTCGCGGATCTGCAGCTCCTTCAATTCGCACAGGTGGTTGTCGAGTTTGCCCAGCGCCGAATCGGCGTCCTCGCCCGGCTTGATGCCGACGTCCGAATCCAGGCCCGCCGCCGCCGCCAGGGTCAGGATCTCGGTGCGCAGCACCGCCAGCCGGCGCGGGTCCAGACCGACCGCCTCGTAATATTCGTCGACCAAACGCTCCAACTCGCGCAGCGGCCCGTAGCTTTCGGCCCGGGTCAAGGGCGGGGTCAGGTGGTCGATGATCACCGCCGCCGCCCGGCGCTTGGCCTGGGTGCCCTCGCCGGGGTCGTTGACGATGAAAGGGTAGAGGTGGGGCAGCGGTCCCAGGCAGGCCTCGGGCCAGCAGGCGGCCGACAGCGCCAGCGACTTGCCCGGCAGCCATTCGAGATTGCCGTGCTTGCCCATCGACACCACCGCGTCGGCGCGGAACGAATGGCGCAGCCAGGCGTGGAAGGCCAGATAGTTGTGCGGCGGCACCAGAGCGGGATCGTGGTAGCTGGCGCCCGGGTCGATGTTGTAGCCGCGCGCCGGCTGGATGGCGACCGCCACCTTGCCGAAGCGCATCGCCGGCAGCAGGAACTCGCCGCAGGACAGCGTGCCGGGGCGGAAGAACGGGTCGGATTCGGGCGCACCCCAGCGGTCGCGCACCTGCTCCTGGGCCTCCGGCGGCAGCTCCTGGAAAAAGGCGAAATAATCGGGCAGGGCCAGGCCTTCCCGCACCTCGCGCCCGCCCAGCGCCCGCCAGTCGTTGGTCGGGCCGCGCTGGAGCGCCTGCACCAGGGCGTTGCCGTCGGCGGGCAGTTCGCCGACGTCGTAGCCGGCCGCCGCCATCGCCCGCAAGGCTTCCAAGGTGCCGGCCGGGGTGTCGAGGCCGACGCCGTTGCCCAGCCGTCCGTCGCGGTTCGGATAATTGGCCAGGACGATCGCCACCCGCCGCGCGTCCGCCGGCTTGCGCCGCAGCCGCGCCCAGGCGGCGGCGAGGTCGGCGACGAAGGCGACGCGGTCGGCGACCGGCTGGTGGCGGGCGATGTCGCATTCGGTGGCGGCGTCCCTGCTGGCCCGCTTGAACGACACCGCCCGGGTGACGATGCGGCCGTCGACCTCGGGCAGGGCGACGTTCATGGCGATGTCGCGCGGCCCCAGGCCGTAGCTGCCGGCCCGCCACGCCGCTTCCGAACCGCCGGCCAGCACCGCCTGCAGCACCGGGCAATCGGCGGCGGCGAACGGCGCGTCGCGGGGATCGCCGGGCGCGGCGACGGCGAAGCCGGTGAGGTTGACCACCACGTCGGGCGGCGCGGCCGCCAGCACCGCCTCGACGGTGCCGGCCGAGACCGGGTCCTTGAGGCTGTGGACGAAGACGCCGTACGCCTCCATCCCCCGTTCGCCCAAGGCGGCCAGCAGGGCATCGACCGGGGCGGTGTCGCCCGCCGCCACCAGGGCGCGGTAGAACACCACCGCCGCGGTGGGTCCGCCCTTGGCCTCCGCCGCCCGGTACAGGCCGGCGGGCGGCAGCGGCTTCGGCTCCCGCCAGTCGAGGCCGTGGCCGATCAGGCTGCCGGCATAGCGCAGGAACTGCTCGGCATTGTCGATGCCGCCGTGGGCGAGGTAGCGCAGCAGCCGGCCGGCGGCCTCGGGCGCCACGGTGGTGTCGCGGTCGAGATCGGGATCGGGACGGTCGTCGCCCGGCAGCACCGCCAGGGGAATGGCGCGCCGGCGGCAGGTCTCGGCCACCTGTTCGAGGCCGTAGGGCCAGTAGCTGCGCCCACCCAGCAGGCGCAGCACCACCAGCTTGGCCTCGGCGATCACCGAGTCGACGTAGAGATCCACCGACATGTGGTGGCCGAGGCGCAGCAGGCTGGCCAGCCTGAGGGTAAACGCCCCGCCCAGGCGCGCGTAGCCGGCCGCCAGGCAGGCCAGTTCGCTGTCGGCGGCGGACAGCACCACCACCCGGCCCGGACTCTGGCCGAGGTCGACGGCCTCGGAGCCGTCGTCGATAGCCCCCGGCTTGGCGGCGAGAAGGTGCATGGATTATCCCGCCACCGCCGCCTCGACGGCGGCGCGGTCGAGCCCCTTCAGGCCGATCACCACCAGGCGGCTGAGGCGGTCCTCGCCCGGCTTCCACGGCCGGTCGAAATAGCGCTCGATGCGGCTGCCGACCGCCTGCACCACCTGGCGGGCGTCCTTGCCCGCCACCGCCAGGAAGCCCTTCAGCCGCAGGATGTCGTGGGCGGCGATGGCGGCCAGCAGGCGGGCCTCCAGCGCCGCGGGATCGGCGATCACCGGCAGGGTCAGGGCGAAGCTGTCGAAGTCGTCGTGATCGTGGCCCTCTTCCAGGTCGTGCTGGCTGGGGCGCGCAGCCAGGTCGTCCTCGGCGGCGGCGGCCAGACCCAGCAGCACCAGCGGATCGATGGCGCCCCTGGTCGTCGCCACCAGCTTGACGCCGGGGCGCAGACGGGCGGCAATGCCGTCCTTCACCAGGGCGAGGTCGGCCGGCGCCAGCAGGTCGGACTTGTTGACCAGCACCATGTCGGCGCAGGCCAACTGGTCGCCGAACACCTCTTCCAGCGGATTGTCGTGGTCGGCCTGGGCGGCGAGCGCCGCGGGGTCGTCGGCGAAGCGGCCGGCCGCCACCGCGGCGGCGTCGACCACCGCCACCACCCCGTCGACGGTGACGCGCGAGCGGATCTCGGGCCAATGGAACGCCTTGACCAAGGGCTTGGGCAGGGCCAGCCCCGAGGTCTCGATGACGATGTGGTCGGGCGGATTGGGCCGGTCGAGCAGCTTCTGCATGGTCGGCAGGAACTCGTCGGCGACGGTGCAGCACAGGCAGCCGTTGGCCAGTTCGATGATGTCCTCCTCGGCACAGCCGGCAACGCCGCACGAGGCGAGCAGGTCGCCGTCGATGCCGACGTCGCCGAACTCGTTGACCACCAGGGCGATGCGCCGGCCCTTGGCATGGGCCAGCAGGTGGCGCACCAGCGTGGTCTTGCCGGCGCCGAGGAATCCGGTGACGACGGTGGTCGGCACCTTGCGGAAGCGGCTCATGGTTCGTCCTTGAGGGTGAGGGGTAGGCCGGCGGCGATGAACACCACCCGGCGGCAGCAGGCGGCGACGCTTTGGTTGAGGCGGCCCTGATGGTCGCGGAAGTCGCGGCCGAGCCGGGTGTCGGGGACCAGGCCGAGGCCGACCTCGTTGGACACCAGCACCACCGGGCCGGCGGCGTCCCGCAGGGCGTCGCACAATTCGGCCGCGGCGGCATCGACGTCGGCGCCGGCATGCATCAGGTTGGACAGCCACAGGGTCAGGCAATCGACCAGCACCGGGCGCTCGGGCCGCGCCAGGCGCTTGAGCGCCCGGGTCAGCGCCAGCGGCTCCTCGTGGGTCTCCCACAGCGGGCCGCGGCGCCGGCGATGGTGGCGGATGCGCTCGGCCATCTCGTCGTCCAGCGCCTCGCCGGTGGCGAGATAGAGGGCCGGCCCGGGGGCGAGCAGGGCTTCCGCCCAGGCGCTTTTGCCCGAGCGGGCGCCGCCCAGCACCAGGGTGGTTCGCGGCAGGCTCATCACCTCAGTGCAGGGCCAGGGTGACGGCGGCGGCGGGTTCGGCGACGGTCACCAGCACCTCGGGGCTGGTGGCGCGCGCCGCGCCGACCTTGCCGGTCACCGCCTTTTCCAAGGCATGGTTGACGCTGGAATCGTGGCTGGCGATGACGCCGTAGCGGCCGGGCGCCACCCCCTGGAAGCGGGTGGTCAGCACGCCGCCCGCCGCGCCGGCGGCGGCGACGTTGCGCGACAGGTCCTGGCGCGCGGCGCCGTCGGGGTCGGCGATGACGATGACGCGGACGTCGCCGGCCGGCGCCGCCACGCCGGTCACCGTAACCACCAGATCGGCGGCACCGGCCGGCGCGGCGGCGAGAAGGCAGAGGGCGGCGAGAATCGGAAGGCGCATGATCGGTGCTCCACGAAGGACTCTAGGACAGACCCAGGCGTTCGGCGAATTCCTTGGCCTCGCGCTTCGAAATGCCGTAGCGGGGCGCGTCGGCGATTGCCGCCTTGCCGGCCAGCATGTCCCTGAGCAAGGCCGTCTCCATCCGCGAGAAGCGCTGCGCCTCCAGCTGGTAATCGCGGAACGCCTCGGTGGTCAGCGGCACCCAGGCGGCCATGATCTCCAGGATCCGCTGGGCGTAGACGCGGATCTCCCACTGGGCGTGGGGGTCCAGCCTGAGCCGCAGGAAATGCATCAGGTTATGCAGGTTGGTCTGCCAGTACATCTGCGTGTAGGTCGACAGCGGCAGGCCGATGCGGGCCAGTTCGCGGGCAATGCCCACCGCGTTGTCGTCGAGGGCGGCGCCATCCTCGTCGGCGTTGAGCAGGCGGTGATAGCTGGCGAAGGCCTGCCGCGCCTCGCGCGTCAGCAGGTCGAGAACCTCAGCCGCCTGGTCGGGCGCCAGGCCGGCGCCGCGGCCCTGCTTGTTGTCGGCCGATTGCTCGGCCAATTGCTCGGGCGCCGGCAGATAGAACTCGTCGGGCATGATCGAGTAACGGGCGGAATACTCGTTGAGCGAGGCGGTGCGGTGGCGCACCCACTGGCGCATGACGAAGATCGGCAGCTTGACGTGCAGCTTGATGACGCAGCCCTCGAACGGGCTGGTGTGTAGGTGGCGCATCAGGTAGCGCAGCAGGGCGCGGTCGTCGCTCACCCCCTTGGTGCCCTTGCCGTAGCTCATCCGCGCCATCTGCAGGATCGAGACGTCGTCGCCCATGTAGTCCTTCACCGCGACGAAGCCGTGGTCGAGCACCGATCGGTAGACGTTGACGTGGGGCTCCATGCCCTCGGCCACCGGGCGATAGGTGGCGGCGGCCTCGCGCTCGGGCAGATCGGCGGCGGCGGGCGGCGGCAGGTCGGGATCGCGGGCGGTCATGGACGGCGAAGCCCTTGCAAGGGGGTTGCGGGGTCCCTGTTGTAGCCGGTCCGGCAGGCGCGGTCGAGCGTTGCTCAGCGGGTCAGGTTGCGGATGTTGCGGACGAAGATGTTGAGCAGCCCGCGGATGAACGGATCGGACTTGGCCAGCTTTTCGCGGAAGTTGTCGCGATTGATGATGACCACCGACACGTCGGTCAGCGCCTGCGCCGAGGCCATCCGCGGCTGGTCGTCGACCAGTGCCATCTCGCCGAACAGCTCGCCGCGGCCCAGCGTCGCCAGCGGCACCCCGTTCTTGATGATCTCGACCTGCCCGTCCTGAATGAGGAAGGCACGGTCGCCCTTGTCACCTTCGGCGAAGATTTTGGTGCCCGCGTAGAACACCTTGCGCTCCAGGATGCGGGCCTGTGATTGCATTGCCATCGCGTCGCCTCACTGCCGCGTCGAATGTAATCGGTTGAACGGGCCGAGTCATCCTCTTCGTCGGCCATCGCCGGTCGAAAGTCCAGCCCCCACCTCGACAGAGTGCAGCCGGCTGGCGTAGACTTCGCCGATGAACGACCGCTTTCGCCAGCGCGCGGCGCCATGACCGAGGACGCCCGCACCCGCCAGATCACCAGGCTGCGCGCGCTGATGTCGCGCACGGTGGCGAACGGCTGCACCGAGGACGAGGAACTGGCCGCCGCCCGCCTGGTCGGCCGCGTGGTCGAGGCGATCGAGGGCGCGCCCGCCCCGCCCAGCCAGGCCGAGGCCGCCCGCGCCGAGCGCCAGAGCCCCGAATACCGGATGCTGCTGGAGAAGAATACGCTGGAGGGCCTGCTGAAGGCGGCGGTCCAGGAGCTGTCGCTCAATCACATCAACGCCGTGGCGCCGCCGCGGCCCAAGGTCGCCGGGCAGCCGGTGCAGTGGTTCCGCGTGCCCGAGATACTGGAAGCCCACCTGGCCATGGTGCTGGGAGTCGGCAGCGCGCGGATGAGCCGCGAGATCATCGGCCGCACCATCGAGGAACTGGTCCAGGACGGCCAGCTGCCCGCCCGCCTGGCGATACCCATCGGCGACTGACAACTGGCCTTAGGACAATTCATGGAGTGGCTCACCGACCCCCAGACATGGCTCAGCCTGGTGACGCTGTCGGCGCTCGAGATCGTGCTCGGCATCGACAACCTGATCTTCCTGGCCATCCTCACCAACCGCCTGCCGGATTCCGACAAGCCGCGGGCGGAGCGGATGGGGCTGGGCTTCGCGCTGGCCAGCCGGCTGGCGCTGCTGGGGGCGGTGTTCTGGGTCGCCGGGATGTCCGACCCGGTATTCACCATCTTCGGCTTCCCGACCAGCTGGCGCGCCATCATCCTGGCCGGCGGCGGACTGTTCCTGCTGGCCAAGGCCACCCACGAAATCCACGGGGCGCTGGAGGGCGAGGACGAGGACAACCCCGGGGCCGAGCCGCCGAAGATCGGCCGGATGTGGCCGGTGGTGGCCGAGATGGTGGTGCTGGACGTCGCCTTCTCGCTGGATTCGGTGGTCACCGCGGTGGGCATGGCCAACCAGTTCTGGGTGATGGTCGCCGCCGTGGTGGTGGCGATGACGCTGATGCTGGCCTCGGCCGAGCCGCTGTCCGCATTCCTGGCCCGCCACCCGACGGTGAAGATGCTGGCCCTGGCCTTCCTGCTGATGATCGGCATGGCGCTGCTGGCCGAGAGCCTTGGAATCCGCATCCCCAAAGGCTATCTGTATTTCGCCATGGGCTTTGCGGTCGCCGTCGAGGCCTTGAATCTGCTGGTCCGCCGCGCCCGCAAGCCCGTCAGGCTGCGTCACCCGCTGCCCTGACTTCATCACCCGATAACCATCACCCCGATGGGGTTGAGCGTGGCCGGCCGGTGTGCTATCGCTTCGCCGCTTCGCATTGGAGGGCGCCATGGCCTACGTCGTCACCGAAAACTGCATCAAGTGCAAATACCAGGACTGCGTCGAGGTCTGCCCGGTGGATTGCTTCTACGAGGGCGAAAATTTCCTGGTGATCAATCCGGACGAATGCATCGATTGCGGCGTGTGCGAACCCGAATGCCCGGCCGAAGCCATCTTCCCGGATTCCGACGCCAAGGCCGCCGCGTGGGCGGAAGCCAACCGCGACTATTCCAAGGAATGGCCGAACATCACACGCAAGGGCGCGGTGCCGGCGGACGCCGACCAATGGAAGGACAAGCCCGACAAGAGCAAGCTCTTGTCGCCCAAACCCGGCCGTTGAGCCCTGTTCCGCAGGTTATGGCCCAGCCTGCCTCGGGATAGGTAGACGGGGCTTTTTCCCTGTTCATCCCCGCCCCCCTATGGTATAAGCAGCAGTCCGCCGAACTTTGCCATGCGGATGCCTTTTCGGCACGAGGCCAGCCGGGCGGCGCGCCGCCCACCATGATAAAATGAAGCCGTTGACCCCGCCCCTGATGTCTGTGGGCTGGAATCCACTGTTGCTGCCGTAAGCGAACGGCTCTGAAGGAATGTGAGCACATGTCGAGCGTTTCTTTCATCCAGGGCGACTACGTGGTTTACCCCACCCATGGCGTGGGCCAGGTCGTTGCCGTCGAGACCCAGGAAATCGGGGGCATGAAGCTCCAGTTGTTCGTCATCACCTTCGATCGCGACCGCATGACCTTGCGGGTGCCGATCGCCAAGGCGCACAAGGCCGGCCTGCGCCGCCTGTCGCCGCGCTCGGTGATGGACACGGCACTGTCGACCCTGAAGGGCCGGGCCCGGGTGAAGCGCACCATGTGGAGCCGCCGCGCCCAGGAATACGAGGCCAAGATCAATTCCGGCGACCCGGTGTCGATCGCCGAGGTGGTGCGCGACCTGCACCGCAGCGCCAACCAGCCCGACCAGTCCTACAGCGAACGCCAGATCTACGAGGCGGCGCTGGAACGATTGGCTTCGGAACTGGCCGCGGTCGAGAGCATCGCACCGCACGAGGCCACGCAGAAACTCGAGAAGCTGCTCGACGCGGCCTGACATGCCGGCGGCGCGACGACAGGCCTCGGCGGCCGCCCCTCATCGCGGCCGGCCGCCAGGCTGATCGAAGCGCACGCCTATGACTGAAGCCCAAACCACAGCCGCGGTGCCGGAAAGCAATCTCGCCGTCCTTAGGGGCGGCGGCCGCGTCTGGGCGATCGGCGCCATCCACGGCGACGCCGCCCGCCTGCGCGTCCTGCATGGGCGCCTGAAATCCCAGCTCGTTCCCGGCGACCAGTTGGTCTATCTCGGCGGCTATCTCGGCTGCGGGTCCGCGGTGGTCGCGGCGATCGACGAAATCCTGCTGTTCCGCCGCGCCTTCATCGCCCAGCCGGGCGTCGCGGTCGAGGACGTCGTCTTCCTGCGCGGCGCCCAGGAAGAAATCTGGCAGAAGCTGCTGCAGCTGCAATTCGCCGTGGGACCGGCCGACGTCCTGCGCTGGATGCTCGACCGCGGCGTCGGCCCCACCATCGCCGCCTATGGCGGCAGCGCCGACGAGGGCCTGCTTGCCGCCGAGCAGGGCGTGCTGGCGCTGACCCGGTGGACCGGCGGCCTGCGCCAGGCGATCCGGCAATTCGACGGACACACCACCCTGCTGGCCTGCCTGAAGCACGCGGCCTATACCGACGACCATCAATTGCTGTTCGTCCATGCCGGCATCGATCCGGCGCGTCCGCTTGGCGCGCAACGCGATCATTTCTGGTGGGGATTGCCTGCGTTCGAGGCGCTTGAGACCGCCTACCTGCCGTTCCGCCTGGTGGTGCGCGGCTACCTTCCCGCCGGGGGCAACGGCGCGCCCGGCCGGCCGGTGGCGACGCTGGACGGCGGCGCCGGCCGCGGCGGCCCGCTGATCGCCGCCTGCTTCGGCCCCGACGGCGACATCCTGCAGGTGATCGAGGGGTAGGCCCCTTCGCTCACTTCACCGCCAGCGCCACGGCCAAGGCCAGCGCCACGACCCAGGGCAGCCAGTCCGGCGTCCGGCGCTGCCGGGGAGCGTCGGCGGTCAGGTCGCGCACCGTGTCGGGGTGCAGCTTGATGCCGCCTTCGGCCAGGATCGCGGCGGTCTTCTCGATCTCGGACAACAGGCGGGGCAGGCGTTCGAGCGACGACAACGCGTCCACCGCCATGTCGCGCACCCGCGCCTGGGGTCCCAGGTTGCGGCGCATCCAGGTCTCGATCAGCGGGCGGGCCAACTGCCACATATTGATGGCGGGATCGAGGTTGCGGCCGATGCCCTCGGCCACCAGCATGCTTTTCTGCAGCAGCAGCAATTGCGGCTGGGTCTCCATCGCGAAGGTCTCGGTGACCTCGAACAACTGGCCGAGCAGGCGGGCGACCGAGATCTCGTGCAGCGGCCGCCCCAGGATCGGCCCGGCGATCGAGCGGCAGGCCTGGGTGAAGGCGTCGATGGACTTGTCGGCGGGGACGTAGCCGGCCTCGAAATGAACCTCGGCGACGCGCCGGTAGTCGCCGTTGAGGAAGCCGATCAGCATCGCTCCCAGGAACCGCCGGGTCCGCATGTCGACCCGGCCGACGATGCCGAAATCCACTGCCACCAGGTTGCCGTTGGCGTCGACGAACAGGTTGCCGGGATGCATGTCTGCGTGAAAGAAGCCGTCGCGGAACACCATGTTGAAGAAGGCTTCCGCCGCCTTCAGCAGGATCGCCTCGACGTCGTGGCCGGACGCGGCCAGGCGGTCGCGCTCGTCGACCGGCACGCCCGAGACCCGTTCCAGGGTCAGCACCCGCTTGGCGGTGCGCAGCCAGTCCACCGCCGGCACCCGGAAGGTCTCGTCGCCGGCGAAGTTCTCGCCCATCTCCGCCGCCGCCGCCGCCTCGAAGCGCAGGTCCATCTCAAGGGCCACCGATTCGGCGAAGGTGGCGACGGTATCGATCAGCCGCAACCGGCGCAGGCGCGGCCGCGCCCGCTCGGCCCATTCGGCCAGCCAGGCGAGCAGGTCGATGTCGCGGCGGAAGGCCGCTTCGACGCCGGGGCGCAGCACCTTGACGGCGACCTCGCGGCCCTCGGCGGTGATGGCGAAATGGACCTGGGCGATGGAGGCGGCGGCCACCGCCACCTCGTCGAAGCTGGAAAAGATCTCAGCCAGCGGCCGGCCCAGTTGCTCCTCGACGATGCGGCGCGCCGCGGCGGACGGGAACGGAGCCAGCCGGTCCTGCAGGTGCGACAGGTCGGCGGCCATCTGTTCGCCGACCAGGTCGGCGCGGGTGGACAGGGCCTGGCCCAGCTTGATGAAGGTGGGTCCCAGCTCCTTCAGCGCTTCCGCCAGGCGCTGGCCCGGCCGCCCGCGCGAGGCCGGTGGACGGCCGAGGCGGACCAGGCGCGAGACCACGCCGGCCAGCGGCCAGTCGACGATGGTCAGCACGTCGTGGCGCGCCAGCACGCGGGCGATGGTCACCATCCGGTGCAGGTTACGGATGGCGCGGATCAAAGGCGCCAGCCGGAATGGATCGCGGCGATGCCGCCCGACAGATTGCGCACCGCGACCTGGGCGAAGCCGGCATCGGCGACCATCGCCGCCAGCTCGGCCTGGGGCGGGAAGCGGCGGATGCTTTCGACCAGATACTGGTAGGCGTCGCGATTGCCGGTGACCATGCCGCCGATCAGCGGCAGCACCTTGAACGAATAGGCGTCGTAGGCCTGCTTCAGGCCGGGCAGCACCACATGGCTGAACTCCAGGCACATGAAGCGTCCACCCGGCTTCAGCACCCGGTACGCCTCGGATATGGCCTTGTCGATATGGGTGACGTTGCGCAGGCAGAAGGCGATGGTGTAGGCGTCGACCGAGCGGTCGGCCACCGGCAGCGACATGGCGTCGCCGCAGATCCACGCCAGGCCGCCGATGACGTTGCGGTCGATGCCGCGGTCGCGCCCGACCGCCAGCATCTCGCGGTTGATGTCGCAGACCACGGCCTTGCCGCCGCCGCGCTTCCTGAAGCCGAAGGCGATGTCGCCGGTGCCGCCGCCGACATCCAGCAGGGTCATGTCCGGGCGCGGCCGCAGCCAGTCGAGGAACGCCGACTTCCACAGCCGGTGGATGCCCGCGCTCATCAGGTCGTTCATCAGGTCGTAGCGGCTGGCGACCGAATCGAAGACCTCGCGCACCAGCTGGGCCTTCTCCTCGACCGCGACGCTGCGATAGCCGAAATGTGTCTTGCCGTCGTCGTCCGTAGTCATGGCAGGCAAGATAGCCTAAGTCGGCGTCACCCCACCAGCGGCTTCATCCCTTCGACGGCGGCAACCAGGGTGGTGCGAACGCTGGGCTCCATTGCCGAATGGCCGGCATCGGGCACCATCGTCAGTCTGGCGCCCCGCCAGGCGCGGGCCAGTTCCTCGGCGGTGGCGGGCGGACAGACCACGTCGTAGCGCCCCTGGACGATGGCGCAGGGCAGGTGGTGGATCGCCGGCAGGTCGCGCAACAGCTGGCCGGGCGCGAGAAATCCGTCATGGACCATGTAGTGGCATTCGATCCGCGCCATCGCCAGGCAGGATTCGTCGTCCATGTCGCCCGAGCCCCGCCGCGGCAGCAGGCGGGCGCAGCTTTCCTCGTAGCGGCACCAGGCGCGGGCGGCGGCCACCCGGGTCCCCGGGTCCTGGGCGGTCAGCCGGCGGTAATACGCGGCGAGCAGATCGGACCGCTCGTCCTCGGGCAGGTGGAGGGCGAAGCGGCGCCAGGCCTCGGGAAAGAACCGGCCCATGCCGGTGAGGAACCATTCGGTTTCCTCGCGGCGGAACAGGAAGACGCCGCGAATCACGAAGCCCGACACCCGTTCGGGGTGGGCCTCGCCGTAGGCCAGCGCCAGGGTGCTGCCCCACGAGCCGCCGAAGGCCAGCCAGCGCTCGATGCCGAGATGCCGGCGCAACGCCTCGATGTCGGCGATCAGGTGGACGGTGGTGTTGGCCTCCAGCCCGGCGTTGGGGATGGACCGGCCGCAGCCGCGCTGGTCGAACAGCACGATGCGCCAGAAGGCCGGATCGAAGAAGCGCCGGTAGGCCGGTGCGACGCCCGCCCCCGGCCCGCCGTGAAGGAACAGCACCGGTGTGCCGTGGGGATTGCCCGATTGCTCCCATGCCAGCTCATGGCCGTCGCCCACGGCCAGCCGGCCGGCGGCGAATGGCTCGATGGGCGGAAACAGGTCCATGGCTGCGGGCCTCACCGGCGGAGGGGAGTCGCGCATTGTGCCACGGGCGGATCGGCATTCCTAATGCCGGTTGGTCATGATTCGCCACGCGCCCCGGCCCGCCGCTTGACGCCGCCGGTTTTTCCTGCCACCACGCCGCAGCCATGCGTGTGGATCGCTTCGATTTCGACCTGCCCCGCCGCCTCATCGCCGAGCGTCCCGCCAGCCCGCGCGACGCCGCGCGGCTGCTGCATGTCCAGCGCTCCGGCCTCGCCGACCTGGGGGTGCGCGACCTTCCGGGCCTGCTGCGGCCGGGCGACGTCATGGTGTTCAACGACACCCGCGTCATCCCCGCCCGGCTGTTCGGCCGCCGCGGCCAGGCCGGCATCGAGGCGACGCTGCACCGCCGCCTGTCCGGCGACACCTGGAAGGCCTTCGCTCGCCCGGCCAAGAAGCTGCGGCCGGGCGAGCGCGTCGACTTCGCCGCCGGCTTCGCCGCCGAGGTCGTCGCCAAGGGCGACGGCGGCGAAGTCGAATTGCGCTTCGATCGCGGCGGCAGCGACCTGATGGCGGCGCTGGAGGCGCATGGCCGCATGCCGCTGCCGCCCTACATCCGCCACGGCGAGGCGGACGAGGCCGACCGCGCCGACTACCAGACCGTCTACGCCCGCGCCGACGGCGCCGTCGCCGCTCCCACCGCCGGCCTGCATTTCACCCCCGCCCTGCTGGCCGCCATCGACGCCGCCGGGGTGCGGCGGGTCGCGGTGACGCTGCATGTCGGCGCCGGCACCTTCCTGCCGGTCAAGGCCGACGACACCGCCGACCACCGCATGCACGCCGAGAGCGGCCACATCACCGCCGAAGCCGCCGCGGCGATCAACGACGCCCGCGCCGCCGGCGGGCGGGTGGTGGCGGTGGGGACCACGGCGCTGCGGCTGCTGGAGAGCGCCGCCGGCGCGGACGGGCGGGTGGCGCCCTTCGACCGGGCCACCGACATCTTCATCACCCCGGGCATTCCGGTGCGCGCGGTCGACCTGCTGATGACCAACTTCCACCTGCCGCGCTCGACCCTGTTCATGCTGGTCGCCGCCTTCACCGGGCTGGAGCGGATGAAGCGGGCCTATGCCCACGCCATGGAATCCGGCTATCGCTTCTATTCCTATGGCGATGCCTGCCTGCTGCACCGCGAGGACGACCTGTGACATTCCGCTTCGAGCTATCCGCCACCGACGGCGCCGCCCGCCTGGGCCGCCTGCACACCGCACACGGTGCCGTCGACACCCCCGCCTTCATGCCGGTGGGCACCACCGGCACGGTCAAGGCGATGCTGCCCGAATCGGTGGCCCGGACCGGCGCCCAGATGGTGCTGGGCAACACCTATCACCTGATGCTGCGCCCGGGGGCCGAGCGGGTGGCGAAGCTGGGCGGGCTGCACCGCTTCATGGACTGGCCCGGCCCCATCCTCACCGATTCCGGCGGGTTCCAGGTGATGAGCCTGGCCAAGCTGCGCAAGATGAGCGAGGAGGGCGTCACCTTCCAGTCGCACATCGACGGCTCCAGCCACCAGCTGACGCCCGAGCGCTCGATGGAGATCCAGCGCCTGCTCGATGCCGACGTCACCATGGCGTTCGACGAATGCACGCCGTTCCCGGCCACCCATGAACAGGCGGCCGAGTCCATGCGCCTGTCGATGCGCTGGGCCCGCCGTTCGCGAGACGCCTTCGTCGAGCGCGCGGGCTATGGCCTGTTCGGCATCGTCCAGGGCGGCATCCATCCGGAGCTGCGGGCGGAATCGGCGTCGGCGCTGATTTCGATCGGCTTCGACGGCTATGCCGTCGGCGGCCTGGCCGTCGGCGAGGGGCAGGAGGCGATGTTCGGAGTGCTCGACGCCACCGTGCCGCTGCTGCCCCCGGACCGCCCGCGCTACCTGATGGGGGTGGGGCGGCCGGCCGACATCATCGGCGCGGTGAGGCGCGGCATCGACATGTTCGACTGCGTCATGCCCACCCGCTCGGGCCGCACCGCCCAGGCCTTCACCCGCCGGGGCACGCTGAACCTGCGCAACGCCCGCCACCAGGAGGATCCGCGGCCGCTCGACGAGGCCTGCGCCTGCCCGGCCTGCCGCAACCACAGCCGCGCCTATCTCCACCACCTGATCCGCTGCGAGGAGATCCTGGGGCCGATGCTGCTGACCTGGCACAACCTGCATTATTTCCAGGACGTGATGCGGGGCCTCAGGACCGCCATCGCCGAGGGCCGGCTGGCCGCGTTCGCCGATTCCGCCCTGGCCGCGGAGTTGGCCGGCGAGGGCTGATATCCGGCGGCCGTTGAGGCCGCGGCCAAGCGCGCGGACGCGCGCGCCCGGCGGGACGATACAGCCGGCCAATTCATTGGCCGGCTGGTATGATCACGCCCCCGGCCGGAACAGCGGCACATCCAGCTCGGCGTCATGGCGGGCGAGGGCGCCGACGAAATCCCGATAGGCCCGCTCGCGCTGGTCGCGGCGGGCCGGCGGGATTTCCCTCAGCCGCGCCAGCATCGCCAGCAACTCGAAATGCTCGTGCTGCAGCAGGCCGCAGGACTGCGGCGCGGCGACGGCGGCGAATTCCTCCTCCATGGCGAAGTGCGCGGCCATCCGCCGGAACAGCACGGTGACCGCGCGCTGCACGCTGGCCGGACGGCGGTCCTCGACGATGATCGGCTCCAGCCGCGCCAGTTTGGCATATAGCTGGTCGTGCTCGACCGTGATCTCGGGATCGGCCCGGCCCTCTTCCCATGCGAGCATGCTGGATACTCCGTTCGATTGCCTTACCCAAAGGTGGGGATCGGCCGCGATGGAATCCAGGGGAGGTGCGCTACCGAATGACCTGGGAGATATTGTGAACGACGGTGTCGACCAACGCCCTCGGAGCCTTGCCCTCGAATGTCAGGCCGCGCAGCCCGGTCGCCACGCTGTAATCACCCGCCGAAATCACCAGGCCATGGTGCGGGCCGCCGAATTCGTGCCCCTTCTGCGGCGAGAAATCGAGATGGACGAAAACCCCCCGTTTCGGCGTGTAGACGCTCATATGTTCTCGTTTCCAGTCGGGTCGTCAGGCCAGTTCGCGCGATGGGCATCCTTGTCATAGCCCGCCAGTAATTGCGCCAGAGTCAGACGTGGGTATGACTCGGCGATCGCTACGGAAATTTGTTCTTCGTACTCGTTGCTGCGAATCAAAACGAATTTTTCGCCACGGCGCACGATGGTGACCGGGCCGCGCTGGGCCTGGTCGAGCACGCGGCCCAAATGGGCTCCGGCGTCGGTCGCGCTGACCTGGGGGTAGACATCTGCCAAGGGCATCCTCGCATCCCTTCCTCGAATACATGGGTTTCCAGGTTCAGCAGGTATTGCGGCGCAAGGACAATCATCCGATCGGACGAGACGGCCTGGCGCCGCCTATTCCGCCGACACGTTTTCCAGCAGCGCCAGCAGGCCGGCCAGGATCTGCAGCGGCGAGGGCGGGCAGCCGGGAATGTGGAGGTCGACCGGCAGCACCGTGTCGACACCGCCGAGCACCGCGTAGGTGCCTGCGAAGCAGCCGCCGTCGCGGCCGCAATCGCCCAAGGCCACCACCCATTTCGGCGCCGGGGCGGCGTCGTAGGTGCGCTTCAGCGCCTCGGCCATGTTGACGGTGACCGGGCCGGTGACCAGCAGCACGTCGGCGTGGCGGGGCGAGGCGACGAAGCGGATGCCGAAGCGTTCCAGGTCGTAGACCGGATTGTTGACGGCGTGCAGTTCCAGTTCGCAGCCGTTGCACGAGCCGGCGTCCACCGCGCGGATGGCGAGCGAGCGCCCGAGGCGGGTGCGGGCCTCGGCGCCGACCTTCGCGGCAAGCTCGACGGTGCCGTTGCCGTCCGGCGCAATCGGATCCCTGAGGGTGAAAGGCCCCTTGATCAGATGGCGGAAGAAGAAATGGGCGATGGGGGGAATCACAGGTCGTGCCCCGAATAGGAACAGTTGAACGATTTGTTGCACAGCGGGAAGTCGGCGACGATGTTGCCTTCGACGGCGGCCTCCAGCAGCGGCCATTGGAACCACGAGGGATCGTGCGGGTGGCAGGCGACCACCCGGCCGGTTTCCGACAGCCGCAGCCACACCAGCACCTCGCCGCGGAAGCTTTCGACGATGCCCATGCCCTCGCCGGCGCGGGTCGGCACCGCCACCTGGCGCGGCCCGTCCGGGAGATTGAGGAAGATCTGCTCGATCAGGTCCAGGCTGGCCTCGACCTCGGCGATGCGCACCTCGATGCGGGCGTTGACGTCGCCCTCGGCCAGCACCGGCACGACGAAGTCGAGGTCCGAATAGGGCGGATAGCCGGGCGACTTGCGGGCGTCGTGGCCCCGGCTGGCGGCGCGGCCGACGAAGCCGCCGGCGGCGAAGCGATGGACCAGGGTCGCCGGCACCACGCCGGTGCCGACGGTGCGGTCCTTCAGCGACGGGGTCTCGTGGTACAGCACGGTGCCCTTGTGGAAATCCTTGGCGATGCTGCGCAGGACGCCTTTCAGCAGCCGGATTCCCTCGTCGTCGACATCGACGGAGACACCGCCGGGAACGATGCGGTCCATGCACAGGCGATGGCCGAACAGCGCCGCGTTGGCCCCCAGCAGCTTCTCGCGCAGCCGGCCCATATGGGCCAGCATGATGGCGAAGGCGGCGTCGTTGCAGATGGCCCCGATGTCGAACAGGTGGTTGGCGATGCGTTCGATCTCCGCCATCAGCGCACGGAGGAAATGGGCGCGCGGCGGCGGCTCGCAGCCTACCGCCGCCTCGACGGCGCGGGCGAAGGCGAGCGAATAGGCGACGGTGGAATCGCCCGACACCCGGGCGACGATGCGGCCGGCCAGGTCGATCGGCTTGTTGGCGAGGGCGGCGGCGATGCCCTTGTGGACATAGCCCAGGCGCTCCTCCAGCCGGACCACCGTCTCGCCCTGGGCGTGGAAGCGGAAATGGGCGGGCTCGATGATGCCGGCATGCACCGGGCCCACCGGGATCTGGTGCAGCCCCTCCCCTTCGGCGGCAAGGAAGGGGTAGATGAACGGCGCCTCGGCCGCCGCCTGCGGGGTGCGGCCGAGCGGGTGGCGGATCGGCCAGCGGCCGTGGTCGAGCCACGGACGCTGGTCTTCCAGGCCTTCCGGCCGCAGGCCCCAGATGTCGCGGATGGCGCGCTCCAGGCGGATGGCGCCGGGGCGGACCTGGCCGATGGCGAAGAAGCGCTGGTCCGGCGAGGTGCGCGACACGACCGCGATGTCGCCGGTCTCCTCGTCGCGCAGGGCGGCGTGCACCTCGGCCTGCTCGCCCCATTCGGCCAGCAGGGTCCAGTCGGCACCGTCCATGCGCTCGACCAGCTGGCGCCACGCCTTGCCGTCGACGGTGAAGCGCGGCCACGGCCGGTGCGCCGCCACCGGGCGGCCGATCGACAGGAAATGGAGCAGTCCTTCGTCGCCGTGCATCGGTCTATCCCAGCAGTTTCGCCACGGCCTGGAACCAGGCGACCAGCGGCCCCGGCAAATAGAGCCCGGCCACCAGCACCAGCGCCAGGTGGGCGGTAAGCGGCGCATAGGACAGCAGCGAGGCGGCGGTGGTCGGGGTGCCGTAGCCCTTGACGTCGGCCGGGATGCCGAACGCCATCCCCTGCACCCGGCTGACCAGCGCCCCGAAGGCCAGCAGCAACCCCACCGCCAGCGGCAGGGCCAGCAGCGGCTCGCGGGCGAAGGTCGAGCTGACCACCAGGAACTCGCTCATGAACACGCCCATCGGCGGCAGGCCGGCGATCGACAGCACCGCCAGCAGGAAGGCCCAGCCGAGAAAGGGGTGGCGCGCGGTCAGGCCGCGAATCTCGTCGATGCGCTTGGTGCCCTCGTTCTGGGTGATGATGCCGACGGCGAAGAAGATCGCCGACTTGGTCAGCGAGTGCATGGTCATGTGCAGCAGGCCGGCGAAATTGGCCACCGCGCCGCCCATGCCGAAGGCGAAGGTGATGACCCCCATGTGCTCGATCGAGGAATAGGCGAACAGCCGCTTGATGTCGCCGCGGCGGTACAGCATGAAGGCCGACAGGAACAGGCTGGACAGCCCCATCATGATCATCAGCGGCCCCGGCGTCAGGGTGTGGCCGTTGGCGGAGATCAGCATCTTGAAGCGCAGCAGGGCGTAGAGGGCGACGTTCAACAGCAGGCCCGACAGCACCGCCGAGATCGGCGTCGGGCCCTCGGCATGGGCGTCGGGCAGCCAGGCGTGCATGGGGGCCAGGCCGACCTTGGTGCCGTAGCCGACCAGCACGAAGACGAAGGCCAGGTTCAGCAGGTCCGGCTGGAAGGCGTGGGCGCGGCCGATCAGCAGGGTCCACGCCATGGCGTCGGGCCCGTCGCCCATCACCGGCTGGGCTGCGAGATAGACCAGGATGGTGCCGAACAGCGCCAGGCCGATGCCGACCGAGCATAGGACGAAGTACTTCCACGCCGCCTCGATCGCCGCGCGGGTGCGGTACAGGCTGACCATCAGCACGGTGGTCAGGGTCGCCGCCTCGACCGCCACCCACATCACCCCGATGTTGTTGGCGACCAGGGCCAGCAGCATGGTGAACGAGAACGCCTGGTACATGGCGTGGTAGAAGCGCAGATGCCCGGCCGACAGGCGGCGGCCCTTGGTCTCGCGCAGGATGTAGGCGGCCGAGAACACCGCCGAGGTGAACCCGACGAAGGCGGTCAGCACCACCAGGTAAATGTTGAAGTCGTCGATGAAGAACAGCCGCGTCGGCGCCGGACGGACGGCGAACAGCGTCAGGCTGATGGCGAAGGTGGTGCCCGAGAACAGAACGTTGATCAGCCCGGCCAGCCGGCGCTTCGGCATCACCGCCAGGAAGGCGGCGCCGCTCAGCGGCATCGCCAGGATCCAGAACAGCGGATTGGTGAAATTGGGCAGGGCGTCGAAGTCGAGGACCGACATCAGCGGTCCCCCCGGTGCGTTTCGAGGTATTGCAGGTCGAGGGAATCGAAGCGCTCGCGGATGCGGAAGAAGAAGATCCCGAACAGCGTCATCGCCACCAGCACCGAGAAGGCGACGGAGATCTCGACCACCAAAGGCATCCCCTTGGCCGACACCGCCGCCAGGATCAGGCCGTTCTCCAGCGCCATGAAACCCACCACCTGGGTAACCGCGTTGCGCCGGGTGATCATCATCAGCAGGCCCAGCAGCACCACGCTCATCGCCAGGGCCAGGCTTTCTCGGGTCAGCGCCGCGGCGTTGAGGGTCACCGGCAGCACCAGAACGATCGACAGCCCGACCAGGCCCACCCCCACCACCAGGGTCCAGCCGATCGACAGGGCGGTCTCGACGGTGCGGTGGATGCCCAGGCGCTCGACCATCCAATGCAGGGCGAACGGCACCAGGATGGCCTTGAACACCAGGGCGATGGCGGCGGTGGCCCATAGATGCGGGGCGTGCTGCACATGCGCCTGCCAGCCGGCGGCGGCCGCCAGGGCCAGCGCCTGGTAGGCGAAGATGTTGAGCACCGCCTGCAGGCGGCGCTGGTACAGCAGGGCGAAGCCGGCCATCAGCACGCTGGCGCCGATCAGGTGGGCGATGTCGTAGTTGATGCGGTCCATCACACCGCCTCCGACACGTATTGGAAGATGGTAGCCAGCAGCGCCAGCAGCAGGGCGCCGCCGAGGAAGTCGGCGTAGCGGAACACCCGCATCTTGGCGATCGCGGTCTCGAAGGTGGCCAGCGCGGTGGCCAGCCCGAAGGTCTTGGCCAGGTAGGCGCCCAGGCCCACCGCCAAGGCGGCGGGGCCGGCGCCCGCCTGGGCGATACCCCAGGGCAGGAACAGGCTGGCGATAAGGGCGAGGAACAGGCCGAGGCGGACCATGCCGGCCGCCTCCATCATCGCCAGGTGGCGGCCGGAATATTCCAGCACCATCGCTTCGTGCACCATGGTCAGTTCCAGATGGGTGGCCGGGTTGTCGATGGGTATGCGGCCGTTCTCGGCCAGCGCCACCATCACCAGCGCCGCCAGGGCCAGGCCCATCGACACCGACAGCCCCACGCCCCCCGACAGCACGTAGGCGACGATGTGGGCGGGGGCGGTCGAACCCGACAGCAGCGACAGCGAGAAGGTGACCATCAGCATCGCCGGCTCGCCCAGGCTGGCGATCAGCATCTCGCGCGACGAGCCGATGCCGCCGAAGGCGGTGCCCACATCCATGCCGGCCAGCGCGGTCCAGAACCGCGCCAGGCCCAGCAGCGCCACCAGGGCGATGAGGTCGGCGGCGGGAGCCAGGGTCAGGGCGGTGGTGAAGGTCGGCACGATGCAGGCGGCCAGCCACACCGCGGTGACGGTGACGTAGGGGGCGGCGCGGAAGATCCACGAGGCCGAATGGGCCACCACCACCTCCTTCTTCAGCAGGCGGTAGAGGTCGCGGTAGGGCTGCACCGGCGACGCCCCCCACCGTCCCTGCAGCCTGGCCTTGACCAGGCGCACCCAGCCGGTCACCAGCGGCGCCAGCATCGCCACCAGAAGCACCTGCACGATTTGCGTGATCGCAGTCATTGCTGTCGGATCGCTACCACCAGGAGAAGGAAGACCAGCGTGCTGAACATCATCAGAAGGTAGCGGCGCACGGTCAGGAATTGCAGCACGTTGACGCGGTCGGCGATGAAGTCGACGACGCGCCCCAGCCCCGCATAAAGGAATCGCCAGATCGGATCGATGAGGTAGAGCCGGTGCGCCGCCGGCCCCAGGTCGCCCGGCTCGGGCATGTCGACCTCCTCGCGGGCGCGGAACACCGTGCTGGCGAACACCCGGCGCAGCGGCTGGGCGAAGCTCTGGCCGCTGTACTGGCTGTCGGGGATGTCCTCCTTGTGGCCGCAATCCCAGGCGTCCGAGCGCCGCACCGCGCGCGGCCCCAGCGGGCGGGTCAGCACGATGGTGACCGCGAACAGGGCGAGGCCGACCATCACCAGCACCGTCCCCGAATAGGAGCCGCGGGTGGAACTGACCGGCGACAGCCACGGCCAGCCGAGGTCGGCCGACACCGCGAAATGCACCCCGGTGAGCGGCTGCACCACGCCGTTCAGCGCCTCGGTCACCGTCACCGGGACGACGCCCAGCACGACGCACAGCACCGCCAGGGACACCATCGCCAGGCGCATCGACATGGCCACCTCGCCGGCGCCGCGGGCGGCGTCGCTACGCGGCCGGCCGAGGAAGACGATGCCGTAGGCGCGCACGAAGCAGGCCGCCGCCAGCGCCGCCGCCAAGGCGAGGAAGCAGCCGACCACCGGAACCCCGAATTTCATCGCCCAGTGCGCCACCACCGGGCCCTTGAACAGCGACTGGAAGATCAGCCATTCCGACACGAACCCGTTCAGGGGCGGCAATGCGGCTATGGCGCTGGCCCCGACCAGCATCGCCGCGCCGGTCCAGCGCATGCGGTTCAGCAGCCCGCCCAGGGCGCCCAGCGAGCGTTCACCGGTGGCCGCCAGCACCGCGCCCGACCCCAGGAACAGCAGCGTCTTGAACACCGAGTGGTTGACCATGTGGTAGAGTCCGGCCACCAGGGCCAGCGCTGCCAGGCTGGTCTTGCCGTCGCTCTTGAACGCCACCGCCAGGCCGAGTCCGATCACCGCGATGCCGACGTTCTCGACGGTGGAATAGGCCAGCAGGGTCTTCAGGTCGTCCTGCAGCACGGCGTAGAGCACGCCCAGCACCGCGGTGATACCGCCCACCACCATCAGCGCCGCTCCCCACTGCCAGCCGACGTCGCCGCGCAGGTCGAGGAAGATGCGGATCAGCGCATAGAGCGCCACCTTGGTCATCACCCCGCTCATCAGCGCCGAGACGTGGCTGGGCGCCGCCGGGTGGGCCAGCGGCAGCCAGGCGTGCAGCGGCACCAGGCCGGCCTTGGAGCCGGCGCCGAGCAGCGCCAGCAGCACCACCAGCGCGGCCGAGACCTCTGTCAGCTGGCGGGTGCGCATGGCGGCGAAGGTGTAGTCGCCGCCCGGCCCCGCCATCATCCCGAAGCAGGTCAGCAGGCAGAAGGTGCCGAACGCCGCCATGGTCAGGTAGACGAACGCGGCGCGGCGGCTTTCCGCCCTGGTGTGGTCGGACAGCACCAGCGCCCACGAGGCCAGCGACATGAACTCCCACGACACCAGGAAGACGAAGGCGTCGTCGGCGATCAGCACCGCGTTCATGCCGAACAGGAACAGCGGGAAGAACGGGGTGACGCGGCGCGGCTCGGGCACATGGGCGCCGTAGCCGATGGCGAACACGCTGGCCGCCGTCGCCGAGACGTCGACGATGACCATGAACAGCGCCGACAGATTGTCGATGCGGAAATGCGCGTTGATCCACGGCAGGCCGAACGGCAGCACCAGGGCGGGACTGGCGTCCACCGGCCCCCCCAGATGCCGGAGCCCGCCCACCAGCAGCGCCAGGCTGGCGACGGTGCAGCCGGAATAGACGAAGGCATGCACCCAGTGGAAGCGGCCCAGCACGACCCCGGCGACGGCGAGGGCCAGCAGCAGCCCCAGCGCGGAGGCGATCAACACGAATGACTCTCCTTCCCCGCCTGGGTGTCGGACGAAGCCGCGCGGCCACAAGGGCCATGTGTTTCGGAGCCCGCCACCGGAACCGGCGGCCAGCGCATATTAGCCACCGCGCAGGCGGGGGTAAAGCCCGACAATTTCGGTGACAGTGCACTCTACTGCGGCGCTCGCTACCGCATCTGCGAAATCTTGCCCGATCGCGCTTGACAGACCGGGACCACCTCCCTAGATCGTTGGCACTCGCCGATGGGGAGTGCTAACGCACCGGCCCCCGGCGCGATCCATTCCGGTCCGGTAAATCCGGGACCAACGACTGTAGGAGGTTTTGCATGAAGTTCAGACCGCTCCACGACCGTGTGCTGGTCAAGCGCCTGGAATCCGAGGAAAAGACGGCGGGAGGCATCATCATTCCCGATACCGCCAAGGAAAAGCCGATGCAGGGCGAAGTCATCGCCGTCGGTTCCGGCACCCGTGCCGATGACGGCAAGGTCACTGCACTCGACGTCAAGGCGGGCGACCGCATTCTGTTCGGCAAGTGGTCGGGCACCGAGGTCAAGATCGACGGCGAAGAGCTGTTGATCATGAAGGAATCCGACATCCTCGGCATTCTCGCCTAAATTTCAACTATCAGGGATTACCGAAAATGGCAGCCAAGGAAGTCAAGTTTTCCACCGACGCCCGCGCGCGCATGCTGCGCGGCGTCGACGTTCTCGCCGACGCGGTGAAGGTCACCCTGGGGCCCAAGGGCCGCAACGTGGTGATCGAGAAGTCGTTCGGCGCGCCGCGGATCACCAAGGACGGCGTCACCGTCGCCAAGGAGATCGAGCTGTCCGACAAGTTCGAGAACATGGGCGCGCAGATGGTGCGCGAAGTGGCCTCGAAGACCGCCGACCAGGCGGGTGACGGCACCACCACCGCCACCGTGCTGGCCCAGGCGATCGTGCGCGAGGGCTGCAAGGCGGTTGCCGCCGGCCTCAACCCGATGGACCTGAAGCGCGGCATCGACATCGCCGTGGCCGCCGTGGTCGAGGACGTCAAGAAGCGCTCGAAGAAGGTGTCCTCCAACGCCGAGATCGCCCAGGTCGGCATCATCTCCGCCAACGGCGACACCGCCATCGGCGAGAAGATCGCCGAGGCGATGCAGAAGGTCGGCAACGAGGGCGTGATCACCGTCGAGGAGGCCAAGGGCCTGGACTTCGAACTCGAAGTCGTCGAGGGCATGCAGTTCGACCGTGGCTACACCAGCCCGTACTTCGTCACCAATGCCGAGAAGATGACGGTCGAGATGGAAGCCCCGTACATCCTTCTTTTCGAGAAGAAGCTGTCCGGCCTCCAGCCGCTGCTGCCGGTTCTCGAATCGGTGGTGCAGTCGTCGCGTCCGCTGCTGATCATCGCCGAGGACGTCGAGGGCGAGGCTCTCGCCACCCTGGTGGTCAACAAGCTGCGCGGCGGCCTCAAGGTCGCGGCGGTGAAGGCCCCCGGCTTCGGCGATCGGCGCAAGGCCATGCTGGAGGACATCGCCATCCTGACCGGTGGCCAGGTGATCTCCGAAGATCTCGGCATCAAGCTGGAGAACGTCACCCTCGACATGCTGGGCACCGCCAAGCGCGTGACCATCACCAAGGAGGACACCACCATCGTCGACGGTGCCGGCAAGAAGTCGGACATCGAATCGCGGATCAAGCAGATCAAGGCGCAGATCGAGGACACCACCTCGGACTACGACCGTGAGAAGCTGCAGGAGCGTCTGGCCAAGCTGGCCGGCGGCGTGGCGGTGATCAAGGTCGGCGGCGCCTCGGAAGTCGAGGTCAAGGAGCGCAAGGATCGCGTCGACGACGCGCTTCACGCCACCCGCGCCGCGGTCGAGGAAGGCATCGTCGCCGGCGGCGGCGTCGCCCTGCTGTACTCGGTCCATTCGCTCGACGGGCTGAAGTTCGCCAACGACGACCAGAAGGTCGGCATCGAGATCGTGCGCCGCGCGTTGCAGTCGCCGGTCCGCCAGATCGCCGAGAACGCGGGCCATGACGGCGCCGTCGTCGCCGGCAAGCTGGTCGAGGCCAAGGACGTCAATCTCGGCTTCGACGCCCAGAACGGCACCTATGTGGACATGATCAAGGCCGGCATCATCGACCCCACCAAGGTCGTGCGCACCGCCTTGCAGGACGCGGCCTCGGTCGCCGGCCTGTTGATCACCACCGAGGCGATGATCGCCGAGAAGCCCAAGCGCGATTCCGGCCCTGCCATGCCCGGCGGCGGCATGGGCGGCATGGGCGGCATGGGTGATATGGACTTCTAGCACCGACCCGGCCCCGGTTCGCAAGAACCGGGGCCGATTTTCTCACGACTCTCCCGCCAGCACCGCCAAAGCCTTGGCGTGCAGGGCGGCATCCCCGGCGGCGCAGACGCGGCCGTCCGAAGCCACGGTCAAATCCCCGCCCAGCCAATCGGTGACGATTCCGCCGGCGCCCTGGATGACCGGCACCAGGGCGGCGTAGTCGTACGGCTTCAGCCCCGCCTCGACCACCAGATCGACGAAGCCCAGCGCCAGCAGGCCGTAGGCGTAGCAATCGGCGCCGTAGCGCGGCAGCTTGACCCGGGCGGCGATGCGGTCCCAGGCGGGGCGGGTGGCGGCGTCGAAATATTCCGGGCCGGTGGTGTAGGCATAGGCCTTGGCCAGGTCGTCGCAGGCGCGCACCCCGATCGGCCGGCCGTTGAAGGTGGTGGGTCGCCCCGCCGCCCCCAGCCAGCGCTCGTCGGTGATCGCCTGGTCGATGATGCCCAGCACCGGCTTGCCGCGATGGGCCAGGGCGATCAGGGTGCCGAAGCAGGGCTTGCCGGTGATGAAGGCCTTGGTGCCGTCGATGGGATCGAGCACCCACACCCATTCGGCGCCGGTATTCTCGGCCCCGTGCTCCTCGCCGAGGATGCCGTGGTCGGGAAAGGCGTCGCGGATCAGCACCCGCATGGCCGCCTCGGCCTCGCGGTCGGCGATGGTCACCGGCGAATCGTCGGCCTTGTCGTCGATCGCCACGGCGGTGCGGAAATAACGGCGGATCACCGGGCGGGCGGCATCGGCGAGCCGCTCGGCGAGGGCGAGGAATTCAAGCGGCGGGGACATGGGGCACCTCATTTCCGTAAACGCGGGCGAGTTTGCCTCGATTCTTCCGCGCACGCCATCCCTACTCCCAGTAGCCGTCAGGATGCAGTATGGTGGGGGCATGCTCGCACTCGAAGACATCGCCGATGCCGCCCGCATGGTCGCCATCGACATCGAAACCACCGGCTACCCCCCGGTATCCGCGGCCGAGGCCGCCCGCATGCCAAAGGGCGCCCGGCTGCCCGGCCTGGTCATCGAGATCGGCTGCGTCGAATTGCTGCGCGGCCCCGAGGGCTGGGCCAAGGGCGTCACCTGGGAACGGCGGATCAACCCGGATGCGCCGGTCAACCGCGCCTCGATCGCCATCCACGGCATCCATCCCAACACGCTGCGCCAGGCGCCGCGCTTCAACCAGGTCGTCGACGAGTTGAAGGCCCTGTTCGGCGACGCCCCGCTGCTCGCCCACGGCGCCTCCAACGAGATCTCGTTCCTCAACTACGAATTCCGCCGCGCCAAACTGGCGACCTGGGACGATTGGCCGTTCGGCGACGACCGGTTCGTCTGCACCCAGGCGCTGTCGCACACCTATTTCCCCGGCGCCTCGGGATCGCTCGACGCCTTGTGCGACCGGCTGTGGATCGACCGGTCGGACCGCTTCGAGCACCACGGCGCCCTGCTCGACGCCGACCTCACCGCCGACGCCTTCATCAAGATGGCGGGCGGCTTCGTCCAGGACGAGACCCGGCAGGTGACCATCTGAGATGGGCGCGCCGGCGGAGGACGATGATGATGACGACGTCGCCCTGCCGGCCGGCGGAAAGCACTACATCACCCCGCCCGGCTTCCAGCGCCTGCAGGACGAATTGCGCGCGCTGATGCGAATCGAGCGGCCCAAGGTGGTCGAGGTGGTGTCGTGGGCGGCGGGCAACGGCGACCGCTCGGAGAACGGCGACTACATTTACGGCAAGAAGCGTCTGCGCGAGATCGACCGCCGCATCCGCTTCCTGACCAAGCGGCTGGAATCGCTGGTGGTGGTCGATCCCACCCGCCAGACCCGGCACGACCAGGTGTTCTTCGGCGCCACCGTCACCTATGCCGGCGGCGACGGCCTTGAACGCACGGTCACCATCGTCGGCGCCGACGAGGCCGACATGGACAAGGGCATGGTCAGCTGGCTGTCGCCGATCGCCCGCGCGCTGCTCAAGGCCTATGAGGGCGACACCGTCGCCGTGCGCACCCCCGCCGGCCGCGAGGAAATCACGGTGGTGGCGATCGAATACCGGTAGGCGCCGTCCGGGCTGTGGACCGCGGCGACACGCTCGGCCTATCATGGTTCCGATTTGGAGCCGATGTGGAGCCGGAGATGCCTGTCAATCTCTCGATCAAGACCGTTCCCGATGACATGGTCCGCCGCCTCAGGGTGCGGGCGCAACGGCATCACCGTTCGCTTCAGGGAGAATTGATGGCGATTTTAGAGGAGGCGGTACACCAGCCCGCGCCGCTGTCGCCCGAGGACGTTCTTGCCGAGGTCCGCCGTCTGGGCCTGGCGACCCCGAGCGAGGCAGTCCAGATGGTGCGCGAGGCGCGGGATGGCCGTTAAGGTGATCGACGCCTCGGCCCTGGCGGCGGTCCTGTTCGGCGAACCGGAGGCGGCTTCGGTGGCCGACCGCCTGACCGGCGAACTTGTCGCCCCTGCCCTGCTTTCATTCGAATTGGCCAATGTCTGCCTGATGAAGATGCGCCGCCACCCTGCCGACCGGGACAGGCTCGCCGCTTCATTCAAGTTGCTGGCGCGCATGGCAATCCGGACGGTCGATGTCGACCATGCCGGAATCGTCGACTTGGGCGGGCAATCGGGCCTGACCGCCTATGACGCCGCCTACCTGTGGCTGGCGCGTCGGCTCGGCGCCGAACTGGTGACGTTGGACCGCAAGCTGGCGGCAGCGGTTGTGGCGATGCCGCAGTGATTTCCGCCTCGGCCTTGCCGGCCCGGGCGGCGGCGGCTAGTGTAGGCGCCCATCGCGCGGCAGGAGTGGAACCGCCAGTGAGGTACGTCAGCACCCGGGGCACCGCGCCCGTCCTCGATTTCGACGATGTCCTGCTCGCCGGCCTGGCCCGCGACGGCGGGCTCTATCTGCCGGAGAGCTGGCCGCACTTCTCCGCCGACGACATCCGCGGGCTGCGCCGCCTGCCCTACGCCGAACTCGCCGCCCGGGTGATGGCGCCGTTCGTCGCCGGCTGCCTGGAGCCGGACGAACTGGGCCGGCTGGCGGCCGAATCCTATGCCGGCTTCACCCATCCGGCGGTGGCGCCGCTGAAGCAGATCGGCCACAACCGCTGGATCATGGAGCTGTTCCACGGCCCGACGCTGGCGTTCAAGGACTACGCCCTGCAACTGGTCGGCCGGCTGTTCGACCATGTGCTGAAGAAGAAGGGACAGCGCGTCACCATCGTCGGCGCCACCTCGGGCGACACCGGCTCGGCGGCGATCGAGGCCTGCCGCGACCGCGAGGCGGTGGATATCGTCATCCTCCATCCGCACGGCCGCGTCTCCGAGGTGCAGCGCCGGCAGATGACCACGGTGCTGTCCGGCAACGTCCGCAACCTGGCGGTCGAGGGCACCTTCGACGACTGCCAGGACCTGGTGAAGGCGCTGTTCAACGACCACGCCTTCCGCGACGAGATGACCCTGTCGGCGGTCAATTCGATCAACTGGGCCCGGGTGATGGCGCAGATCGCCTATTACTTCGCCGCCGCGGTGGCGCTGGGGGCGCCCGACGTCGACGTGGCCTTCGCGGTGCCGACGGGCAATTTCGGCAACGTCTTCGCCGGCTGGGCGGCACGGCGCATGGGCCTGCCGGTCGGCCGCCTGGTGGTCGGATCCAATCGAAACGACATTCTCACCCGTTTCTTCGCCACTGGCCTGATGACGTCCGAAGGAGTCGTCCCCACCTTGTCTCCCAGCATGGACATCCAGGTCTCAAGCAATTTCGAGCGTCTGTTGTGGGAGTATGTCGGTCGCGACGGCGCCCGCGTCGGCGAACTGATGGATTGCTTCCGCCGCACCGGGTCGATGGCGGTGCCGCCCGAGGCATGGACGGCGATGCGCGACCAGTTCGAGGGCCACCGGTTCGACGACGACGCCACCATCGCCCTGATGCGCGATCTGGCACGCTCGACCGGCGAGGTCTTCGACCCCCATTCGGCGGTCGGCATCGGCGCCGGCCTGGCCGCGGCGCGCGATCCCGCCATGCCGCTGGTGGCCCTGGCCACCGCCCATCCCGCCAAGTTCCCCGATGCGGTCGCCAAGGCCACCGGCGTGGCGCCGCGATTGCCGGCCCACATGGCCGACCTGTTCGACCGCCCGGAACGGCTCGACGTCGTCGCCAACGACGTCGCGGCGGTCAAGGCCTATGTCCGCGCCTTCGCCGGGAGGCGCGGATGAGCCGGGTGCGCGAGACCCGCCTGCCGTCGGGAATGGTGGTGATCACCGATCCGATGGACACGGTCGAGACCCTGTCGGCGGGCGTCTGGGTCGACGCCGGCACCCGGCACGAGCCGGCGGCGATCAACGGCGTCTCGCATCTGCTCGAACACATGGCGTTCAAGGGCACCAAGCGGCGCAGCGCCCGCGACATCGCCGAGGAGATGGACGCCGTCGGCGGCCACCTCAACGCCTACACCGCCCGCGACCACACCGCCTATTACGCCAAGGTGCTGAAGGAGGACGCCGGGCTGGCGCTCGACATCGTCGCCGACATCCTCCAGCACTCGACCCTCGACCCCGAGGAACTGGCGCGCGAGCAGGCGGTGGTGGTGCAGGAGATCAGCCAGGCGATCGACACCCCCGACGACATCATCTTCGACCATTTCCAGGCCTCGGCGTTTCCCGACCAGCCGCTCGGCTGGCCGGTGCTGGGAACCGAGGACCTGGTGCGGGGCATGACCCGGGCGACCATCATGGACTACATGCGGGGCCATTATTCGGCGCCCAACATGGTGCTGTCCGCCGCCGGCCGCATCGACCACGATCAATTGGTGGAGATGGCCGACAAGGCGTTCGCCGGGCTGCCCTCGTACGCGCGGCCGGCTCCGGCCGGGGCGCGCTACGTCGGCGGCGAGCACCGCGAAGAACGCGACATCGAGCAGGTCAATCTGGTGCTGGGGTTCGAGGGCCAATCCTACAGCGACCCCGACTACCACGCCGCCACCGTGCTGTCGACGCTGCTGGGCGGCGGCATGTCGTCGCGGCTGTTCCAGGAGATCCGCGAGAAGCGGGGGCTGGCCTACTCGGTCTATTCGTTCGCGGCGTCGTACCATGACAGCGGCCTGTTCGGCATCTATGCCGGCTGCGGCGAGGACGAGGCGGCGGAGCTGGTGCCGGTGCTATGCGACGAGATCGTCTCGGTCACCGGCGGCGTCGCCGACGCCGAGGTGGAACGCGCCCGCGCCCAGCTCAAGGCATCGATGCTGATGAGCCTGGAAAGCACCACGTCGCGCTGCGAATTGCTGGCCCGCCAGCACGCGGTCTACGGCCGCCCGGTACCGATGGACGAGGTGGTGGGCAAGGTGATGGCGGTCACCTCAGCCGACGTCAAGCGGGTCGCCCGCCGCCTGTTCGGCGGCACCCCGACCCTGGCGGTGCTCGGCCCCCTGGCCAAGGTGGAAAGCTACGACGCGATCAGGGCCCGGCTGAAGATGTGACGGGGGGCAGGCGACGCCGTCGAGGATGCGCCCATCCGGCATGTCCTCGGTCGGAAGGTGGCGGATGGACCGGCGCCCTATGCCGTCCTGCACCGGTTGGGGCCCGAGCGCTGCCGGCCGGTCGCATGGGATTGCTCAGGGCGGGAGATGATGTTTCCGGACGGGCAGTGAGGACGAGCCGTGCCTATCCGGTAAACGCGGAACCGCATCGCGACCGGCCGATCAACCGCACATGACCCGGAGGGGACGTTCGGGGTGGGCGAGCCTAATGGCCGCTTTGCGCCCATGTCGGGCGTTTCCGATCTCTACGTCGCATCCGGAAAGCAGTCGTTTGCTGCGGCAAGCCACGGACGTTAATCCCCTTGCGAAGTTTGCCCGTGCTGTTAGTCTCAACTTAAGGGAGGCGTCAAATGGGCAATCGTCGGGCATGGAAGGGAGACGAGTGGCAGGCCTTTGCTCTGCAACTGGTTCAGCGCCGCCATGGACCAGAAAATGTCCAGGTGGTTCCCGACTCGGTCGGCGGTGACGCTGGCCTAGAATTCTTCACGACTTCTGGCTGCCTATATCAATGTTATGCTCCCGAAGAGACATCTGACGTTGCAAAAGCGGCTAGTGCCATGAAGGCAAAGGCGGGGCGAGATCTCCCGAAGCTTATAAAGTACAAAGATAAAATTGAGCCGGTACTTTGTGGAATTTCTGCCTCCCGCTGGATTCTCCTGTGCCCATTCTTGGACAATAAGGAGGTCGTGGCCGACGTTCGGAAGCGTGGACGCGCCATTAAGGGGCTAGGCTTGAGCTTTCTCGCCCCCGACTTCGAGGCCCTGTGCCATTCTCAGGACGATTTTGCAGGGGAATTGGAGCAACTTAAGGCTCTATCGCTTGGACCGCCATTGAGTATCGACATACCAACGGCCAAAGACGTCTCGGCCGCCGGCGAGACATCGATAGGCACGAAAATCGATGAGAAGCTCGCCCGAGCGTTTGGATCGGCGGCAACCGACACGCAGATTGCACTGCGACGTGATGCCTATATCAAGGCCCACCTCTATCGAGAGAACGCGCTCGACCAGCTTCGTCACCACCATTCGGTTCTGTGGGAACGTGCGTTTCAAACACTGGACGCCGAAGAGACAAGACTGATCGCTGTGGGTGCGACATCCACGCTGCCGGCCGAACAGCTTCAAGGCAGCACAAAGAGGATCGAGGAATCGCTTACGAAGGCACTTCCTACGCTCTCAACCGGCGTCGTCACGCAGATCGCGTTGGGCACGGTCAGCGACTGGCTAATTCGCTGCCCGCTTGATTTCCCGGAGACCGACTGACCGTGACGGACCTTGAACTTACGCATCGTCGCTTCTCGTTCCAACGTCGGCCGACTCCCGTCCCCGGCGATCTTCGGATAGCGTGGCGCGTGGCGTTGATCTTGGTCATGCTCGGCTGTTCGCGATCCAATCGCGCGTCGCTGGCCAAGCTCCACATCCTCAACGACGCAGTTCGCTCCGATCAGCATGGTCGCCTCAAGTCAGCGTTGGCCGGCGCTCATCGCGATCTGCCTTGGAGTTTCCGGGTCGAACCCGCATTTGCGCGAGCAATCGACTTTGTCGTGGGAGAGGAGTTGGCGACATGGACCAAGGCGACTGGGAGAGCCGCGCTCCAGCTTACGAAAGTTGGAGTTGAGGCCATGGAGGCCGTGATAGGTCTTGAGGTCGCGCTCGTGACGGAGCGCGCGATTATTTCGGATTTGGCGAAGGCGATCACGGAAACGACGGTGGCCAATCTGTTAGGTGAGGGACGCGGGGCATGATCCGTCTGCGTCACCTGCGATTGCGGTCGTTTACGGGGTCGCGCGCTTTCGGAGCCGACATCCGGTTCGAGGCTGGGCTCAACATCGTGCAGGCTCCCAACACCTCAGGCAAATCCACTTGTTTGCAATCGATAATCTATGTGCTCGGCCTTGAGCGATCGCTCGGGCCCCAGCTCTCCATTCCGCTACCCTATGCGATGCGGGAGCGAATTCACGAGTTCAAGGATGCACCATATGAGCTGGTCCTCCAGTCATATGTCGAGCTCGAGTTGGAGAACGCGCAGGGTGAGATTGTTGTCCTTCACCGCGATGTAGTGGGTGGCAAGAACACAAAGCTTATCCAGACATGGAGAGGGCGGGGTCTCACCACGGGGCTACCGTTAGGTGAGCAACGTGATTACTTCGTGCTTGACGGCGGTTCGGCGACGCATGAAAGCGGGTTTCACGCATTTCTCGCCGCATTCCTCGGGTGGAATTTGCCGATCGTCGCACGCTACGATGGGACCGAATGTCCTCTCTATCTTGAGGCGATATTTCCGATGCTGTTCGTGGAGCAGAAGCGCGGATGGTCTGCTATTCAAGGGCCTTTTCCGACCTTTTTCCGGATTCAAGACGTCGCTCGACGCGTGATGGAATTTCTTCTCGACCTCGAGACGGCCCGCAATCGGCGCAGGCGCGCCGAATTGCGAGGAACGGTTACTGAATTGGTCGGGCGATGGTCTGATCGGCGCAGGCTGCTTGAGGAGTCTGCATCTCGCGTTGGGCGCCTTCGTGGGCTTCCCGCTCAGCCTACCGCAGAATTTGCAACCGCTCCCGTCATCGACCTGGAACTATATTATCACGGTGAATGGGTGCGCCTTGGAGAGGTTATGGAAATAGTCTCGGCCCGGATCGCGGAACTCGAAGCTTGTCAGTTGGAGACCGTGGAGGAAGCCGCCCCGAATATACAGGTGCGCGTCACAGATTTGCGTGGGAAGATCGATGCGCTGTCGGCGGTTCTGGAAACAGTGCGTACAGAATACGGCTCTGAAAACCAAGATCATAATGCGCTTCAGGATCGTGTAAGGTCCCTTGAGTCGGACCTGAGGCGAAACCAGGATGCACAGAAACTGCAACGCCTGGGATCTGATTTAGGCAGGGCCGCGTCCGAACATGTGTGTCCGACCTGCCACCAAGGTGTGTCGAACGAGCTGCTGCCGACCGTCGACAGCATTGGCATGGCGCTTGATGAGAATATCGCGTTCGTGAAATCGCAGCTCGAATTGTACAATGCGGCGTTCTCGAATTCGCGGAAGCGTCTTCAGGAAATCGCGGCTCGATATCGCGGATCGGAACGCGACCTGCAGGATAAGCAGCACGAATTGCGTGCACTTAGGCAGGAACTCACGAGGCCAAGCGCGTCTCCGTCGCGCGCCGCAATCGAAGAAATTGTTCGCCTCCAAGCCTTTGTAGAGCGCTTGAGAAGCGTTGAGGAGCTTTCGTTTTCGCTGTTGGACGAGTTGCGGGAGGTCGCGGCCGAATGGGCTGCGGCGACTAATGCGCTTCGACTGCTGCCGACCGACGAACTCACCATGGCGGACAAGGGCAAGCTGGAACATCTCCAGACGGCAATTCGCCGTCATCTCGATCGCTATGGCTTTCGCTCATTTCAGCCTAGCGAAATTTCGCTTTCAAGTGACAATTTTCGCCCGTTGGCTCTTCGGACCGAAAGTGGCGAGACGGTCGAGAAGGAGATCAATTTCGAGGTCTCTGCCAGTGATGCGATCAGGCTCAAGTGGGCCTACTATCTGTCGTGCCTTGAATTGATGAGTGATTTTAGCGTTAACCATCCTGGGTTGGCGGTGTTCGACGAGCCGGGACAGCAAGAAATCGAGTCGGCAAGCCTGTTTGAGTTCCTGCGATCAGCGGCTCAATGTTCTGCGCGGGGGCAGCAGGTTATCGTGTCCACCTCGGAAACGCTTAGTGCAGTGAACGCTGCACTGGGAGAGACGTCGAATATTGTCAGCTTCCCGGCTTTCATCTTGCAACCCTTAGCGACTAACAGTACTGGCTAGTTCGTCAATTGACGAGATCGCACGACTGATTTCTACCCAATCCAGTTTGTAACCCACCTTTCCCCTTCCGGCCCCCTTCGCCCCCTTCCGGATCACCGGCACGAGCGGCCGCACATGGCACACAGCCGACATCCGCCGCCCACCATTCTCACACCATCAGCCGCGTCGCCCCGGTGACCGCGGGCGGCGGCAGGTCGACGAAGCGGCCGCCGGATTGGAAGGCCACCGTGCCGGTGGTGCCGACCGCCTCGCTCGATGAATTGAACAGGCCGAGGATGTCCTGGCGCATCGCCGCATTCAGCGGCTGCGCGGTGCGCAGGATCAGGTCGAAGCGCTTGGCCTCGCGCTGGATCAGGCCGTCGAACTGGATGCGGCCGAGGCGGGTCAGCGTCACCTCGACCAGGAAGCGGTGCTCCTGGCCCTTGCGGCCGCCGCCCGATTCGGTCTCCTCGGGGGGATGGCGGACGAACAGCTGCACCGGGTCGACGACGGCGCCGTTGAACAGCGGCAGGGTGAAGCCCTGCCATTCGCCGCCGGCCAGCGGGCGCGCCGCCCGCGCCGACAACGCCTTGAAATCGCCCTTCAGACGATCGACCAGATCGCGGCGGCCAGTGCGCTCCAGCGCCTTGATCACCGGCTCGCCGACCGCCTTGCCGAAATCGCCGGACCGCAGCGCCGAGGCGAACACCGACAAGTTGGCGGCCAGTTGCGGCTGAAGCTGCGGCACCGCCCGCGCCAGCGCCTGCAGCGCCGGCTGGTCGTCGCCGGCCGACAGCGCGGCCATGGTTTCGGCCAGCGCCGGCCAGGTCTCGGGCGGAGCGGCGGCGGTGGCGGGATTGGCGGGGGGCGGCGGAACCGGCGGGGCCAGCAGGTCCAATGCGACTCCGGCCCCGACCGGCAATTCGGCGGCGGCCGGCAGCGACAGCAAGCCGGCCGGGCTCTGCACCAGCGCCTGGGCGCCGGGGCCGTGGCCGACGACGGTGCCGGTGAGCACGGCGGGCGCCGGCGCGGGCGGCACAGGCGAAGGCGGGGCGGCGGCGACCGGCGGCGAAACCGGCCCCGGCGCCGTCGGAGCGGCCGGAATCGCGGCGGCGCCCGGACCCGCCGGTGCCGGGAGGTCAGACGGTGCGGCCGGTGGCGGCGGTTCGGCCTCCGGCGGCGCCGCGTCCATCGGAATCGTGGAAGCGGCAGCCGTCGCCGGGTCGGGCGGTGTTGCGCCTTGTGGGACAATCGCGGCGGATTGCGGCGGAGTGACGCCGGCGATGCGGACGATAAAGACGGTGCCGGGCGGCAGATCGGCGGTGATTCCGGGCGGCAGCGCCGCCGCCGCGTTCGGCGTTGCCGGTGCCGCCGCCGCAGGCATGGCGGCGGCCGGGCGCAGCAGGACGGCGGACAGTCCGGCCGGAATGCCGCCGCCGGACGGCTGGGCCAGCCGCACGGTGGCGGCTGGATTCTCGGCCGGGCCGCGGGCAATTGCAGCTTCGCCGGCAGTCGGGTCGAACGGCAGGCCCGCCTGGGCCGGCAGGCTGAGGCCCAGGCCGCCGGGCAGCACGGCGCGGCCGTTGACCGCCACCAGCTTGAGGCTGAGCTGGCCGTCGTTCTGAATCACCTGCAAGGACAGCTGGGCGCCCTCGGGCAGGGCCAGGCCGCCGCGCGTCCGCAGGGTCAGGGTGCCGGCATCGGTGGCCACCAGCAGCAGGTTGCGCGCCTGCTGCTGCACCACCGCGTCGAGGATGGCGCCGGGCGGCAGGGCGGCGATCTCCGGCGGCAGCGAATCGACGGCGGCGGTCAGCACCTGCGGCAGCACCGTCTGCGACGGCGCCGCCGGGGTGGGGGGCAGCGGTGGAAGGGCTGTGCTCACCGTCCTCCCTTCAGCAACCTGTCGGCGAGGGCCTCGATGTCGGCGGCAGCCTCGGAATTGGGCGAGCGGATGAGGATCGGAGTCTGGTTGCGGATGGCGTCGCGCACCTTGAGGTCGCGGCGGATCACCCCGGCCAGCGGCGGCGAAATCTTCAGGAAGCCTTCGCAGGCCTTGAGCAGGGTGTTGTAGATGCGCTCGCCCTCGCGGGTCGAGTTGGCCATGTTGACCACCACCCGCATGTCGGTGCCCGGCCGCTCCATGTGGGTGACCTTGATGAAGGCGTAGGCGTCGGTCAGCGAGGTCGGCTCGTCGGTGGTCACCACCAGCACGGTGCCGGCGTTCTGGGCGAACATCCGCACCGTCTTCTCGACCCCGGCGCCGAGGTCGACCACCACCCGGTCATAGCTGCCGGCCAGCAGCGACAGGTCGTCGGACAGCATCTGCAGGCGCGACAGCGGGATGTTGGCCAGGGTGCCCGAGCCGGAACGGCCGGCGATGATGTCGAAGCCGCCCTCGGGGTAATTGACCAGCGCCTGGTTGAGGGTGAGGCGGCCGGCGACGACGCTGCCGAGATCGGTCTTCGGCATCAGGCCCAATTGGATGTCGACGTTGGCCAGGCCGAGATCGCCGTCGAACAGCAGGGCGCGCTTGCCCGCCCGCGCGATGGCGTGGGTCAGGGTGATGGCGAACCACGTCTTGCCGACGCCGCCCTTGCCCGAGGCCACGGCGACGACATTGCGCCCCCGCGTCCGTTGGGTCGCCGGCGGTGCCAGGGTGGGGGCTTCGGGTACCATGGTCATGACGGGGCTGCCTCATCGGTCCAGTGGGGCTGGGGGGCCGGCGCGGGGGCCGGTTGCTCGGGAATCATCAGGCGCGCCAGCGACAGCGCCGAGATCGGGGCGATGCCGCTGGCGACATGGGGACTGGCGGAAACGTCGGACAGGGCCAGCTGCGCCGCGTCGGCGGCCACCAGCAGCGAGCCCAGCCGGCGGGTGGTGTCGAGGCGGCTGCCGAACAGCCGGCCGGCGCCGATTTCGGCGAAGGCCTCGGCCATCTCGCCGGCCTCCAGGGGGTCGCCGCCGGCGGCGATCACCACCACCGGCTCGACGTCGGCGGCTTCGACCAGCGCCTGGAGGAAGTCCATGTCGGCCTGCTTGAACGGGTTGACGCCGGGCGAGTCGATCAGCACCAAGTCGAACAGGCCGGCATTGGCCTCGACGGTGCGGCGCAGCGATTCCGGGCCGCGCGCCTTGATCAGGTCGATTTCCAGGATGCTGGTGAAGGCGGCCAGCTGTTCGGTGGCGCCGGCGCGGATGTTGTCGCAGGTGATCACCGCCACCTGCCGGTGGCGGAGCACGCTGCGAGCGGCCAGCTTGGCGACGGCGATGCTTTTGCCGGAACCCGGCGGCCCGACCAGCATGAACGGACGCGGGGCGGCGTGTTCGGGCAGATGGGCGAAGTTGAACCCCGCCTCCAGCGCCGCGGCGCAGGCCAGCACCGGATCGGCGATGCCCGACATGCTGGCGGCATTGACCAGCCGCTCGGTCAGGCGCGGCGGCAACCCGTGATTGGTCAGCGCGTCGCGCACCGTCTCGGCGGCATCGCTGCGCGAGGTCTCGCCCAGCAATTCGGCGACCATCAGATCGGCGTCGGCCGGCTCCAGCGCGGCGGTGATGCGCACGCCCTTGGTGCCGGCGGCGCGCTGGGTCGAGACGATGATCGCCTCGTCGCCCAGTTCGTTGCGCACCATCTCCATGGCCGCAGCCATGGTCGGGGCGGTGAAGGATTTCAGCCGCATGGCGCGACGCCTTTGCGGCCGAGCACGGCACTTGGGACTCCCTCACCCTCCCAGCCTGCGGCTGGGCCCCTCCCTCTCCCGCGGAGCGGGAGAGGGGCGAGGGGGACGGCGAGGAGGGGGAGGCTCCGCATCAGATCTGCCCCAGCGTCTTGATCTTGGCCTTGGAGTGGATCTCCGCCTGGCTCATCACCACGGTGACCGGACGGAAGCGCTCGATGATCGAGCGCACATAGGGACGGATCGGCGGACTGGTCAGCAGCACCGGGGTCTCGCCCTGCATGGCGAAGCGCTCGAAGGTCTGGCGCACGCGGCCGATGAATTCCTGCAATTTCGACGGCGACATCGACAGCTGCTTTTCGTCGCCGGGGCCGACCAGCGATTCGGCGAAGGCCTGCTCCCATTCCGGCGACAGGCTGAGGAGCGGAATGAAGCCCTGCGGCCCGCTGTTGGAATCCGAGATCTGGCGGGCCAGGCGGGCGCGGACGTGCTCGGTGATCATCATCACGTTGCGGGTATGGCCGCAGGCCTCGGCGACGCCCTCCAGGATGGTCGGCAGGTCGCGGATGGACACCCGTTCGCCCAGCAGATTCTGCAGCACCCGCTGCAGGCCGCCGACGGTGATCTGGGCGGGCACCAGTTCGGCGACCAGCTTCTGGTGGTCCTTGTCGAGTTCGTCCAGCAGCTTCTGCGTCTCGGAATGGGACAGCAGATCCGACATGTTGTCCTTGATCAGCTCGGTCAGGTGCGTGGTCACCACGGTCGGCGGATCGACCACGGTGTAGCCGCGGAACAGGGCCTCCTCGCGGTTGGTCGGCTCGACCCACATGGCCGGCAGGCCGAAGGTGGGCTCGCGCGTCTTCTCGCCGGTCAGGGTCAGCTCCTCGCCGCGCGGATCCATCACCAGCAGCATGGTCGGGCGCAGGTCGCCGCGGCCGGATTCGACCTCCTTGACGAAGACCACGTAGGTGTTGGCCGGCAGCTGCATGTTGTCCTGGATGCGGACGCTGGGCATGATGAAGCCCATCTCGGTGGCCAGGGCGCGGCGCAGCGACTTGATCTGGTCGGTGAGCTTGATCCCCTTCGGGCTGTTGATCATCTGCAGCAGGCCATAGCCGAGTTCCAGGCGGACCAGGTCGATGCGCAGCGCGGTGGAGATCGGCTCCTCGCTGACCGGGGCCTGAAGCTGCGCCTTCTGCTCCTCTTCGTGCTCCTCGCGAACGACGGTGGCGCGCTGGGACCGGTCGAGGAAGAATGCCGCCGCCCCCATGCCGGCGCCGAGCATGGCGAAGGGCACGAACGGCATGTTGGGCACCACCGCCATCAGCGCCATCAGCGCCCCGGCGGTGCCGATGGCGCGCGGATAGCCGCCCAGCTGCTGGAACAGCGCCTGGTCGACCGCCTGCTGCACGCCCGCCTTGGTGACCAGCAGGCCGGCGGCGACCGAGATCAGCAGCGCCGGAACCTGGGTGACCACGCCGTCGCCGACGGTCAGCTGGGTATAGATGTCCGCGGCCTCGCGGAAGGACATGTTCTTTTGGACCATGCCGATGATCATGCCGGCGATGACGTTGATGAAGACGATCATCAGGCCGGCGACGGCATCGCCGCGGACGAATTTCGAGGCGCCGTCCATGGCGCCGAAGAACTGGCTTTCGGCCTCCAGTTCGGAGCGCCGCTTGCGCGCCGTCGCCTCGTCGACCAGGCCGGCGGAGAGGTCGGCGTCGATGGCCATCTGCTTGCCGGGCAGGCCGTCCAGGGTGAAACGGGCGGCGACCTCGGCGATGCGCCCGGAGCCCTTGGTGATGACCACGAAATTGACGATCACCAGGATGGCGAAGACGATGATGCCGATGATGAAGTTGCCGCTCATCACGAAGCTGGAGAAGGCGGCGATCACCTGGCCGGCGCCGGTCACCCCTTCGTTGCCGTGCGACAGGATCAACCGGGTCGAGGCCATGTTCAGCGCCAGCCGGATCAGGGTGGCGATGAGGATGACGGTGGGGAACGAACTGAATTGCAGCGGCTTCTCGATGAAGACCGAGACCATCAGCACCAGCACCGCGAAGGTGATCGAGATCGACAGCCCCAGGTCCAGCATCCACGACGGCATCGGCAGGATGAGCACCAGCAGGATGCCGATGATCGCCAGCGCCAGGGCGACGTCGCCGCGCCGCATCGCGGTCGCCAGCCGTCCCCACGCGGCCCGCGCGCCGGTCGTGCTGGTGGCCTGGGCCGCCTCAGCCATGGCGGGATGCCGTCGTCACAGGGAGGCCCGTTCGGCTTCGCCGCCGGCCGGCGGCGGCACCGGCACGCCTTCCTCGGAATACTGCTTCAGCTTGTTGCGTAGCGTCCGGATCGAGATTCCCAGGATGTTGGCGGCATGGGTGCGATTGCCCAGGCAATGCTGGAGGGTGTCGATGATCAGGTGGCGCTCGACCTCGGCGACCGTCTTGCCGACCAGGTCGCTCTTGGGGACCGCCGCGCCGAGGGCCGCCGCGGCGGCGTTGGCCGCCTGCGCCACCGCCGGATCCGGATTGCCGCCGACGGCGCCGCCGGTGAGGATGATCGCCTCGCTGCCGATTTCGGCGCCGCTGGCCAGCAGCACGGCGCGGTGCATGGTGTTTTCCAGCTCGCGCACGTTGCCGCGCCAGCCATGGCGCTGGAGCGTCTGGCGCGCCTCGGCCGACAGGGGGCGGGCGGGCACGCCGTTGGCCTGGGAGTAGCGGCGGATGAAGTGGTCCGACAGCAACCCGATGTCGAGCGGCCGCTCGCGCAGCGACGGCAGCGGCAGGGTGACGACGTTGAGGCGGTAGTAGAGGTCCTCGCGGAACAGGCCGCGTTGCACCACCTCCTCCATGTTGCGGTTGGAGGTGGCGATGATGCGGACGTCGACCTTGATCGGCTGCTTGCCGCCGACCCGGTCGATCTCCTTCTCCTGGAGGGCGCGCAGCAGCTTGGCCTGCAGGCGGATGTCCATTTCCGACACTTCGTCGAGCAGCAGGGTGCCGCCGGTGGCCTCCTCGAACTTGCCCAGCCGGCGCGCCACCGCCCCGGTGAAGGCGCCCTTCTCATGGCCGAACAATTCGGATTCGAGCAGCGCCTCGGGGATGGCGGCGCAATTGATGGCGACGAAGCGGGCGTTGCCGCGCTTGCTCTTCTTGTGGATGAAGCGGGCCATCAGCTCCTTGCCGGTGCCCGATTCGCCGGTGATCAGGATCGATGCGTCGGAGGCGGCCACCTGCTCGGCCAGCCGCATGGCCTGGCCCATGCGCGGATCCTTGTAGATCAGCACGCCGGGATCGGCGGTGACCGCTTCCAGCACCGCAGCGATCAGGTCGGCGTCGGGGGGCAGCGGGATGTATTCCTTGGCGCCGGCCTTGATGGCGCGGACCGCGGCCGAGGCGTCGGAGGCGATGCCGCAGGCGACCACCGGCACGGCCATGCGCTCGGCGGCAAGCGCGTCGACCAGCGCCTTGATGTCGCGCTTGACGTCGATCATCACCAGATCGGCGCCGGTCTCGCGCAGGATGGCCAATCCCTGGGCGACGTCCTCGGCGATGCTGACCTTGGCGCCCCGAGCCATGACGATCTGGCTGGCGGCGCCGATCTGTCCGTCGAGCGAACCGATGATCAGGAGGCGCATGATGAATTCCCCTAGGTCCGCTCGGTCTTGATGATTTCCGTCATGGTCACCCCCAGGCGGTCTTCGACCACCACCACCTCGCCGCGGGCGACCAGGCGGTTGTTGACGTAGATGTCGATGGCCTCGCCGACCTTGCGGTCGAGTTCGACCACGGCGCCGCGCCCCAGCTTCAGCAACTGGTTGACCTGCATGGTGGCGCGGCCGAGCACGGCGGCGACCTGCACCGGAATGTCGTAGACGGCTTCGAGGTCGCGCGCCGAGCGCGGGGTCTCGGGGACGTCGCCGGGGGTGCGATTGTCGTCGCCATCGCCCTTGAAGTCGTTCAGCTCGAAGTCGGCCATCGTGTTCTCCTGGGGGCGTCAGGCCCCGGCTTCGGGCAATTGTTCGTCGGGGCGGCGTTCGGGCGGCGCCAGGGCGCGCGCAATGGTCGCCTCGATATCCTTCATCAGGCGGGCCTGGTCGCGTTCGGCGCCGCCGTCGGCCCATTCCACCCGGCAGTCGCCGACCTGCAGCCGGGCGTCGCCCTGCACCACCACCCGGCCCTCGAAGCCGCGGGTCTCGGCCGCCGCCTCCAGGCGGGGACGGACTTCCTCGATCATCGCCTCGGCGACGCGGACGATGATGCGCGGCTCGTCGAGAATCTGGCCGACGACCTCCTCGACCACGCGGGTGACCTCGCCGAAAGCGTGCGCCTCGCAGGCGGCCGGCAGCATCTTGGCGACAGCGGCCATCGCCACCTTGACGGCGTTGCGGGCGGCCTCGTCGTTGGCCTCGGCCTGGAGGCCGGCGAGACTGGACATATGGGCGCCGATCGCCTCGAGCGCCGCCAGGGTGCGGTGGGCGATCTCGGCATCGCTCTCCGCCTTGCCGTGCCGGCGGCCTTCCTCGAAGGCGCCTTCGCGCGCCAGGGTCAGCTCTTCCTCGGTGAACATCTGCGCCGGAGGAAGCGCGATTTCCTCGTCCTCATCGGCCTCCTCGACCACCGGCTGCACCGGCCGCAACGGCGGCGGACTGAAGTCGACGTCGAACATGTATTTACGGATCTCGGCCACGGCTCAAGCCTTCACTCGGAGTTCGTAAATAAATCGAACTTGCGAAAGAACGCCCATTGAAAAGATTGGCGTTTTCCCGTCAAGGCCGTGGTGAATGGGCATTCTTTCACAAACTCTCAGGTTTCGGCATACAGCCAGGTGCGCAGGATCGACAGGGCTTCTTCGGGATGCTTTTCGACGATCTCGCCGATCTTGCGGATCGACGAGGCCTTGACGCGGCCTTCGACCTTGTCGATGTCGATCAGTTCGTCGGCGATCACCTCTTCCTCGCCGCCCAGCGCCGGAGCCGGCAAGGGGGCGCCGCCCGGCCCGGCCAATTGCGGCACCATGCCGCCCTCGGCGGTGAGCAGGCGGCGGCCGTCGGGGCCGACCGCGCCGGCCTGCATGCTCTCGATGGCGCGGGTGATGAGCGGGCGCAGCACCAGCAGCAGGAACAGGATGGCGACCACCGACAGGCCCAGGTTGGAGGCGACCTTTTCGACGAAGTCGCGCCGCATGCCGAAGATGAACTCGCCGGGCTCCTCGGCCTGGTACTGTTCGTCGCCGCCGGCGAACTGCATGGTCTCGACGGTGACCTGGTCGTCGCGGTCCTTGGTAAAGCCGATGGCCGACTTCACCAGGGCGATGATCTGGGCCTTTTCCTTGTCGGTGCGGTCGCGGTAGACCTTCTTGCCGTCGGCGCCGGCCTCGTAGATGCCGTCGACCAGGACCGCGGCCGAGACCTTCTTGATCTCGCCCAGCTCCCGGACCGTGTTCTTGGTCTTCTTGGTGATCTCGTAATTGGTGGTGGTCTGGTTCTTGGTCGTCTTCGAATTGGAGCGCGTGTTGCCGGTCGCCCCGTTGGTGTCGGGCAGGTTCTGGGTGACGCTGACCGACGGAGGCTCGCCCTCGGAATTGCTGGCGTCCTCGTTGACGCTGACCTCGCTGCGGACCACCTTGCTTTCGGGGTCGTAGACCTCCTCGGTGGTGACGGCGTGCGACATGTCCATGTCGACCGCCACCTCGGCGCGCACCCGGCCCGGCCCCAGCGTGCGTTCCAGCAGATCCTCGATGGTGCGGGCCAGGCGGCCCTCGGTGGCCAGGCGCATCTGGTCGGCGCCTTCGGCGGCGAGTTGGTTGTCGTTGTCGGTGCCCTTGGCCAGCAGGGTGCCCTTGTCGTCGATCACCGAGATGCGCGACGGCTTCATCTTCGCCACGGCGGCGGCGATCAGGTGCTGGATCGCCTGCACCTGGCCGCGCTCGAGGCGGGCATTGCCGGCCATCTTGAGGATGACCGAGGCCGAGGGTTCGGCGGTCTCGCGCGAGAACGCCTCGCGCTGGGGCAGCACCAGATGGACGCGGGCCACCTTGACCTTGTCGATGGCGCGGATGGTGCGCGACAGCTCGCCTTCCAGCGCGCGCACGTAATTGATGTTCTGCTGAAAGCTGGTGGTGCCCAGCGCGTCCTGCTTGTCGAACAGCTCGTAGCCGGCGATGCGGCCGCCCGAGGGCACCGCCTGTTCCGCCAGCTTGACCCGCATTTCGTTCTTCTTGTCCTTGGGAACCCAGATCTCGGTGCCGTCCCGGCGCACCTCGAAGGGCACCTTGTCGGCCTGGAGCTTCTCGACCATCGCCTTGGAATCGTTGAGGTCGAGCTCGCCGTACAGCAGCTCCATCTGGGGCGCCGCCACCCGGCTCATCAGGTATATGAAGAATCCGAGGATCGAGACGCCGGCACCGGCGATTGCCGCCAGTCGCATGGGCCCGAGGCCCTTCAGCATCTGGAGGAATGCGTTCACTGATCAATCCCGTTCGAGCGCGCCACCGATGTTCGAGGCTATTCCCGCAAGATTTATACGAGGTTAACAACCCGGCAACTTTTGCCGGGAGCAATCTATTGTCTCCCGCCGGGGGGAGAGGGAAAAAATAAGGCCGGCCCCGCCATTCTGGCGTTGGCCGGCCCAACCCGGTGCGAAGCGGGTATCAGCGGATGATTTGCACCAGGTCGTTCAACATGCTGTCGGCGGTGGTGATAACCTTGGCCGCAGCCGAATAGGCTCGCTGGGTGACGATCATCGTGGTGAACTGGGACCCGATGTCCACCGTCGAGGCCTCCAGCGACGAGGCGTTGGTGCTCCCCGCGCCGGCCTGACCGGCGGTGCGCAATGTCGGGTCGCCCGAGAAGTCGGTCGAGATGAAGACGTTGCCGGTGACGCTGGTCATCCCGTTCGGATTGGTGAAGCTGGCGATCGGGATCTGGAACACCGGACGGGTGACGCCATTGTCGAACAGCGCGGTGACGATGCCGTCGGTGCCGATCGACACGCCCGAGAAATTGCCGAACTTGGCCCCGTCCTGGGTCATGTAGGACAGCTGGAAATTACCCGCCAGCTGAGTCATGCCGTCCGACTGGTTGGTATCGCCGAAGAACAGGTTGATCGGCGCCGAAGTGCCGGCGGCCTGGTTGCCGCTGGTCTGGTCCTGGGCGCCGGTGGCCCACCACATCTTCATCGTGTTGACGTTGATCGACGACGGCGTGCCGTTGCCGTTGAAGGTGATCATCGTTCCCGGATAGGGCGTGGTGGTGGTCAGGTGCGAGATGGTGAAGGTGTCGCCGCTGGCCTGTTCCTGGGCCGTGGCCAGGCCCTGCTGGAAAACCGGGGCGCCGGCCGCGGTGACGAAGGTGCTGCCAGGCCCGATGCCGGCGACGGTGATGTCGTCGATGGTGGTCTTGCCGAGCTGGCGGAATTCCAGCGAATTGGTGCCCGGCACCACGTTGGCGTAGCTGACCAGTCCGCCGGCGGCGGCGGCATTGGCGGTGCCCGATGCCGAATTGCCTTTGACGTTGCCGACCGGCGGCGTGGCGTTGAGGGTGCCGGTGGCGGTGATGGCGATGTTGGCGGCGCTCGATGTGTACAGGCACACCTTGTTGCCCGCCGTGTTGACGACGGCGTACACGCCGGTGCTGCTGGCGTAGTTGTTGATGTTGCTCGCCAGCTGGGTGGGGGTCAAGCCGCCCGCGCCGGTATTGGGATTGGGAACGGTGGCCGGACCGAGCACCGTGGTGGTGCCGATGACCAGGGTATCGTTCTGGGCGGTATTGCCGGTCCAGGTTTGAGTGGTGGCGCTGAATCCGCCGGCATCCGCGCCGGCGGTAAAGTCCGCACCGCCGAAGCCGATCGCCTGGGCGCTCGAACTGTAGAGGGTAATCGTCGTTCCCGTCGAGTCGATCGAGGCATAGACGCCGGTCGTGGCGCCCTTGGCGTTGATGTTGCTGACGACCGTCGTCAACGGGGTGGCGGACGGCCAGGTGGTGGTCGGCGACGGGAACACGGTGCTGCCGATGGCGATGGCGGACTCGTTGGCGCCGGTGTCGGTTTGACCGAAGACGACGGTCTTCTTGGTGCCCTGCAAACCGGAGAACACCCCAACGCCGCTCAGCGCCACGGAACCCTTGGCGGTGGGATAGATCAACAGGTTGCCGGTGGCGTCGGCGATCGCGGCGGCGCCGGGCGGGGACGCCTGGTTGATGATGGCGGCGGCGTCGGCGGCGCTTTGGGCGCCGTTGAGCACGATGTTCATGCCGTTGATGTCGATCGCATCGGTGTCGTGGACACCGTCGTTGCCGGGGCTGCCGTCACTCACGAGGGTGGCGATCTGGGCCGCGGTGGCGGCGGTGGTGCCCGAGTACGAGGCGGCGAAGGCGCCCTGGATCGACTGGGCCAGGTTGCTGGTATAGGCGGCGGTGGTCAGGCCGGTGGGGTTGACGAACACGGTGCCGTTGGTGCCCACCGCGCCGATGGCCGGCGCGGGAGAGGCGTTGAACGTCCAGTTCTGGCCCTTGAAGTTCATGGTGAAGGTGCTGCCGGTGGCCGGCATGCCGTTGAGATCGAGGCGGGCCATGTCGGAATAGGTCTGGCCCGATGTGTCGAGCAGTTGCAGCTCGGTCGTTCCCAGGGGCGGCGTCGCCTCGACGCTCCATTGGTTGTCGGCGGTCTTGGTCCAGGTCATCTGCACGTTGCTGGCGTTGCCGAGCGAGTCGTAGACCTGGGCGTTGGACTGGTGCACCGCGCCGATGTCATCGCCGGACGGCAGGTTGGCGCCCATGCGGATGTTGGTGGTGGCCGCCGCGGTGCCGGCGATCTGGTTGAGGTTCAGCGGCTGCAGGTCGCGTGAGTTGGGCTGCGCCGAGTCGTTGATGTAGACGTAGTTGCCGGTGGTGTCCTTGTAGGCCTTCATCAGGTCGAAGCCGTCGACCACGCTGTGCATCGGCCCGACGCTGTCCCAGTTGGTCAGCGGCCACCCCTGCAGGTACCAGCCGGAAACGTTCTGCAGGTAGCCCTGCTTGTCGACCTTGAACGAACCGGCCCGCGTGTAGGCGAAGGTGCCGCCGTTGGTCAATCCCGGCTGCGCCACCGAGTCGACGACGAAGAAGCCGGTGCCCGAGATGGCGACGTCGGTGGACGATCCGGTGGACTGCAGCAGCCCCTGGGTGTCGACCTGCGTCCGTGGCCGCGACTGCACGCCGCCCGGCGAATACGAGCTTTGCGACACCTGATGGGTGACCAGCGTCTGGAAATTGACGTCGGTCTGCTTGTAGCCGACCGTATTGACGTTGGTGATGTTGTCCGAGATCGCGCCCATCGCGGCGGATTCCGCCTGAAGCCCCGACACACCCGAGAACAACGCGCCGTACAAGCTCATGGTATCCTCCTCACTTCTTCGCCGCTGCGGGCCGTTAGGCCCCGGTACCGGTGCCTGTGCCTGTGCCTGTGCCGGTGCCTGTGCCGCTGCCTGTGGTACTGCCGCTGCTGCCCGTGCCCGTCAATGTCGTCCGATCGACGACAGCCGAAACGCTGGAGAGCGGGATGGTGAGCGCCCCGAGCGCAAGTTCGGTTCCGTTGGCGTCCGACGTGATGCCGGTCACCTGGCCGAACACCGTGGTGGTCGCCGCGACCGGATTGCTCTGGGCGTCGGTGGCCGTGACGACGATGCTGTACTTGCCGTCGGGAAGCTGTTTGCCGCTGGAGTCGGTGCCGTCCCACGCCAGCTTGTGCGTCCCCGCGGTGGGGTCGGCGCCGGAATTGGTGGCGACCACGTTGCCCGACGAGTCCTTGATGCTGACGGTGCAGGTCTTCGCCGCGCTCGGCAGCGTGTAGCTGAAGAACGAGGCGCCGCCCTGCAGCGGCAGGTCGGTGCCGGTGGTGCTGACGGTCTGGCCGATATAGCCGATCGCCGCCGCCTGCTGGTTGTTGTTCTGCAGGCCGATCAGAGTCTGCAGGTTCGAATTGATGTTGATCTGCTGCTCGACCTGCGAGAACGACACCAGCTGGTTGGTGAACTGCGTGCTGTCCATCGGCGACAGCGGGTCCTGGTGCTGCAACTGGGTCGTCAGCATGGTCAGGAAGGTGTTGAAGTCGCCGGTCAGCTGGGCCTTGGGGTCCTTCGCCTTGGCACTGGTCGACGACTGCGACGCCATCGTCGACTGCGACGCCGCGTTCTGCTGGTTGATGGTGTTGATGACGCTGGCATTGCTGCCTGTGCTGCCGACCGCGGTGGTCATGGCGGGTACCCCTTCCTACACGCTGATGTCGACGCCGGAGCGGCCGAAGCGCCCGCGCGGCATTGCCGCCGCGGTGCCGGTCTCGCCGATGCCGTCGATACCGCCCAGCGCCCGGCGGCGCCCGCCGCGGCCCTGTCCGTTGTTGCCGGAGGACGCCTGCTGCTGTTGCTGCTGGTCGCCGCGCAGGTTGAAGCTGAGCGAGCCCGCCTGGGCCTTCAGGCCGGCGTCGGACAGCGCCTTGGACAACCCGCTGGAATCGCTCTGCAGCATCGCCAGCGTATTCTTGTTGTCGGCGGTGACCGTCGCCGAGACATTGCCGTCGTGACCCACTTCGAGCTTGATCTCGATGCGGCCCAATTCGGCCGGCTTCAGCTGCACCTTGATGGTGTCGACGCCGTCCTTGTTGGCGTGCTTCTGGATCTCGACCGCGATCTGGTCGGCCACCTCGGCCTGAACCGGATTGCGCGGCGGAGTCGGAGCCTGGGCGGCCTGGCCGGGTGACGCTTTCTGCGTGCTCTGGGTGGCGTCGGCCGCGTTGAGCCCGGCGATCGGCTGGGTGGCCTGGGCCTCCTGGGCCTGGGGCGCCGCCGCCTGGCTGTTGGTATCGGCCTGGGCCGCCAGCACCGCGGCGAAGGTCCCCTGGTCGCCGGTCAGCTGGGCCGCCACCGCGCTCTGAAGCGAGACGGCGCCGGTCGCCTGCGGCGCCGAGGAATCGTCCTGGGTCCCGCCCTGCTGGCCGCTGTCCTGCTGGGACTGGCCGGTGGTCTGCGCGACGAACAGGCTGTTGCCCTGGACCGCCTGGTCCTGGGTGGTGCCCTGGGCGGCATCCTGGCTGGCTTTGCCGGCCTGCTGGGTGGCGGTGGTCTTGACCTGGATGTTGAGGTTGGCGCCGGTGCCGTCCAGCCGGCCGGCCAGGTCGGCAGCCTGCTGCCCGGCGAGATCGGCCGGGTTCTTGCCGATGTCGTGCATGTTGCCGGCGGCGCCGGTCTTGGCCGCGCCGTCGTCGGCCTGGGCCAGCGGCCCGGCCTGGACCTGCGCCGTATCGTCCTTGACCTGCTGGGCCGGACCGGTCTGGCTTTTGGCGGCGTTCATGTCGAGCAGGCGCTGGAAGCCGGGGGTGGCGGTGTCGGCCGTCTGGCCCTGGGCATTGTCGTCCACCGGCTTGGTGGCGGCGTCGGCGGCCTTGGCGTCGTTCATCGCAAAGGGATCGGCGCCGGTCTTGGCCTGCTGCGGGCCGGTGTCGGCGGCGGTCTGCTGACCGGTGTCGGCGACCTGGACCACCACCTGCTGCGCCACCACCTGGACGGCGGCGGCGGCGACCTGCTGCTGGGTCTGCTGGGCGGCGTCGTTGTTGGCCGGGGCCGGCTGGTCGTCCTTGTGCGCGTGATCGTCGGAAGACCCCCGCGAGCTGCTGTGGTCGTCGGACTTGGCCGACTTGGTCTGCCGCGGCGCATTTCCGCCGGTGTTGACCACCTGCGGCTGCGCCTGGTCGTCGTTGCCCTGCGGCGAATTGTCGGCGGCCTTCGGCGCTGGGGCAGCCTGGCTCTGCGGCTGCTGCTGCGGCTGGCTGGCCTGCTGCATCGGCGCCTGCTGCTGCTGGTGCAGGAACATCGCGCCCAGCGCCGACGAGGCGGAGGGCAACCCGCCCATGGTGTTGAAGTTCAATGCCGATTGCAGCGCATTGGAGAAAGCGGCCTCGGCGGAAACCACCTGCTTGGCGGTCGTGGCGGGCACGGTGCCGCTGGTGTCGGAAATCTGCTTGTTGATGGCATAGACGGTCATGGCTCGCTTCCCCGATGGGAGACATTGATGCGCCATTACCTTCGCAAGCCCCGTGCCAGCATCCGGGGCACGGGTCAAATGCTGTAAAAACAATTGGTTGGCATGGAGGGCGGGGCGCCGGGGGGTGGCCGGAAACCGCGCCGGCGGCAGAATTTGCCGGCCCGGAGGTAAAGGCTGCCGGCTATCCGCGGAATTCGGCGCAGCAGTTGGGGGTCTCCCACACCCTTACCAGCGCCAGCCGCGCGCCGCCGCCGGAACGCAGCCGCACCGGCTCGGCCAGCAGGCCGAACCAATGGCGCGCCAGGCATTCGGCGGTGGGCTGGAACGGCACCACGTAGAGCTTGGTCGCCAGCCGGGTGTCGTCGGCCAGGGCCGCCCCGTTGTCGTTCACCTCGGCCTCGATGCGGGCCAGCCAGGATTCCGCATCCTCGGGGGCGAACATCGCCAGCAGCGCGCGGTCGGCCAGCGCGGCGATGAAGCCGTGGTCGCACGGGGCGTCGATGGCCGCCATCATCTCCTCCTTGAGGAAGGCGAAATCGACCACCATACCGGTCTGCTCGCCGTGCCGATGGACGTCGCCGGCCTCGCACACCGCCTCGATGGCGTAGCGGTGGCCGTGCAGGTGGCGGCACTTGGAGCCGTGGGTCATGATGCGGTGTCCGGCATCGATTTCGATGCGGCGGCTGACACGCCAGGTCATGGGATGCCGATCAGCTTGTGGGTCTGCACCGACAGTCGCCAATCCGGGTGGCGAAGGCAATAGCCCACCGCGGCGCGGGTGTTGGCGGCGAGGTCCGGCCCGTCCATGGGCTGCAGAAAGAAGTGGCGGAAGGCGAAGCCGCGATAAGCCTCGGGCAGCGCGCCGGGCTGGGGGTAGACCAGCTTCAGCTCGTCGCCGGCGGTCACCGCCAGGGTGGTGTCCGCCTTGGGGCTGACGCAGATCCAGTCGAGGCCGGCAGGCAGGTCGCGGGTGCCGTTGGTTTCCACCGCCACCGCGAAATCCCGTCGGCGCAGGGCGTCGACCAGGGCCTCGTCCAGTTGCAGCGCCGGTTCGCCGCCGGTCGCCACCACCAGCGGCGCCCCGCCCTCGCCCGGCCATGCCGCCGCCACCGCCGCCGCCACGTCGTCCGCCTCGGCGAAGGCGCGGCCGCCGACGAAATCGGTATCGCAGAAGCGGCAGGTGGCGGCGGCGCGGTCGCGCGCCAGACCGCTCCACAGGTTGCACCCGGTGAAGCGCAGGAAGACGGCCGCGCGCCCCGCCTGGGCGCCCTCGCCCTGCAGGGTGGCGAAGATCTCCTTGACCCGGTATCCCATCCTAGTGATCGCTGCCGTGCAGGATGCGCTCGGCCAAGCCGGTGTCGTAGGCCAGGCCCGCCGCCGTCAGCGTCACCGCCAGGGGGAAATTGGCGCGGATCAGCCCTTTACGCTCCAGGGCCAGCCATACCGACGGATTGAACAGCCCGGTGGCGTCCTTGGACAGCACCACCCGGCTGCCGACGTGGAAGTGGTCGCCATGTGGATGAGGCAGCGAGGTCAGCAGCATTTCGCCGTTCTCGCGCCGCGTCGAGGTGGCGGGGTGGCGCGCCAATTCCTGGAACAGCACCAGCGTCCTCGCCTGAAGCGGGTTGAGTTTCAACGGATTGTGCGGCGGGGGGACGGGCGGCTTGGCCATGGTCAGTGTCCCGATCGACGGAGATGATATGGCGACGGCCGTTCCCGGCCGCCAGCGGAAAGCGATCGGCTACCAGCGGAGCACGCCGCCGATCGGCTTGGCTTTCTCGAATCCGCGCTTGGTCATCAGCACCCATTCGTTCACCTGCATATAGCGCGGCGCGAAGAACTGATAGATGTCGCGGATTCGGTTGATGTTCTCGTCCGACTTCAGCACGAACACGCTCCGCCACACCCGGATGATGTCCTCCCACGGGATCAGCCGGCGGTGCAGCTCGTCGCGGACGTGGCGGATGTAGTCGACCTGGGCGTCGATGTTCTTCAGCATGGCCATGATTTCGCCGGTCTGGGCATCGACCTGGTCGAAATAGTCCTGGAACACCTTGAGCGCCCGCTGCGACAGCCGCGCCACCTGGTCGATGGTGGTGATCATGCCCTTGTCGGTGCCATAGACGCGGCGCAGCCCCTGGATCTTCTCGTCGACCTTCTTGATCTCGCCGAAGACGTCGCGCTCATGCTCGATGAAGGCGAGTTCGTGGGCCAGCGTTTCGATGTACTTGGTGATCTCCTCGCGGCGTTCGCGGCCCAGGCCCAGTTCCTCGGCCGCCTCGGAGAAGGCCAGCGACACGTTCTTCTTGACCTGCGGGTCCTCCGACAGCTGCATCAGTTCCTCGACCGAGGTGAAGATGTGCTCGTCGCCGGTCAGCCAGGTGACCAGCTGCATGGTCAGGCGGTGGCGGGCGACGACGATATGCTTCTCGCCGGGTTCCCACGAGGCCTCGCGAGTGGTCACTTCCTTCGGCAGGTCGTCGCCGGGTCGCAGGCCGCGCACGAATTGCAGTCCCTGGCCGACCAGATTGAGCATTTTGGAATCATGGCTGTCGGCGGGGATGCCGAACTCGCGGCGGATGCCGTCGAAGGACAGCATGGCGTTGTTGTTGGCGAGCTTCAGCACCGCCACCGCTTCCCCCTCGTCCGTCATCCGGAAGTAGAGATCTTCGAACGAGGCGAAGAACTTGTGTTCGAAGGTGACGGTGGTTTCAAGCTCCGCCTCGCCCTTAGCCTTGGCAGCCTTGTCGTTGTCAGCCGATGCCATTGGTCGGTCTCGAGCAATCTCGCCCGGCCCCGCCTGCCGGAGCCGATGTCAGCCAGGCAGTATGCCGCCAAGGCGCAGCGCGGACAAGCCCTCGCCGATTAGTCGTCGACAAACAGATGGCCTTCGCGGCCGTGGAGATAGCCGTTGGCGAATTCCGCGTCCGGGCACAGCGCGGCGAGGCGGGCATCCGCCGCCGCCGGCTCCATCGCGCCGGCCGAAACGGCGCGGAACACCTGCGCCACCGCCACCATGTCGACGTTCTGCGGCCACAGGCGGAAGCGCCGCACCCCCAGCCCCTCAAGGCGAGCGAGGTCGGCCGCCAGGTTCATGTAATGCCAGGACATGGTCTGGGTGCCGTTGACCGCCAGGAAGGCCTCGTGGTCGAGGGTGTCGACCGTCATGCCGTCGGGGTCGTCGGCGCAGACGTACTGGCAGCCGTCCTTGGACAGGTTGCGGGCGCGCGCCGCATAGCAGCGGGCCGACACCGCCAGCGGCAGCCGGCCGAAGGCCTGCACCTCGATTTCGGCGGTGGCGGCGCCGGCGATGATGCCGATCACCTCGGCCGTCAGTTCCGCCGGCAGGGCGACGCGGGTGGCGCCCAGTCCTTCGAGATAGCCCAGCGTGCCCTCGTTGTAGACGTTGACCAGCGGGCCGACGGCGAACGGGCGCCCGGCCAGCATGGCGGCGACCGACATGTCGTTGGCCTCGATCAGCCAGCCTTCGGCCTGGGCCAGGTCGCGCGCCTGCTCCAATTCCCGCTCGGTCATGATCAGCGCCAGCGACGACAGCACCACTTCCTTGCCGGCGGCTGCCAGGCGGTCGATCACCTCGGGCAGGAAGGGAGCGAAGAACGGGGTGCGTTTCGAGCACACCACCTCACCGACGCAGACGGTGTCCACTTCGGCCTCGTCGGCGATGCGGAAATAGAAGTCGCGCAGGCGTTCGGGCGCCCAGTTGAACAGCACCGGCCCCAGGGTCAGCAGGCTCACCGCCAGGCCCTTTCATAGGCGCCGGTGGTCTGGCGACCGCCCTCGGTGATGGCGTCGAGGTCGATGTCGGGAACCCCTCGGCCGGCGAGCACCGCGTCCACGCCCTGGCGAAAGGCCCGCACCACCGCCGCCACGTAGGCGCGGCCGCGCTGCCGTCCCTCGATCTTGAAGGCGGTGACCCCGGCGGCGATCAGCTCGGGCAGGATGTTGAGGGTGTTGAGCGAGGTCGGCTCCTCGAACAGGTAGCTGGCCTTGCCGCCGGCGATGAAGCGGCCCTTGCACAGGGTGGGATAGCCGGCCGGCTCGTTGCGGCCGAAGCGGTTGATGGTGAACCCGCCCAGCTGCGAGGCGATGCCCTCGGGGCTCTCGACATAGCGCACGTGGGCGGCCGGCGAGCACACCCCGTTGACATTGGGCGACTGGCCGGTGACGTAGGAGCTGAGCGAACAGCGGCCCTCGGCCATCACGCACAGGCCGCCGAACACGAACACCTCGGTCTCGACCGGGCGGATCCGGCGGTTGAGGGCGGCGATCTCCTGGACCGTCAGCACCCGCGGCAACACCACCCGCTTGACCCCGAACCGTTCGGCGTAGAACGCGATGGCGGCGGGATTGGACGCCGCCGCCTGCACCGACAGGTGCAGCCGCGCCTCGGGATGGCGGCGGGCGGCGTAGTCGAGCAGCCCGACATCGGCCAGGATCAGCGCGTCGGCGCCCAGCTCGGCCGCGTCGTCGACCGCCCGGTGCCACAGCTCGGGCCGGCCGGCGCGGGGGAAGGTGTTGATCGCCACCAGCAGCTTGGCGCCATTGGCGTGGGCGTAGGCGATGCCGCCCGCCAGCTCCTTGCGGTTGAAATTGAGGCCGGGGAAATTGCGGGCGTTGGTCTCGTCGCGAAAGCCGACATAGACGCAATCGGCACCGGCATCCACCGCGCTCTTCAACGCCGCCGGGGTGCCGGCGGGGCAGACCAGCTCGGGCCGGGCGGCCTCGGTCATGCCTCTTGGCCTCGGGCGGCGCGCGTGCCGCGGGCCTGCTTGCGCAACGCCTGGATCTCGGCCTCCAATTCGCCGATGCGGGCCGACTGGGCGTCGGAACTCTGGACCGCCGGGGCGATCAGCGAGCGGCGCAGGGTCTCGACGTCCTCGCGCAGGCGGCCGAGCAGTCCCAGCGCGGTGCCGGCGACGGCGCGGGCGGGGCGGGCCAGGGGGCCGAGCAGGGCGGTGAAATCCTCGATCAGGTCGATGCCGGCGCCGTCGACGGCGTTGCGGAGCGCCACCACCACCTCGGTATCGCCCTCGACCACCAGCTGGCGGGTGAAGAACAGGGCGTCGCCGTCGACCTTGCCCTCGGCCAGGGCGATCAGCGTCTCCAGCGGCCCGCGCACGGTGGCCGAGACCTCGTCCGCATCGATGTGGCGGCGCACGGTGAGCCGTGGATTCTCGGGGTTGGGTTCCAGCAGCAGCATGAACGGCAGGTCGACCGGGTCGATGCAGACGGAGGACTCGGCGAAGGGCTCCATCCGTTCGAGGATGTCGGGATGGCGGCGGCGGACCAGCCGCAGCATGGCGTCGAACAGCGGCTGCAGCAGCGACGGGCGCACCGGCTTCAGCACCATCCCCAGCAGCAGCACCGGCGAAAACGGCGGCACCCGACCTTGTTCCATGGCTTTGCCCAATCGATGTCCGAGACCGTCATAGCCTTGGCGGGCGCGGCGCGTCAAGCAGCGTGCGTCAGGGCAGCACCTTGCGGTAAGGCAGCACCGCGACTTCGGCGAACAGGCCGGCCTTGGCGTAGGGATCGCCGGCGAGGAAGCAATCGAGTTCGCCGCGGTCGGCGAAATCGAGCACCAGCACGCTGCCGATCATCCCTTGGCCGTCGTCGCTCAGCACCGGGCCGGCCATCGCCACCTTGGCGATGTTGGCCTTGAGGTAGTCGAGGTGGAGGGCGCGGTTGTCGATACGCAGCTGCTGGCAGCCCGGCTTGTCCTTGCAGTGGACCACGAACATGGTTATGAGCCTCCTCCTCGAATTTGATCCAAACTAGCCCAAGACGATGGCGGGGTGTAGGGGCCATGAGCGCGCACGAAATGCAAGAGACGCAAGAGAAGATCCACGAAGCCGGCCACGGCCACCACGTGCCGCCCAACAAGCGGATCGCCATCCTGATCAGCGTGCTGGCCGCCTTGCTGGCGATGGTCGAGATGGAGGGACGCGGCAGCCAGACGATGGCGCTCGCCTCGAACATCGAGGCGTCCAACCTGTGGGCGTTCTTCCAGGCCAAGACCATCCGCATGACCGTGCTGCGCAGCGCCGCCGATACCCTGGCCGTCGAGCATCCCGGCACCCAGCCCGAGGCGATGGCCAAGCAGATCGCCGATTGGCGCGCCCTGGCGCAGCGCTACGACAGCGACCCCGAGAGCAACGAGGGCCGCAAGGAACTGGCGGCCCGCGCCAAGGCCGCCGAGGCGAACCGCGACCACGCGCTGGCCGCGTTCCATTTGTGCGAATACGGCGCCGGGGCGCTGGAGATCGGCATCGTGCTGGCCTCGGCGGCGGTGGTCACCGGCGTCTTCCCGCTGGTGTGGGGCGCCCTCGGCCTGGGTGTGGCGGGCGCAGGCTTCGCCGCGCTGGCCTGGCTGGCGCCGACGCTGGTGCATCTATAGGGGCTACACCCCTTCAGTGCGGAAGGGACGCGACAGCAGCGCCTTGATGGCGTCGTCGAGGCCGACGCCGTGGTTGATGACGGCGTCGACGGTGGCGCAGATCGGCATCTCGACCGACAGCCGGCGCGCCGCCTCGACCACGATGCCGGCGCTCCACACGCCTTCGGTGACGCTCTTGCGCGCTCCCAGGACCTCGCCCAGGGCGCGGCCCTCGCCCAGCGCCAGGCCGAGCGAGTAGTTGCGCGATTGCGTCGACGAGGCGGTGAGCATGAGGTCGCCCAGACCCGACAGGCCCATCAGGGTCTCCCCCCGGCCGCCCTTGGCGACGGCGAAGCGCATCATCTCGGCCAGGCCGCGGGTGACCAGGGCGGCCCGCGCGTTGTCGCCAAGGCCGCGGCCCTCGACGATGCCGCAGGCGATCGCCAGGACGTTCTTGACCGCGCCGCCCACCTGGGCGCCGACGAGATCGTCGGACAGATACGGCCGGAAGGTCGCGGTGCCGATCGCCGTCACCAGCCGGCGGCCCAGCGCCGCGTCGGCGCAGGCCAGGGTCACCGCCGTCGGCAGGCCGCGCGCCACCTCGGTGCCGAAGGTCGGCCCCGACAGCACCGCCACCACCGCCTGCGGCAATTCCTCGGCCACCACCTCGGACATCAGGGCGCCGCTGGCGGTCTCGATGCCCTTGGCGCAGATCACCGCCGGCACGCCCGGCCGCAGGCTGGGCGCCAGTCGCCGGCACACCGCCCGCAGATGCTGCGCCGGGGTGACCAGCAGCACCGCGTCGGCCGCCGCCGCCAGGCGGGCGTCGGTGGTGGCGCGCACGCGATCGTCGAGCAGGATGCCCGGCAGGTAATAGGGGTTCTCGTGGGCGAGGTTGACCGCGTCGGCCACCTCCGGCTCGTGCGCCCACAGCACCACGTCGCGGCCGGCGCGGCGCACCGTCGCCGCCAACGCCGTTCCCCAGGCTCCCGCGCCGACGATGCCGATGCTGTCCATGATCTTCGCCCCGATTGCCGCCGCATGCTCATACAAGGCGGCACCGCCGACGGCAACCCTTCCTTCCGCGCATTCGCGACAGGCGGTTGCGCCTCTGCTATGCTCGCCCGCGCGGCGCGTTTTCCGGGAGGGGATTGCCGATGCTCACCGCCTTCACCGCCTTCACCGTCTTCGTCCTCGCCGCCGTGGCGGCGGGTCTTGCGGCCGTGGCCCTGGCGGTCAAGGTGGTGCCGCAGGGCCACGAGTTCACCGTGCTGCGCTTCGGGCGCTATATCCGCACATTGCCGCCGGGGCTGCACCTGATGGCGCCGTTCGCCGACCGCGTCGGCCGCGACATCAACATGATGGAGCAGGTGCTCGACGTCCCCGGCCAGGAGATCATCACCCGCGACAACGCCATGGTGAAGGTCGACGGCGTCGTCTTCTTCCAGGTCCTCGACGCGGCGCGCGCCGCCTACGAGGTCGCCAACCTGCAGCAGGCCATCCTCAACCTGACCATGACCAACATCCGCACGGTGATGGGCGGCATGGACCTGGACGAGCTGCTGTCGCAGCGCGACCGCATCAACGAGAAGCTGCTGACCGTGGTCGACCAGGCGACCGAACCGTGGGGCGTCAAGTGCACCCGCATCGAGATCAAGGACATCGCGCCGCCGCGCGACCTGATCGAATCCATGGGCCGCCAGATGAAAGCCGAGCGCGACAAGCGCGCCGCCATCCTGGAGGCCGAGGGGCTGAAGCAGGCCCAGGTGCTGCGGGCGGAGGGCGAGAAGCAGAGCCTGATCCTGGCCGCCGAGGGGCGGCGGGAAGCCGCCTACCGCGCCGCCGAGGCGCGCGAGCGGCAGGCCGAGGCCGAGGCCAAGGCGGTGGCGGTGGTGTCGGAGGCGGTGGCCAAGGGCGACGTGGCGGCGGTCAATTATTTCGTCGCCCAGCGCTACATCGAGGCCTTGCAGGCGATCGCCGCCGCTCCCAACCAGAAACTGGTGCTGATGCCGCTGGAGGCGGCAAGCGTGATCGGCGCCGTCGGCGGCATCGCCGAGATCGCCCGGGACGCCCTCGCCGCCCGCCCGCCGCGCGGCAGCGTGCCGGCCGCCGGCGCCTAGGAGAATCGCCGTGGCCCTGGTGTTCTGGCATTGGCTCACCCTCGGGGTGGTGCTGATCGCGGTGGAAATCGTCGCACCCGGCGCCTTCCTGCTGTTTCCCGGCATGGCGGCGCTGGTCACCGGAGTGATCGTCTGTACCGTCCCCGGCCTCGAGTGGGAGACCCAGGCGCTGATCTTCGCCCTGGCGTCGGTCGCCGCGCTCGCGGCCGGCCGCCGGTTCTACTTCCGCCTGCGCCTGCCGCCCGACCGCGCCGCCCCCAACCGCCGCGCCGAGCACCTGGTCGGCTGCGTCCACCCCCTCACCGCCGCCATCGTCGGCGGCCGGGGCCGGGTCAAGGTCGGCGACGCCAGCTGGCTGGTCGCCGGCCCGGACCTGCCCGCCGGCGCGCTGGTCAGGGTGACCGGCGCCGTGGGCACGGTCCTGCGGGTCGAGCCGGCCGGCGACGGCGATGGCTGAGCGCCCCCGCCTGCGCCTGTTCGTCGCCGCCGCGCTGGCGCCTAGCGCCGAGATCGTGCTCGAACGGCCGCAATCCCACTACCTGGCGAACGTGATGCGGGCCGAGGCCGGCGAGCCGGTCCTGCTGTTCAACGGCCGCGACGGCGAGTGGCGGGCGCGCATCGGCCGCCTGGCCAAGGCGGGCGCGGTCCTTGCGGTGGAGACCTGCCGGCGTCCCCAGGCGCCGGAACCCGATCTGTGGCTGCTGGCGGCGCCGATCAAGCGCGACCGCATCGACCTGGTGGCGGAGAAGGCGGCCGAGCTGGGGGCCTCGGCCCTGTGGCCGGTGCTGACGCGGCGCACCATTGCCGGCCGGGTCAACACCGATCGCCTGACCGCCCATCTGGTCGAGGCCGCCGAGCAATGCGAGCGCCTGACCGTGCCGGAGCTGAAGCCGCCGATGCCGCTCGAACGGGTGGTGGCGGGCTGGGACGCCGCCCGCCCGCTGCTGTTCCTCGACGAAAGCGGCGCCGGCCCGCCGCTCGCTACGGCGCTCGCCGGCCTGCCCGCCGGCCCGCTGGCGGTGCTGGCCGGTCCCGAGGGCGGCTTCGCCCCCGAGGAAAGGCTGCTGCTGGCGGCCCAGCCCTGGGCCCGCCCGGTATCGCTGGGGCCGCGCATCCTGCGCGCCGAGACGGCGGCCATCGCCGCACTTGCGGTCGTGCAGGCGCTGGCAGGGGACTGGGGCGCCTCGCCGCGGCGGACCCTCTGATCAGACGAACACCACCGCTCCGTGCTTCGAGGCGTCGGCGAGGAAGGTGACCAGGCCGCCGGCCGCCAGCGGAATGTCGGAACGCAGGTCGGCGGGGTCGATGGCCAGCGCCTTCAGGCCCATCTCGCAGGCCATGAAGCGGACGCCAAGGGCGACGCAGGCGTCCAGCAGCTCCTCGAACCCGGCGATTCCGCGGCCGCGGAACATGGCGTCGGTCTCGGCCGCGCCGGCGCCCTCTTCCACCGGCAGGCGGTGCCAGGCAGGCAGGCCGTCGGCACCGGCGGCGCACAGCGCGCGCGCCGCCCCCATGGTGAAGAACAGGGTCGCCGGAACGTTGGACGCAACGGCCGCCGCCGCCGTCGCCAGGGCGTAGTGGACGCGCTCGAAGCCGCCCGAGAACACCACGATCGACACCTTGTCGGGGGCGTCAGCCGCAGGCATGGGCGGTGCTTCCGTGGGCGGACAGGTCGGTGATGGTGGGGTTGTCGCCGCACAGCGGGCAGCCCGGATCCCGGCGCACCCGCACATTGCGGAAGGCCACCGACAGGGCGTCGTAGATCAGCAGCCGCCCCGCCATGGTATCGCCGATGCCCAGCAATTCCTTCAGCACCTCGGTCGCCTGCAAGGCGCCGAGCGTGCCGGCGATCGCCCCCAGCACGCCGGCCTGGGAGCAGGACGGGATCTCGCCCTCGGGCGGCGGCTCGCGGTAGATGCAGCGATAGCAGGGGCCGCCCGGCCGGAAGGTGGCGAGCTGGCCGTCGAAGCGCAGGATGGCGGCCGACACCAGGGTGCGTCCTTCCAGCCGGCAGGAATCGTTGACCAGGAAGCGGGTGGGGAAGTTGTCGGAACCGTCCGCCACCACCTGATAGTCGGCGATGATCGCCCGCGCGTTGTCCTTGTCGAGGCGGCAGCGGATCGGCACCACCCGCACGTCCGGATTGATCGCCGCCACCGCGCGGCGGGCGCTGTCGACCTTGGCCGTGCCGATGGCGGCGGTGGCATGGACGATCTGGCGCTGCAGGTTGGACAGGTCGACCGAATCGTCGTCGACGATTCCGATGGTCCCCACGCCCGCCGCCGCCAGATAGAGGATCACCGGCGACCCCAGCCCCCCGGCGCCGACCACCAGCACCCTTGAGTCGAGCAGGCGCGCCTGCCCGATCCCGCCCACCTCGGGAAGGATGATGTGGCGGGCGTAGCGTTGGATCTGGTCCTCGGTGAAGTCCACGATCGGGTTCCTCCCTCTCCCGCAAGGGGGGAGAGGGTGATTCTCAAGCCTCGAACAGCGCCGTCGACAAATAGCGTTCGGCGAAGGACGGCAGGATGACCACCACCAGCTTGCCCGCCATGTCCGCACGCTGGCCGAGTTCGAGGGCGGCGGCAATGGCGGCGCCCGACGAGATGCCGATCGGCAGGCCCTCGACCTTGGCCGCTTTGCGGGCGGTGGCGAAGGCGGTCTCGTTGCTGATCTGCAGGACCTCGTCGATCATCGAACGGTCGAGGATTTTCGGCACGAAGCCGGCGCCGATGCCCTGGATCTTGTGCGGGCCGGGGGCGCCGCCGGACAGCACCGGGCTGTCCTCCGGCTCGACCGCGACCATCCGCAGCGACGGCTTGCGGCCCTTCAGGGCGTGTCCGATGCCGGTGATGGTGCCGCCGGTGCCGACGCCGGAAACCACCACGTCGACGCGGCCCTGGGTATCGTTCCAGATCTCCTCGGCGGTGGTGGCGGCGTGGACGGCGGGATTGGCCGGGTTCTCGAACTGCTGCAGCATGATCGCGCCGGGAATCTCGGCAACCAGCCGCTCCGCCTCCTTGACCGCCCCGGTCATTCCCTTCGACGCCGGGGTCAGCACGATTTCGGCCCCCAGCAGGGTCAGCATCTTGCGCCGCTCCAGCGACATGCTTTCCGGCATCGACAGGATCAGCCGATAGCCCTTGGCGGCGCAGACGAAGGCCAGCGCGATGCCGGTATTGCCCGAAGTCGGCTCGACCAGGGTGGCGCCGGGCTTGAGGCTGCCGTCCGCTTCCGCCGCCTCGACCATGGCCAGGCCGATGCGGTCCTTGACCGAGGCCAAGGGATTGAAGAACTCGCACTTGCCGACGATGTCGGCCTTGCAGCCGGCTTCGGCCGCCAGCTTGGCCAGCCGCACCAGCGGCGTGGCGCCGATGGTATCGACGATCGAATCGTATATATGTCCGCGGAACTCACCCATCGACGTTCACCTTGTTGCTGCTCACATCCTATTTATACCATCCGCGCAAGGCGGCAATCCCCAGATCAAATGATAAAGTCCAGCTTGGCATTCGCCTCGCTGGCTATTCCGGTCTTGTAGGCGCGCATGCACAGATCGTCGACGGTGATGTCGTCCAGGCGGATCATGATCTCTTCCGACAGGTCGCCCCACATCGGACGGATGACGTTCTTGCCCAATTGCGAGGCCGGCACCTCGGCGAACGGATCCTCGGCGGTCTCCAGCGAGCGCACCACCCGGACGATGTCGCCGACCGAGATGCGCCGGCGCTCGCGCGCCAGCCGGTAGCCGCCGCGCGGCCCGCGCACGCCGACCAGGACGCCGGCGCGCACCAGCTGCTGCAGGGTCTGCTCGAGATACCGCCTGGGGATGCCCTGGCGGCGGGTGATCTCGCGGCTCTGCACCGGTTCGCCGCCGGCGTGGTAGGCGATGTCGAGCACCGCCTCGATGGCGAACAGCATCTTCTTGGATGGACGCAGCATCTTGCCTACTCCCCTGTCTTGCCGGTGCCGGTCGAGCCGAAGCCGCCGGCCCCGCGCAGGGTGTCGGGCAGGCCGTCGCGCTCGACCAGAAACGCCCGCGCCACCGGCGCCACCACCAGCTGGGCGATGCGCATGCCGCGGCCGATGGTGAACGGCACCTCGCCGTGATTGACCAGGATGACGCCGATTTCGCCGCGGTAATCGGCGTCGATGGTGCCGGGCGCATTGAGCACGGTGATTCCGTGGCGGGCCGCGAGGCCGGAGCGCGGCCGCACCTGCGCCTCGAAGCCGTCGGGCAGGGCGATGGCGAAGCCGGTGGGGATCACTTCGCGGCGGCCGGGAGCCAGCACGGTGTCGGCGACCACGCAGGCCATCAGGTCGAGGCCGGCGGCATGGGCCGTCTCGTAGCGCGGCAGCGGCAGATCGGCGGCATGGGGCAGGCGGTGGACGGCGATCTCGATTGCGGTCATGGCGCTTGTCCCAGATGCAGGGCGATGCGTTCGGCCAGGCGGCGCGCCACCTCGGCCTTGGGCAGGATCGGCCAGTCCTCGACGGCGGACGCGGTGACCAGGTGGACGGTGTTCGAATCGCCGCCGAAGACCCCGGTTTCCGGCGACACGTCGTTGGCGACGATCCAGTCGCAGCCCTTGGCGGCGCGTTTGGCGCGGGCGTGCTCGACCACCGTCTCGGTCTCGGCGGCGAAGCCGACCACCAAGGCGGGGCGCCCCGGCCCGGCCGACAGGGTGGCGAGAATGTCCGGATTGGCCACCAGTTCGATCGCCGGCGGCGCACCCGTGGTCTTCTTGCGCTTTTCGGCGGCCGGATTGGCGACCGCCCAATCGGCCACCGCGGCAGCGCAGACGGCGATGTCGGCCGGCAGCGCCGCCTGCACGGCGGCCAGCATCTGGCGGGCGGTCTCGACCCGGACGACGCGGCAGCCGGCGGGATCGGCCAGGCCGACCGGGCCGCTGACCAGGGTGACGTCGGCGCCCAGGGCGGCCAGCGCGGCGGCGACGGCATGGCCCTGCTTGCCCGACGAGCGGTTGGCGATGAAGCGCACCGGGTCGATCGGCTCGATGGTGGGGCCGCTGGTGACCACGGCACGGCGGCCGGCGAGCGGCCCGCCGCCGAGCAGCGCCGCGATCTTGGCGAGGATGTCGGGCACCTCGGACATGCGGCCCATGCCGCTTTCGCCCTCGGCCAGCGGGCCTTCCGCCGGGCCGACCTGATGCACGCCGCGCGCCGCCAGGGTGGCCAGGTTGGCCCGGGTGGCGGCGTTGTTCCACATCCGCACGTTCATCGCCGGAGCCACCAGGATCGGCCGGTCGGTGGCCAGCAGCGCGGTGGCGGCGAGATCGTCGGCCATCCCCGCCGTCATCCGCGCCAGCAGGTTGGCGGTGGCCGGCGCCACCACCACCAGGTCGCAGTCCTTGGCCAGGGTGATGTGACCGATCTCGGCCTCGTCGGTCAGCGAGAAGATATCCTGGAACACCCGTTCGCCCGACAGGGCGGACACCGCCAGCGGGGTGATGAATTCGGCCCCGCCCCGGGTCAGGATGCAGCGCACGCGCACGCCGCGCTCGCGCAGGCGGCGGATGAGGTCGAGCGATTTGTACGCCGCGATGCCTCCGGAAATGATGAGCAGAATGCGCCGACCGTCCAGCACCTCGGAACTCCCCCGATAAATACGCAGACTTGTGTGTGGTTAACGTATCCGGCAGCGGGGAAAGGTGCAAGAGCGGAGTGGATTGGGGCATCCCGGTTCGACGGCCGTCGAAGTTCAATCGCCCGCCACAAATGGGGACTGCACGGAAGTATGCCTCGTGATATTCGCTATGGGCGCAGACATTGCCGCTCATGGAGGTTCGCGTGTTTGGATCAACGACCATAAATGGCAAGTTGACCGCCGTAGCCGCGGCGATAATTCTATCCTTGGCCGGTGTGGTTGGCGCCTGGTGGCTGGCTTTCAGCGAACTCAAGGTCAATGGCCCCACCTATGGCCGAATCGCCCAGGCCAAGGATCTGGTCGCCGACATCCTCCCCCCTCCGGAATATATCCTCGAATCCTACCTTGAGGCGTCGCAGGCCCTTAGCGCCGAACCGACGGAAATCGCCGCGCACCGGTCAGCCATGGCGCGGCTGCGCAAGGATTTCGACGACCGCCACGATTTCTGGAAGGCCCAGTCGTTGGACCCGGCGGTGCGCGACGGATTGCTGGTCGAATCATATGCCCCGGCGGTGCGCTTCTATGACCGCGCTTTCGGTGCGTTCTTCCCCGCGCTCGAGCGTGGAGACCGCGCTGCGGCAATGACGGTCTTCAAGGAAATGGGGGCAACCTACGCAACCCACCGCGCCGCGATCGACAATTTGGTGACCAAGTCCGACGCGCTTTCCCGATCGGCGGAACAATACGCCGCCGATCAGGAACGCATCTACAAGCCGATTGTCGTCTCGATCAGCATCGCGGCAATCGCGCTTGCGATCGCCGTCGTCATCGGGATGTCGAAGGCCATCGTTGCACCGGTCGCCAGATTGACGGCGGCGGTATCCTCACTGGCCGGTGGCGATGGTTCCATCACGGTGACCGATCAATCCCGGCGCGACGAAATCGGCGTTCTGGCCCGCGGGCTCGAAATCCTCCGCAAGGTGGTCGAGGACTCATTTCGCTTGAACAGCCTCGTTGAGGATCAGCCGGCGGCGATCCTTCTCTGCACGACCGACATGAAAATCAGTTATCTCAACAAGGCGGCAAAAGGCATCCTCCAGAAGATGCGGCCAAGCTCTCCATTTGACCAAACCAATGTCATCGGCAAAAATATTCTCGACTTCCACAGCCGCACCGACAGGATTAAGGAAATTATGGGCGATATAGGCAGGGTTCCATTTGCCGGCAAGTTCACGATGGCTGGCGTGACCATAGAGAACATCGTTGACGCCGTTCGCGACAAGAATGGCAAGGTGGTGGGAACGATGCTGAGCTGGAAGGACGTCACCGATTACATCAAACTGTCGGAATCATTCGAGCACCAGGTCAAGGATGCGGCCCAATCCGTGGCCGCAGCCTGCACCCAGTTGGGTAACGCCGCCGAAAACATGACCGCCGCAGCCTTGGGAACCAAGGCCGAGAGCAGCGAGGTGGCCGATGCCGCCACCCAGGCGACAGCGAACGTCCAGACGGTGGCGGCGGCGGCCGAGGAATTGGCGGCGTCGGTCAGCGAGATTACGCGGCAGGTGTCGACCTCGGCCAGCTTGGCCCGCCGAACCGCCGAGGAGGCGAAAAAGACCAACGCGACGCTTGCCACGCTGGTTGAATCGGCCGGCAAGATCAGCGCCGTCGTCGGCATCATCAGCGACATCGCCAGCCAAACCAACCTTTTGGCGCTCAACGCCACCATCGAGGCGGCCAGGGCCGGCGACGCGGGGAAGGGGTTCGCCGTGGTTGCCAACGAGGTCAAGGGCCTTGCGAACCAGACCGCCCGGGCGACCGAGGAAATCGGCAGCCAGATGCACCAGATGCAGGAAATCACCAAAGAGACCGTAGCGGCCATCCAGAAGATCATCGCGATGATCGGCGACATCGATTCCAATTCGGCGACCATCGCCGCCGCGGTCGAACAGCAGGGCGCGGCCACCAGCGAAATCAGCCGCAGCGCACAATCCGCCTCCGAGGGAACCTCCCAGGTCTCCCGGAGCATCGTCAAGGTGGTGGAGGGGGCCGAGGTCACCGGCCGCAATGCCGGCGATGTCCGCAACAGCGTGCACGACCTCGCCCGCCAGGCCGGGGCATTGGAGACCGGCGTGAACGCATTCCTCGAGAATATGCGCCAATAGAATCACAGGCCCTCACTCCGCCGCCTGTTCCGCCTCCTCCAGGCGCTGGTGCAGCTCCTGCGCCTCCTGCTGCTTGGCCCACATGTCGGCGTAGCGGCCGGCGGCGGCCAGCAATTGGCCGTGGGTGCCGCGCTCGACGATCGCGCCCGCCTCCAGCACCAGGATCTCGTCGGCGTCGACCACGGTCGACAGGCGGTGGGCGATCACCAGGGTGGTGCGGTCCTTCGACACCTCGCGGAGCGACGCCTGGATTTCCTTCTCGGTGTGGGTGTCGAGCGCGCTGGTGGCCTCGTCGAACAGCAGGATGCGGGGCGACTTCAGGATGGTCCGGGCGATCGCCACCCGCTGCTTCTCGCCCCCCGACAGCTTGAGGCCGCGCTCGCCGACGCGGGTGTCGTAGCCCTCGGGCAGGCCGGCGACGAAGTCGTGGATGCTGGCCAGCCGCGCCGCTGCCTCGATCTCGTCCTGGCCGGCGCCGGGGCGGCCGTAGGCGATGTTGTAGCGGATGGTGTCGTTGAACAGCACCGTGTCCTGGGGGACGATGCCGATGGCGGCGCGCAGGGATGCCTGGGTGACGTCGCGGATGTCCTGGCCGTCGATGGTGACCGCGCCCCCGGTCACGTCGTAGAAGCGGAACAGCAGGCGCGACAGGGTGCTCTTGCCGGCGCCCGACGGCCCGACGATGGCCACCGTGCGCCCGGCCGGCACGGCGAAGCCGATCCCCTTCAGGATCTCGCGGTTGGATTCATAGCCGAAGCGCACCGCCTCGAACCGCACCGCGCCGCCGGAGACCGCCAAAGGCGGCGCGCCGGGCTTGTCCTCGATCTCGGCGCCGGCGTCGAGCAGGCGGAACATCTGCTCCATGTCGGTCAGCGATTGCTTGATCTCGCGGTAGACGAAGCCGAGGAAGTTCAACGGCAGCGACAGCTGCACCAGGTAGCTGTTGACCAGGACGAAATCGCCCAGGGTCATGGTGCCTTCGGTCACCCGCGCCGCCGCCATCAGCATCAGCACCGTCAGGCCGGCGGCGATCACCGCGCCCTGGCCGATGTTGAGCAGCGACAGCGTCACCTTGCTTTTGACCGCCGCGCCCTCGTAGCGCGCCAGGGCGCGGTCGTAGCGGGCGGCTTCGTGCTCCTCGTTGCCGAAATACTTGACCGTCTCGAAGTTCAACAGCGAATCGATCGCCTTGGTCGAGGCGTCCGAATCGGATTCGTTCATGGTGCGGCGAAACTTGGTGCGCCACTCGGTGACGGTCAGCGTATAGGCGATGTAGACGGCGATGGTGACGAAGGTGACGGCGGCGAACGCCCCGTCGTAGAGGCCCCACAGCACCGCGGTGACCAGGCAGATCTCCAGCAGCGTCGGCAGGATGTTGAAGAGCATGAAGTTGAGCAGGAACTCGATGCCCTTGGTGCCGCGCTCGACGGCGCGCGATACGCCGCCGGTCTGGCGGTCGAGGTGGAAGCGCAGCGCCAGCGCATGCAGGTGGCGGAACACCTGCAGGCCGACCGCGCGGATGGCGCGCTGGCCGACGCGGGCAAAGGCGATGTCGCGCAATTCCCCGAAGGTCGAGGCCAGCACCCGCGCCAGGCCGTAGCCCAGCAGCACCGCCACCGGCACCGCCGCGACCAGGGCGCCGCCGGGGGTCAGCGCATCGACCGCCCGCTTGTAGAGCATCGGCACCACCACGTTGATGCCCTTGGCCGCCACCAGGCAGGCCAGCGCCACGACCACCCGGAGGCGCAGGCCCGTCTCGCCCCGGGGCCACAGATAGGGGGCCAGGGTGCGGATGGTCCGCCAGTCGTTGCGCGGGCCCATTTGCGCCGCGCGGTGGTAGCGAGAAGGTTCGCGTCGTCTCATCACCCCAAGATGAGGGTGCGGGCGGCGGGAAGCAACTGATTGCCGCCTGGGGGCGCACTGGCATATTGTGGAGATATGCTGGGCGAAGACCACTGGAACAACGGGACGTTCAACTGGAAAGAGGTCAGCCTGCTGATCTTCAGCCTGGACGATTCGTTTCGTTTCCTGGCCCGTTCCACCTTCCGCCGGATGGGCGCGGCCGAGGTGTTCTCGACCAGCGTCGCCGCCGATGCGCCGTCGCTGCTGGCGCACTTTCCCGATATCGTGCTGGTCGACCTCGAAGGCGAAGCCGAGCAGGCGATCGCCTTCCTCAAGCGGGTGCGCTCCGGCAAGGACAATCCCCGCGTCGCGGTGCCGGCCCTGGCGGTGATCAAGGATCTCGACGGGCTGCACGTTCCGCGCCTCCTCGACATCGGCATCGAGGGCATCATCAACAAGCCGGTGGTGGCCGCCGGCCTGGCCAAGAAGGTCACCGACACCCTCGACAATCCTCGCCGCATGCCCCCGGCGCCACGGGAGGAGCGGCCGCACATCGTCCTCGACCGCACGCCGGCGCCGCGTGGCGCCGCCGATTCCGGCCGCACGGCCATCGCGGCGTCGCGGCCGCATGGCGGTTCCCCGCCCGGCCATCCGTCGACGGCGGTCGCGGCGCGGCCCGTCGCCCATGACGCGTCCATTGGGGTCGGCGCGGGCGGCGGCATCGAGACCGCCCGGCCGGCGGCCTTCTCGTCCGGCGGCGGCATCGAAGTGGCCGCGGCTCCGGCCAAGCCGAAGCCCGAGCATGGCATCGAAGTCGCAGCCGCCGCCCCGGCCAAGGCGAAGGCGGAGCATGGCATCGAGGTGGCCGCCGATGCTCCGGCCAAGCCGAAACCCGTGGCCGGTCTCGAAGTGGCGGCCCCGGCAAAATCCGAAGCGGCGATTGCGGCCAAGGCGGCCGCGGACGAGGCGATCAAGACGAAAAAGCGGCGCAAGGCGGCCGCCGACTGGCAGATGGGGTTGGCGGAAGCCGGCCATAAGGCGCGCAATGGCAAGGATGTCGCCGGCCTCGACCTCGGGCCGATCGTCGCCGACCACGCCAAATGGGTGGCGACGCAAGGGGCCGAGGGGCACCGCGCCAATTTCGACGGCAAGGACCTGGCGGGCGCCGATTTGGCCGGGACGGCGCTGGCGGGGGCCGGTTTCCGCCGCGCCGACCTGTCCGACGCCTGCATGGCCGAGGCCCGCCTCGACGGCGCCGATCTGCGCTACGCCACCATGTCGGCGGCCGATTGCAGCGCCGCGGTGCTGGGCGTCGCCCAATTGCGCCACGCCGACCTGCGCCTGGCCAATCTGGAGGGCGCCAACCTGCGCGGCGCCGATCTGTCGGGCGCCCGGCTGGGCGGCGCCCGACTCGATGGCGCCGATTTCAACGGCGCCATCCTGGTGGAAACCGACCTGCGCGCGGCCGACCTGTCCCGGGTCGAGAACCTGCGCCAGGCCCAATTGTCGCGGGCGTTGGGCGACCGCACCACCCGCCTTCCCCTCGGCCTGCGGCTGCGCTCGCGAGAAGAAGCCTAGGCGCCGCCACCGGGGCTGCCCATATGCCGCTGTATCGCGAGGTCAAACCGCCTTACACTCCGCCGCCGTCAGCACCGCCCTGCAAGGAGCCGCCATGCCCCACGATACCCACGCCCGCGAGCTGTTCTTCGTCCGCGCCGGGCTGGACGCCGGGCGGGTGCAGAAGATCGTTGCCGACGCCCTTGTCGGGGCCGACGACGGCGAATTGTTCCTGGAATACCGCCAGTCGGAAAGCCTGGTGCTCGACGATCGCCAGATCAAGAGCGCGGCCTTCGACACCGCCCAGGGATTCGGCCTGCGCGCGGTGGCGGGCGAGGCCCAGGGCTACGCCCACGGCTCGGAGCTGTCCGAGGACGCCATCCGCCGCGGCGGCGACACGGTCAAGGCGGTGCGCCGCGGCCGCGGCGGCACCATGGCCGCCGGCCCGACCGGCACCAATCAGGCGCTCTATACCGACCTCAATCCGCTGGCGCTGCTGCCGTTCGAATCCAAGGTCGACCTGCTACAGGAAATGGACGCCTATGCCCGCGGTCGCGATCCCCGCGTACGCCAGGTCTCGGCATCGCTGCTGGGGTCGTGGCAGGCGGTCTACATCCTGCGCGCCGACGGCAGCTACGCCGCCGATATCCGGCCGCTGGTGCGGCTCAACATGTCGGTGGTGCTGGGCCACGGCGATCGTCTGGAGACCGGCAGCCACGGCATCGGCGGCCGCGTCACCTATGACGGGCTGATCGGCACCGCCGCCTGGCACGGCTGCGTCGACGAGGCGCTGCGCCAGGCTTCGGTCAACCTCGATTCGATCCCGGCGCCGGCCGGCGAGATGACGGTGGTGCTGGGGCCGGGCTGGCCGGGCGTGATGCTGCACGAGGCGGTCGGGCACGGCCTGGAAGGCGACTTCAACCGCAAGGGCACCTCGGCGTTTTCGGGCCGCATCGGCGAGCGGGTGGCGGCCAAGGGCGTCACCGTGGTCGACGACGGCACCATGCCCGACCGCCGCGGCTCGCTTTCGGTCGACGACGAGGGCACGCCGTCGGGGCGCACCGTCCTGATCGAGGACGGCATCCTGGTGGGATACCTGCAGGACCGCCTCAATGCCCGCCTGATGAAATCGGCGGCCACCGGCAACGGCCGGCGCCAGTCCTATGCCCACCCGCCGATACCGCGCATGACCAACACCTTCATGCTCGCCGGCGCCCATCCCGCCGAGGAGATCCTGCGCTCGGTCAAGAACGGCCTGTATGCCGTCAATTTCGGCGGCGGGCAGGTCGACATCACCTCGGGCAAGTTCGTGTTCTCGGCCTCCGAGGCCTACCTGATCGAAGACGGCAAGATCGGGCCGGCGGTCAAGGGCGCCACCCTGATCGGCAACGGCCCCGACGTGCTCACCCGCGTCGCCATGATCGGCGACGACCTTGCCCTCGATTCCGGCGTCGGCACCTGCGGCAAGGACGGCCAGGGCGTGCCCGTCGGCGTCGGCCAGCCGACCCTCCGGATCGACGGGCTGACGGTGGGCGGCACCGCCCTGTGACCGTCAACCTTCGGCCAGCCACACCTTGACCGCCGTCGGCCCGGTGTCCCCCGCAGCCTCGACGTAATGGACCTGCGTGCCGGGCGCCAGCTTGTCGAGGGCGCCGTCCATCAGCGAATTGCGGTGGAAATAGAGCTGGTCGCCGGTGTTGGTGCGGATGAAGCCGTGGTCGCGTTCGGCATGCACCGCGGTCACCTCGCCGTGGAAGAACGGCTCATGCGCCTTCACCTCGCCGTTGATCTGGCGCTTGTAGTCCAGCAGGCGCCGTTCGGCCGCGTCGAAGGCGTCGCGCACCATCTGGTAGGCGTCGGGATTGGCGTATTTCTCGCGCGCGCGGTGGGGCTCCCTGGTCACCGCCAGGCTGCCGCCGGGAACGCCCAGTTCGATGTGGACCTCCAACAGGTTGCCCTTGCGGTGCTGGCGGTGCGGCGCCTCGACCGAGACCCGGCAGCGGGTCAGGCGCGGATACAGCTTGCCCAGCCGAGCGGCGCGCTCGCGGATCTCCGCTTCCAGCGCTTCCGACGGATCGAGTTCGTGGAACGAGATTTCCAGGGGGACGTCCATGGATACCTTCCCTCATTGTCGGGACGGACCGTACCGGTCTACTGTTAGAACAGCTAAGGTCGTCGCCGGGGATTGAAAGGGCGCGACCCATCGGAGCCGGTATGCGTGCGAAACGGACTTTGACCATCGGCGATGCCTTCGCCGAAGCGATGCAGGCCTACCACCAGGGCAAGGCGGCGAATGCGTTGCGCCTCGCCAAGCAGTTGGCCGAAACCAACCCGAATTTCGGCGGCGCCCACTATCTGCTGGGGCTGCTGGCGCTCGACAAGGGCCGCGTCGCCGCCGCGATCGGCCACCTCGCCCGCGCCCTCGCCATCACTCCCGATGAACCGGCGCTGCATTTCGCCATGGCCAGCGCGCTCGAACGTAGCGACGACGTCAACAGCGCCATCCTGCATTACCGCTCGGTCCTCGCCGCCGACCCGCTTCACGCCGAGGCCAACGCCCGGCTGGGCGAATTGCTGCGCCGTTCGGGCAAGCGCGACGAGGCGATCGAGCATTGCCGGAAGGTGGTGGCTGCCAGTTCCACCCATGTCGAGGCGCTCAACTGCCTGGGCGCTCTGATGCTGGAATCCGGCCAGACGGAAGAGGCCGCCCGCCACCTCAAGGCGGCGCTCGAAATCCGTCCCAGCTGGGCGGTGGCGCTGAACAATTACGGCCTGGCGCTGCACCGCCTGGGCAGGCTGGAGGAAGCCGCCACCATCATCGAAGGCGCGGTCGACATCAAGCCCGACCATGCCGGCTTCCGCGCCAACCTGGCGGCGGCGTTGCGCGCCCTGGGCCGCCTCGAACAGGCCCGGGCCGAGGCCGAGCGCGCCGTCCGCGCCGATTCCCATTGCGTCGACGCCTGGATCGAATTGGGCTTGGTGCGCCAGGCCCAGGGGCACGCCGAGGGGGCCGCCGCCGCCTTCGACCGGGCGGTGGGGGTCGAGCCGCGCCTGCCCCGCGCCCATTGGTGCCTGGCCGAGGCCTGCCGCACCCTCGGCCAGGACCAGCGCGCCGCCCGGCACTACCGCGTCTGCCTCAACCTCGACCCCGACGACAGCCACGGTGCCGCCCTCGCCCTGGCCCTGGTCGGCGGCGCCCCGGCGCCCGACAAGGCGCCGGCCGCCTTCTTGCGCCAACTGTTCGACGAGTATGCCGACCACTTCGACGCAGCCCTGGTCGAACGGCTCGACTACCGCGCCCCGGCCCTGGTGGCCGGCGCGCTGGCTCGGGTGCTGCGCTCCGACGGCGGCGCACTGCCGACCGGGCTGGAGGTGATGGACGCCGGCTGCGGCACCGGCCTCATGGCGCCGGTGCTGCGCCCGCTGGCTGGCCGCCTGGCCGGCATCGACCTGTCCTCGGCGATGGTGGCCAAGGCGCGCGAACGCGGCCTCTACGACGAACTCGCCGAGGGCGACCTGGTCACCCTGCTGGCCCAGCGGCCCGACCGCTACGACCTGGTGGCGGCGGCCGACGTGCTGGTCTATCTCGGCAATCTGGCGCCGGTGATGGCGGCGGTGCATTGCTGCCTCCGGCCCCAGGGCGTGTTCGCCTTCACCGTCGAGCGCGCCGACGGCATCGCCTCCTACATGCTGGGGCCGAAGAGCCGCTATTCCCATGCCCGCGACTACGTCCGCAGCGTCACCGACGACGCCGGCTTCGACGTCGTCGTGCTGGAGGACGCGGTCACCCGCCGCGACGCCGGCGCCGACGTCCCCGGCCTGCTGGCAGTGCTGCGGCGGCGCGAGTGACCCGGGACGAACGTCAGTGCATGAACAGCTTGGCGAAGATCGCCAGCTGGAAGGCGAGGACGAACCCCATCATCCACTTCAACATGTCAGTCAGCAGGGCAATCGGCTGAAACTGCGAGGATTGACCCCTCTCCCGCATCGCGGGAGAGGGTGTGGCCATTCGCCATCGGCGGTGGGAGGGTGAGGGAGCCGGGAGCACGGTGCTCGGGACTCCCTCACCCTCCCAGCCTGCGGCTGGGCCCCTACCTCTCCCGTGGAACGGGAGAGGGGCGCGGATGTGCGGCTTCACCCGATCGCCCTGCGTCAGTCAGCAAGGCGGCTTGACAACCGCCCCGCCGCCGCCCTATTCAACGGGGACCCAGTATCCCGGAACACGGTGCAATTCCGTGGCGGTCCCGCCGCTGTAATCGGGGACGTCGGCTGCACGGCGACAAGCCGGCCACTGGTGGGACCCATCCCACCGGGAAGGCGCAGTCAGACGGACGATCCGAGAGCCAGAAGACCTGCTGGGGCGGTCAATCAGGGGCGAAATCCGATGGAAAGGGTTTCGGTCAGGCCACAGGCCTGCCGACGCCCCTATGCGCGCATCGGAGAGTGCCATGAAGAAGATCGCCGACACCAAGCCCGCGGCCCAGCCGCGTCCGGACCTCATCGCCATTCGCAAGACCTGCGATGCCGAGGGCACCGGCCTGTCCCACTACGTTCTCATGGACAAGCAGGTGAAGCGGTGAGCGTTGCCGCTCGCACGCCGGTTGAGGGGGGCTCCGCGCGGAGCCCCCTTTCGCCGGTGGACATCGGCCATGCCACCCATGTCGCGGTGGTCGAGCCCGATACCGCCTTCTGGGGATTGGTTCGCAAGGACCTGCTGGCCGAGACCCTGGCCGGCGGGCAATTGCTCGACACCTTCCACGCCAATGCCGACGGCTTCCGCCAGGAGATGGACCTGCTGCGCTTCGGCCTCAAGCCTTCGGCGGTCTATTTCAATCCGACCGAGCGGTGCAACCTGAACTGCACCTACTGCTACATTCCCGAGCGGATGCGCCACGACGGCAAGCACATGGACCGGGCGACCCTGCTCGACGCCCTCGACCGGCTGCACCGCTATTTCCGCGGCCACATGCCCGAGGGGCGGCTGCCGCAGGTGATCTTCCACGGCGCCGAGCCGCTGCTCAATCGCGATGCGGTGTTCGCCGGCATCGAGGCCTATGCCGACCGCTTCCGCTTCGGGGTGCAGACCAACGCCACCCTGCTCGACGACTCGGCGGTGAAATTCCTGGTCGGCCACGGCATCGGCATCGGCCTGTCGCTCGACGGCCCCAGCCCCGAGGTGGCCGACCGCACCCGCCGCAACTGGGCCGGCGCCGGCGCCGGCGCCTACGATCACGTCATCCGCGCGATCGAACGGCTCGACGGCTATCCCGGCTACAACGTCATCTGCACCATGACCACCGAAAACCTGGCGCATCTGGACGAGATGGTGGCGTTCCTGCATGCCCGCCGGGTGCCCGCCTGCATGCTCAACGTCACCCGCTGCACCCTGCCCGGGGCGCGGGTGGTGCGCGGCGAGGACGACGCGGTGGCCGATGCCTATCTCGCCGCCCTCGAAACCACCCATCGGCTCTACCGGGAAACCGGGCGCAAGCTGGTGGTGGCCAATTTCGCCAATATCCTCATCGCCATCCTGGCGCCGACGGCGCGCCGGCTGATGTGCGACATCTCGCCCTGCGGCGGCGGGCGCAGCTTCTTCGCCCTGGCCCCCGACGGCGACCTCTATCCGTGCAGCGAGTTCATCGGCCTGCCCGCCTTCAGCGGCGGCAACCTGTTCCGTCAGCCGGTCGCCGAGGTCCTGGACAGCCCGGCGTTCCGCCTGGTCAGCGGACGCAAGGTCGAGGACGTGGAGGGCTGCAATACCTGCGCCATCCGCCATTTCTGCGGCTCGCCCTGTCCGGCCGAGGCCCATGAGATGAACGGCGGCATGAACCAGAAGGGGGCGTTCTGCCGGTTCTACGAGCGGCAGGTCCATTACGCCCTCAGGCTGATCGCCGACGGCCGCCACGACGACTTCCTGTGGGACGGCTGGGATGAGGGCACGGTGCCGACCTGCATGATCGGCGGAGCGTAGGCGGACAATGAAGGACCGGCGTCCGCCGATTCGTCTGGACGCGAGGCGCGATCCGGGCACAATCGACGGATGACGGTTTTCGACGCCTGTCCCGCTCTTGCCCCGCCCTTGGCCGAGGACATCGACCTCGTCGCCGAGATGACGGCCGACTTCGCCCGCTCGCTCGACATCGAGGAGACGTTGCGCCTGGGCCTCGCGCGCATCGCCCAATCGGTGGGGGCCGAGGCCGCGTCGATGTTCCTGCTCGACCCGGGCGGCGACCTGATCTGCCATGCCTGCTGGGGGCCGTCCGACGTCACCGGGCTGCGCCTGCCGCCCGGCCACGGCATCATCTGGCGCACGGTCGATGAGAATGCCGCGCAACTGGTGCGCGACACCCAGAGCGACCCCAGCTTCAACGCCAGCGTCGACGCCGAGACCGGCTTCGTCACCCGCTCGATCCTGTGCGCGCCGCTGTCGGTGCGCGACGAGCGGCTGGGGGTGATCGAGCTGATGAACAAGCAGGGCGGCCGCGCCTTCAGCGCCAGCGACAGCCGCCTGCTGCAGGCGCTGGGGTCGTCGGCGGCGCTGGCGCTGTTCAACGCGCGCCTCGCCTCGGCGATGGCGGAACAGCAGGTGATGCGGCGCGAGCTGGCCTTGGCCGCCGACATCCAGAAGGCCATGCTGCCGTCGCCCCAGGCCGAATCGTTTCCGGTGCACGGGATCAACCTGCCGGCGCGGGGGGTGTCGGGGGATTTCTTCGACGTGATGGCGCTGGCCGACGGGCGCATCGCCTTTGCCATCGCCGACGTCTCCGGCAAGGGGATCTATGCGGCGCTGCTGATGGCCAAGACCGCCAGCCTGTTCCGCTGCCTGGCCAAGCGCATCGACGCGCCCGGCCGCCTGCTCGCCGCCATCGACGCCGAGCTGGCGGAGACCGGGGCCCAAGGCATGTTCGTCACCATGGTGGCCGGAATCCTCGATCCGGTTGCCGGCACCGTGGTTCTCGCCAATGCCGGCCACGAGCCGCCGCTGCTGCTGTCCGCCGCCGGCGCCGCCGACGCCATCGACGGCGGCCTGCCGCCGCTGGGGATCGTGCCGGACCTGTTCGCCGACGGCTGCCCGGAAAGCATCATCGACCTGGCCGGCGGAACCCTTTATCTGTTCACCGACGGGTTGAGCGAGGCGCGGAAGGAGGATGGCGGCATGCTGGGATCCGACGGGGTCGAAGCGTTGCTGCGGCGCTACGCCGGCTTGCCGGTGTGCCGGCGCCTGGGCGCGGTGCTCGCCGCGGTGCAGCGCGAAGCGCCGGTGATCGCCGACGACCTCACCATGGTGGCGGTGGAGGTGCCGCGATGAACGCCGCCCTCGACGCGCGCTATCCCGCCCGCCCGGAGCGCCTCCAGGAGATCCGCCGGGCGGTGGCGGAGACCGCGGGCCGGATGGGCTGCGCCGATTCCGTCGTCTCCGACGTGGTTCTGGCGGTGGACGAGGCCTGCCAGAATATCATCCGCCACGCCTATCACGGCAGCGACGGCGACATCGTCGTCCAGATGGGCCGCGAATCCGGGCGGCTGGTGGTGCGGCTGATCGATTTCGCGCCACCGGTCGACGTCGCCAAGATCTGCCCGCGGGCACTCGACGAGGTGCGCCCGGGTGGCCTGGGCACCCATTTCATCCGGTCCATCATGGACGAAATCGCCTTTCTGCCGCCGCCCGCCGGGGCCGGCAATCTGCTGCAGATGGTGAAGCGCATCGGGAGTGAACCATGATCGTCGAAACGCGCGATGTCGACGGCACCACGGTGGTGCTGCTTTCGGGGGATGTCGACCTTCAACACTCGCCCCGCCTGCGCAAGACCCTGATGGAGCTGATGTTCGACCGCCGTCCCGTGGTGATCGACATGAGCGCCGTCTCGTACATCGACTCGTCGGGGATCGCCAGCCTGGTCGAGGCCTACCAGATGGCGCGCCGCAATTCCGGCCGCTTCACCCTGGCCAGCGTCAGCCCGCCGGCGCTCCGGGTCCTCCAGCTCGCCCGCCTGGACAAGGTCTTCACCATCGCGCCGACGGTGGAAGCGGCCATCCTGCCATGAGCAAGGCGGCCGACGCCGTGGTGCATGCCCTCGACCGCCTCGGCCGCTACGTCCTGCGCGGAGTCGACGAATTCGGCTACGCCGCCGCCCTGCTGAGCGAATCGCTGTTCTGGCTGGTGGCGGGACGGCGGCGGCGCCAGCCGGTGCGCCTCGCCCCGATCGTGGCCCAGGCGATGGAGATCGGCATCGCGGCGCTGCCGATCATCACCATGCTGTCGGGCACCATCGGCGTCATGCTCGCCATCCAGGGGATCTACACGCTTCGTACCTTCGGCGCCGAAAGCCGGGTGACGCTGGGCATCGCCCTGTCCAGCGTGCGCGAGTTCTCGCCGTTGATCACCGGCATCCTGGTGGCCGGGCGCTCGGGCTCGGCGCTGGCGGCGCGGCTGGGCACCATGCGGATCAACCAGGAGATCGATTCGCTGACGGTGATGGGCATTTCGCCGGTGCGCTTCCTGGTCGCCCCGGCCCTGGTGGCGATGGTGGTGATGCTGCCGCTGCTGACCCTGTGGGGCGACATCGTGGCGCTGTTCGCCGCCGGCATCTACGTCGCCAGCGAACTGGAAAGCTCGATGTCCGCCTATTGGGGCGAGGTCCAGGAGATCCTCAAGCTCAACGACGTCATGCACGGCCTGGCCAAATCGGCCATCTTCGCCGTGCTGGTGACCATCGTCGGGGTCGCCAACGGCGCCAACGTCACCGGCGGCGCCGAGGGCGTCGGCCGCATGACCACCCGCTCGGTGGTGCACGCCATCTCGGCCATCGTCATCACCGACATGATCTTCGTCTTCATGGTGACGCGATGACCGCCGCCGTCGAGGTGCGCGGGCTGAACAGCCATTACGGCGCCCGCCACATCCTCAAGGGCGTCGACCTCGACGTCGAGGACGGCGAGATCATGGTGATCATGGGCGGCTCCGGCTCGGGCAAGACGACGCTGTTGAACCACCTGCTCGGCCTGCTGGTGCCGACCTCGGGGACGGTGCGCATCCTCGGCAAGGACATCAACGCCATCCCGGCGCTGGAGCTGCAGGATCTGCGCACCCGCATCGGGGTGGCGTTCCAGTCCGGCGCCCTGTTCAGTTCCATGTCGGTGGGCGAGAACATCGCCCTGCCGCTGCGCGAGCACACCCGCCTCGACGAGACCACCATCGGCATCGTCACCCGCCTCAAGCTCGAGGTGGTGGCCCTGGCCGGGTTCGAGCACCTGATGCCGGCCGAATTGTCCGGCGGCATGATCAAGCGCGCGGCGCTGGCGCGGGCCATCGTCATGGATCCGCGGCTGCTGTTCTGCGACGAACCCTCGGCCGGCCTCGACCCGGTGGTCGCCTCGGCGATCGACGATCTCATCTTGCGCTTGCGCGATGCCATGGGCATGAGCATGGTGGTGGTCACCCACGACCTTGATTCCGCGTTCAAGATCGCCGACCGCATCTGCGTCTTGGACAAGGGCGAGGTGCTGGCCTTGGACACGGTCGAGGCGATTCGCGCAAGCCCCAGCGAGCGCATCCAGAACCTGCTCAATCGCCGCACCGAGGAGGAGGAGGTCGATCCCGACGCCTATCTCCGCCGCCTGCTGGGCGAAAAGGCAAAGGAAGACGACGAAGGCGAGCGCCCATGAGGAATGTCCGCATCAATTACGCCGTGGTCGGCGCCTTCGTGATGGCCATGCTGGCCAGCCTGATGGGGGTGATCGCCCTGCTGACCGGCCGCACCGGCGCGACCGACGATTACTACACCCATTACGCCAACGTCACCGGCGTCAAGTACGGCACCAAAGTCACCTTCGAGGGCTTCGTCGTCGGCCAGGTCGAGGAGATCGACCCCCTGCGCGAGGAGGGCAAGACCAGCTTCCAGCTGCGCCTGTCGGTCAAGAAGGGCTGGCCGGTGCCGGCCGATTCGGTGGCGCGCATTACCTCGGCCGGGCTGCTGTCGGCGGTGATCGTCGACATCAAGGGCGGCTCCTCGCGCGAGATGCTGAAGCCCGGTTCGGAAATCGCCGCCGGCTCCAGCGCCAACCTGTTCGCGGTGATGAGCGACGTCGCCGGCCAGGTCACCGACCTCAACCAGACCGCCCTGAAGCCGCTGCTGGCCACCCTCAACGCCCAGATGGAGAAGCTGGGCGCCGCGCTTGAGAAGCAGGCCCCCGAATTGCTGTCCAATCTGGTGGCGGTGTCCGCCGACCTCAAGCAGAAGACGCCGAGGATCACCGCCGACGTCGAGCGCATGACCGGCACCCTGTCCGGCCAGGTGTTCAACGACGCCAACGCCCGGCGGATGTCCGAGACCATCGAGAACATGGCCCTGCTCAGCCGCGGGCTGGAGGACAGCCGGCACAAGATGGACGGCGCGCTGACGGCGCTGGACAAGGTGGTGGTCGGCAACCGCGACACGCTGGACGCGTCGCTCAAGGATTTGCGCTATACCTTGCAGACGGTGGCGCGCACCATCGATTCGGTCACCTACAACCTCGAAGGCACATCGCGGAATTTCAACGAGTTCAGCCGCCAGCTGCGCGACAACCCGGGAATCCTGCTGGGAGGCCGGCGGACCGAGGACGGACCGAAGAAATAGGGGGAACGGGATGACGACCACGCTATTTCAGCACCTCCCTCTCCCGCAGGGCGGGCGAGGGGGTGTTCTCGCCCTGCTGCTTCTGCTTGCCGCCTGCGCCGGGCAGCCGTCTCCGCGGGAGACCTTCTTCCGCCTCGACGCCGCCGCCCCGGCCGAGCATTTCCGCGCGCCGCCGCTGCCCGGCGTGCTCGAAATTGACCGGGTCGAGGCCGAGGGCGTGCTGGCCGACCGCGCCATCGCCTACCAGGCCTCGGCGGAGGCGCTGCAACGCTATCACTACGAATTGTGGTCCGACCCGCCGGCGCAGCTGGTCCAGGATCTGCTGGCCCGCACCCTGCGGGATTGCGGCGCGGCCGGCACCGTCGTCACTCCCGATCTGCGGGTCTCGCCCGACTGGATCATGCGGATCAAGCTGCGGCGGTTCGAACAGGTGCCGTCGGCCCACGGGGTGGCGGTGGAGATGCAGGTAGCGGTGCTCGGCGCCCGCGACGGCGCCCTGCTGCTGCTGAAGGATTACGCCGCCCAGGCGCCCACCGACAGCGACCACGCCGATGCCGTTTCCGCCGCCATGGGCAAGGCGGTGTCCCAGGTGCTGGCGGCGCTGGTCGCCGACATCGGCCGCATCAAGGTCCCCGCCCACTGAAGGAGCCGTCTTGCCACAACGTCCGCGCCCGCACCGTCCCCGCAAACGATCCGCTTCGCCGCCGGCCCGCCTGGTCGAACTGACCATCGACCAGGTCGGCGCCCGCGGCGACGGCATCGCGGCGCTCGACGGCGAGGCGGTGTTCGTGCCCGGCACCGTGGCCGGCGACCGCGTGCTGGCGCGGATCGAGGGCCGGCGCGGCGACGGCCTGATCGCCGCGCTGGTCGAGGTCCTTGTCCCCGCCGAGGCGCGGGCCGAGCCGCCCTGTCCACATTTCGGCCGCTGCGGCGGCTGCACCCTTCAGCACATGGCCGATTCCGCCTATGCCGAATGGAAGCGCGGCCTGCTGCTGGCGCCGTTGGCCCGCCTTCGCCTGGAGGCCGACATCCAGCCGCTGGTGCGGGTGCCGCCCGGCAGCCGGCGGCGCGCCACCTTCGCCTTCGCCCGCCACCACGGCCAGGTCCTGGCCGGATTCAACGCCCGCGCCAGCCACACGGTGGTCGATATCGGCCGCTGCCTGCTGCTGGAACCGGCGCTGTCCGCGCTGCTGCCCGGCCTGCGCACCCTGCTGGCGCCGGTGGTGCCCGAGGGCGGCGGCGACGTCACGGTGACGCTGACCGAAGGCGGCCTCGACGTGCTGGTGGCAGCCGAGGCCCGCCTCGACCTGTTCGACCGCGAGCGGCTGGCGGCCTTCGCCGAGGCCGCCGACCTGGCGCGGCTGTCGTGGCGCCGTCCCGACGGCGGCCCGCCCGAACCGATCGCCCGCCGCCGGCCCGCGCTGGTGCATTTCGGCACGGTGGCGGTGGAACCGCCCCCCGGCGCCTTCCTGCAGCCGACCCGGGGCGGCGAACTGGCCATCACCGAGCGGGTGATGGCGGCGGTGGGCGGGCTCGGCCCGGTCGCCGACCTGTTCGCCGGCTGCGGCACCTTCGCCCTGCCTCTGGCCGCGTCCGGCCTGACGGTGCACGCGGTCGAGGGCGAGGAGGGGCCCGTACGCGCCCTGGACGCCGCCGCCCGCCATGCCGGGCTGGCGATCGTCGCCGAGGTGCGCGATCTCGCCCGCCGGCCATTGCTGGCGGACGAATTGCGGCGCTTCCAGGCGGTGGTGTTCGATCCGCCGCGCGCCGGCGCGGCGGCGCAGGCCGAACAGCTGGCCGCGTCCGGCCCGGCGGTGGTGGTGGCGGTGTCGTGCAACCCGGCGACCCTGGCCCGCGACCTGCGGGTCCTGGTCGATGGCGGTTACCGCATCGAATCGCTCACCCCCATCGACCAGTTCCCCTATTCCGCCCATCTCGAGACGGTGGCGGTGCTGCGGCGGTAAGACTGAGCCAGGGTTTCCGCGGACGCGGTAACGCGTCAGTCCTTGTCGCTCACCCCCGCCTCGGCGAAGGTGGCCATGCCGGTGTGGCAGGCCAGGGCGGCGCGCACCAGGCCGACCGCCAGGGCGGCACCCGAGGCCTCGCCCAGGCGCATGCCGAGATCGAGCAATGGCGCCTTGCCCAGCTTCTCCATCAGGCGGCGGTGGCCCGGTTCGGCCGAGGCGTGGGCCACCAGGCAATGGTCGAGGGCGCCCGGCCGCGCCGCCTCCAGCGGCGCCGCCGCCGCGGTGCAGACGTAGCCGTCGAGCAGCACCGGGATGCGCCCCAGACGCGCCGCCAGCACCGCCCCGGCGATGGCCGCCAGTTCGCGCCCGCCCAGGCGGCGCAGGATTTCCAGCGGCGGCTGGCCGCGATGGCGGGCGGTGCCGGCGGCCACCACCTCGGCCTTGCGGGCCAGGCCGGGTTCGTCGATGCCGGTGCCGCGGCCGACCCAGAAGGCGGCGTCGCCGCCGTACAGCGCCATGGGAATGGCGGCGGCGGGCGTGGTGTTGCCGATGCCCATCTCGCCCAGCACCAAGAGATCGGTATCGGCCGGCACCGAAGCCATGCCGGCGGCGAAGGCGGCGATGAACTCGGCCTCGCCCATCGCCGGCGCCTGGGTGAAGTCGGCGGTGGGGCGGTCGAGGTCGAGGGCCGCCACCTGCAATTCGATGCCGAAGGTGCGGCACAGCTGGTTGATGGCGGCGCCGCCGTGGCGGAAATTGGCCACCATCTGCACCGTCACCTCGGGCGGGAAGGCCGAGACCCCCAACGCCGCGACGCCGTGGTTGCCGGCGAACACCCGCGCCCGCGGATTGTCCAGGCGCGGCGGGTGCCGGCCCTGCCAGGCGGCCATCCACGCCGAGATCTCCTCGAGGCGCCCGAGCGAACCGGCCGGCTTGGTCAATTGCGGCTCGCGCGCCGCCCAGGAATCGGCGGCGGCCCGGTCGGGGCCGGGCAGGTCGGCCAAAAGGGCGGTCACGTCCGCCAGGCTGGAAATGGAGGTAGTCACGGGTGGTCCTCCCCAAGATGTTGCCTGACGGCATGCGCCCGTCCTATAACCCAAGCCCATTCCCACGTCATCTGCCATGAGCGACGCTCCACTCCTCTCCCGTGCCGGCTGGCTGGCCGACCTGCATCGCGCCACCACCTTCCTCACCCGCGTGCCGCTGCCCCATCGCGGCTGCGGCGATGGCGGCTTCGCGCCGGCGATGCGGACCTTCCCGGTGGTCGGCGCCCTCATCGGCGCCGCGTCCGGCGCGGTGTTCTGGACCGCCGCGGCGCTGCTGCCGCCGCTGGCGGCGGCCTTGCTGGCGCTGCTGGCCTCGGTGCTGGTCACCGGCGCCCTGCACGAGGACGGACTGGCCGACCTGGCGGACGGCCTCGGCGCCCGCGGCGACCGCGACCGGCGGCTGGCGGTGATGCGCGATTCGCGGACCGGCGCTTTCGGCGTCCTCGCCCTGGTGTTCAGTATCGGCCTGCGCGCCGCCGCCCTGGCAGCGGCGCCGTCGGGAGCAGCCGGCATGTGGGCGCTGGCGGCCGCGGGGGCGCTGTCGCGCGCCGCGGTGCCGGCGGTGATGCAGGCGCTGCCGCCGGCGCGGGCGGACGGACTGGGCGCCGGGATCGGCCTGCCCGACGCGGGCATCGCCGCCCAGGCGCTGGCGCTGGCGCTGTTGGTCGCCGTCGTGGCGCTGGGAGCGAAGGGCGCTCTGGCCGCGGTGGCGGCAGCTGTGATCGCCGTGCTGCTGGTGGCGCGGCTGGCCCGCACGGCCATCGGCGGCTACACCGGCGACGTGCTCGGCGCGGTGATCCAGGCGGTCGAGGTGGCGGTGCTGCTGGCCGCCGCGGGATCGTGGCGATGAGCATGCTGGGAGCGACGCGCTGGTGGTGGCTGCGCCATGCCCCGGTGCCCTGTCCCGAGGGACGCATCGTCGGCTGTCTCGACGCCGCCTGCGACGTTTCCGATGTCGAGGACTTCGCCAGCCTGGCGCGGATCCTGCCGGCCAATGCGGTGCTGGTGGAAAGCGGCCTGATGCGCTGCCGCCAGACCGTCGGCGCCCTCGAGACCGCCGGCCTGATGCTGCCGCCGCCGGAGGTGGAACCGGATTTCGCCGAGCAGGATTTCGGCCTGTGGCAGGGCCGGACCTGGCTCGAACTGGAGGCGGAGAAGGACCCGGTGCTGCCCGATTTCTGGCGCGACCCCGCCTGCACCGCCCCGCCCGGGGGGGAAAGCTTTGCCGAGATGGCCCATCGCGTCGCCGCCGCGATCGACCGCCTGACGCGCCTGCACGGCAGCCGCGACATCGTCGCCGTCGCCCATGCCGGGACGGTGCGTTCCGCCCTGGCGCATGCCCTCGGGCTGGAACCGGCGCAGGCGCTCCAATTCGCCGTGCAGCCGCTGTCGCTGACCCGCCTCGACGCCACCGCCGACGGCTGGCGGGTCGATTGCGTGAATTACATGCCGGTGAGCCGCTGACGCGGCCTACCCCGAACTCCAGGCTGCCACGAAACGACGTGACCGTTAGGCCGGCCTGACCACCCAGTCCAGCCGCCAGCCGCCGTCTTCCGGCGCCAGGGTGTCGGCCAGCCAGGGCAGCATCGCCGCCATCGCCGCGTCGAATTGCCACGGCGGATTGACCACCGCCAGGCCGCAGCCGTTGAGCGTGGCCGGATCGTCGCCGCCGCGAAGGCGGATCTCCGCCGCCAGCACCGCCGGCAAGCCCTGCATCGCCAGTTCGGCGAGGAAGCGATCCACCGGCGCCTTGGCCTTGATCGGATACCACGCCAGGTAGATGCCCGTCGGCCAGCGCCGCCCCGCCTGGGCGAGCGCCCGGCACAGCCGCGCCAGTTCGTCCCTGTCCTCGTAGGGGGGGTCGATCAGCACCACGCCCCGCCGCTCGGGCGGTGGCAGCAACGCCGTCAGCGCGGCGTAGCCGTCCATGCGATGGAGTCCCACCCGGGCGTGGCCGGCGAAGCGGCGCGCGAGTTCCCCATGGTCCTCGGGATGGAGCTCGACCAAAGCCAGGCGGTCCTGCGCGCGCATCAGCCTGCGCGCCACCATCGGCGAACCTGGATAGCGGCGGATGCCGCCCTCGGGGTTGAGGCCCGCCACCACCTCCAGATAGGGCGCCAGTTCATCCGGCACCGCCGCCGCGGCGAGCACCCGGCCGATTCCGCCCTTCCACTCTCCGGTCTTTTCCGCTTCCGGCGCGGCGAGATCGTAGACGCCGATGCCGGCATGGGTGTCGAGGACGAGAAACGGCGCCTCCTTGCGCTTCAGATGCGCGATCACCAGCGCCAGCGCGGCGTGCTTGACGACATCGGCAAAGTTTCCGGCGTGGAAGGCGTGGCGGTAGTTCATGGGGCGCGATGCATTTCCTGTGGGGCGGTATGACCAGGGCGGGGTTGCGTTGATACGTTCTAATGAGGTACTTATTGACAAATATCACGGCAGCGGCAAGCGCCGCGCACTGCCGGGGGGCAGTCGCATCGACCAGATGGGATTTGGGGGACTATGGCAGAAGCAGTAAAGTTGACCGGCGTCGAGCGGACGTTCCGCGAGGACGAGATCATCGTGTCCAAGACGGACACCAAGGGCCGCATCATCTACGCCAACGAGGTATTCCAGCGCGTCGCCGGCTTCAGCGAGCGCCAATTGCTGGGCCAGCCGCACAGCATCGTCCGTCATCCGGCGATGCCGCGCTGCGTGTTCAAGCTGCTGTGGGACACCATCGAGGCGGGACAGGAAATCTTCGCCTACGTGCTCAATCGGGCCGCCAACGGCGACCACTATTGGGTCTTCGCCCACGTCACCCCGACTTTC